>VFQM010001672.1_pt1 | contig 18678 bp, 16 predicted proteins | sample 3512391 | NCBI WGS metagenome assembly VFQM01 (sample SAMN10412369, study PRJNA504923) | tailings metagenome | isolation source: Replicate 1 from Balatoc abandoned mine | place: Philippines | reverse complement strand
AACCGACTGGAGTATCGATGGCTAAGCCTGGGCGCCCCGGCGCGAGCAAGAAGAAGAAGGGCCCGACCGTCGGCTCGGGCGGTCAGGGGCGGCAGGCGCTCGAGGGCCGCGGCCCCACGCCGAAGGCGGAGGACCGCAGCTGGCACCCCGCCGGCAAGCGCAAGGCGGCGCAGGAGCGGCTCGAGGCCGCGCGGTCGCGCTCCGGGCGCGGCGGCGCCGGTGCGGCGAGCGGCACCCGCAAGCCCTCGACCGCGACCTCGACGAGCGGGGGCCCGCGCTCGGCCAAGAAGACGGGCGACGCGGAGGTGCTGAGCGGGCGCAACTCGGTGCTCGAGGCGCTGCGGGCGCGCATCCCCGCCACGACCCTCTACCTCGCCGCGCGCGTCGAGATGGACGACCGCGTCAAGGAGGCCCTCGGCCTCGCGACGAAGCGCGGCATCCCCGTGCTCGAGGTCATGCGGCCCGAGCTCGACCGCCTCACCGGCCCCGACGCCGTGCACCAGGGCATCGCGATCACCGTGCCGGCGTACCAGTACGCGCACCCGCTCGACCTCGTGGAGGCCGCGGGCAAGCGCGGCCAGACGCCGCTGCTCGTCGCGCTCGACGGCGTGACCGACCCGCGCAACCTCGGCGCGATCATCCGCTCGACGGCCGCGTTCGGCGGGCACGGCGTCATCGTGCCGCAGCGCCGCTCGGTCGGCGTGACGGCCGCGGCGTGGAAGACCTCGGCCGGCGCCACGGCGCGCACGCCCGTCGCGATGGCGCCGAACCTGACGCAGACGCTCAAGCAGCTCAAGAGCGAGGGGCTGTTCATCCTCGGCCTCGACGGCGGCGGCGACGTGCAGCTGCCCGAGCTCGAGCTCGCCGACCAGCCGCTCGTCATCGTCGTCGGCAGCGAGGGCAAGGGGCTCTCGCGGCTCGTCACCGAGACGTGCGATGCGATCGTGTCGATCCCGATCTCGGCGGCGACCGAGTCGCTCAACGCGGGCATCGCCGCGAGCGTGACGCTCTACGAGGTGGCGCGGAGGCGCGCGCTGGCGTAGGTTGCACGGGCTCGACGCGGCGGCCGTGTGCCGCTAACCTCAACACTGTTCAGCTGAAGTGAACGTGTTCGAGGGAGAACCATGGAGCTCACCGACCTCCGCATCGCCGTCGTCGGCACCGGGGCGAACGGCGCCTCCGTCGGCGCCGACCTCATCCGCGCCGGCCTCGACGTCACGTTCATCGAGCAGTGGCCCGCGCACGTCGAGGCGATGCGCGAGCGCGGCCTGACCGTGCACCTGCCCGATGAGACCCAGGTCACGGCCGTGCAGCCCTTCCACGTCTGCCAGGTCGCCGAGCTCCGCGAGCCGTTCGACATCGTGCTCACCTCGGTCAAGACGTATGACACGCGCTGGACGGCGGAGCTCATGCGACCCCTGATGCGCGACGACTCCGTCTTCGTCGGCCTGCAGAACGGCATGACGATCGACGACGTCGCCGAGATCCTCGGCCCCGATCGCTCGATCGGCTGCGTGCTCGGCATCGCCGCGAACATGCACGAGCCCGGCGTCGTCGTGCGGGAGTTCGCGCCCGCCGACACCTGGTTCTCGGTCGGCACGATGAGCGGGGAGCGCACGCAACGACTCGAGCAGGTCGCGGCCATCCTCTCCCACACCGCGCGGGTGGAGATTGCCGACGACATCCGGTCGGCGAAGTGGATGAAGCTCATCGCCAACATCCCGGAGATGCTGCCGAGCGCCGTGCTCGGCGTGCCGCTGCTGGAGGCCGCCCACATGGAGGGCGTGCGGCCGGTCATGGACGCGATGTCGCGCGAGGCCTACGCCCTCGCGATCGACCTGGGCATCACGATGCTGCCCTCGCTCGGCAAGACCGCCGACCAGGTGCCCGACTCCGACCAGTACGCGCTCGACCTGCTCGACACCATCCTGGAGAGCTTCTCGCGCCCGACCACCCGCGTCGCCGTGCTGCAGGACTGGGAGAAGGGCCGTCGTGCGGAACTGGACGCGTTCAGCGGCTACATCGTGCGCGAGCGCGCTCGGCTCGGCGGGAGCGCCCCGGTCAACGAGGCGGTGCTGCGCCTGGCGGAACGCGTGGAGCGGGGCGAGCTCACCCCCTCGCCGGAGAACCGTTCCCTCCTGCTGGACTGCCTGAGCTGACGGGCGACAGGGTCGCGCCCTGCGAGCGCTCTTGACAATTCCCATGCAGACGCATTGACTAACGTTCAGCCGCAGTGAACGCCGCGGCGCTGTCCCCGAAGGAGTCGAAGATGACCGCCCGCTACGTCGTCCGTCGTGCCGCTGACGCCCAGTACCGCGATCCCGGCGCCCTCGCCCCCGGGTCGACCGGACTCACCCGATGGGCCGGTGTGGGCTATGCCGACGGCGCCGTGCACAGCGACTTCGGCGTCTCGCGCCTCGAGCCCGGCGGCGTCGTGCCGACGCACGTGCACTCGTTCGAGGAGTCGTTCCACATCCTCGAGGGCGAGGTCGTGCTCGCCACGCCGGAGGCGACCGTGCGGCTCGTGGCCGGCGACTACGGCGTGATCCCGATCGGCGTGCCGCACGCGTGGCGCTCGAGCGGGGCATCCACCGCCGTCTGGGCCGACCTCTACGCGCCGCCCGCCCGCGAGAAGTACGGATTCGACACCTACCTCGTCGCCGAGCTGCCCGTCGTCGAGCCCATCGCCGTCGACACGCGCGATCCGCGCACCCGCTCGTTCGGCAACATCACCGACGACCACATGAACCCCGGCCGGCAGTCGCAGGAGCTGCTCGCCGTCTCGGCCAGCATGCGCACCGCACTGCTGGTCTACTCGGGCATCACCCTGAAGATGATGGTCGACAGCGACCTCGGCGCCCAGCTCTCGACGATGTTCATGGTGCAGTACGAGCCCGACGGCAAGGCCGGCCTGCACGACCACCCGCTGGAGGAGGTCTACCTCATCCTCGACGGCGAGGTCGACGCGACGTTCGACGGTGACGAATTCCGACTCGGCCCGGGCGACATCGCCTGGGCGGGCGTCGGCTGCGTGCACTCGTTCGCCGCCGTCGGCGAGCCCGTGAAGTGGCTCGAGACCCAAGCCCCCCAGATGCCGGCGCGGCACGCCTACCGGTTCGCCCGCGACTGGGACTACCTGACCGAGAAGCTCAAGGAGGAGCAGCAGTGACCCAGCGCACCATTCTCGTCGTCGGAGGAACCTCCGGCATCGGCCTGGAGATCGCCAAGGAGGTCGTCGCGCGCGGCGACAAGGTGATCCTCACCGGTCGTGACCAGGAGCGCGCGGAGGCGATCGCCGCGTCGATCGGCCCCAACGCGCAGGGCCTCGCCGTCGACATCTCCGAGCCCGAGCAGATCGCCGAGAGCCTCAAGCCCGTCGGCGAGGTGCACGGCCTCGTGCTCGCCGCGATCGAGCGCGACGCGAACTCGGTGCGCGAGTACAGCATCGAGCGCGCTCGCCGGCTCGTGACCCTCAAGCTCGTCGGCTACACCGAGACCGTGCACGCGCTGCTCGACCGCCTGCCCGCCTCGAACGACACGGGCATCGTGCTCTTCGGCGGCCGTGCCAAGGACGCACCGTACCCCGGCTCGACGACGGTCGCGACGATCAACGGCGGCGTCGAGGGCCTCACCCACTCGATGGCGCTCGAGCTCGCGCCCATGCGCGTCAACGGCCTGCACCCCGGCATCATCGGCGACAGCCCGTTCTGGGCCGACAAGCCCGCCGCGGTGCTCGAGGGCTACGAGTCGCGCACGCCCGGTGGCGCCCTCGCGACGATGGCCGACATCGTGCACGCCACGATGTTCCTGCTCGACAACCGCGGCGTCTCCGGCACGAGCCTCTACGTCGACCGCGGCTGGCGCCTCACCTAGCCCATGACCGCCCGCCGCCGGGATCAGCGCCCGGCGGCGCCCAGCATCCCTCGCCTGTTCGCGATGACGGCGAGGGATGCTGCCGTCACGGCGAGCGCGAAGGCGAAGGCTCCGACCGCGACGAAGCCGCCGAGCGGCAGCAGCATCGACGCGACGGCGGTCGCGATCGAGCCGCCCAGGAACGTCGAGCCCACAAAGACCGTGTTCGCGCGGCCGTTCTGCTCCGGCGCGACGGAGGCGAGGCCGATGGCCTGCGTCGACACCTGCTCGCTGCTCATGCCCGCCGACACCATGAGCAGACCGACCGCCATCACGAGCGGCGAGCCGGAGCCCGCGGTCGCGATCGCCACGCCGCCGACCGCGAGGGCCATGCAGGCCGCGAGCGAGCGGCGCGCACCGATGCGCCCGTGCACGGAAGCGGCCCCGATCGTGATCGCGCCGCCGACCAGCCCCGCGATGCCGATGAGCGCCGCCTCGCCGATGCGCAGCCCGAGCTCGTCGACGGCGTGCACCGTCGTCATCGACCAGAGTGCGATGAACGCCATAAAGGTCGTGGTGTGGATGCCCGTCATGATGCGCAGCGTCGGCGAGGAGGCCGCGACGCGCGGGATCGACGCCAAAATGCGGCCGTAGGCCGGCGGGTCGCTCGGGCGGTCGGCCGGCGCGGCGCGAAGACCCAGCGGCACGAGCGCGAGCACGAGCACGGCGCACACCGCGAGAGCCCCGCGCCAGCCGAGCGCCTCGGCGAGCGCGCCGAGACCCGTGCGCACCGCGAAGAGGCCGACGATGATCGAGCCCAGCAGCACCGCCGCGGTGCGAGCGCGCGCCGTCGGGGGAGCCAGTCGCAGGGCGGCGCCGACGAGCAGCTGCGCGACGGAGGCCGTGGCACCGGCGACGAGCATCATCGCCGTGTAGACGGCATACCCCGGAGCGGCGGCCGCGACGCCGAGGGCGGCCGCCGTCGCGACGATCTGCACGGTCGCCTGCCGGCGCGTGCTCACCCGGTCGCCGAGGGCGACGAGCAGCCCGATGCCGAGGGCGTAGCCCGCCTGCACCGCGATGGTGGCCCAGGCGGCACCGGCGCCGTCGACGCCGAACTCGTCGGCGACGAGCGTCTGGATCGGCTGGGGCACGTAGATCACGGCGACGCCCGCGCCGGCGATGACCGCCATCGTGGCGACCCTGCGCCCCCAGCGCTGCTCCGAGTCCGACATGTGTTCCTCCCGTGCCGATCGCGCGGATTCGCCCCGTGGGCCACTGGAATTATTCAGGTGAATGGATCTAGTATTTCACCGAGGCTGTACATCGACGTACATCTTCAGTGAATTGCTCAACGAGGAGGAACTCATGACCGATGCCGTCGCGCCCCGCGCGGAGGACTTCGCTCCCGGCCGCCCCGTCGTCTTCCGGAACGCCACGGTGATCACGGTCGATTCGGCGGGCGTGCTCGAGAACGCCGACGTTCTCGTCATCGACGACACCATCGCCGGAGTCGGGCACCACCTGGAGGTGCCGGCCGGCACGCTCGAGATCGACGCCAAGGGCGGCATCCTCATGCCCGGCATGATCGACACGCACCGCCACATGTGGCAGACCGCGCTGCGCGGCTACGGAGGCGACTGGGCGCTCAGCCAGTACTTCGTCTTCTACTACCTCACCTGGGGCCACGTCTTCCGCGCGGAGGACATCGCCGCCGGCAACCAGCTCAGCGCGCTCGAGTCGGTCGACCAGGGCGTCACGACGACCGTCGACTGGTCGCACGCCCTGCGCACGCCCGACTACGCCGACGCCGCCGTGGAGGCGCTGCGGAGCATCCCGGGTCGATTCGTGCTCGCGTACGGCAACTACCTCGGGGCTCCGTGGGAGTGGATGAACGAGCCCGGCTTCCAGAACTGGGTGAAGAACTTCACGGCCGACGACATGATGGGCCTGCAGGTGGCGTTCGACGTCAACTCGGGGCCCGACTTCCACGAGAAGGCGGCCTTCGAGGCGGCGCGCGAGCTTGACCTGCGCGTCACCACGCACGCCGGCGTCTGGGGCGTCAACGGCGACCCGAACATCGAGTACATGTACGACCACGGCTTCATGACCGACAAGGTCACGTACGTGCACGCCTCGTCGCTCGGGCCCGACAGCTACCACAAGATCGCGGCCACCGGCGGCACCATCTCGATCGCCACCGAGAGCGAGCAGAGCGCCGGCCAGGGCTACCCCTCGGCGTGGGTCGCCAAGAAGTACGGCATCACCGCGTCGCTGTCGATGGACACGAGCGTGTGGTGGAGCGCCGACTTCTTCTCGGCCATGCGCGCCACGCTGTCGTCGTTCCGGTCGCGCGACCACCTCGAGGCGCACGCGAAGGGCGACACCGTCAACGTCAACCGCATGAAGGCGGAGGACGCCGTGTGGCAGGCCACCATGGGCGGCGCGCACACCCTCGGCATGGCCGACAAGCTCGGCTCGATCACGGTGGGCAAGAAGGCCGACATCGTGCTGCTCAAGAACGACGAGTCGCCCGCCATGACGCCCATCCTCAACCCGTACGCGCACGTCGTGTACCAGGCGGGCACCGCCGACGTGCACACCGTCGTCGTCAACGGCAAGGTCGTCAAGTACGACGGCCAGCGCATCGGCCTGCCCCTCAAGCCGGTCGCCGACCGCGTCGCGGCCTCGGTCGAGTACGTGCGCGGCGAGCTCGGCGAGGACGCCTGGAAGGAGTGGATGAACCCCGCTCTGCCCGAGGACGAGCCCATCGCCAACCCCTACATGTACCTCGACGAGGACGACAAGTAGGGCGCGAGCTCTCGCAGCGCTGACGGCGGGCGGCCCCTGCGGGGGTCGCCCGCCGTTCCGCGTTCAGAGCGTGCGGTCAGGTCGTGGGGTACTGCCAGATCTCCAGCTGGATGCCGTCCGGGTCGCGCAGGTACGCCCAGCGAGAGCCAGCCAGGTCGCCGTCGGTGAGCGTCACCGGCGGGCCGTTGAAGACCGCGCCGCGCTCGATGAGCTCGGCATAGGCGCGATCCATGTCGTCGACGACGAGGCAGACGTGCGCGGAGCCGACATCGCCGTTGGTGCGATCCCAGTCACGGCCCTCCGGTTCGTGGTACTGCAGAAACTCGATGTTGACGTTGCCGATGCGAATCATCGAGAACGACAGCTTCGCCCCTGGCACCTGCACGCCGCGCTCGAGATCGGGCCCCTCGCCGTGATGCACGGGGCCGGGCTCGACGCCGAACATGCGGCTGTACCACTCGAACGAGCGCTGCATGTCGCGCACGGTGATGCCGACGTGGTGCACGCCGGTGACGCTGAAGGCCATGGTCCCTCCCGGGTCGATGCGCGCAGCGGCCCGACCGGCCACTGAACGTCTTGTACTGACTGACTCAACACCACACCCGCGGAACCCGGCAAGTGCCGCCTCTTGTTCACTTGATTTGGATGGCGAGCGGCACTAAGTTCACCTATAGTGAACACACGGGCGTCAGCTCGACCGGGACGCGAAGGAGCATCCTCATGGCGAACAGGCTGCAGGGCCGCACGATCATCGTGACCGGCGGAGCCTCCGGCATTGGCGCCGCGCTGTGCGAGGGCTTCGCCGCCGAGGGCGCCAACGCCGTGATCGCCGATCTCGACCTCGAGCGCGGCGAGGCCGTGGCCGAGCGCATCAGAGCGGCCGGCGGCAGCGCGCTCGCCGTGCGGGTCGACGTCACCGATCGCGAGCAGGTCGCGCAGAGCATCCGCGCCGCCGTCGACCGCTTCGGCCGGCTCGACGCCTACTTCAACAACGCGGGCATGAACGCACCGATGAAGTACCTCGACATCACCGAAAGCAACTTCGAGCTGCTCATGAGGGTCAACGTGCTCGGGGTGCTCGTCGGCACGCAGGAGGCCGCGCGGCAGTACATCGCCCAGGGCGGCGGCGGCAAGATCGTCAACACCGCCTCGATCGCCGGTCGGCAGGGGTTCTCCTCCTTCGCCCCGTACAGCGCCGCGAAGGCCGCCGTCATCTCGCTCACGCAGTCGGGCGCCCGCGCCTTCGCCGAGCAGGGCATCACGGTCAACGGCTTCGCGCCCGGCGTCGTCGCGACCCCGCTGTGGGACAAGCTCGATCGCGACCTCGAGGCCATCGGCGAGGCGCACAACAACTTCGCCTCCATGTCGTCGGGCATCCTGCTCGGCCGCCCGGCCGACCCGACCGACATCGTGCCCACGGGGATCTTCCTCGCGGGCAGCGACTCCGACTACATCACCGGCCAGATCATCCCCATCGAGGGCGGGATGATCCTCGTCTGACGACGAGCATCTCCACTCCATCGCACAGAAAGCGACGACCATGAAGAGCACCGGCACTACGGGTACCAACGCCGTCGACTGGGAGGCGCGCGTCGACTTCGACCGCCTCCGCACCGAGCGCCTGATGCGGCTCAAGGCGCAGCTCGAGCAGTCCGACGTCGGCGCGGTGCTCGCGTTCGACTTCTCGAACATCCGCTACATGTCGGCGACCCACATCGGCACGTGGGCGATGGACAAGCTCATCCGCTTCGCCCTGCTCACCAGGAAGACTGACCCCATCGTGTGGGACTTCGGCTCGGCCGCCAAGCACCACTCGCTCTACAACCCCTGGCTCGACCACACGCACTCCGAGGCCGACGCCGACCCGCACGCACCGCACCACGGTGCGACCCGCCCGCGCCTGGAGTCCGGCTCGCGCGCCGGCATCTCGACCCTGCGCGGCGCCTTCCCGCCCGACGCAGGCATCGCCGAGGAGGTCGCCCGCAAGGTCAAGCGCGAGCTGGAGAAGTTCGGGCTCGCCGGCGAGCCGCTCGGCGTCGACGTCATCGAGCTGCCCATCCTGTTCGCCCTGCAGCGGGAGGGCATCCAGGTCGTCGACGGCCAGCAGATCTTCCTCGAGGCCCGCCGCATCAAGACGCACGACGAGATCCGTCTGCTCACGCAGGCGGCCTCGATGGTGGATGCGGCCTACGAGAACCTCTACGACTTCCTGCGGCCCGGCGTGCGCGAGAACGAGACCGTCGGCCTCGTCGCGAAGACCCTGTACGACCTCGGCAGCGAGTACGTCGAGGGCGTCAACGCCATCTCGGGCGAGCGCTGCTCGCCGCACCCGCACGTCTTCAGCGACCGCCTGATCCGCCCCGGCGACCCAGCGTTCTTCGACATCCTGCACAGCTTCAATGGCTACCGCACTTGCTACTACCGCACCTTCGCCGTCGGCTCGGCGAGCCAGGCGCAGAAGGACGCGTACACCCGCGCCCGCGAGTACATGGACCGCGCGATCGCCCTCGTGAAGCCCGGCGCGACGACCGCCGACGTCGTCGCGGTCTGGCCGAAGGCCGAGGAGTTCGGCTTCCCGAACGAGGAGGCCGCCTTCGCCCTGCAGTACGGCCACGGCGTCGGCCTGTCGATCTGGGAGAAGCCGATCTTCTCCCGCCTGACCTCGTTCGACCACCCCGAGGTGCTCGAGGAGGGCATGGTCTTCGCGCTCGAGACGTACTGGCCCGCTGCGGACGGCTGGGGTGCCGCGCGCATCGAAGAGGAGGTCGTCGTGACGGCGACCGGCTGCGAGGTCATCACGAAGTTCCCCGCCGAGGAGCTGCTGGTCGCCGGCAAGCGCTACTACTCGGTCGGCGGCGAGCTCAGCACGCTGCGCGACTCGCAGTCGCACCTGAACACCTTCGACGGTCGCGGCGGCCGCTGACCGGACGGCTCGCGTCGACGACGACGGCGCCGCTCCCCGAGGGGGCGGCGCCGTCGTGGTTCGTGGATGCTCCGCTCAGGCGCGGCGACGGCGCCGGGTGACCTCGGCGACCGCGGACCAGTCGAGCTGGGCGAGCTCCGGGTCGGCGAGCGCCTCGGTGAAGAGCTCGCGCAGCACGGGCGCGACGGGCAGCTCGACGCCGAGGCCGGCCGCGGTCTCCTCCGCGATCCCCAGATCCTTGAGGCCGAGCGCCATCGCGAAGCCGACCGGCTGGTAGCGCTGCTCGGCGATGATGGGCCCGTAGCCCTTGTGCGCGGAGCCGCTGAACGCCGTGTGCGTGAGGATCTCGATGAAGGTCGACGGGTCGATGCCGCCCGCCTCGACGAGGGTGACCGACTCGGCGATCGACTGCAGCGCGTTGAGGATCGAGTAGTTGACCGCGATCTTCACGACGGCGCCGAGTCGGGGGTCGGAGCCGAGGTTCCAGACCCGGGCGCCGAGGCACTCCAGTCCCGGCAGCGCGCTCGTGATGGCGGCGTCGTCGCCGGAGGCCACGACGAGCAGCGCGCCCGTGCCGGCGATCGTCGATCGCCCGAGCACCGGGGCGGTGACGTACCCGACCCCGTGCCGATCGTGACGCTCGGCGAGCTCGGCGGCGGTGGCCGGGCTGATGGTGGCGTGGTTGACGTGCAGCCGACCGCTCGGCGCCGAGGCGAGCACCGCGTCGGTGAAGGTGGCGAGCACCACGGCGTCGTCGCTCAGCATGGAGTGGACGACCGCGGCGCGCTCGAGCACCTCGGCGACCGACTCGGCCCGGGTCGCGCCGTCGCGCTCGGCGAGCAGCTCGGCCGGCCGCGGGCTGCGGTTCCACACGACGAGCTCGAAGCCCTCGTCGAGCAGGCGCCCGGCCATGGCCGCGCCCATGGCGCCGAGGCCGACGAAACCGAGCGTGCTGCGCTCGCGAACGGGGGTGCTGGTCACGGTGGACTCCTTCGTCGGGGCCGTCGCACGGCCGAGGCTTGTGCAGTAAGACTTTACAGCCGGTCGCCACCAGCCGCGAGAGCGCCCGGAGAACGCGTCGCCTCCGGGCGCGCGGGGCCGCTCGTCGGCTATCCTGAGGCACCGGTTGCCTGTTCAGCCGGACTGTCGACCACGAGCGCCGCTCGTCCGGAGGGAAGCCATGCAGTTCGATGTCGGGTCGGAGCTCCGCCGCGTGCGCGAGGCCAAGAAGCTCAGCCTGCGTGCCGTCGCCTCCGCGGTCGGCGTGTCGGCGAGCCTGCTCTCGCAGGTCGAGACCGGCAAGACCCAGCCGTCGGTGAGCACCCTCTACGCCCTCGTCACGCACCTGGGCATCTCGCTCGACAGCCTCATGGGCGTCGCCAAGCCGGCGCTCTCGCTCGCGCCGCCAGCGCCGGGCGCTGCCGCGTCGGGCGACCGGCGCAGCGACGCGATCGTGCAGCGCCGCGAGGACGCCCCGGTCATCGAGATGGAGAACGGCGTGACTTGGGAGCGCCTGGCAGTGGGCGACTCGGCGGTGGCCGACCCGATCATCGTGACCTACGCGCCTGGTGCGAGCTCATCGGTCGAGGGCAAGATGATGCGCCACGCGGCGCTCGAGTACGGCGTCGTGCTCGAGGGCAGGCTCACCCTCAAGGTCGATTTCGAGACGTACAGTCTCGAGCCGGGCGACTCGTTCTGCTTCGACTCCGGTCGACCGCACCTGTACGTCAACGAGGGCGATGTGCCCGCTCGCGGCATCTGGTTCGTCATCGGTCGACGCGACATGGCCTACCAGTCGCTCGCCGATCTCGGGCACGACGAGCTCGATGACGCCCGCCCGCCAGCCTCTGCGGTCGAGGTGCTGCAGGCCATGAAGGCGATGAAGCCCGCCCGCTCCTAGCGCTCGTCGTCGCCCGCGAACACCTCGGGGTGCTGCGCGAGCAGGCGACGCGTGCGTCGGATGTGCCCCTCGATCACCCGCTCGGCGGTGTCGATGTCGCCGTCGCGCAGGGCGGTGACGAGCATGTGGTGCTCGTCGTGCACGATGCGCTGGCTGTGGGCGTCGATCATGAGCGTGTAGGCGCGGCGGTAGGGCTGCGTCGTGCTCCACAGCCGTCGCACGAGGTCGCCGAGCACGAGCGTCTCGGCCCCCGCGTAGGTGCCCCAGTGGAACTCGCGGTCGAGCCGCAGGAACTCCTCCACGTCGCTCGTCGCGGCCATGCGCTCGGCGAGCCCCTCGAGCCGGTCGAGGTCGGCGGGCGTCAGCTGCGGCGCCGAGTAGCGCAGCAGCAGCGGCTCGACGCGCTCGCGGGTCTGGTAGACCTCCTCGCACTCGGCGAGGCTCAGGCGCGACACCCACGCGCCGGCGTTGGCGCGCAGGGTGACGATGCCGTCGGCCTCGAGCATCTTGAGCGCCTCCCGCACGGGCACGCGGCTGGCGCCGAACCGCTCGGCGATCTCCTCCTGCCGGATGCGGCTGCCGGGCGGGTACTCGCCGCGCACGATCGCCTCGCGCAGGGCATCCGCGATGCGCATGCTGGCGTTGCCGTCGCGCGTCGCGGGCGTCGTCGGCGCGGCGGGCGACGAGGCGGCGGATGCTGCGCTCATGCCGCGGGATCCCGCGGGTCCCACAGCCGCACGCTCGAGCTCGCCTCGTAGGCCTTGCCGTTCGGGAAGCTCACGAGCTCGAGCTGCATGCCCCAGGGGCTGAGGAAGTACACCCAGCGCTGGCCCTCGCTCGCGTTGCGGCTCGCGGTCGGCTCGCCGAGCACGCGCACCCCCCGCTCGTGCAGGAAGGCGACGGCGGCGTCGAGGTCGTCGACGTAGAAGGCGAGGTGGTGGCCGCCGATGTCGCTGTTGCGCGGCTGGGGCGCCTGGCCGTCGGCGGGCTCCCACTGGAAGATCTCGAAGTTGGGGCCGTGCCCGCAGCGGAAGAACCGCAGCTCGCGCATGACGGAGCGCGGGTGCACGCCCAGGTGCTCGGCCATCCAGTCGTCGTCGCGCTCGAACGGGCCGAGCGAGTACACGCGCTCGCACCCGATGACGTCGACGAAGAACGCTTCCGCCTCGTCGAGGTCGGGCACGGTGAAGCCGATGTGCTCGGTGCCGCGCAGTCCGGGAAGCGCCATCACTTCACCCCTTTCGTCGCTGGAACTGGATGCAACCGTACCCGCAAGCAGGGCATCCGTGAAGAGAATCGGGAAAAATCGCTTGCGATTGGATGCAATCGGGCGTACCGTGGCGCCATGCCCCAACGCCGACGTTTGGACACCACCGCCGAGTGGGTCGAGCTCACGACGACCGCTGCCGACTGGAAGAAGGCCGATCCGGCCCTCCTCGCCACGATGCTCGGCCAGCTGCACCTCATCCGCGCCTTCGAGGAGCGCGTGCTCGACCTCGCCGCCGAGGGTCTCGTGCACGGCCCCGCCCACTCGTCGATCGGGCAGGAGGGCGGCGCCGTCGGCTCGATCGTGAACCTGCGCTCGAGCGACGCCGTCAACGGCTCGCACCGCGGCCACCACCAGTTCCTCGCGAAGGCGCTCGCGCACGTCGCGCAGAACGGCCTGCAGCTCGACGCGCTCGTCACCGCCGACATCCAGACGGTGCTGCAGAAGACGCTCGCCGAGATCCTCGGCCTCGCGCAGGGCTACTGCCGCGGCCGCGGCGGCTCGATGCACCTGCAGTGGTTCGAGGCCGGCGCGCTCGGCACCAACGCCATCGTCGGCGGCGGCGCCCCCATGGCCACCGGCAACGCCTGGGCCCAGAAGCAGGCGGGCACGACCGACCTCACGATCAACTACTTCGGCGACGGCGCCGCGCAGATCGGCTCGGTGCTCGAGTCGATGAACCTCGCCGCGGCGTGGAAGCTGCCCGTCTGCTTCTTCATCGAGAACAATCTCTACGCCGTCTCGACCCGCATCGAGGAGGCCGTCGCCGACACGCGCCTGTCGGTGCGCGGCCAGGGCTTCGGCATCCCCTCCTGGCGCGTCGACGGCATGGACCCGCTCGCCGTGCACCTCGCGATGGAGGAGGCCGCGGCGGTCATGCGCAGCGGCGGCGGCCCGACCATCATCGAGGCCGAGGTCTACCGCTTCTTCCACCAGAACGGCCCGTACCCGGGCAGCGCCTTCGGCTACCGCACGAAGGAGGAGGAAGAGGAGTGGAAGGGCCGCGACCCGCTCGACCGCGTCGCGCGCGAGATGATCAAGCGCGGCCTCATCGACGAGGCCGGTGTCGCGAGCGTGCGCGCCCAGGCCGTCGCGGCGATGGATGCGGCCACTGCTGAGCTGCTCGAGGCCGACCCCGACAAGCAGGGTCGCCGCCGCATCCGCCCCGAGCTCTGGCCCGACCCCGAGTTCGTCAACGTCGGCGTGCGCGGCGACGGCAGCGAGCTCGAGGGGATGCGCGTGCTCGAGCCCAGCGCCTCCGACGCCGCACGCCAGCCGATGAAGTTCGTCGACGCCGTCGCCGAGGTGATGGGGCGCCGGATGGCCGAGGACGAGCGCATCGTGGTGCTCGGCGAGGACATCCACCGGCTCAAGGGCGGCACGAACGGCGCGACCAAGGGCCTCGCCGACGCCTTCCCCGACCGCGTGCTCGGCACCCCGATCAGCGAGAACGCCTTCATGGGCCTCGGCGGCGGGCTCGCCCTCGACGGCCGCTACCGGCCCGTCGTCGAGTTCATGTACCCCGACTTCATGTGGGTCGCCGCCGACCAGGTGTTCAACCAGGTGGGCAAGGCGCGCCACATGTTCGGCGGCGACAATCCGGTGCCGCTCGTGCTGCGCACGAAGGTCGCGATGGGCTCGGGCTACGGCTCGCAGCACCTCATGGACCCGGCCGGCGTCTTCGCCACGAGCCCCGGCTGGCGCATCGTCGCCCCGTCGACGGCCGCCGACTACGTCGGCCTCATGAACGCCGCGCTCGCCCTGCAGGATCCGGTGCTCGTCATCGAGCACGTCGACCTCTACGCCGAGAAGGACGAGATCATCGCCGGCGACCTCGACTACATCATCCCGCCGGGCACCGCCGCGGTGCGCCGCGAGGGCAGCGAGATGACCGTCATCAGCTACCTCTCGATGGTCAAGCACTGCCTCGAGGCGATCGAGCAGACGGGGGCGGATGCTGAGCTCATCGACCTGCGCTGGCTCGACCGCGCCTCGCTCGACTGGGCGACCATCGAGGCGAGCGTGAAGAAGACCAACGCGGTGCTCATCGTCGAGCAGGGAGCCCAGGGCACCAGCTACGGCGGCTGGCTCGCCGACGAGATCCAGCAGCGCCTGTTCGACTGGCTCGATCAGCCCGTGCAGCGCGTGACGGGCGCCGAGTCGTCGCCGTCGATCTCGCGCATCCTCGAGCGCGCCGCGATCGCCCGCACCGAGGAGGTCGTCGCCGGCATCGAGACCGTGCGGCGCAACGCGGGAGGGGCGCGCTGATGTCCACCACCATCCGCATGCCCGAGGTGCTCGCCAACGTCACCGAGGCGGCCGTGCAGAAGTGGCTCGTCGCGCCCGGCGACGAGGTCGCTGTCGGTCAGCCGTTCGCCGAGATCGAGACCGAGAAGGCCGTCGTGGAGTTCGCGGCCGAGACGGCGGGCACCGTGCTCGAACTGCTCGTGGGGGAGGGCGACTCGATCGACGTCGGCGCCCCCATCGCCATCGTGGGTGAGGCGGGGGAGGTGGCACTTCCCGCAGACCCCGCAGCGGCTCCGGCCGCTGAGGGCTCCGGCGGGGTCGCTGCGGCGGCCCCGTCGGACCCGGAATCCGGCGCGCCCGTGCTCGACGCCGCGGCACCGGTGGCGGATGCGGCCGCGGCCGCGCAGACCTCGGCCGGGCCCGTCGAGGCCACGACCGGCGCCGGCGGAGCATCCGCGCCCGGCGAGGGCTCGGGCCGTCGCTTCGTGAGCCCCCTCGTGCGGCGCCTCGCGCGCGAGCACGGCATCGACCTCTCGACCGTCACCGGCTCCGGCCCCGACGGGCGCATCGTGCGGCGCGACATCCAGGCGCTGCTCGACGGCTCGGCCCCGGCGGCGACCCCGGCGGTCGCCGCGACGCCCGCGCCCGCTGCCGACGCGCCCGCCGCGCCCGCCCCGGCGCGCCCCGCGCAGCCCGCCCCGGAGGGCGCCACCGTCGTGCCGCACAGCCGCATGCGCGCCACCATCGCCCGCCGGCTCACCGAGAGCAAGAGCTCGGTGCCGCACTTCTACCTCACCGCCGACTGCCGCGTCGACGCGCTGCTCGACATGCGCCGGCAGATCAACGCGGGCGGTCAGGTGAAGGTCAGCGTCAACGACCTCGTCGTCAAGGCCGTCGCCGGCGCGTTCGTCGACGTGCCCGAGGCGAACCGCACGTGGAGCGATGAGGGCATGGTCATCCACGACGCGGTCGACATCGGCATCGCCGTCTCGCTCGACGACGGGCTCGTCGTGCCGGTCGTGCGCGGCGTCGAGGGGCTGAGCGTCTCCGCGCTCGGCGCTCGCATCGCCGAGCTCGCCGGCCGCGGTCGTGAGGGGCGCCTGAAGCTCGACGAGCTCGAGGGCGGCAGCTTCACCGTCTCGAACCTCGGCATGTTCGGCACGCAGAGCTTCTCGGCGATCATCAACCCGCCGCACGCGGGCATCCTCGCCGTCGGCGCCGCGTCGGCCAGGCCCGTCGTCGTCGACGGCGCGCTCGAGGTCGGGCAGGTCATGACCGTGACGCTCTCGGCCGACCACCGGGCGTGGGATGGCGCGCTCGCCGCGCGCTGGCTCGCCGCGTTCGTCGCCCGCATCGAGCACCCGCTGAGCATCCTCGCCTAGCGGGAGGCCCCGCTCACACCTTGTCGCGCCACGACCCGCGCGGGGCATCCTCGTCATCGACGACGTCGATCGCGTCGGTGTCGAGGGGCAGCGCGATCGACTCGGTCGGCGGGGCGATCATCGTCGCCTCGTCGCGACGGTGACGCAGCACGGTGTCGATGTACGAGCTCAGCGCCTCGGCGAGCGGGATCGCCCGAGCCTCGTTCTGCGACAGGAACCACCGGTGCTCCAGCAGCTGGTGGAACACCTCGGGCCCCTCGAGCTTGCCCTTGAGCTCGCGCGGGATCGCCCGCACGACCGGCTCGAAGACGCGCACGAGCCACTCGTGGGCGACCTGCTCCTCGTCGACCGAGCGGTCGGGGTAGGTCGCCGCGGCGTACGAGTCGAGGTCGTTGAGCAGGCGCCTGGCCTGGTTCTCGCCCGCGTCGATGCCGGTGAGGCGCAGCAGTCGGCGGGTGTGGTGGCCGGCGTCGACGACCTTGGGCTGGATGCGCACCTCGGTCGAGTCGCCGTCCGTCCTGATCGCGAGCTCCTCGATGTCGAAGCCGAGGTCGTTGAGCCGCTCGACGCGCTGCGTGATGCGCCAGCGCTCGGAGCGGTCGAACGACTCCCAGCCGGTGAGCTCGGTCCAGAGGGTGCGGTACGACTCGATGATGCCGTTGCTGACCTCGATCGCGTCGATGTTCTCGTCGAGGCGCCCGCCGGCCTCCAGGTCGAGCAGCTCGCCGGCGATGTTGACGCGACCGATCTCGAGGTCGTTCTCGCGCTGGCCGTTCGACAGGCCGCCCTCGTAGAGCTGCCCGGTCTCGGCGTCGACGAGGTACGCTGCGAAGGCCCCCGCGTCGCGGCGGAAGAGCGTGTTCGACAGCGACACGTCGCCCCAGAAGAAGCCCGCGATGTGCAGGCGCACGAGCAGCACCGCGAGCGCGTCGACGAGGCGCGTCGCCGTGTCGGGCCGCAGCGTCTGCGAGTACAGCGCCCGGTAGGGCAACGAGAAGCGCAGATGCCGGGTGACGAGCACCGGCAGCAGGGGCGTGCCGTCGTCGTCGACGCGGCCGGTGATGACGGCGACCGGTTCGACGCAGGGGATCTCCAGGCGCTGCAGCGTGCGCAGCATCTCGTACTCGCGGCGCGCCATCTCCTCCGTCGTCTCCTTGATGGCGATGACGGCGCCGCTGAGGTGCACGAAGCGCACCAGGTGGCGCGAGATGCCCTTCGGCAGCGAGGCGATCGTGTCGTCCGGCCAGGTGTCGAGCGGCAGGTGCCACGGCAGGTCGAGCAGACCGGGGTCGACGACGGCCGAGGTGATGCTGAGCGAGGCGCTCATGGGCTGATCCTTCCCGAGAACGCCGCGAGGGCGGGCGCGTCCGGCGACGCGACCCGCCCTCGGGCGTGCAGTGCTGCTGCGGTCAGTGCGTGATCGGCGCGCGGTTGAGGCGCTGGCCGCTCGCCGTGTCGAAGACGTGCACGTGCTTCGGCTCGGGCGTGACCACGACGGTCTCGCCGGCGTTGGGGTGCACGCGGCCGTCGACGCGGGCGACGACGTCGACGCGCTGGCCGTTGACCTCGGTGTGGCCGTAGAGGTAGCCGTCGGCGCCGAGCTCCTCGACGACGTCGACCTCGACGGTGAGACCCTGCGTGCCGGCGGCCCCGACGATGAGGTCCTCCGGGCGCACGCCGACGGTGACGACCTGCTCGCTCGCCCCGGCGAGGGTCTCGCGGTCGACCGCGGCGACGCCGGAGCCGAACGAGACGCCGCCGTCGACGACGTTGGCGGGGAAGAGGTTCATGGCGGGCGAGCCGATGAAGCCGGCGACGAAGACGTTGTTCGGCGTCTCGTACAGCTCGCGCGGCGTGCCGACCTGCTGCAGGATGCCGTCCTTCAGCACCGCGATGCGGTCTCCCATGGTGAGGGCCTCGGTCTGGTCGTGCGTGACGTAGACCGTCGTGACGCCGAGGCGCCGCTGCAGCGAGGCGATCTGGGTGCGGGTCTGCACGCGCAGCTTCGCGTCGAGGTTCGACAGCGGCTCGTCCATGAGGAACACCTGCGGCTGGCGCACGATCGCGCGACCCATGGCGACGCGCTGACGCTGGCCGCCCGAGAGGGCCTTGGGCTTGCGGTCGAGGTAGGGCTCGAGGTCGAGCAGCTTCGCGGCCTCGAGCACGCGGGTGGCGCGCTCCTCCTTGCCGACGCCGGCGATCTTGAGCGCGAAGCCCATGTTCTCGGCGACGGTCATGTGCGGGTAGAGCGCGTAGTTCTGGAACACCATCGCGATGTCGCGGTCCTTCGGCGGCA
>VFQM010001671.1_pt1 | contig 18711 bp, 15 predicted proteins | sample 3512391 | NCBI WGS metagenome assembly VFQM01 (sample SAMN10412369, study PRJNA504923) | tailings metagenome | isolation source: Replicate 1 from Balatoc abandoned mine | place: Philippines | reverse complement strand
CCGCCCAGCGGCAGCGGGCGGACGAGGCAGCGCTCGCGCGCAGCAAACAGCTGGAAGAGGCACTCAAGCAGCAGCAGGAAGAAGCGCGCAACCGGCCGGTTATCTACCGGGAAGGCATCACCCTGTGCGAGCCGCCCAAAAACGGCGGCAAGGCATGGCTGTGCAGAGGGCCGCTGCAGAACATGAGCGGCGTGCTCGACACCCAGTCAGGCAACGTGGCCGTGCGCCAGGCCTGCGGGGGCAACAACGTCCGCGACCTCGGCATGGTCGCGGGCTATCGCGCCTACGGCTGCGGATTCGGCATCCATCCCACCGACCGCGAATACCCGGGCAACCGCGATATTCCGGCGAGCCTGGGCGTCAACCATATCCCGGACAGAGGCACTTTCTATTGCAATCCAAGCACGGTGTTTGCCTATTGCAAAGAGAGGCGGTGAGCGCGGCGGGCGATTCGTCGCGATCGCGTCTCACAGCTTGACCGCAAGCTCACTCGTTGCCTGACGCGACGCGGTTCCTGCCGGCCTGCTTGGCCTGGTAGAGCTGCCGGTCCACTGCCTCGATGAAGGCCAGTGGCCGGTCCTGGTGGCCCGGGATGATCGTGCCGACCCCGAGGCTTGCCGTGAGGATCTGGCTGACCGGCGAGGTCGGGTGCGGGATCTGCTCCTTGAAGATCAGGCTGCGGCAGCGCTCGGCCACCTTCAGCGCCGCCGTCGCGTCGGTTTCCGGCAGCACCAGCGCGAATTCCTCGCCGCCGAAGCGCGCCACCAGGTCGCGCGCCCGCGTCGCCGCCGAATCCAGCACCTGGCCCACGCGCTTCAGGCAGTCGTCGCCCTGGATGTGGCCGTAGTGGTCGTTGTACTGCTTGAAGTAGTCGATGTCGATCAGGATCAGCGACAGCGGCTGGCTGTTGCGGCGCGCGTTCGTCCACTCCGTTTCGAGGATGGAATCGAACATGCGCCGGTTCGCCACGCCGGTCAGGCCGTCCTTGAACGACAGCGCCTCCAGTTCCTTCTGCAGCACGATCAGCTTCTGCTCGGTTTCCTTGCGCTCGCTGATGTCGAACATGAAGCCGACCAGGCAATCCACCTCGCCGGCGGCATCGCGCACCACGTGCACCACGTCGCGGATCCACACGTAGCGGCCGTCCTGCGTCAAGGCGCGGTAGTCCGCCTCGTGGTCGCAGCCGTCCTTCGATTGCGACACGCAGAAATTGACCACCCATTCGCGGTCCTCGGGGTGCATCCGCGCCGCCCAGTCCTCCGCGCTCGCCCAGCTCGCCGGCGACCAGCCGAGCAAAGCCTCGATCTGCGGACCGATGTAGGCGAAGCGCATCGTCTTCCAGTCGATCTTCCAGGGGATCGCCTTGGTCGATTCCAGCAGGGTCTTGTAGACGCCGTTGTCGGCGTTCAGGTCATCGGTGGGGTCGGTCATGGTTCGTGAGTGGGTGCGGTCGTCATGCAACGGGGAAAGATTCGAAGTGCTGACAGCCTGTTGTAGGTTGAAAAAGTGTTGCGACGCCGAATGCCTGCGTGACAACCGGCAATCCGTCAGGGCGTTGCATGAAGCTTGACGCCGAGCGCACGGATCACCTTGAAGATGGTGGAAAACGCCGGATTGCCCTCGCTGGAAAGCGCCTTGTAGAGGCCCTCGCGCGTCAGGCCGGTGTCGTGCGCAAGCTGCGTCATGCCGCGCGCACGGGCAATGTCGCCCAGCGCGGCGCGGATCAGGCTGCCGTCGCCGGGGTCCTCATCGAGGCAGGCATCCAGATACAGCGCCATGTCCTCTTCCGTCTCGAGATAGTCCGCTGCATCCCAGCGGGAAAACTTCTCGGCCATGATTCACTCCTTCCAGTCCCGGGCGATCTCAATCGCCCGGTTGATGTCGGCATCCTGCATGCGCTTGTCGCCGCCCGCCAGCAGCACGATGATCGTCTGGCCGCGCTGCAGGAAATACACCCGGCAGCCCGGACCGTAATCGATGCGCATCTCGTGGATGCCATGCCGCAGCGGCTTCGCATCCCCGGGGTTCCCAGGGCCATCCGGGCAATCCGGCCTCGATCCGGGCGCGCGCTGCGCGGTCACGCAGGCCGAGCAGCCACTTGTCGAAAGTCGCGCTCTTGTGGATTTCGACCATGCTGAATAGTAAACCATGGTTTACACTCGTTCAAGCCGCCAGCCTGGCTGTGAACAGCAAACCGGTGCGCGCTGCAGCTTATTGCTGGGCCTGGGTTGATGCATGGCCAGCCCAATCGACTGAGCGTATTGCATGTTGTTTTGCAAGACCTGACCCCAGGAGCGTAAATCAACGTTCCGGCTCAGGGCGCCGAGTCCTCCCACATCACCACGCCATCAGCGCGAACACGCCCCAGCCCAGGTATTCGCGCGTGTACGCAGCGTAGCGCGCGGGCTCCGACGTTAGTTGGGCTCGCACCTCTTTCGCCAACGCGTCGTCGGGGTTGGCTTCAAGCCATCGGCGCATGGTCAGCCACTTGGCCGCTTCGTACCTGTCCCAGCTGTCCTGGTCTGCCAGAACCATTTCCACCACGTCGTAGCCGAGGCGGCCGAAAGACGCGAGCAGTTCCGGAAGCATGAGAAAGTCGGAGATCGAGCCGGCAAGACACCCCCTGGCCACGTCGTCCGTCGGCGGCATCTGCCGCCAGTAGGGCTCGCCGATGAGGATGATCCCGCCTGGGCTGAGGCTCTGCGCCAGAAGCGCGATCGTGCCCGCGACCCCTCCCCCGATCCACGAGGCGCCGACACAGGCGGCCACCCCGGCCTTCTGGTCGGAGACGTAGCCCGTCGCATCGCCGTGGACGAACTCGACCCGGTCGGCGACACCGAGTTCTTCAGCCCGGCGTTTCGCCTGCTCGGTGAACAGCTGGCTCAGGTCGATGCCGGTGCCGACGACGCCGTGATCCCGTGCCCAGGTGCACAGCATCTCTCCCGAACCGCTGCCGAGGTCGAGCACCCGCGTCCCCGTTTCCAGACGCAGCGCCGCGCCCAGCGTGGCGAGCTTTTCGGGCGTGAACGGGTTGTGGATGCGGTGAGCGCTTTCAGTGATGTTGAATATTCGTGGGATGTCCACTGCAGATAGCCTCCTCAGCGTGATGATTCACCCGGCCGCATGAGCGTTGCATTGCAGGACGTGCCCCACTGTTTTCTTACCCAGCGGTTTTCAGGTGGGTGGATGGGTTAGTGCAAGACCTGACCCCGGCGCTGTCCGGGAAGCTGTCGTGTTCGAGGCGTCGCCTTGATGCGCAGGATGGCGCAGGAGCGGGCGAGGTCCGACTTAAGCTTGTTCATTCGAAAAGCAGGCTGTTATCAGAAGACGCGCAAATGGAGTAATTTCAAGTTTCCCGCGCACGAAGTTCAGTTGCCTCTCCGGCATGGACTCTGCAATCTTTGAATAGAGTTGATTGCCAGTATCTTCTAGAGGCTCGTATATATTCTCACCGACCATAAAAATATCCTGTCTGATCTGCAGAACCCCCAAACCTTCCAAGTTGCTTATATATGCATGGATGTTGTCTGGGTAGCGGAGCTCCGCTAAGCAACTCAAACCTGGCATCATCCCGTTGATGGTGGTCCATTCGTTCTTGGTCCTGTGTTTTAGGCGTACCTCGATAAATGGGATGCCCGGCATTCCCCTTATAGACTTGATCAAAATTGCCTCATCTGGGGAAATGTTGTTAATCACATTCACAAAACTGGGATGCGCGACATTTGCCTTATTTATCTGAGAGGCATTTGCGAGAAGCTCAGTGTACATTTCGCTCAGCTCTTCATTTGTAACGTAGGAAAGCTTTTCGGCTATAGGTACGCCAATTTCAGGCGGAACCTCACACACCTCGTCTGGGAGGGTGTCTTTCAATTTATTCCGGTATCTCTCTAGATTTGATTCCAGCGCTATTTTTGCTTTCTCATTCATTAAGGCTAAGGGCCATAACATGGTATTGCCCAGCCCGATTATTGTGCTGAGCGCTTTCCCCACTTGCTGCACCCCAGGTTTAGCGAGATCACCATAAACCTCTTTGATTACGGCTGGTGATTGTGCGATCTCCTTCAGTAAGTCGTCCATTATTTCCCTCTCTTAAAAGCCCAGTTTTCCATTTCTTGGTGGGGGTACGGTGCCGATTCCGGCTCGATAATGTGCTTGACCGTTGGCAAAGTCAGCAGCCGAACAGTTTACCTACAATGTTATGTAGCGATTGCAGGATTCAGATGAGTCCGGGCCTCTGCGACTGGGATGAGGCGACAAAAAAGCGCGACTGATCACTCAGTCGCGCTCGGAACAACAGGCTAGGCTCATTCGCGTTTCGACAAGCTCAACACGAACGGCCTTTAACCTTTATCAACCCGGCAGCATCGCCAGCAACCCATTCAACCGCCGCACAAAACTCGCCGGATCGTCGAGCTGGCCTCCTTCCGCCAGCAGTGCCTGCTCGAACAGCAGGTTGGCCCAGTCGGCGAAGCGGGCTTCGTCGGATTCGGCGTTCAGGCGCGTGACCAGCGCATGGCTCGGGTTGATCTCCAGCGTGGGCTTGACGGTCGGCGCGGCCTGGCCGGCGGCCTTCAAGAGGCGTTCGAGGTTGGCGCTCATGTCGCCTTCGCCGGTGACGAGGCAGGCGGGCGAGTCGGTGAGGCGATGGGTGACGCGGACGTCCTTCACGCGCTCGCCCAGGGTCGATTTGATGCGCTCGACCAGCGGCTTCATGGTTTCCTCGGCTTCCTTCTGCGCGGTCTTCTCGGCTTCGTCTTCCAGCGCGCCCAGATCGAGGCCGCCCTTGGCGACGGACTTGAGCGGCTTGCCGTCGAACTCGGTGAGGTTGCTCATCAGCCATTCGTCGACGCGGTCGGACAAGAGCAGCACCTCGATGCCTTTCTTGCGGAAGATTTCGAGGTGCGGGCTGTGCTGGGCGGCGGCGAAGCTGTCGGCGGTGATGGTGTAGATCGCGGTCTGGCCTTCCTTCATGCGGCCGATGTAGTCCTTCAGCGACACCACTTGCGCGTCGGTGTCGGTGTGGGTGGAGGCGAATCTGAGCAGCGCGGCGATACGCTCCCGGTTGGCGAAATCCTCGCCCGGGCCTTCCTTCAGCACGCGGCCGAACTGCTTCCAGAACTCGACGTATTTCTCCGGCTGGTTCTCGGCCAGGTCTTCCAGCAGGCCCAGCACCTTTTTCACCGAGCCGGCCTTGATCGCGTCGATGTCGCGGCTCGACTGCAGGATCTCGCGCGAGACGTTCAGGGGCAGGTCGGCCGAGTCGATCACCCCGCGGACGAAGCGCAGGTATTGCGGCATCAGCTGCTCGGCGTCGTCCATGATGAAGACGCGGCGCACGTAGAGCTTGATGCCGTGCCGCTTCTCGCGGTCGTAGAGGTCGAACGGCGCGTGCGACGGCACGTAGAGCAGCGAGATGTATTCCTGCTTGCCCTCGACGCGGTTGTGCGACCAGGCGAGCGGCGGCTCGAAGTCGTGGGCGACGTGCTTGTAGAACTCGTTGTACTCGTCGTCGGTCACGTCCTTCTTGGCGCGCGCCCACAGCGCGGAGGCCTTGTTGACGGTCTCGTCCTCGTCGGTGGGGGTTTCCACGCCGTCCTTCCATTCGCTCTTCTTCATCACGATGGGCAGGGTGATGTGGTCGGAATAGGTGCGGATGACCGATTTGATCTTCCAGTCGGAGAGGAACTCGTCCTCGCCTTCGCGCAGATGCAGCACGATCTCGGTGCCGCGGCCGGGTTTCTCCACGGTTTCCAGCGTGTAGTCGCCGGCGCCCTCGGATTCCCAGCGCACGCCGTGCTCGGCGGTGAGGCCGGCGCGACGGGTGGTGAGGGTCACGCGGTCGGCGACGATGAAGGCGGAGTAGAAGCCGACGCCGAACTGGCCGATCAGCGCGGCGTCCTTCTTCTGGTCGCCGGAAAGCTGGCTGAAGAATTCGCGGGTGCCGGATTTCGCAATCGTGCCGATGTGGTCGATGACTTCCTGCCGGCTCATGCCGATGCCGTTGTCGGAAATCGTCAGCGTGCGCGCCTCGCGGTCGAAGGCGACGCGGATCCTGAGGTCGGGGTCGTTCTCGAACAGCGCGGGGTCGGACAGCCCCTCGAAGCGCAGCTTGTCGGCGGCGTCGGAGGCGTTGGAAATCAGTTCGCGCAGGAAGATGTCCTTGTTGGAATACAAGGAATGGATCATCAGCTGCAGCAGTTGCTTGACTTCGGCCTGGAAGCCGAGGGTTTCTTTGGTGGCGGACATGCCTTTATCTCCCGTTGACTACAAACAAGGTGCAACGGGAAATGGGGGCGGCGGCGGCGGGTTTCAAGCCCCGGCGCAGCGGGATGCCGGCGCTGTTACTGCCTGGACAGCAGCGCCAGCAGTTCGGCCTGCGCGCTGTAGGGCGCGGCGCGGCGCGGGCTGCGGCGGCGGTAGCTGCCGTCGGGCAGCATCTCCCAGGCCTGCACGTTGTCGCGCAGATAGGGCTTGAGGCCCTCGGCGATGACGCGCTTTTTCAGCTTGGGGTTGAGTATCGGGAAGCCGGTTTCGATGCGGCGGAAGAAGTTGCGGTCCATCCAGTCGGCGGAGGACAGATACACCTGCTCGTCGCCGCCGTTCCTGAAATAGAAGATGCGCGTGTGTTCGAGGAAGCGCCCGACGATGGAGCGCACGCGGATGTTCTCCGACAGGCCGGCGATGCCCGGTTTCAGCGCGCACACGCCGCGGATGATGAGGTCGATCTTCACCCCGGCCTGCGAGGCGGCGTAGAGGGCGGCGATGACCTGCGGCTCCAGCAGCGCGTTCATCTTGGCGACGATGGCGGCGGGCTTGCCGGCGGCGGCCAGCTCGGCCTCGCGGTTGATCGCGGCGACGACCTCGCTGTGCAGGGTGAACGGTGCCTGCCACAGGCGCTTCAGCTTGCCGGCCTTGCCCAGCCCGGTGATCTGGGTGAACAGGCTGGCGACGTCGGCGGTCATGGTTTCGTCGGCGGTCAAGAGGCCGAAGTCGGTGTACAGGCGCGCGGTGCGGGCGTGGTAGTTGCCGGTGCCGAGGTGCGCGTAGCGGCGCAGTTCGCCATCCTCGCGGCGGATCACCAGCGCCAGCTTGGCATGGGTCTTGTGGCCGACCACGCCGTAGATGACATGGGCGCCGACTTCCTCCAGCCTGGCGGCCCAGTTGATGTTGGCTTCCTCGTCGAAGCGCGCCATCAGCTCGACCACCGCGGTGACCTCCTTGCCCGACTGCGCGGCGCGGATCAGCGCCATCATCAGCTTGGAGTCGGTGCCGGTACGGTAGACCGTCTGGCGGATGGCGACGACGTGGGGGTCGGCGGCGGCCTGCTCGATGAAGTCGATCACCAGCTGGAAGGATTCGAACGGATGGTGCAGCAGGATGTCGTGCTTGCGGATGTGCGCAAAGATGTCGTCCTGCTTGGCCAGGCGGGCGGGCAGGGTGGGGACGAAGGGAGCGAATTTCAGTTCGGGGCGGTCGACCCAGTCGGGCACCTGCATCAGCCGCACCAGATTCACCGGGCCGTTCGCCTGGTAGAGATCGTCGGAGCCGAGCTCGAACTGTTCCAGCAGGAAGGCCGCCATCGAAGGCGAACAGTTGTCGGCGACTTCGAGCCGCACCGCCGCGCCGTAATTGCGCTGCGGCAGTTCGCCCTGCAGGGCCTGGCGCAGGTTCTTGGTCTCCTCGTCGTCGACGAAGAGATCGGAATTGCGGGTGACGCGGAACTGGTAGCAGCCTTCCACCGTCATCCCGGCGAACAGTTCGCCGACATGGGTATGCAGAACCGACGACAGGAACACGAAGCCGTATTCGCAGCCGGCGATTTCTTCCGGCAGGCGGATGACGCGCGGCAGCGCGCGCGGCGCCTGCACCACGGCGGCGCCGGAGTTGCGGCCGAAGGCGTCGCGCCCCGACAGCTCCACCGCGAAGTTGAGGCTCTTGTTCAGCACGCGCGGGAAGGGATGCGAGGGATCGAGCCCCACCGGCGTCAGCACCGGCATCAGTTCGCGAAAGAAGTAGTCGCGGATCCACGCCGCCTGGTCTTCGGTCCACTGCGTGCGGCGGAAGAAGTGAATGCCGTGCGCGGCCAGCTCGGGAATCAGCTCGTTGTTGAACAGCGCGTATTGCTTGGCCACCAGGTCGCGGGCCATGTTCGACACCGCGCGGTACTGCTGCCGGGGCGTCATGCCGTCGGGCGAGCGCTGGGTCGAATCGGCTCGAATCTGCTCCTTGAGTCCGGCCACCCGAACCTCGAAGAACTCGTCCATGTTGCTGGAAAAGATGCAGAGAAACTTCAGCCGCTCCAGCAAGGGCATGCCGGGGTCGTCGGCCTGGGCCAGCACGCGGCGCTGAAACTCGAGAATGCCGAGTTCGCGGTTGATGAGGGTGTCGGGGCTGGGAGGATTCATGATCTAGTATCGAGGATGAGCTTCAATGATAAGCGCCTGTTCCAATCATGACATGACAGCCATATGACGCCGCCGCAGCCGGTTGAAATCGAACTCAAGCTGGCGCTGCCGCCGCAGCGGGCGGCGACATTCGCGAAGCTGATGGCGCGGCGGCGCGGCGCACCGCTGCAGCAGGAGCTCGTCACACGCTATTTCGATACGCCGGATTTTTCCCTGAGCGCGCAGGGCGTGGCGCTCAGGGTGCGGCGCAGCGGGCGGCGCTGGCTGCAAACGCTGAAAACCGAGGGCGAGCGGCACGGCGGCCTGTCGCGCCGCGCCGAGTACGAAATGGCGATATCCCGTGGCAAGCCGGACTGGGAAAAATTTCCGCCCGAAGCGCTGGCGCTGGTGCCGCAGGCGCTGCGCGCGCAACTGGCGGCGGTGTTCGAAACGCGCTTCAGCCGCACCGCCTGGCTGGTCGGCGGGCGTGGCGGCGCGGCAATCGAAGTGGCGCTGGATATCGGCGAGGTGCGCGCCGGCCGGAGCAGCCAGCCGATTTGCGAGATCGAGCTCGAACTCAAGGCCGGCCGGCCGGATGTCCTGTTTGCGTTGGCGCAAGGCTGGGCGCGGCGCTTCGGCTGCGTGCCGCTGGATCTCAGCAAGGCCGAACGGGGCGTGCGCCTGGCGCGCGGCGAGGCGGCGGCGCCGGCCAAATCTGCGCCGCTGGCGCTGGACGGCGGAATGCGCGTGGAAGACGGTTTCGCCGCGATCTGCCAGGCCTGCCTGGCGCAGTTCCAGGCCAATCTGCCCGGGGTGCTGGCATCCGACGATATCGAATACGTGCACCAGGCGCGGGTGGCGCTGCGGCGCCTGCGCGCCGCGCTGCGGCTGTACCGGGAGGCGTGCGCGGTGCCGGATGCGTTGCTGGCGGAGCTGCGCGCGCTGGCCGCCGCCCTCGGTTCCACACGCGACTGGGACGTGCTGTGCAGCGAGACCCTGCCGGCCATTGCGCCGCATTGCGCCGATGCCGCCGCCTGGCAGCGCGGCCGGCAAGCGCTGGAGGCGCGCAGAACCGAAGTGCGGGCGGCCATGCGGACCGCGCTGGCGCGGGCGCAGCCGGGCGCGTGGCTGCTGGCATTCCAGCGCTGGCTGCTGCAGCGCGGCTGGCGCGACGCCGCCGAAGCGCAGCGCTTGGTCCAGTTGTCGCCATTGAAAAAATGGGCGCGCCGGGCGCTGCAGCAGGGGCATCGCCCCATCGTCCGCGGCGCGCGCAGGTTCGCGCAACTGCAGCCGGAGCAGCGCCACGCCCTGCGCATTGCCGTCAAGCGCCAGCGCTACGCGGCGGAGTTTTTCCAGGCGCTGTTCGGCCGCGGCGGACAGCGCCGGTACCAGGCGGTGCTGCGGGACGCGCAGGACAGCCTGGGCCGCGCCAACGATGCGCAGGTGGCGCGGGGGTTGCTGACCGGGGCCGGGGCGGACGCGGGCGCGATGGGGCAATTCGTGCTCGGCTGGCTGGCGGCGCGGCTGGCGGCCGACGCGACCGGCGAAAATGCAAAGCATTTGCAAAATTTCATGGAAACGGCGCCTTACTGGTAGATTGCCACTAGCCCCGTTTTGGCTTTTCCACCCACAATCCGCGCTCCATGAACACCGACACCCGGCTGTCATCGCCTCCGACAATGAAAATCGCATTTCTGGAAGACGACGCGGCATTTGCCGTCAACATCATCGAATGGCTGGAGCAGGCCGGGCATAGCGTGAGCTGGTTCCGTTCCGGCCGCGAGTGCGTGCGCGCGCTCTCCGACGAGCGCTACGACCTGTGCCTGTTCGACTGGATGCTGCCCGACATCAGCGGCCCCGACGTCATGGCCAGCCTCAAGCTGAAAGGCACGCTGCCGCCGGTGCTGTTCCTGACCGGGCGCGACGCGGAGGAGGACGTGGTGCAGGTGATCCAGGCCGGCGCCGACGATTACATGGTCAAGCCGCCTTCGCGCAGCGTGCTGATCGCGCGCATCCACGCGGTGGCGCGGCGCTGCTCGGCGCAGCTGCGGCCGGAGCCGGTGCAGGACTTCGGCGCGGTCAAGGTGGATTTCGGCAGCCGCAAGTTCGAACTGGACGGGCAACCGGTGAAACTGACCGAAAAGGAAACCGAGCTTGCGCTGTATTTCTTCGGCCGCGTCGGCATGCTGCTGCCGCGCGGGCACCTGATCCAGGTGGTATGGGGTTCGAGCCCCGACATCGATACCCGCACCGTGGATGTCCACGTCAGCCACCTGCGCGGCAAGCTGAAGCTGGTGCCGGAAAACGGCTGGCGGCTGACTTCGGTGTACCGCCAGGGCTATCGGCTGGAGCGCGTGGAATAGGCGCCATGACCGTTCGCCTGCGGCTTGGTTCGCTCGCCTTTCTGCTGCTTGCCGCGCCTGCGGCGGCGGAAACCGCCGACCCCGGCCCGGAATGGCGCTATACGCTGCGGCCGGGCGACACCCTGATCGGCGTGTCGGCGCGTTATCTGGCACGTCCGGCCGAATGGCCGCGGGTGCAGCGTCACAACCGCATTGCCAACCCCCATCGCCTGGTTCCCGGCAGCGCCTTGCGCATCCCGCTCGCCTGGCTGCGGCATGCGCCGGCGCCGGCGACGGTGGCCGCGGTGACGGGGCAGGTCCGGCTGAGCCTGCCCGATGGCGCCGAGCGCGCCTTGCAGGCAGGGGACCGGCTGGCCGCCGGAGCCAGCCTGAGGACTGCCGCCAACAGCAGCGCGACGCTGCGTTTTGCCGATGACTCGGTGGCGGTGCTGCAGCCCGGTGCGCGCATGACGCTCGACAGCGTGAGCGTCTACGCCGGCGGCGGCATGGTCGATACCCGGCTGCGGCTGCAGCAGGGGCGCCTCGACGTCGGCGCCAACCCGCGCCGCACGCCGGGAAGCCGCTTGCAGGTGATCACGCCGTCCGCGGTGGCGGCGGTGCGCGGCACCCGCTTCCGCATCGCGGCGGAGCCGCGCGTGACCCGCGAAGAAACGCTGGAGGGGAAGGTGGGCCTGGCTGCGGCCGGGCAGCGCGTGGCCGTCATGGCGGGGCAGGGCAGCCTGGCGGAAGCCGGCAAACCGCCGCGCCCGCCGGCGGCGCTGCTGCCCGCACCGGACGTGTCCGCGCTGCCGCGGCGGGTCGAGACTCTGCCGCTGCGCTTTGCGCTGCCGGACCTGCCGGGCGCGGTGTCGTGGCTGGGCCAGATCGCATCCCGGGCAGGCGGTTCCCCCGGCGCCGGTGCGGCCGGGGAACCGGCGGCGGAGGCGCAGTTCGGGCCGCTGCTGCTGGAACACGCCAGCGCGGCGCCACGGCTGAGCTTTGCCGACCTGCCCGATGGCCGCTACCTGCTGCGGGTACGCGCGGCCGATGCCCTGGGCCTGCAGGGACGCGATGCCGTGCACGCATTCGAGCTCGATGCGCGCCCGTTTGCGCCGTTGCTGCGCACGCCCGGCGCGCGCGTGCGCAGTGCGCAACCCGCGCTGCAATGGAGCGCGGTGGTGGGGGCGACCGCGTACCGGGTCGAGCTGGCGCGCGATGCGGCGTTCGAGCAGATGCTGCTGGCCGAGCGGACCACGGCCACGCGCCTGACCCCGCCCGGGGAATTGACGCCTGGCGCCTACCACTGGCGGGTGGCGAGCATCGAAGCCGATGAGCAGGGGCCGTTCTCGCCGCCGCAGCGTTTCGTCTACGATCCGCTGCCGGGCGCCCCCGAACTCGGCCAGGCCGCCCCGGCGTTCGCACAAAACGGCCTCAAGCTCGACTTGCCGCGGCCGCCCGCCGGTTTGCATTACGAACTGGTGCTGGCGCGCGACGCCGAACGCACCCGCATCGCCTGGCAGGGCAGCAGCCGCGACGGCCAGCTGCATACCTCGCCGCTCGAACCGGCGACGTATTACCTGGCCGCGCGGCTGGTCGAGGCCGACGGCACCGCGGGGCCTTACGCCACCCGGGTGATCGAAGCGCCGCCGCGCCTCCGCTGGGAAGCGCTGTTGCTGCTGCTGCCCTTGCTGGCCATGTGACCGCCCGTGCGCCGCGATCCGCTCCGGCTGCGCCTCTTGCGCAACGACCGTTTCTCCGCGGCGCTGATCCTGCTGTCGATCGCGCTGCTGATGACCGGCAGCGGCGTATTGAACCGGGTCGACAACCTGCTGTACGACCTCGGGCAGCGCCTGCACAGCCGGCCGCCGCCGGCGGATCTCGTCATCGTCGCCATCGACGAGGACAGCCTTTCCAAGCTTGGCCGCTGGCCGTGGTCGCGGCGCCTGCATGCCGCGCTGATCGACCGCCTGCATGCCGACGGCGCGCGCGCGATCGGCCTCGACCTGGTGTTTGCCGAGCCCGATACCGCCGATCAGCCCGCCGACGCGGCGCTGACCGAAGCGGTTGCGCGGGCGGGCAATGTGGTGCTGCCGGTGCTGCTGGAAAGCAGCCGCGTCAACGGCCAGCTGCTGGAAACCCTGCCGCTGCCGCAGTTGCTGGAACAGGCGGCGGCGCTGGGGCGGGTGCACGTCGAACTGGACCAGGATGGCATTGCGCGCAGCATTTTCCTGTGGGAAGGCGTGGGCACGCCGGTGTGGCCGCATTTTGCGCAGGCGGTGCTGGCCACCGCCGGCCAGCTGCCGGCGTCGTTCAGCCGGATTCCGCCCGCCGCTGCCGATGCGATGCCGTTTGCCCTGGTGCGGACGACGCCGCGCCGCATCACGTTCCTGGGGCCGCCCGGGCATGTGCGGACGCTGTCGTATGTGCAGGCGCTGACCGGCGAATTCGCCCCCGGCACCTTCCGCAACAGGATCGTGCTGGTGGGCGCCACCGCGGCGGGCATGGGCGATCTGCTGCCGACGCCGGTGTCGGGACAACGCCAGCCGATGCCGGGGGTGGAGGTGCACGCCAATGCGCTGGAGTCGATGCGAAGCGGCCGCCTGGTGCGCGACGTGCCGCCCGCCGTTGCGCTGCCGGCCGCCGCCTTGCTGGCGCTGGCGCCGCTGCTGTGGCTGCCGCGCCTGAATCCGCTGGGCGGATTGCTGGCGAGCGTGCTGTGGTTCGTGGCCGTGGCTGCGGCCGCCATCGCGCTGCCGTTCTGGGTGCGGGCCTGGATGCCGGTTGCCGGCGCGCTGCTGGCAATCCTGCTGGCTTATCCGGTATGGAGCTGGCGGCGCCTGGAGGGCGCCGGCCGCTTTCTCGATCACGAACTGAAGCGGCTGCGCCAGGAACTGGGGCCGGTGGCCGATGTCCAGCCGCGGGCGCTGTCGCACGACCCGTTCGCGGCGCGTATCCAGCAGGTGCAGGCGGCGGCGCAGCGCTTGCGCCATCTGCAGGACGAGCAGCGCGAAACGCTGGCCTTCATCTCGCACGACATCCGTGCGCCGCTGGCCGCCGCCCTGATGCAGCTCGATGCGCTGCCCGCCGCCGCGCAAGCCCGCCTGCGCGACCCGCTGACCCGCGGCTTGACGCTGGCGGAAGAGTTCCTGCGCACCTCGCGTGCCGAAATGCTGGACGCCGCCCGCTTCGAGGAACTCGACTTTGCCGCGCTGGTGCACCAGGCGATCGACGATGCGTACGCGGCGGCGCGCGCCAAGCCGGTGCAGCTGGTGCGCCAGCTGCCCGACGATCCGCTGTGGGTGCAGGGCGAGTTCGGCCTGCTGCATCGCGCCATGCTCAACCTGGTGCTGAACGCGGTGCATTACGCGCCGGCGCATTCCAGCGTGACGGTGCGCCTGCGCTGCGCGGGCGAATGGGCCGAGGCCAGCGTGACCGACCACGGCCCCGGCATCGCCGCCGCAGATCAGGCGCGCCTGTTCCGCCGCTTCAGCCGCGCCGCGGAACGGACGGCGGGTACCGGGCTGGGGCTGTATTTCGTGCGCACCGTGGCGGAAAAGCACGGCGGCACGGTGGCGGTCGCGAGCGAACCGGGAGTATTCAGCTGCTTCACCCTGCGGCTGCCGCTGTCGGGGCTGTCGTCTTCGGCAGGCGCGGCTGCGGCACAATAGGCGTGGCTCGCGATTCGGGGCCGGCGTTGCGAGGGAACCGAAATGGAACTGATTTTGTGGCGGCACACCGAGGCGGAAGACACGCTCCCCGATCTCACCCGCGAACTGACCGCCCGCGGCCGCAAGCAGGCGGCGCGCATGGCCGACTGGCTCAATCCGCGGCTGCCGCCGGACATCCGCATTCTGGCCAGCCCCGCCACCCGCGCCTGGCAAACCGCGCAGGCGCTCGGGCGCGAATACGAGGAGGTGCCGGCGCTGGCGCCCGGCGCCGCCGCCGCGGCGGTGCTGGCCGCGGCGGGCTGGCCGGATGCGGCCTATCCGGTGCTGGTCGTCGGCCATCAACCCACGCTGGGGCAGGTGGCGATGCAGCTGCTGGCCGGGCAGGCGGGTGATCTGGCGGTGAAGAAGGGCGGCATCTGGTGGTTCCAGGGCCGCGAGCGGGCGGGGCGGCTGCAGGTGGTGTTGCGCGCTGTGGCCGCGCCTGACTGGTTATAATTCCGCGGGTGACCACCCAACCCATCAAGCGCGAGGCTAACCCAGTGACCCCGACAACGCGGACGAGGTGCGTGCAGTGCCGGGTTGGCTGAGCAGTCTGCGCGACCTGATCGCCGACGCGAGCCCGTTGCGCCGCTTCATGCTTGCCCTGCTGGTGCTGCTGCCGCTGGCCGCGCTGGCTGCCGCCTATCTGTGGTTCAACCCGCCGGCCTACCGCGTGCTGTACACGCAGCTGTCCGACCGCGCGGGCGGCGAGGTCCTCGGCGCGCTCGAACGGCTCGACATCCCCTATCGCCTGTCCGCCGTCGACGGCACCATCGAAGTGCCGTCCGGGCAGCTGCACGCGGCACGCTACCGCCTGGCCGCGCTGGGCCTGCCCAGAACCGATGCCGATGCGCAGGATGAAATCGACCGTTCTCCCGGCTTCGGCGCCTCCTCGCTGCAGGAACAGCAGCGTTACCAGCGCGCGCTCGAGATCGACCTGGCGCGCTCGATCCAGAAGCTGGAAACGGTCGAGCTGGCACGGGTCCACCTCGCCCTGCCCAAGGTCTCGCCGTTCCTGCGCGATGCGCCGCCCGCCACCGCTGCGGTGCTGGTGCGGCTGCGTCCGGGCGCCCGGCTGGATGCCGGACAGGTCTCGACGATCCAGACGCTGGTGGCCGCCAGCGTGCCGCGCCTGAAGCGCGCCGAAGTGCAGGTGCTCGATCCGCGCGGCGTCCTGCTGGGCGGCGCGGTTCCCGACGCCGCCCAGTCGCAGCGCCTGGCGCTGGAGCAGGATCTGGCGCGGCGCGCGCTGGCGGTGCTGACGCCATGGCTGGGCGCAGAGCGCGTCAGCGTGCAGGTGACCGCGACGCTTGCGGACGGCGAAACCCGGCAGACGGTCGAGCGCGTGCGCAATGTCGTGGTGGCCGGGCAGGCGCGCCCGCTGGAAAAGACCGTGCGCACCACGCGCGTTCCCGAAGGCCGCGTCCAGCGGATCAATGCCATCGTGATTCTGGGGTTCGACGCCAGCGCCGCCGAACTCGGGCGCGCCGGGCAGCTGGCGCGCCAGGCGCTGGGACTGCTGCCGGCGCGCGGCGACAGCCTGAGCGTGTATGCGCTGCCTGCAGGGGCGCCCAAGGCGCAGGCCGACGTTGCCGTTTCGCCGCCCCCGGCGCCCGGCCCGATCCCGCGGGTGCAGCCGGCCAGTCCGCCACCGCGCGCGGACAGTCCTTTGCTCTTTCCGCAATGGCCGCTGGCGGCGGCCGCGGCGACCCTGGCCGTGCTCGGCGTGGCGGGCTGGCGGCGTGCCCGCCGGGCACCCGCCAGCGAAACGCAGGCGGATGATTTCGACGCCGAGCTGGATGCGGCCCGCAGCCAGGTGCTGGCCGATCCGCGCGTGGCGGCGGATGTCATCAAGCTGTGGATGCGCGCATGAGCCAGGCCGGGATCGAAAAATCTGCCGCGCTGCTGCTCGCTCTGGGCGAGGAGGCCACGGCTGCCGTGTTCCGCTACCTGAGTCCGCTGGAAGTGGGCCGCCTGGGCAGCGCCATGCGCGAACTGGAAGTGCTGCCGCGCGAACGCGTGCGTACCATTTTGCGCGATTACGCGGCCGAAGCGGCCGAGCAGACCGGGTTCGCCGCGGACACCGGGCGCTTTCTCGACGAAACGCTGAAGCGGGCGCTGAGCCCGGAGCGCGCGCGGTCGATGCTGCAGCGGCTGGGCGCCGCGGGTGCGCAGTCGCTGGAAAAGCTGGCCTGGCGCGAACCGGCGGAAATCGCCGGCCTGCTGGAGGCGCAGCCGCCGCAATTGATCGCGGTGGTCGCGACGCATCTGCCGCGCGACGTCGCTGCCGCCGTGCTCGAACTGCTGCCCGCCAGGACCCGCGCCGATACCTTGTTGGACCTGGCGCACAGCGAGGCGCCCGACCCCGACATGCTGCGCGAGCTGGACGACTGGCTGGCCGGCCGGGAAGCCGCCGCGCCGCCGCAGGGCGAGGCCGCGGTCGCCAGCCTGCTGGGACAGATGAGCGAGGGCAGCGCCGCAGCCGCCCTGAGCCAGCTCGATCGGAACGACGCGGATCTGGCCGCGCGCCTGCGCGTGCGCAATCTCGCGTTCGAGGATCTGGCACGGCTGACCGAAGCGGGCCGCAAGACCTTTTTGCGCAATATCGGCGCACGCACCCTGCTGCATGCGCTGAAGGGCAGCGACGGGCGGGTGCTCGATGCGCTCGCTGCGGTGATGAGCCCGACCGCGGCACAGCGCATGCGCGTTGATCTCGACACCCTGGGCGCCTTGCCGGTGACCGCGATCCAGGCCGCGCAGGACGATGCCGGCGCCACCTTGCGGCGGCTGGCGGCAGAGGGGGCGATCCCGTTCCCGCAAGAGGAGGCGGCATGAACACGCACGAAGACAACACTGCATTCGAACAGTGGGAGGTGGTGGAACTGGCTGCGCCGGCAGGCGAGGCGCCGCCGCCGGCCGCGGATGCCGAGGCCGAGCTGGCCGGCCTGCGCGAGGCCGCGCGCGCCGAGGGCTACGCCGAAGGACTGGCCGCCGGACGGCTGGAAGGGGAGCAGGCCTGCGGGCGCATGAAGCAGCTGGCCGAAAGCTTTTCCTCGACCCTCGACAACCTCGATTTCCGCCTCGCCGACATGGTGCTCGAACTCGCGCTCGACGTGGCGCGCCAGGTGGTGGCGGGCGAACTCGCGGCGCATCCCGAACGCATCCTCGATGTGGTCAACCTGGCGCTGAAGCAGATGGCGGAAACCAGCCGCGAAGCGCGCCTGCTGCTGAATCCGGACGACGCCGCGCTGGTGCGTCCGCATCTCGACCAGGTGCTCGACAAGAACCGCCTGCGCATCGTGGAAGACGCGCGCATCGTGCGCGGCGGCTGCCTGATCGAAACCTCGCAGGGCGACCTCGACGCCACCCTGCCGGCACGCTGGCGCCAGGTGGTGCAGGTGCTCGGTTCCAACCTGAACTGGATCGAATGATGGAGCGCATCGTCCGCCTGCGCGAATACCTGGCCGACTGCCGCCGCGCGGTGGGCTGGGCGACGCCGGTCGCCACCAGCGGGCGGCTGACCCGGGTGTCCGGCCTAGTGATGGAGGCGGTGGGCCTGCGCCTGCCGGTGGGCAGCCAGTGCCACATCCAGATTCCCGGCGGGCAGAGCATCGAGGCCGAGGTGGCCGGGTTTTCCGGCGACCGCCTGTTCATCATGCCGGCCACCGACATCTACGGCGTGATGCCGGGGGCGCGGGTGATCCCCGACGACCCGCTGGCGGCGCAGCCGCCGCGCCTGGGCATGCGCTATGTGCCGCGGCGCCGCGCGCAGGACCGGGTGCGCCAGGTGCCGGTCGGCGAGCGTCTGCTGGGGCGCGTGCTCGACGGCGCCGGGCGGCCGCTCGACGGCATGGGCCCGCTGTCGCTGGAGCGCCGGGTGCCGCTGTACAGCCGTCCGATCAATCCGCTGGAACGCGCGCCGATCCGGCAGACGCTCGACGTCGGCGTGCGCGCGATCAACGGCCTGCTGACGGTGGGGCGCGGGCAGCGGCTCGGCCTGTTTGCCGGCAGCGGCGTCGGCAAGAGCATTCTGCTCGGCATGATGGCGCGCATGACCGAAGCCGACATCGTGGTCGTCGGCCTGATCGGCGAACGCGGGCGCGAGGTCAAGGAATTCATCGACCGCATCCTCGGCAGCGAAGGCATGGCGCGCGCGGTGGTGGTGGCCGCGCCCGCCGACCATCCGCCGCTGATGCGGCTGAACGGCGCGGCGTATGCGATGTCGATCGCCGAATATTTCCGCGACCAGGGCAAGCACGTGCTGCTGATCATGGATTC
>VFQM010001669.1_pt1 | contig 18719 bp, 18 predicted proteins | sample 3512391 | NCBI WGS metagenome assembly VFQM01 (sample SAMN10412369, study PRJNA504923) | tailings metagenome | isolation source: Replicate 1 from Balatoc abandoned mine | place: Philippines | reverse complement strand
GTGGTGGCGTTGTCGTCCATGCCGAAGCGCCGGCTCCAGCGGTTGTGCGCGCTCCAGAACAGCGCCAGCAGCACGAAGCACAGGGCGAAGGTGGGCAGGCGCCGCAGCGCCTCGCGCAGCTCGTCGAAGGTGGTGGGCAGGGTCTCGAAGAAGATCACCAGCAGGGTGAGCGCGAACGCGAAGGCCGCGTCGACGAAGGTCTCCAGGCGCGTCACCTGCTGGCCGCGCAGGCGGAAGCCTTTTTCACGCGGCAGCGTCGCCAGTTGTTCAACGGTCCATTGCATCGCCATCCCCCGCGCCGCCGGGCGCGCGTGCATACAATAGCGTCCCCACCCACGACGATGGAGCCGCGATGTTCGCGCAGTCCACCCTCTCCGGCACCAAGGCCGAGCAATACGCCCAGCTGCTCGAGCAGGCCCGCGGCCTGATGCACGGCGAGCGCGACCGGGTGGCCAACGCCGCCAACCTCTCGTCCCTGGTCTTCCACGCCCTGCCCGACCTGAACTGGGTGGGCTTCTACTTCTACGACGGCACCGAGCTGGTGGTCGGCCCCTTCCAGGGCCACCCGGCCTGCGTGCGCATCGCGCTGGGCCGCGGCGTCTGCGGCACGGCCGCCGCCACCCGCCAGACCCAGCGCGTGGCCGACGTCGACGCCTTCCCGGGCCACATCCCCTGCGACTCGGCCTCGCGCTCGGAGCTGGTGGTGCCGCTGTACGCCGGCGACGCGCTGGTGGGCGTGTTCGACCTCGACAGCCCGGTGCCCGACCGCTTCGACGCCGAGGACCAGGCTGGCCTCGAGGCCATCGCCGATGCGTTCCTACAGACGCTGCAGCCGGCCTGAACCCGCCGGCACGAGGTGGAGCAATGAGCGAAGGCACCAAGCTGCGCAACATCGGCCCGAAATCCGCCGCCTGGCTGCGCCAGACCGGCATCCGCACCCAGGAGGACCTGGTGGCCGTGGGCGCGCTGGCTGCCTTCGTGCGGGTCAAGCGCGCGGGCTTCAAGCCCAGCCTGAACCTGCTCTACGCGCTCGAGGGCGCGATCCTGGGCTGCCACTGGCAGGAAATCCCGGAAGAGCGCCGCAGCGAACTGGTGCTGGCCGCCGGCGAGGAAGTGGCCAAGCTGCCGCTGCCCAAGGGCAAGCGCATGCCGGCCGCCGCGCCGGTGAAGACCGTGCACCTCGACGGCGAGGACGAAGGCACGATGGCCGGGGCCGATTTCGGCTTCGACGACCCGTCCTCGTCCCGCGACGACGACTGAGCCGCTAGCGCACCACCGCGTATTCGCGCGCGTCCTCGCGCCATTTCGGCGTGGCGCGGATCGTCGGCAGCACCTGGTCGACGGCGTCCACCAGCTGCCACATGGCCGCGTGCTCCGGGTTCATGAAGCGCTGCTCGATCACCTGCTGCATGAAACCCTGCAGCGGCGCGTAGAAACCGCCCACGTTGAGCAGGATGATCGGGTTGAAGTAGATGCCCAGGCGCTTGAGCGTGATCGCCTCGAACAGCTCCTCGAGCGTGCCGCAGCCGCCGGGCAGCGCGACCACGGCGTCGCTGCCGGTGAGCAGCTTGTGCTTGCGCTCGCGCATGTCCTCGACGAGTTCGAGGTGGGTCAGGCCCGGGTGGCCCCACTCGAGGTCGGCCATGAACCTCGGCAGGATGCCGATGACCTCGCCGCCCTTCGACAGCGCGCCGTCGGCCAGCGAACCCATCAGGCCATGCGAGCCGCCGCCGTAGACGACGGTGCAGCCGGCGCCGGCCAGCGATTCGCCGAGTGCGCGCGCCGCGGCATGGAATTCGGGCGCCACCTGGGCGCTGGAGGCGGCGTAGACGCAGACGCGCATGGCGGGTCACTCGGGTGGGGCGGGGCGATAGTTTGCCACCGGCGGGACCGGGGGAGCCCCCCGCCCCCGCCCCCGGCTCAGACCGGCACCGGCCGCGCGGCGGCCGCGGCCAGCACCCGCACCATGGCGCCGGTGCAGCGCGACAGCAGGGCGAACAGGTCGGCTTCGCCGCGGCGCGCGGCGTCGGCGGCATCGGCGTAGGCGCTGCGGCCGATGGCCTCGAAGTAGGCGCGCGAGACGCGCCGGCGCTCGGCCAGCTTCGGGTACCAGCCCGCGATCAGCAGGCAGCGGTCGCCGACGTCGCGCAGCGCGTCGGCGCGGACCCGGCCCCCGAGCTCCAGGGCCTGCAGCCAGTCCAGCGCCATGGTGCGCGCGGCCAGCGAGCCGTCGCGCAGGTGCCGCATCAGCAGGAAGACCAGGTAGGCCTCGGCGAGCTCGGGGAGTTCGACCTCGGCGCGCCGCCCGCCCTCGCGCACCAGGTCCTGCCAGAGCCCGGGCGATGCGCCCAGGTGCAGTCCGCCATCCGCCATCGCCGCCTCCGTCGTCCCGGGGACGGCAGAGGCTTAGCACGCGGCGCGGGGCCGGCCAATCCAGCAGCCACCGCGGGTGGCTGCCAACACGGGGTTCAGTCGGCGCCGGGGTGGCGCGCCCGCCACCGGGCCAGGCGTTCGCGGAAGTCGTCCATCGCCTCGGCGTACAGCTCGAGCACGCAGGGCGAACAGCCGCCGTTGCAGCAATCGCCCGGCAGCGGCTTCTCCGGTTCGACCGGGCGCGGGTCGTCCGCGGGCGGGCTGGCGTTCACCCGCGGGCGGTCACTCGACGGTGACCGACTTGGCCAGGTTGCGCGGCTGGTCCACGTCGGTGCCGCGCAGCACGGCCACGTGGTAGCTCAGCAGCTGCAGCGGGATGGTCGAGATGACCGGGGCGGCGAACTCGCCGGCGGCCGGCATCACCACCACGCGCGCCGCGTCCAGGCCGTGCGCCACGGTCTCGTCCACGAAGGCGTAGAGCACGCCGCCGCGGGCGCGCACTTCCTCGAGGTTGGACTTGAGCTTGTCGATCAGGTGGTCGTTGGGCGCCACCGCGATCACCGGCATGGTCTCGTCCACCAGGGCCAGCGGGCCGTGCTTGAGCTCGCCGGCGGCGTAGGCCTCGGCGTGGATGTAGCTGATCTCCTTGAGCTTGAGCGCGCCCTCCATGGCCACCGGCCAGTGCGTGCCGCGGCCGAGGAAGAGCGCGTGCTGCTTGTCGACGAAGTGTTCGGCCAGCTCGCGGATCTCGGCGTCGAGCTTGAGCACCTCGGCGATGTGGCCGGGCAGCTGCTCGAGCTGGCGCACGCCGTCGAGGTAGCGCGCCTCGTCCAGGCCCTTGGCGCGCGCGAGTTCGAGCGAGAACATCGCCAGCGCCACCAGCTGGGTGGTGAAGGCCTTGGTCGAGGCCACGCCGATCTCCGGGCCCGCGCGCGTCATCAGCACCAGGCTCGATTCGCGCACGATCGAGGACTCGGGCACGTTGCACACCGCCATGCGCGCCACGTACGGGCGCTCCCTGGCCAGCTTGAGCGCGGCCAGCGTGTCGGCGGTCTCGCCGGACTGGGAAATGGTGAGGAACAGCGTGCCCTCGCGCACCACCGGGTCGCGGTAGCGGTATTCGCTGGCGATCTCGGCCGTGCAGGGGATGCCGGCGAGCTGCTCGATCCAGTAACGCGCCACGAGTCCGGCGTGGTAGCTGGTGCCGCAGGCGATGATGTGCACGGCCTGGGTGCGGGCCAGCAGCTGCGCGGCATCCACGCCCAGGATCTGGGTGAGGATGCGGCCACCGGCGATGCGGCCCTCGAGCGTGTCGGCGACGGCCACCGGCTGCTCGTGGATCTCCTTGAGCATGTAGTGCGGGTATTCGCCGCGCTCGACCGCGTCGGCGCTGAAGTGCGATTCCTTCACCTCGTGCTGCACGGGCGCGCCGTCGGCGCCGAACACGCGCAGGCCGGCCTGCGTCACCTCCACCACGTCGCCCTCGTCGAGGTAGATGAAGCGGCGGGTCAGCGGCAGCAGCGCGTGCACGTCCGAGGCCAGGTACATCTCGCCCTCGCCGAAGCCGGCGATCAGCGGCGCGCCGTAGCGCGCCCCGACCACGGTGCCGGGCTCGCGCGCCGACACGACCGCGATGGCGTAGGCGCCATGCAGTCGCTTCACGGTGTCCTGCACGGCCGCCAGCAGGCCGAGGCCGCGGCGCTGGGCGCGCTCGACCAGGTGGGCGATGACCTCGGTGTCGGTCTGCGAGGCGAACTCGAAGCCTTCGGCCTGCAGCTCGGCGCGCAGCGGTGCGTGGTTCTCGATGATGCCGTTGTGCACGACGCTCACCTGGCCCGAGACGTGCGGGTGGGCGTTGCCTTCGCTGGGCACGCCGTGGGTGGCCCAGCGGGTGTGGGCGATGCCGCAGTGGCCGTCCAGGCCGGTCTCGCGCTGCAGCGCCTCGAGGTCGCGGACCTTGCCCTTGGCGCGCAGGCGGGCGATGCCGTCGGGCGTGACCATGGCCACGCCGGCCGAGTCGTAGCCGCGGTACTCGAGGGCGCCGAGGCCGGCGATGAGGTGGTGGACGATGTTGCGCTGGGCGCTGATGCCGACGATGCCGCACATGGTCTTGGGCGCTTCCTTGTGGCCAGGCCGCAAGTGTAAGGGAACCCCCGGGCGGGACGTCCGGCGAAGGATTCGCCTTGCATGGGCGCGTTCAGCCCGTGCGTCCGGCCGGGCGTCCGCCACGCCGGGCCGGACACCGCGGACGGCCGGCAAGCCGTTCCGGATCAATCGCTTAGGCGTTGGCACGGCTCGTGCTACGTGAGGGGAAACCCGGGGATGGACCCCGGCCCGCACCGACGCAAGGACCGAACCGATGATCCGCGACACCTCCGCCCAGGACCGCCCCGTGGCCCCGACGCAGGCGCCCCGCTCGCGCCGCCCGCTCTGGCTCGCCGGCGCCGCCGTCGGCGCCGTGCTGGTGCTGGGCTGGCTGCTGTCGGGCTGGATGGGCAGCTCGGGCTCGGTCTCGGCCGAGCGCCTGCGCTTCGCCGAGGTCACCCGCGGCACCCTGGTGCGCGACGCGGCGGTGAACGGCCGCGTGGTCGCCGCGGTCAGCCCGACCCTGTACGCGCCGGCCGGCGGCACCGTGACCCTGAAGATCAAGGCCGGCGACACCGTCAAGCAGGGCGACGTGATGGCCGTGCTCGATTCGCCCGAACTGCAGAACGAGCTGCAGCGCGAGCGCGCCACCCTGGCCCAGCTCGAGGCCGAGGTGGCGCGCCAGCGCATCCTGGCCCGCAAGGCCAGCCTGCTGGCCCAGCGCGACGCCGACGACGCCGAGGTGACCCGGCTGGCCGCGCTGCGCGACCTGCAGCGCGCCCAGCGCGGCTACGAGCTGGGCGCGATCCCGGAAGTCGATTTCCTGCGCGCCAAGGACACCCTGCAGAGCGCCGAGATCCGCGCCAAGCACGCCGCCACCGCCGCCGGGCTGGAAGGCAGCGACGTCGCGCTCGCGCTCAAGACCCAGGAGCAGCTGCTCGAGCGCCAGCGCCTGCTGACCGCGAATGTCGAACGCCGCGTCGAGGAGCTGAACGTGCGCGCGCCGGTGGACGGCATCATCGGCACGCTCAGCGTCGCCGACCGCGCCGTCGTGGTCGCCAACACCGCGCTGATGACCGTGGTGGACCTGAGCCGCCTGGAAGTCGAGCTCGAGGTGCCGGAGGCCTATGCCGAGGACCTGGGCCTGGGCATGGCCGCCGAGGTGAGCATCGGCGCCACCCGGGCGGTCGGCAAGATCGCCGCGGTCTCGCCCGAGGTGGTCAACAACCAGGTGCTGGCGCGCGTGCGCTTCGACGGCGAGCAGCCGCCGGGCCTGCGCCAGAACCAGCGCGTCTCCGCCCGCGTGCTGTTCGAGGAGAAGCCGGACGTGCTGATGGTGGCGCGCGGCCCCTTCCTCGAATCCCTGGGCGGCCGCTACGCCTACGTGGTGCGCGACGGCGTCGCCGAGCGCACCGCCGTCCGCATCGGCGCCACCAGCGTCTCCAACATCGAAGTGCTCGAGGGCCTGCAGCCCGGCGACCGGATCGTGATCGCCGGCACCGACGCCTTCGAGGACGCCGAACGCATCGCCATCAACGACTGACCCCCACCGCCCCACGCCCCGAAGAGAAGGACGCCCCGCCATGCTGCGCATGAACAACCTGAGCAAGGTCTACCGCACCCACATGATCGAGACGCACGCGCTGCGCGGTTTCGACATCCACGTGAAGGAGGGCGAGTTCGTCGCCGTCACCGGCCCCTCGGGCTCGGGCAAGACCACCTTCCTCAACATCGCCGGCCTGCTCGAGGAGTTCACCGGCGGCGAGTACTGGCTCGACGGCGTGGACGTGCGCGGCCTGGGCGACGACGCCCGCTCGCGCCTGCGCAACGAGAAGCTCGGCTTCATCTTCCAGGGCTTCAACCTCATCCCCGACCTCAACCTGTTCGACAACGTCGACGTGCCGCTGCGCTACCGCGGCTTCAACGCCGCCGAGCGCAAGAAGCGCATCGAGGAGGCCCTGGCCCAGGTCGGCCTGGCCTCGCGCATGAAGCACTACCCGGCCGAGCTGTCGGGCGGCCAGCAGCAGCGCGTGGCGATCGCCCGCGCGCTGGCCGGCTCGCCCAAGGTGCTGCTGGCGGACGAGCCGACCGGCAACCTGGACTCGCAGATGGCGCGCGGCGTGATGGAGCTGCTCGAGGAGATCAACGCCGGCGGCACCACCATCCTCATGGTCACCCACGACCCGGAGCTGGCGGCCCGCGCCCAGCGCAACGTGCACATCATCGACGGCCAGGTCAGCGACCTGACCCACGAGACCCACCGCGCCCTCGCCGCCGCCGCGGCGCAGGCCCAGGCCTGAGGAGTCGACCATGTTCCGCTACTACCTCGGGCTGGGCTTCCGCAGCCTGCGCCGCAACCCGGTGCTGACGGTGCTGATGGTGCTGACCCTCTCGGTCGGCGTCGCCGCCAGCATGACCACCCTCACCCTGCTGCGCGGCATGTCGGGCGACCCGATCCCGCACAAGTCCGACCGGCTGTTCGCGCCCCTGGTCGACAACGAACCCGCCGACAACCCCGACACCAACCCGGAGCCGCCCGACCAGCTGACCCACCGGGATGCGATGGCGCTCTGGGAGCGCGCCGAGGGCGTGCGCCAGACGCCGCTCTACGGCATCGGCCCGGCCATCGACTCGGGCCGCCCCGACCTGCCGCCCTTCTTCACCGACGGCGTGGCCGTGGGCCGCGACTTCTTTGCCATGTTCGACGTGCCGTTCCTGCACGGACAGGCCTGGAGCGCCGACGACGACAGCCGCGGCACGCGCGTGGCCGTGATCAGCCGCGAGCTGTCCGAGCGGGTGTTCGGCGAAGGCGAGAACCCGGTCGGCCGCTCGGTGCGCATGAGCGACAAGGACTACCAGGTGGTCGGCGTGATCGACACCTGGAACCCGGTGCCGAAGTTCTACCGCCTGATCGGCAGCGGCAGCTTCGACACCAGCGAGGACGTGTTCATTCCCTACCGCACGGCGATCTCCGAGGAGGTCGGCGTGAACGGCAACGTCAACTGCAGCTCCAGCCCGTCCGAGCCCGGCTTCCGCGGCCTGGTCGGCTCCGAGTGCGTGTGGGTGCAGCTGTGGGTCGAGCTCGAGTCCGCCGCCGACCGCCAGCGCTACGCCGACTTCATGGTCGCGTACGTGAACGAGCAGAAGGCGCTCAACCGCATGCCGCGCCCGGTCAACAACCGGCTGTACGACGTGCGCGAATGGCTGGACGTGCGCGAGGTCGTCAACGACGACACCCGCACCTCGACCTGGCTGTCCCTGGGCTTCCTGCTGGTGTGCCTGGTGAACACGGTCGGCCTGCTGCTGGCCAAGTTCAGCGCGCGCCCCGGCGAGATCGGCGTGCGCCGGGCCCTGGGCGCCTCGCGCGGCGACATCTTCCGCCAGTACCTGACCGAGGCCGCCGTGATCGGCCTGGTCGGCGCCGGCGTCGGCGTCGGCCTCACGCTCGCCGCGCTGGCCTTCATCCGCAACTTCAACCAGGGCATCGCCCAGCTGACCCACCTCGACGGCCCGATGCTGGCCGTGGCGGTGGTGCTGTCGGTGGCCGCGGCGATCGTCGCCGGCCTGCTGCCCACCTGGCGCGCCTGCCAGGTGGTGCCCGCGATGCAACTCAAGAGCCAGTAAGGAGACCGCCATGGAAATCCGCCCGATCCTCTCGGCGATGCTGCGCGCCAAGACCGCGCCGCTGCTGATCGCCGCCCAGGTGGCCCTGACCCTGGCCATCGTCTGCAACGCGCTGTACATCATCCAGGACCGCATGGCCACGGCCGCCCGCCCCAGCGGCGTGGACGAACTCAACCTCTCCGAGGTCCGCTTCTATCCGCACCGCCCGGTCGGCGACGTCAAGGGCATGCAGATGCAGGACATGGAGGCGATCCGCGCCATCCCCGGCGTGGAGTCGGTGGCCTGGGTGAACCAGGTGCCGATGGCGCGTTCGGGCTGGAGCGTCGGCGGCCTGACCACCGAACCCGGCCAGCAGCCGTCGAACATCAACGCCGGCCAGTACTTCAGCCCGGACTCGCTGGTCGACACCTTCGGGCTCGAGCTGGTGCAGGGCCGCGACTTCCTGCCCACGGAAGTGATCGAGAGCGACCCGGAGAAGGACCGCAACCAGGCCCAGGTGGTGATCATCACCCAGGCCCTGGCGCGCGCGCTGTGGCCGGACGAAGCCTCGGTGATCGGCAAGACCCTGTACCTGGGCGGCGGCGACGGCGCGCCGCCGCTGCAGGTGGTCGGCGTCGTGGCCAGCCTGCAGACGCCCTGGGCCCAGACCGGCCCCGCCAACCAGTACAGCCTGATCCTGCCGATCCGCTACCTCGACCCCTTCACCCGCTACGCCGTGCGCACCGAGCCCGGCCGCCGCGACCAGGTGATGGCCGAGGTGGAGAAGACCCTGGTGGCCCTGCGCAACGACCGCGTGCTGCTGAGCAACCGCACCCTGTCGCGGATCCGCGAGCAGCGTTACGCCGGCGAGCGGCTGATGGCCGGCCTGCTGACCGCGGTCACCGGCTTCCTGCTGCTGATCACCGCCAGCGGCATCGTCGGCATGGCCAGCCTGTGGGTGAACCAGCGCCGCAAGCAGATCGGCGTGCGCCGGGCGATCGGCGCGCGCAAGGCCGACATCCTGCGCTACTTCCTGGTCGAGAACGTGCTGATCACCACCGGCGGCATCGTCGCCGGCATCGGGCTGGCGCTGGCGCTGAACAACTTCCTGGTCAGCGAGCTGTCGATCCCGCGCCTGCCGGTGGCCTACCTGCTGGGCACGATGGCGGTGATGTGGGTGCTGGGCCTGCTGGCCGTGCTGGGCCCGGCCTGGCGCGCGGCCGCGGTGCCGCCGGCCATCGCCACGCGCACGGCCTGACGGTAGGCTAGGCGCATGCCCCACGCCCCGGCCGCCACCGTCCTGGTGATCGACGACAACCCCGCGGTCGCCACCGCGCTGGAAGTGCTGTTCTCGCTGCACGACCTGCGCACGCTGCACGCCGCGTCGCCGGAGGAGGGCCTGGCCCTGCTCCGGCGGCAGCCGGTGGACCTGGTGATCCAGGACATGAACTTCACCGCCGACACCACCTCCGGCGAGGAAGGCCAGGCGCTGTTCAAGGCCATCCGCGCCGAGCACCCGGTGCTGCCGGTGATCCTGCTCACCGCGTGGACGCACCTGGAGTCGGCGGTGGACCTGGTGCGCGCCGGCGCGGCCGATTACCTGGCCAAGCCCTGGGACGACCGCAAGCTGCTGGCCACGGTGGGCAACCTGCTCGAGCTCGGCCAGGCCTCGCGGGAACTGGCGCGGCGCGCCGGCCAGGAGCGCCGCCAGCGCCACGCGCTCGAACGCGAGCACGACCTGCGCGGCCTGGTCTGGGCCGACCCGGCGATGGAGCGCGTGCTCAGCCTGGCCTGCCAGGTCGCGCGCGCCGACGTGCCGGTGCTCATCACCGGCCCGAACGGCTCGGGCAAGGAGAAGATCGCCGAGATCCTGCAGGCCAACTCGGCGGTCAGGGACGGCCCCTTCGTCACGCTCAACTGCGGGGCGCTGCCCAGCGAGCTGGTCGAGGCCGAACTGTTCGGCGCCGAGGCCGGCGCCTACACCGGCGCGGGCAAGGCCCGCGAAGGCAAGTTCGAGGCCGCCGACGGCGGCACCCTGTTCCTCGACGAGATCGGCAACCTGCCGCCCGAGGGCCAGATGAAGCTGCTGCGCGTGCTCGAGACCGGCCGCTTCACGCGCCTGGGCTCCAACCGCGAGAAGCAGGTCAAGGTGCGCGTGATCAGCGCCACCAACGCGGACCTGCCGGCGATGATCCGTGCCGGCACGTTCCGCGAGGACTTGTACTACCGGCTCAACGTGATCGAGATCCGCGTGCCGGCCCTCGCCGACCGGCCGCGCGACATCCTGCCGCTGGCGCAGTCCTTCCTCGCCCCGGGCAAGCGCCTGGGCGACGACGCGGTGGCGGCGCTGCTACGCCACCCCTGGCCCGGGCACGTGCGCGAGCTCAAGAACGTGATGCAGCGCGCCAGCCTGCTCAGCGCCGGCGACGTGGTCGGCGCCGCCGACCTCGGGCTGCCGGCGCCGCCGGTCGGCGCGGGCAACGGGGGCGGCGAAGCGGAACCCGATCGCGCCGCGATCGAACAGGCGCTGGCCCGCGCCGGCGGCATCGTCGCCCAGGCCGCGTCCGAACTCGGGCTCAGCCGCCAGGCCCTGTACCGGCGCATGGAGCGGCTGGGCATCGCCCGGGCCTGACATGGCGGCGCCGCGCCGGTCCATCGCCGCACGGCTGGCCCTGTTGGCCTACGGCGCGTCGGTGCTCGGCATCGCCACGACCCTGGGCCTGCATGCCTGGAGCGGCGACTACACGCTGGCGGCGAGCGGTGGCCTGCTGGTGGCGCTGCTGGCGGGCCTGGCGGTGATGCGGCGGGCGGTGCGGCCGGCGCTGTCGCTGTTCCGCGCCCTGGCCGGCACGGCCCTGAGCTACCGGGACGGCGACTTCAGCTTCGGCCTGCGCTGGTCGCACCGCGACGAGCTGGGCGACCTGGTGCAGGCGCACAACGAACTGGGCGGCGTGCTGCGCGAACAGCGGCTGGGCCTGGTGCAGCGCGAACTGCTGCTCGACACGATGGTGCAGAACACGCCGGTGGCCATGCTGCTGGTCGGCGACGGTGGCCACGTCGTCTACGGCAACCTGGCCGCGCGCCGGCTGCTCAACCAGGGCCGCAAGCTCGAGGGCATGGCGCTGCAGGCGCTGGTGGCCGCGGCCGAACCGGCCCTGCGCGAAGCACTGGATCGCGGCGGCGACGGCCTGTTCGCGGTCGGCGAAGGCGAGGACGAAGAGGTCTTCCACCTCGCGCGCCGCGGCTTCCGCCTCAACGGCCGGCCGCACGAGCTGCTGCTGCTGCGCCAGCTCACCAGCGAACTGCGCCGCCAGGAGGTGCAGACCTGGAAGAAGGTCATCCGCGTGATCAGCCACGAGCTCAACAACTCGCTGGCGCCGGTGGCCTCGCTGGCGCATTCCGGCGCCGAGCTCACGCGGCGCGGGCAGTACGAGCGGCTGGAGTCGGTGTTCGCCACCATCGAGGAGCGCGCGCGCCACCTCGAGGGTTTCATCCGCGGCTACGCGCGCTTCGCCAAGCTGCCCACGCCGCGGCTCGAGCCGGTGTCCTGGCCGCGGTTCGTGGACCGGCTGCGCAGCCAGGTCGTGTTCGCCGTGGACGGCGAGCTGCCGGAGGCGCCCTCGCGGCTGGACCTGCCGCAGATGGAGCAGGCGCTGCTGAACCTGATCAAGAACGCGCACGAGTCGGGCTCCGCGCCCGAGCACGTGGTGCTGCGCGTGCGGCGCTCGCCGGGCCTGCTGCGCATCGAGGTGCTCGACCGCGGCACCGGCATGAGCGAGGCCGTGCTGGCCAACGCCCTCGTGCCCTTCTATTCGACCAAGCGCAGCGGCACCGGCCTGGGCCTGGCCCTGGCCCGCGAGATCGCCGAGGCGCATGGCGGCCGCATCGGCCTGGCCAACCGCGAGGGCGGCGGACTGGCCGTATCCCTGGTGCTGCCCACCAGCGACCCCGCCTGACGCACCCTCGTAGGAGCGCCTTCAGGCGCGAAACTTTCCCTGTCCGGAACCCTCGCGCCTGAAGGCGCTCCCACGGGCAGGGGTTCAGCGTTTCCTGGGGCGCTGCCAGCCGTCCACCGTCGTCTGGCGCGCGCGCGCGACGGTGAGCTTGCCGGCGGGCGCCGGCTTGCCGATGACCGAACCGGCGCCGATGGTGGCGTCCTCGCCGATCTCCACCGGCGCGACCAGCGACGAGTTCGAGCCGATGAAGGCGCCGTCGCCGATGGTGGTGGTGGACTTGTTCACGCCGTCGTAGTTGCAGGTGATGGTGCCGGCGCCGATGTTGACGCGCTCGCCGATGACGGCGTCGCCGAGGTAGCTGAGGTGGTTGGCCTTGGTGCCGCGGCCCAGGCGCGACTTCTTGGTCTCGACGAAGTTGCCCACGTGCACGGCGTCCGCCAGCTCGGTGCCCGGGCGCAGTCGCGCGAACGGGCCGATGCTGCAGCCCTCGCCCGCCACCACGCCCTCGAGGTCGCTGTGCGCGGCGACGACGGTGCCGGCGCCGAGTTCGACATCGCGCAGCCGGCAGAACGGCCCGATGCGCACGCCCTCGCCCAGCACCACGCGTCCCTCGAGCACCACGTCCACGTCGATCTCGACGTCGGCGCCGGCCTGCACCTGGCCGCGCAGGTCGAAGCGCGCCGGGTCGGCGAGGCGCACGCCGGCGCGCATCAGGGCCTCGGCGGCGCGGCGCTGGAAGGCGCGCTCGAGCCGCGCGAGCTGGATCGGATCGTTGGCGCCCTCGGCCTCGCCGGCGACGGTGCAGCCGGCCTGCGCCGCGGGACGGCCCTCGGCGCGCGCCATCGCGAACACGTCGGTGAGGTAGTACTCGCCCTGGGCATTGTCGTTGCGCAGGCCCGCCAGCCAGCGGCGCAGGCCGGCGGCGGGCGCGGCGATGACGCCGGTGTTGACCAGGCGCACGGCGCGCTGTGCCTCGCTGGCGTCCTTGTGTTCGACGATGGCTTCGACGCGGCCATCGGCACCGAGGAGCACGCGGCCGTAGCCGGCCGGATCGGCCAGGGTGTCGGTGAGCACGGCCAGGCCATCGCCGGCGGCGGCCAGCAGGCCGCGCAGGGTGTCGACGGTGATCAGGGGCACGTCGGCATAGAGCACCAGCACGCGGGCGTCGTCCGGCACGCCGGGCATGGCCTGCTGCACCGCGTGGCCGGTGCCGAGCTGGCGCGCCTGTTCGGCCCAGCGCAGGTCGGCGTCGGCGGCGAAGGCCGCGCGCACCTGGTCGCCGCCGTGGCCATGCACCACGTGGATGCCGGCCGCGCCGAGCGCGCGCGCGGTGTCGATGACGTGGCCGAGCATCGGCCGGCCCGCGACCGCCTGCAGCACCTTGGGGCGCCGCGACTTCATCCGCTTGCCTTCGCCGGCGGCGAGGATGATCACGTGCAGCGGGGATTCGGACATGGCGGGTCGGGCATCGGGTTGGGACGCGCCCATGGTAACAACCCGGCGCGCGGGTCCGGGGGGCGATGGTAAAGTTGCGCCATGCCCGCGATCCGTCCCCCTGCCTGGGCCCGGCAGGGCTTCCGCTATGTCGCCGTCGGACTGATCCAGCTCGTGCTGGATTGGGGCGGTTTCGTCGCCATGACCTCGGCCGGCGTGGACACGGCCATCGCCAATCCGACCAGCCGCACCTGCGTGATGCTGCTCGGCTTCTGGCTGCACGGCAGCTACACCTTCGCCGACGACGAAGGCCACCGCCTGAGCTGGGGCCGCGGGATCCGTTTCCTGACCTCGTGGGTGACGCTGACGATGCTGGGCACCGTGCTGCTCAAGTGGCTGGCCGACAGCCACGGCCTGCCGGCGGCCTGGCTGGCCAAGCCGGCGGTCGAGGCCTGCCTGGCCGTGATGAGCTTCCTGTCGCTGCGCTTCTGGGTCTTCAGGAAGTAGCCGGGCGCCGCGCCACCAGCCACAGGTTCTTGCCGACCACCCGCCGCAGGCCGAGGTCGGCGATGCGGCTGAGCGGGAAGACCAGGCGGTCGTAGACCAGCAGCGGGCCGCGGTCGATGCCGCCGTCGCGCCGCCCGAAGTACTTGTTGGCCAACGCGGCGGCGAAACCGATGGAGTCGACGTAGTCGCAGCGCCCGACCTCGAAACCGGCGCCGGCGACGCGCGCCACCAGCTCGCCGCGGCGATAGCGGCGGAAGTGGCCGACCTTGCGGTCCATGGCGGAGAACAGCAGCGGGAAGGCGGGCACGAACAGGCCGAGCCGGCCGCCCGGTCGCAGGCGCTGCAGCAGCGCGACCAGCGCGGCGGCGTCGTCCTCGATGTGTTCGAGCACGTTCAGCGAATAGATGTAGTCGAGGCTCGCGGCGGGGATCGCATCGAGCGAGGCGTGGGTCTCGAAGCCGCGCTCGCGCAGCCGCCCCGCCAGGCCCGGATCGGTCTCGATGCACGCCGGCGGCCAGCCGGCATCGCGCAGGCGCTGCGCGAAGGTACCGGTGCCTGCACCGAAATCGAGTACGCGATCCCGCGGGCGTGCGAGGCCGATGACCAGGCGGGCGACGTAGGCATTGAAGTTGACCGCTTCCTCCATGACCTCGAGGTTGTCGGTCCCGGTGTACTGCTCGCCCATGCGCTCCTCCCCGGCCCGAGTGTTGCACAAACGAGAAACGCCGGCACGGGGCCGGCGTTCCTTCGGTCCACGGCGCGGGCCGCGATCAGTGCTTGAGGTTCTTGCGCAGCCGCTCGAGGGCCTGCAGCTGGGCCATGGCCTCGGCCAGCTTGGCCTGGGCCTCGGCGATCTCCATCGCCTCGCCGCGGTTGGCGAGGATGCGCTCGGCCTCGGCCTTGGCTTCCTTGGCCTTGGCCTCGTCGAGGTCGGCGGCGCGGATGGCGGTGTCGGTGAGCACCGTCACCACCTGCGGCTGCACCTCGAGGATGCCGCCGGAGACGTAGAAGCTCTGCTCCTCGCCATTGGCCAGCGTGACGCGGACCTGGCCCGGCTTGAGGCGGGTGATCAGCGGGGCGTGGCGCGGCGCGATGCCGAGTTCGCCCATCTCGCCGGTGGCGACGACCATCTGCACGTCGCCGCGGAAGATCTCCTCCTCGGCGCTGACGATGTCGCAACGGATGGTGCTGGTCATGTTCGGTTTCCTGTTTCATCACCCTCTCCCGCCTGGCGGGAGAGGGCCGGGGAGAGGGCCCTGCTTAGGCCGCGGCGCCCATCTTCTTGGCCTTCTCGAAGGCCTCGTCGATGCCGCCGACCATGTAGAAGGCCTGCTCCGGCAGGTGGTCGCACTCGCCGTCCACGATCATCTTGAAGCCGCGGATGGTTTCCTTGAGCGTGACGTACTTGCCCGGCGAGCCGGTGAACACTTCCGCCACGTGGAAGGGCTGCGAGAAGAAGCGCTCGGCCTTGCGGGCGCGCGCCACGACCTGCTTGTCCTCTTCGCTCAGCTCGTCCATGCCGAGGATGGCGATGATGTCCTTGAGCTCCTTGTATTTCTGGAGCGTGGCCTGGACCTTGCGCGCGGTGTCGTAGTGCTCGTTGCCGATCACGTTCGGGTCGAGCTGGCGCGAGGTCGAGTCCAGCGGGTCCACGGCCGGGTAGATGCCCAGCGAGGCGATGTTTCGCGACAGCACGACGGTGGCGTCGAGGTGGGCGAAGGTGGTGGCCGGCGACGGGTCGGTCAGGTCGTCCGCGGGCACGTACACGGCCTGGATCGAGGTGATCGAACCGGTCTTGGTGGAGGTGATGCGCTCCTGCAGGACGCCCATTTCCTCGGCCAGGGTCGGCTGGTAGCCCACCGCCGACGGCATGCGGCCCAGCAGCGCCGACACTTCGGTACCGGCCAGGGTGTAGCGGTAGATGTTGTCGACGAAGAACAGGATGTCGCGGCCCTTGCCGGTGGCCGGGTCGATGTCGTCGCGGAAGTACTCGGCCATGGTCAGGCCGGTCAGCGCGACGCGCAGGCGGTTGCCCGGCGGCTCGTTCATCTGGCCGTACACCATCGCGACCTTGTCGAGGACGTTGGAGTCCTTCATCTCGTGGTAGAAGTCGTTGCCCTCGCGGGTACGCTCGCCCACGCCGGCGAACACCGACAGGCCCGAGTGCTGCTTGGCGATGTTGTTGATGAGCTCCATCATGTTGACGGTCTTGCCCACGCCGGCGCCGCCGAACAGGCCGACCTTGCCGCCCTTGGCGAACGGGCACATCAGGTCGATCACCTTGATGCCGGTCTCGAGCAGCTCGTTGGCCGAGGACTGGTCCTCGTAGGACGGGGCGGCGCGGTGGATCTCCCAGTGGTCCTTGGTGGCGACCGGGCCGGCCTCGTCGATCGGGCGGCCGAGCACGTCCATGATGCGGCCCAGGGTTTCCTTGCCGACCGGCACGGAGATGGCCTTGCCGGTGTTCTTGGCGACGAGGTTGCGCTTGAGGCCGTCGGTCGAGCCGAGCGCGATGGTGCGCACGACGCCGTCGCCCAGCTGCTGCTGGACCTCGAGGGTGATCTCGGTGCCTTCGACCTTCAGCGCGTCGTACACCTTCGGCACGTCGGCGCGCGGGAACTCGACGTCGACGACGGCGCCGATGATCTGAACAACCTTGCCCTGGCTCATTGCTGTTTCCTCGGTTCTGATGCTTGGTGGTGGCGTCGCGTCAAACAGCCGCGGCGCCGCCGACGATTTCGGAGATTTCCTGGGTGATCGCCGCCTGGCGCGCCTTGTTGTAGATCAGGTTCAGCGTGCCGATCAGCTTGGTCGCATTGTCGGAGGCGGCCTTCATGGCCACCATGCGCGCCGCATGCTCGGAGGCGAGGTTCTCGAGCACGGCCTGGTAGACCAGGGACTCGACGTAGCGGGTGAGCACCTGGTCCAGCACGGTGGCGGCGTCGGGCTCGTAGATGTAATCCCAGTCGTGCTTGGACTCGAGGGTCTCGGACGGCGGCAGCGGCAGGAGCTGGTCCTGGCGCGGCTTCTGGGTCATCGTGTTGATGAAGTCGTTGTAGCAGAGGAAGACTCGGTCGAGGTTGCCCGACGAGTAGCCGTCCAGCATCACCTTGATGACGCCGACCAGCTGCGCCACTTCCGGCTTCTCGCCCAGGTGCGTGACCGAGCCGACCATGTTGACCTTCAGGCGGCGGAAAAACACCGACGCCTTCTGGCCGACGCAAACCACGTCCACTTCGCAGCCCTTCTCCTGCCAGCCGCGGATGTCGGCCAGGACGCGGCGGAACATCTGCGAGTTCAGGCCGCCGCAGAGGCCGCGGTCGGTGGAGACGATCACGTAGCCGACGCGCTTCACGGACTCGCGCGAGGCCATGAACGGATGCACGTACTCGGAGTTCGCCTTGGCGATGTGGCCGATGACCTGGCGCATGAGGCGCGCGTAGGGACGCGACGCCTTCATGCGGTCCTGGGCCTTGCGGATCTTCGACGCGGAGACCATCTCGAGCGCGCGCGTCACCTTGCGGGTGTTCTGCACGCTCTTGATCTTGGTCTTGATTTCCCTGCCGCCTGCCATGTTTCTTCCTCTGGATCCGTCTCTGCTTCGTAGGAGCGCCTTCAGGCGCGATCCGATTCGCGGCTGAAGCCGCTCCTACCTCGTGGCGTTACCAGGTACCGGTCGACTTGAACTCGGTGATGATCTGCTTGAACGAGGCTTCGATGTCCTTGTCCCAGGCGCCGGTCTCGACGATCTTCTTCTCCAGCGCGCCCTGGGTGTTGGTCAGGTGGGCGTGCAGGCCGGCCTCGAAGGCCAGGACCTTGTTCAGCGGCACGTCGTCCAGGTAGCCCTCGTTGACCGCGTAGATGGACAGGGCCATCTGGGCGATCGACATCGGGGCGTACTGCTTCTGCTTCATCAGCTCGGTGACGCGCTGGCCGCGCTCGAGCTGCTTGCGGGTGGCTTCGTCGAGGTCCGAGGCGAACTGGGCGAAGGCCGCGAGCTCGCGGTACTGCGCCAGCGAGATGCGGATGCCGCCCGAGAGCTTCTTCATGATCGTGGTCTGCGCGGCGCCGCCGACGCGGGACACGGAGATGCCGGCGTTCACGGCCGGGCGGATGCCGGCGTTGAACAGGTCGGTCTCGAGGAAGATCTGGCCGTCGGTGATCGAGATCACGTTGGTCGGCACGAAGGCCGAGACGTCACCGGCCTGGGTCTCGATGATCGGCAGCGCGGTCAGCGAGCCGGTCTTGCCCTTGACCGCGCCATTCGTGAACTTCTCGACGTAGTCGGCCGAAACACGGGCGGCGCGCTCGAGCAGGCGCGAGTGCAGGTAGAACACGTCGCCCGGGTAGGCTTCGCGGCCCGGCGGACGGCGCAGCAGCAGCGAGATCTGGCGGTAGGCGACGGCCTGCTTGGACAGGTCGTCGTACACGATCAGGGCGTCCTGGCCGCGGTCCATGAAGTACTCGCCCATGGCGCAGCCGGCGTACGGGGCGATGTACTGCATCGCCGCCGACTCGGAAGCCGAGGCCGCCACGACGGTGGTGTAGGCCATCGCGCCGTTCTCCTCGAGCTTGCGCACGATGTTGGCGATGGTCGAGTTCTTCTGGCCGATGGCGACGTAGACGCACTTAATGCCAGAGCCCTTCTGGTTGATGATCGCGTCGATCGCCAGGGCGGTCTTGCCGGTCTGGCGGTCGCCGATCACCAGCTCGCGCTGGCCGCGGCCGATCGGGATCATGCTGTCGACCGACTTGTAGCCG
>VFQM010001668.1_pt1 | contig 18738 bp, 17 predicted proteins | sample 3512391 | NCBI WGS metagenome assembly VFQM01 (sample SAMN10412369, study PRJNA504923) | tailings metagenome | isolation source: Replicate 1 from Balatoc abandoned mine | place: Philippines | reverse complement strand
CACCCGTCGCACCAGCGGTTACTGGCGGCGGAGCATATAACCGATATGGTTATAAATGTCAAGCCAATTGTGCCAAGGCCCAGGCAGCCGCCTCAGCCACGACCGGGTCGGGATCGGCTGTCAGCGCCTGCACCTGCGGCCGCAGCGCAGCGTCGCCGCTGTTGCCGGCGGCGTAGAGGCAATTGCGCACGAAGCGGTCACGCCCGATCCGCTTGATCGGCGATCCGCTGAACAGTTTGCGGAAGGCGGCATCGTCCAGCGCCAGCAGATCGGCCAGGCGCGGGGCGGTCAGTTCGGCGCGGGGCAGGAAGGCGCGCATGGTGTGGGCCGTGCTGGCGAACTTGTTCCAGGGGCAGACAGCCAGGCAATCGTCGCAGCCGTAGATCCGGTTGCCCAATGGCTTGCGGAATTCCTCGGGCACCGGTCCCTTGTGCTCAATCGTCAGGTAGGAAATGCAGCGCCGCGCATCGAGTTGATAAGGCACCGGGAACGCACCGGTCGGGCAAGCGGTCTGGCAGGCCGAACAGGACCCACAACGGTCCCGCCCGGCCGGATCGACTGGTATTCCCAGCGTGGTGTAGATCGCGCCGAGGAACAGCCACGAACCATGGTCGCGGCTGACCAGGTTGGTGTGCTTGCCCTGCCAGCCCAACCCCGCCGCCTCGCCCAGCGGCTTTTCCATCACTGGCGCCGTATCGACGAAGACCTTGACGCCGATGTCACCCAGCCCGCGCCTGGTCGCTTCGGCAACCAGCCAGCGGGCCAGCGCCTTAAGCCCCTTCTTGACCGTGTCGTGATAGTCGGACCCCTGGGCATAGACCGAAATCCGCGCCCGCCCTGCGCGCTCGGCCAGCGGATCGGTAGCCGGAGCATAGCTCATGCCCAGGGCAATCACCCGCTGCGCCTCGGGCCACAGGCCTTGCGGACTGCGGCGGTGATGGGCGCGGCTTTCCATCCAGTCCATCGCGCCGTGGCGGCCCTCACCCAGCCATTCTTCCAGCCGCCGCGCGCGCAGCGGGTCTTCCGCCGCTGCGGTCACGCCGCAGGCGGCAAAGCCCAGCCGCCGCGCTTCCCGCGCCAGATCGGCCTTAAGCGCTGTAATTTCAGCGGCGTTAACCAAACTTCCTGTTGCTCCTGTTCACGCCGCTTCCATAGTGGCCGCAGACTATGAAGCTAGGGGAATGGCAGATGGCGGGCAATCCGGGCGCCGGATCAGTTGAAGGCGCGGGACGACCGCTGGCGATCGAGGCGAAAGGCCTGGTCAAGCGCTTTGACGGATTCACCGCGGTCGACGGTGTCGACATCGCGGTCCCCGAAGGCGCGATCTATGGGATTCTTGGCCCCAACGGCGCGGGCAAGACCACGACGCTGCGGATGCTGCTGGGCATTATCGATCCGGATGAGGGCCTGCGCCGCGTGCTGGGGCATGATCGCCCGCACGAAATCAGCCACGCCATCGGTTATCTGCCCGAAGAGCGTGGGCTTTATCCGGCGATGAAGGCCTATGAGGCGATCGGCTTCCTCGGCGCGCTGCGCGGCCTGCCGCTGGCCGAAGGGCAGCGGCGCGGCAAGGCGCTGCTTGAGGAGCATGGCCTGGGCTATGCGATCGACCGCCAGATTCGTCAGCTTTCCAAGGGCATGGCCCAGCAGGTGCAATTGCTTGGCACGCTGGTCCACCAACCGCGGCTGGTGGTGTTCGACGAGCCGTTCTCCGGCCTCGACGCGCTGAACCAGGGCAAGCTGGAACGGATGATCCGCGCGCTTGCGGCCAAGGGCACGACCGTGATCTTCTCGACCCACGTGATCGCCCATGCCGAGCGGCTGTGCGATGAAGTGGCGATCATCGCCGGGGGCAAGGTGCCCTTCGCCGGGCCGGTCGACGTTGCGCGCGACCGGATCCGGCCGCAGGTGCGGCTGGAAACGCGGGCGACTGAAGGGGCCTGGCGCGCCGCGCTGCCGGCCGATGCCCGGCACGAAGGCAATTACTGGCTGTTCTCGCTGCCCGAAAGCGGGATCGAACCGCTGCTGCGGGCGCTGATCGAGGGGGAGGCAGGGATCCTCTCACTCTCGATCGAACGCGCAGGCTTGCACGATGCCTTCGTCGCCATCGCCGGCGAGGCGGCGGCGCGCGCGCTGGAAGAAGGCAATGGCGAGGAGACCCGCTGACATGACCGGACGTCTTTCCACTCTCGCAGCCGCTTTCGTCATCGCCCGGCGCGATTTCACCGCGATCCTGTTCTCGCGCTCGTTCTTCTTCTTCCTGCTCGGGCCACTGTTCCCGCTGCTGGTTGGCGGACTGGCCGGGGGGATCGGCAAGGAAGTGCAAAGCAATGCCGCCCGGCCGGAACTGGGCGTGGCCATGTCGGCCGCTGATGCCCAGGCGCTGATCGCCGCGCGCGAGCGGCTGGAGCCGCAACTGGGCAGCGCCGTGCCCCAACTGGTCGTGGTCAAGGAAGTGCGCCCCGGCGAACGCTTTGATGTGGCGGCCGCCATGCAGGACAAGCGCGTCAACCTGGCCGCCGTGGTCACGGGTGACCTGCAAAAGCCGGTGCTGTCCGGCCCCAAGGAGCGGATCGCCGCCTGGCGCGGGCCGGTCGCGGTGCTGGCCGCCGAGGCGCAGCGCGCCGGCGGAACCGACTACCCGGCGGTCGATCTGGCCCCGGTCAAGCTGGCCACCACGGCCGACGAGGCGCGCAGCCGGATGGTGACCGCGCAGCTAGGGCAGACCGTGCTGTTCCTGCTCACCATGCTGCTGGCCGGCATGGTCCTGTCCAACCTGGTCGAGGAAAAGGGCAACAAGATCATCGAGGTTCTGGCCGCTGCCATCCCGATGGACGCGGTGTTCCTGGGCAAGCTGTTCGCCATGCTGGCGGTGTCCTTCGTCGGGATCGCGGTCTGGGCCACGGCGGGCAGCGCGATCTGGCTTGGGTCCGGCAACGATCTTGGCCAGTATCCGGCCCCCGCGGTCGGCTGGCCGCTGTTCTTCCTGCTGGGCACGGCCTATTTCGCGATGGGCTACCTGCTGCTCGGCTCGCTGTTCCTGGCGATCGGCTCGATGGCGACGACGGTGCGCGAAGTGCAGACCCTGTCGATGCCGGTCACCATGCTCCAGCTGCTCAACTTCTTCTTCGCCTCGTGGGCGATGGCCCGGCCGGGAACCGCAGTGGAGCTGGCGGCGATGGTGGTGCCATTCAGCTCGCCCTTCGCGATGCTGGCCCGCGCGGCGCAGAGCGATGCGTTGTTGCCGCACGCGCTGGCGCTGGCCTGGCAGGTGGTCTGCGTGGCGGTCTTCGTCCGGGTCGGGGCAACGCTGTTCCGGCGCTGGGTGATGAAGAGCGGGCCAGCCCGCAGTGACGGCAAGGGACCTTGGCGGCGATTGGCGGCGCGGCTGTTCGCGCGGCAGGCCGTGCGCTGAATCCGGTCCATTCCGGAGACACTATTGACTCTTACGTAAGTTAGACCAAGTAGGTCTTGATCGGAAACTGATTGCGAAGACTCGCGGCAGAGAGGAAAAACCATGGCCACCCAGATCGCCGATGCCCCGTTCAAGTATCGCAGCTCGCCCACCGCGACCGAAGCGTTTGAGGCCTGGCTGAAGGAATACGGCCAGAACCTGCCGGTCCACACCCACCCGTGGGACGTCTCGCGATCGGACATCTATGTCGAGGATCGCTGGCAGCCGATCTTTGCCGAAATGCGCGCCCAGGCCCCGGTCAACAAGGTGACCGGCACGCCCTTTGGCGATTACTGGAATGTCACCACGGTCAAGACGATCCAGCACGTTGAATCGCTGCCGGAACTGTTCTCCTCGTCCTGGCAATATGGCGGCATCACGATCGGCGATCCGCCGGCCGACATGACGCCCGAGCATCTCGAGGAACGCCGCCTGCCGATGTTCATCGCGATGGACCGGCCCGAACACACCGGCCAGCGCCGCACCGTCGCCCCGGCCTTCACCCCCGGCGAGATCGACAAGATGGCGGCCGAAGTGCGGATGCGCACCGCCGCCACGCTCGACAGCCTGCCCTGGGGTGAGGAGTTCGACTGGGTCGACAAGGTCTCGATCGAGCTGACCACTGGCATGCTGGCGATCCTGTTCGGCTTTCCGTGGGAAGACCGCCGCTTGCTGACCTTCTGGTCGGACTGGGCCGGTGACGTCGAACTGGGCCTGGCGCGCGAGCTGGCCGATACCCGGCACGAAATCCTGCTCGAAATGGCGCGCTACTTCCAGACGCTGTGGATGGAACGGACCGGCGCCCCGCCAAGCCGTGATCTGATCTCGATGATGATCCATTCGGACGCGATGAACCACATGAGCCCGCAGGAGTTCATGGGCAACCTCGTCCTGCTGATCGTCGGCGGCAACGATACCACCCGCAACACCATGTCGGGCATCGTTCACGGGCTGAACCAGTTCCAGGACCAGCGCGCGATCTTTGAAAGCGATCCCTCGGTGATCCCCAACGCGGTGCAGGAATGCATCCGCTATGTCACCCCGCTGGCCCACATGCGCCGCACCGCGACCGATGATGCCGATCTGTTCGGCAACCAGGTCAAGAAGGGTGACAAGCTGATCCTGTGGTACATCAGCGCCAACCGCGACGAGACCGTGTTCGAGAACCCGGACAAGCTGGACATCACGCGTGAGAATGCCCGCCGCCACCTTTCCTTCGGCTATGGCATCCACCGCTGCGTCGGTGCGCGCCTGGCGGAACTGCAGCTCAAAATCCTGCTTGAGGAAATGCACGAACGCCGGATGCGCGTGAACGTGACCGGCAAGGTCGAACGGGTCCGCGCCAACTTCGTCCACGGCTTCCGGAAGCTGGGCGTCACGCTCAGCAAGTTCTAATGCAGGGCCGGCGGCAGTTCCTCGGCTGGCTGGCCGCAGGTGCGGCAGCCTCGGGCCTGGCCGCCTGCTCCAACGCCGAAGCCAAGTCCTATCCGGTCCGCTTCAGCGACGCCGAATGGAAAAAGCGGCTGACGGCGGAGCAGTACTACATCCTGCGCCAGAAGGGCACCGAAGTGCCCGGCTCATCCCCGCTGCTGCACGAAAAGCGCAAGGGCGTGTTCGTCTGCGCGGCCGATGGCAATGTGCTCTATTCCAGCGCCACGAAGTACGACAGCAAGACCGGCTGGCCCAGCTTCTGGGACGTGGTGCCGGGATCGATCGGTACGTCGGTCGATTTCGATGTCGGCTATCCGCGCACCGAAGTGCACTGCGCCCGCTGCGGCGGACACCTGGGCCACGTCTTCAACGATGGCCCCAAGCCCACCGGCAAGCGGTATTGCATGAACGGTGATGCGCTGTTGTTCCGTCCGGCTTAACGGACGCGATAGACCCGCAGCCCGTTGACATCCTTGAGCGCGACCGGCTCCAGCCAGGCCGGCACTTCGTTGCGCTCAAGCCGGGCCATGAAGCCGTTGGGCGCTTCGGCCTCGTAGATCATCGGTTCGAACAGGCCGGGACAATAGGCCACATATTCGATGCCGCGCCGTGCCGCGATGGCGCGGGCCTGGTCGGGTGTGCCGCGGAAAGCATCGATCACGTCACGCATTGCCGCGCTTGAGCGGTGGTGACCGCTGGCGACGATCCGGTGGTGGCTGACGTAAAGTAGCGAGGGGCCGGTATCGAGCGTGGCGAGGATATCGGCTGGCGGCAGCGCATTGATCCCGCTGAGGTTCTGGGCGAGTTCGCACTTCGCGCTCTCTCGCACCTGGCGTTCCAGCGCGGCTTGCTGCGGGGTCAGCAAGTTCTTGACCGCAGTGATCGGGACGGCTGGAATCAGCGCGACCAAGGCCGCGAGCGTCAGGCCGATGCGCTGCGCGGGCGAGGTCAATGTCTGGGCATGGTCGAGCCAGCGGCGGACCTGGGCGGCGGCGGCCGGAGCGGCGAAAGTCGCGGCAACCGCCGAGGCGCGTTCGACCAGCACGGCCACGCCAACAGCAGCCAGGACCAGCAGGGCATATTCGGCCCAGATCCAGCGCGCGGCCACATCGCGCTGCCAGATCAGGACCAGCGCGACCAGGGCAAGGACCGGCAGGCCAACCGTCTGGATTGCAGCGCCCAGGCCCTGATGCCAGAGCGGCAGCCCTTCCTGGACGCGCAGGTACCAGAACTGCCGCACCACCGGATCAAGCGCGGCAAAGGCATCGCCGCGGGCACATTGCGGCGCCAGCCAGGCTGCCGCGACCAGTCCGGCGCCAGCGGCCAGGGCCAGGGCGGCCACTTGCTGCCACAGGCGGGGTTCGCGCAGCCGGGTTGCCAGCATACAGCCCGTCGCGGCCAGGCCAAGCAGCGCCAGATGCGCGCCCGAAATGACGTCGCAATAGGGCAGCCAGAGTTCGGCCGGGCGGTGGCCGAGCAGCCAGAACAGGATCGAGCCCAGCGCGAGCGCGGCCATGCCGTGACTCAGCCAGGCCGAATCGCGCCAATCGCGCAGCCAGCGCAGCGCAAAGAGGCCCATGAAGGCAGCTGCCAGCGGCAGGCCTTCGATCGAGATCGCCAGCCAGAAGGCCAGGGCCAGCCCGGCAACGGTCCCGCCCTTGCGGGGATTGGTGGCAAAGGCCGCGTTCAGCGCGATCAGGGCCATGACGATCTGCCAGCCGTGGTGATCGATCCGCAGCGGCCGCAGCTGGTGCAGCACCGGCACCGAGATGGCGAGCACCAGGCAGGCAAACAGGCCCACCTCAGCGCCGAACATCCGCCGGGCGAAGCGCGCGACCAGCGCCACGACGCAGCCCAGGGTCAGCAGCGGGATCAGTGTCAGCGCGGCCAGTTCGGCCAGGTGCTGGCCCAAGAAGGGCCGCAGTGCCAGGATCATGGCGGCGATCGGCGGGTCAATCAGCCGGGTCCAGTGCATCGCCGCCCCGACGGGGGGATCGATCCTGTACTGGTGGACATCGAACCAGCTTTGCCCGCCGATCCAGTCACGCACCTGCAGCAGGCGCAGCAGATCGTCTGGGTCGGGAAAGCGGATCTCGGCGATCGACTTTGCGTTGACGATCAGGGTGAGCAGGCACAGCCCGAGCCAGACCAGCAGGGTCTTGCGCCGGAAGGCCGGATCGGCAGGTTCCGGGTGCGGGACTGGCAGTGCTCTGTCGGTCATTAGTCGCGAAATACCAGATGTTTGCGCAAAAGCCAGGTCGCGGTGAAGCTGACGACGATTGCGGCCAACTTGGCCAGCCGCGGATCGCCATGGAGCGCCGTGACCAGGCCGACAATGGCAGTGGTGAGCGCCAGGCCGATCAGCGCCGAAACCACGAACAACGCCTTCTGGCGGGTGCGGGCGGCACCGCGTTCAGCGACGTTGTCATTGAATACCTTGCGGCTCGAGAGGATCCAGTGGGCGACGATCCCGACACTGTAGCCGATGGCCGAGGCAATCGCGGCCATCATGCCGATCGAGAGCAGGGCCAGGAACAGTCCCATGTCGACCGCCAGGGCGCCGACGCTGGCAATGCCATAGCGAATGACCGTGGTCTTGCGCAGGCGATAGAGCAGGTTGGACAGGTGTTGCGTCATGGTGCGCTCTTTCGCAGCAGACGGGCAGCGCCGGATCGGCTCTGGCGCTGCTGTCAGTCAGGTCATCAGGCGGCTTCGCGCTTGCTGGCGATGCGTTCGGGCACTTCGCGGACCGAGGCCAGCGCGGCGGCCTGGTCTTCGGTCAGTTCGGCCCGGGCCGGAGCGATTGCCTTTTCGGCGCCTTCATCACCGGCTTCGTGGTACTCGGCATCCTCGTTGACGCACCAGGTGTCGTAGATCCGTTCACCGGCCACGATGTTCTCCACCGTCAGCATGGCGGTCATCATCGCGTGGTCCTGGTTGTTGTAGCGGTGCATCCCGTTGCGGCCGACCAGGTGCAGCGTCGGCCAGGTGGCCTCAAGCTCGCGGCGCATGGCGTCGACATGGGCGGCATAGTCCTCGTCGTAGACCGGGTAGGCCTTTTCCTGGCGCACCACGACCCCGCCGATCACCTGCTCGGCCGAAACCAGCCCAAGCTGGGCCATTTCGCGGGTGGCCAGTTCGACCAGGTCATCGTCGTGCATCGACCACAGGCCGTCGCCCTCGAAGCAGAAATATTCCAGGCCAACGCAGGCCACGCCCTGGTCCGGGACCATTTCGGGCGACCACGAGCGGAAGTTCTGGATCCGGCCAACCTTCACCTTGCTGTCGTGGATGTAGATCCAGTTGTCGGGGAACATGTCCTCGTCGGCGCGGATCTTCAGCGCGACGGTCAGGAAGTCGCGGTACTTGAGCTGCTTGGCGTTGAAGCTGGTGGCCGGCAGCGGGTGCAGGCGGGCGGCCAGTTCGCGCATCGGGGCAGAGCTGATCGCATGGCGGGCGCGGATCACCACGTCACCGACTGGACCGGTGGCGGTCATGCGCCAGCCGCCTTCGTTGTCGCTGGCCAGCTGCTTGAGCCCATGATCCATCAGGACCTGGCCCTTGCCAGTGGCAATGATCTTGTCGCGGGCGGCATCCCACATCATGCCCGGCCCAAGCCGCGGATAGCGGAAGGTTTCAAGCAGGGTCTTGGTCTGCATCCCGTCGTTCGGGCGCTTGTTGAGGCCGAGGCTACGCTTCAGCCCATCGACCACGGCGCCCCACAGCGACAGGCCCTTGATCCGCTGGGCGGCCCAGTCGGCGCTCATCTCGTCGCAGGGCATGCCCCAGACCTTCTCGGTATAGGTCTTGAAGAAGATCGAATAGAGCTTCCAGCCGAACTGGTTGACGGTCCAGTCCTCGAACGACTTGACCTTCTTGTTCGGGAAAGCCTTGGCCTTGGCGAAGCTGATCATGCACAGGGTGGAGCGAACCACGCCCAGGTTCCACAGCGCTTCGAAGGCGCGCAGCGGGTAGGAGTAGAACTTGCCCTCGTAATAGATCCGGCTCATCCGGGGACGCTGGATGAAATCGTCAGGCAGGATCTCGTTCCACAGGTCGACCACCTGCTGGCTCTTCGAGAAGAACCGGTGACCGCCGATGTCGAAGCGGTAGCCTTCGTGCTCGACCGTGCGGCTGATCCCGCCGACGTAGGTCTTGTCCTTTTCGATGATCGCCACGGTCAGCCCCTGCTTGGTCAGCAGGTAACCGGCGGTCAGTCCGGCTGGTCCCGCACCAATAATCGCAACATCGACAGTGGTTTCACGCGGCTGGTGACTGCCCGGGATATTCTGGACTGACATTAAGGCCCCCTTCGTTCTGGCGTGACCCAGGGATGAAGGAAAATGCCTAATCATTGGTTAATGCGTTGGTGTGAATGCCATGAGTTAGAACGATTTTGTATCTGCGCGACCAGCTGTGCCAGCTCGTCCAGCAGGAAACCTTCCAGGAAGACCAGTCCATGCGCCGGCCCCTTGCGCCAGCGGACCCGCGCGTGGCGTAGCGGCAGCAGTCCGCCGCGCAACTGGACCGGCTGGCGCAGCGCCAGCGGCTCGTCCAGCTCGATCAGCGCGCCGTGTTGCGACAGGTTGAGCAACCGAACCGGACGCTCGACCTGCATGGCGGTCAGGATCGCCGGATAGTCGACCGCCAGCCGCAATTGCCGCTTGGGAAAGCGGCCGGCTTCCTCAACGAGTGCGGAAAGATCGATCGGGGGATTGGTAAAGCGGAAGCCGACATGGCGGTCACGCTCCCACATCGGTTCGATCGGATGGCGCTCGCCCGTCCCCAGTTCCAGCGCCAGCGGGCCGTCCTGGGGCAGGGCATGGAACAACTGGGCCTTGAGCCCGGTCGCCGAGACGTCGCGCAGGATGCACAGGAATTCCCCTGCCGGACTGACCAGCTTGGCCGCGCGCAGCATCAGCGAGATGCGCGGCGCGGCGCGCAGCTCCTGGCTGGTCCAGTCGTTCAGATCGGCTTCGGCCATGACTGCCTCCGGTCCCGGGATGGGGACGGGCCAAGGCTAGGGTTGTCATGGTGTGGGCCCGGCTAAGCGGAGTCTCAGGGAATAGCCCTAGGCCACGCTCTGCTGGTGCGGACGGTGGGACTCGAACCCACACGAGCAAGGCTCAGGGGATTTTAAGTCCCCGGCGTCTACCATTCCGCCACGTCCGCTCCGGATGGGCTGGAATTCGCTCCAGGCCGGGCTGCAAGCGGCACCCTTCTGCGCTTCCGGTGCTCACGACCAGCAGGTCGCTGCGCGCCGGTTCTCGAACGGCACCACTTTCGCCTCGGCCTGAAACGAATTCCAGCCAATCCGGTAAAGTCTAATAGGTGTATAAGGGGGGCATATCCAGCCCGCTCGCAACAGTGGCCCGGGCTCCCGGCCCAACTACCTGTGCACAGTATTCTGTGGGTGGTTGGGCCGGGGGAGTGGGCCGGTGTTGCCAAGCCGATCGCGGAGGCGATCGGCGCACCAAAGATCACTCAATCAGCGTTCAAGCGCGCGCGCATTTCCTTGCCGGGCTTGAAATAGGGAACCTTCTTGCCCGGGACCGAAACACTCGCGCCGGTGCGCGGGTTGCGGCCCTGGCGGGGTTCGCGCTCGCGGGTTGAAAAAGCGCCGAATCCGCGCAGTTCGACCCGGCCGCCTTGGGCCAGCCGCGTCTCGATCTCTTCGAAGAAGGTGTCGACCACCTTTTCGACCTCTTCAGCCCGCAGGCCGGGATTATCGCGGGCAAGCGCCTGCAGCAGTTCGGATCTGATCATAACGTGCCTTCCTTCGGGGTCTGCGCAACCCCACGACCTGGTTTTTAGTTCATTTTTTGGTGCGGCACGGCCCTCGACCCGAAGCGGGACGCGCTGCAATGAGCTAAATGCCAGAGCGCGGCTCTGTTAGCAATGCTTGAAAATGACAGATGTGGTTTAAATCGCAAGCAAATCTGCTGCGGAAAGCCCCAGGCGTTCCATTCTGGCGCGAATTTCGGGCCAGTCGCGGGCCAGAAACAGCTCACGCTCGCTCCGCCGCAGCTTTTCCGCCGCGCCGCGGGCGACAAACATGCCGACTCCGCGCTGTACCTCAACCAGGCCATCAAGCTGGAACTGCTGATAGGCCTTGGCCACGGTCAGCGGATTGGCGCCCTGTTCCGCCGCCAGCGCGCGAACCGAAGGGAGCATGGCCCCTTCCGGATAAGTGCCGTCGATGATCGCTGCCGCGATCCCGTCGCGCAGCTTGAGATATACAGGTTGTGAGTGCCCAGCCATGCTGTTTCAGTGCCATAATACAGCGCGGCAGGCAAGGGGATTCGGAGTGCGGCTCGGCTGTGCAATAATCCGAAAGGCGCGATTAATTTTGCTTCACAGCCGCGCAAACCCGGCTAGTCTCCGGCGCCATAATGGTCCGCCCGCAGTGCGCGGACCCAGCCTATTGGGGAGCTATTCATGAAAGACATGGCCTTGTGGAACGAGGGTGACTGGATCGCGTCAATCGCGGTCGTCGTGCTTGCCATATTCCTGGCGATCGGTGCCAAGATCGCAATCCAGAAAGAACCTGAGTTTGCCGGCCATCCCAAGGGCCTGTACATGCTGTTCTTCGCCGAAATGTGGGAGCGCTTCTCCTACTACGGCATGCGCGCGCTGCTGATCTTCTACCTGACCAAGCACTGGCTGTTCAGCGATGGCAACGCCAACCTGATCTACGGCGCCTATACCAGCCTGGTCTACATTACCCCGGTGCTGGGCGGTTACCTGGCTGACCGTTACCTGGGTCAGCGCAAGGCCGTGCTGTTCGGCGGCCTGCTGCTGGCGATCGGGCACAGCCTGATGGCGGTCGAAGGAACCGGCGGGCAGACCGATCCGGCGATCAACGTGTTCTGGGGCGCCCTTGCCTTCATCATCGTCGGCTCGGGCTTCCTCAAGGCCAACATCTCGGTGATGGTCGGCCAGCTCTACAAGCTGACCGACGTGCGCCGCGATGGTGCCTACACCGTGTTCTACATGGGTATTAACCTGGGCGCGGCCGTCGGCACGATCCTGGTCGGCTACCTCGGTGAAACGATTGGCTGGGGTTATGGCTTTGGCCTGGCCGGCATCGGCATGCTGGTCGGCCTGATCGTCTTCGTGCTCGGCAAGAGCGCGATGAACGGTGCGGGCGAGGCTCCGGCTCCGCTCGCCAAGTCGCGCGAATGGACCCTTTACGGAATCGGCCTCGCCGCCGTGGCGGTGTGCTGGGCGCTGGTCCAGTACCAGTCGGTGATCCAGAACCTGCTGGTGATCTCGGGTCTGGGTCTGTTGGGCTATGTCCTTTATGAAACCTTCAAGCTCGACAAGGAACCGCGCGAGCGGATGTTCGCGATCCTGTTCCTGATCAGCCTCAACCCGCTGTTCTGGGGCCTGTTCGAACAGGCCGGCGGCTCGATGAGCCTGTTCACCGACCGCTATGTCGATCGCGGCGCCACCCCGGCTTCGCTGTTCCAGTCGATCAACCCGATCTACATCATCCTCCTTGCTCCGCTGTTTGCCGCGTTGTGGCAATGGCTGGGCAAGCGCGGCAAGGAGCCGTCGGCCCCGGCCAAGTTCGGCCTGGCGCTGGCGCAGATGGGCCTGGCCAACCTGGTGCTGGTCTGGGGGGCCGAGGCCTATGGCCTGGCGGCGATGACCCCGGTCATCTTCGTCTTCCTCTATTACCTGCTCGCCACCACGGGTGAGCTTTGCCTCTCGCCGGTCGGGCTTTCGGCGATGAACCGGCTGGCGCCCAGCTACCTTGCGTCGCTGATCATGGGGGCCTGGTTCTACATGACCGCGGTCGGCAACTTCGTCGCCGGCAAGATCGGTGAAGCGACCGGCGGCCACGGCGGCGAAATGAGCAAGGAAAAGCTGCTCGAGATCTACGAGATGTTCGGCTGGATCTCGATCGGTGCGGCCGTTGTCGTCCTGCTGCTGTCGCGGATCGTCAAGGGCTGGATGCATCTCGATACGCTGGAGGACCGCAAGTGATGCGCACCCGCAGGCTGCTGGCCGGGATGGCCGCGCTGGCCCTGATGGCCAGCCCGGGCCTGGCTGAAAAGAAGAAGAAGGAAGAAGCCTCGCCCGCCGTGAAGGCCGCAAAGGATTTCAACAAGAACCCCTATCCTTCGACCTACAAGCCCTATCCGGGCGAGCCGACCGCGCTGGTCGGGGCGACTGTGTTCGATGGCGCGGGCGGGCGGATCGACAATGGCACCGTCCTGTTCGCCGATGGCAAGGTGGTGGCAATCGGCGGGGCGGACCTGGCCGTGCCGGCCAATTACCGCCGCATCGATGGGACCGGCAAGTTCGTCACGCCGGGGATCATCGATATCCACTCGCACCTGGGTGATTATCCCACCCCCAGCGTTCAGGCCCATTCCGATGGCAACGAGGCGACCGCGCCGACGACCCCCGATGTCTGGGCGGAGCACTCGGTCTGGCCGCAGGACCCTGGGTTCAGCCGCGCTCTGGCCAATGGCGGGGTCACTGCGCTGCAGATCCTGCCCGGCTCGGCCAACCTGGTCGGCGGGCGTTCGGTCACGCTCAAGAACGTCTATTCGCGCACGGTCCAGGGGATGAAGTTCCCCGGTGCGCCCTATGGCTTGAAGATGGCCTGCGGCGAGAACCCCAAGCGCGTCTATGGCGCCAAGGGGCGGATGCCTTCGACCCGGATGGGTAACCTGGCGGTCAACCGCGCCAACTGGATCAAGGCCAGCGAATATCGCGCCAAGCGCAATGCCGGCAAGCTGGAGACCCGCGACCTGGCGATGGAATCGATGGCCGGGGTGCTGGATGGCGAAATCCTGATCCAGAACCACTGCTACCGCGCCGATGAAATGGCCATCGTCCTCGATATGGCCAAGGAGTTTGGCTACAAGGTCAGCGCCTTCCACCACGCGACCGAGGCCTACAAGATCGGTGACCTTTTGAAGGCCGCCGGGACCTGTTCGGCGATCTGGGCCGACTGGTGGGGCTTCAAGATGGAAAGCTATGATGCGATTCCGGAAAACGCCGGGATCCTGCAAAAGGCCGGGGCCTGCGTGGTGATCCACTCGGATGACGAGAACGGCATCCAGCGCCTCAACCAGGAAGCCGCCAAGGCGCAGGGCGATGCCCGGCGTGCGGGAATCGAGATTCCGGATGCCGAAGTGATCCGCTGGCTGACGCTGAACCCCGCCACGGCCATGGGGATCAACCAGCAGACCGGCAGCCTGGAAAAGGGCAAGATGGCCGATGTGGTGCTGTGGAACGGCAATCCGCTGTCGGTCTATGCCCGGCCTGACAAGGTCTGGATCGATGGCGCGCTGCTGTTCGATGCGGCTGATCCCAAGCGCCGCCCGGTGAGCGATTTCGAACTCGGCCAGGTTGGCGAAGGAGACGTGAAATGAGCCCGCGCCAGCTGCTGCTCAGCGCCGCCGCGCTGCTCGCCCTTTCCGCTCCCGCTGTGGCCGAGGACGTGGCGATCACCAACGCCACCGTCGTGATCGGCGATGGCTCGGCCCCGATCCCGAACGGCACGGTCGTGCTCCGCGGGGGCAAGGTGCTCGCCGCCGGTGTGGGCGTTGCCGTGCCGGCTGGTGCGCGCACGATCGATGCGGCCGGCAAGTGGGTTACGCCGGGGCTGGTCGTCGCGGTCACCGATATCGGCCTGTTCGATGTCGAAGGGGTTGAGGAATCGAACGATGAAGGGGCCGACAAGGGCCCGTTCAACGCCGCGCTCGACCTGTCGCCCGCGATCAATCCGCTGGCTCAGCACATCGCGGTCAGCCGCGCCGGCGGGGTGACCCGCGCCGCCGTGGCGCCGCTGCGCACCGGGGCGATCTTCGGCGGGCAGGGGGCGATCATCGATCTCGCCAGCGATGGCCAGCCGATCACCCAGGCCCGCGCGTTCCAGTTCGTCCAGCTGGGCGAAGGCGGGGCTCGCGCCGCCGGGGGCAGCCGCGCGGCCGCCCACGCCGTGCTGCGCAATGCCTTCATGGAAGCGCGCGAGCTGGCCCGCCGGGGCGGCGGCCAGGGGGCCGATCCGCGCCTGCAGGATGCTGCGCCTGAGCGGCCCGGCGATGCCCTGCTGACCCGCTTCGATGCCGCCGCGCTGGTGCCGGTGGTGACTGGGCGCCAGCCGCTTTACGTGCGCGCCGAACGCGCCGCCGATATCCGCATGGCGCTGGCGCTCAAGGCGGACTTCCCGGCGCTCAAGATGGTGATCGTCGGCGCAACCGAAGGCTGGATGATCGCAAAGGAACTGGCCGCCTCGGGCGTGCCGGTGCTGGCGACGCCGCTTAACGATCTGCCCGCCAATTTCGAGCAGCTCGGCGCGACCCAGTCCAACGTCGGCCGGATGGCCGCGGCGGGGGTCAAGGTTGGTCTCGGTGCGTTCGGCGATCAGCCGCGCTATGCCCCGCAATATGCCGGCAACCTGGTTTCGTTGACCAAGGTGCCGGGGGCCAGCGGGCTCAACTGGGGCCAGGCCTTCGCATCGATCAGCTCGGTCCCGGCGGCGATCCTGGGCATGGGTGACAAGTTCGGCAGCCTCAAGCCGGGGCTGGCCGGGGACGTGGTGATCTGGGACGGCGATCCGCTGGAGAATACCTCGGGCGTGGTCCAGGTGATGATCGACGGGGTCGAGCAGTCGCTGGTCAACCACCAGACCAAGCTGCGCGATCGTTACAAGGTGCCAACTGAAGGCGCACTGCCCAAAGCCTATGAGTGGTAGGCTGACGGCATGAGGACCGGCGGGGTTGCAATCCCGCCGGTCTGTGCTAGCCATGTTGACGCCGTAAACATGGGGAGGACCCAATGGATCCGCTTGCCAACCTGATTGCCGCCTCGGTTGCCTTTGTCGGCAGCCACTTTGCCATGTCGCACCCCTTGCGCGCCGGGCTTGTCGCCCGGCTGGGAGCGGCCGGGATCTCGGTGGTCTATTCGCTGGTGTCGCTCGCCACATTTGGCTGGATGGTCCTGGCCTTCCGCGCCATTCCGCCCGGCGCCGGGCTGTGGGACGGATCGCAGAATGTGCCCTGGGGCCTGGCAACGGCCCTCATGCTGATCGCCAGTGTGCTCTTCGCCGGCAGCTTCGCCGGCAATCCGGCGCTGCCCGCCCCCGGCGCGGAGGCGCTGGCGGAAAAGCCGGTCCACGGCGTGTTCCATGTCACCCGCCACCCGATGATGTGGGGCTTCGCGCTCTGGGCGGTCAGCCACGCCCTGGTCAGCCCAACCCCGCGCAGCCTGGTCCTCACCGGCGCGCTCGGCTTCCTGGCGCTGGTCGGCTCGCATATGCAGGACCGCAAGAAGCAGGCGCTGATGGGTGCCGCCTGGGCCGGGTGGGAAGCCAAGACTTCCTACTGGCCCAAGCTGGGCGGCCTGGCCAAGGCTGGCCTGGTGCCGTGGCTTGGCGGGCTGGTGCTGTGGCTGGGGGCAACCTGGGCGCACATCCCCGGCAACGGCATGGCCGCCGGGATCTGGCGCTGGGTGGGTTGAGCCCCTCTATTTGAGTGTCACGAAGCGGGCGAGTTTGATGCCCTTGCGCACTTCTGGCCCATACTTGCCAATATTGGCTGCCTCCACGATCTCGTTGGTGGCTTTGCCAATTTCCTCTGCATAGCGGATTCCAAACATGCAGACTGCTAAGCTTTTGTCGCGCTCAGGTGCTTGAGCGTAAGCCTCTTTCAACAAGGAAGCCAGTCTTTCGGTCTGCATCCTTCTTCTCCTAAGCCCGCGCTTCCTCCACGCCAGCGCTGTTGTGCCGCAGCGCCTTCAGCACGGCATCGACTATCTGCGGCGCGTTGAGGCCGGCTTCGTCGTACTGCTTGTCCGGGTTGTCGTGGTCCTGGAACGTGTCGGGCAGGCGCAGCGTGCGGATCTTGAGGCCGGCGTCGGTCAGCCCCTCGTCGCTGGCCATGGTCAGGACATGGGCGCCGAGCCCGCCGATCGCGCCTTCCTCCACCGTGACTACCACTTCATGGGCAGCCATCAGGCGGCGGATCAGGTCGGTATCGAGCGGCTTGGCAAAGCGCAGGTCGGCCACGGTAGTGGAAAGGCCCTTGGCCTCGAGCGCCTCCGCAGCCTTCAGCGCTTCGGCAAGGCGCGTGCCGAGCGAGAGCAGCGCCACCTTGGTCCCTTCGCGCACGATCCGGCCCTTGCCGATCTCCAGCTGCAGCGGCACCTCGGGCAGCGGCACACCAACGCCGTTGCCGCGCGGATAGCGGAAGGCGATCGGGCCGCTATCATGGAGCGCGGCGGTATAGGTCATGTGGACCAGCTCGGCCTCATCAGCCGCCGCCATCACCACCATGTTGGGCAGGGTGGCGAGATAGGTGATGTCAAAGCTACCCGCGTGGGTCGCGCCATCGGCCCCGACCAGTCCGGCGCGGTCGATCGCGAAGCGGACCGGCAGGTTCTGGATCGCGACGTCGTGCACTACCTGGTCGAACGCCCGCTGCAGGAAGGTCGAATAGATCGCCGCGAAGGGCCGCATGCCCTGGGCGGCGAGGCCGGCGGCAAAGGTCACCGCGTGCTGTTCGGCAATGCCGACGTCAAAGCTGCGATCCGGGTGCGCCTTGGCGAACTTGTCCACCCCGGTGCCGCTCGGCATGGCAGCGGTGATCGCACAGATCTTTGGATCGCTCTCCGCCAGCTTGGCCAGGGTCTCGCCGAAGACGTTCTGATAGGCCGGAGCCTTGGCCGGAGCCTTGACCTGTTCGCCGGTGATCACGTCGAACTTCTGGACGCCGTGATACTTGTCGGCGCTGGCTTCGGCGGGCGCATAGCCCTTGCCCTTCTGCGTTACGACATGGATCAGGCACGGCCCCTCGGCCGCATCGCGGACGTTCTCGAGCACCGGGATCAGATGCTCGAGATTGTGCCCGTCGATCGGGCCGACGTAGTAGAAGCCCAGCTCCTCGAACAGGGTCCCGCCCATCGCCATGCCGCGGGCAAATTCGTCGGTCTTGCGGGCGGCGACGTGCAGCGGCTCGGGCAGCTTGCGCGAGATCCGGCGTGCCACTTCGCGCAGTTCCAGGAACGGGCGCGAGGAAACGATCTTGGCGAGATAGGCCGAAAGCCCGCCCACAGGCGGCGCGATCGACATGTCGTTATCGTTGAGGATCACCACCAGCCGGTTGCCGGCATCGGTGGCGTTGTTCATCGCCTCATAGGCCATGCCCGCGCTCATCGCGCCGTCGCCGATCACGGCAATGCCGCGCCCCGGCGTGCCGGCCAGCTTGTTGGCCACGGCAAAGCCCAGCGCGGCGGAGATCGAGGTGGAGCTGTGCGCCGCGCCGAAGGGATCGTATTCGCTCTCGCTGCGCTTGGTGAAGCCGGAAAGGCCGCCGCCGGTGCGCAGGGTGCGGATACGGTCCCGCCGCCCGGTGATGATCTTGTGCGGATAGGCCTGGTGGCCGACGTCCCACACCAGCCGGTCGTCGGGCGTGTTGAACACGTAATGGATGGCCACCGTCAGTTCCACCACGCCCAGCCCGGAACCGAGATGCCCGCCCGTCTGGCCGACGGCGGAAATCATCTCGGCGCGCAGTTCATCGGAAAGCTGGCGCAGTTGCGAAGGCGCAAGCCGGCGCAGGTCGGCAGGGGTATCGACAGTGTCGAGCAGCGGCGTGGCCGGAATGGCGTTCATCTTCGGGTCCTTACACGCTTGGCCATATGGTGTCGATTGACCCGATTGGGAATAGGGCGGCACTGTGCAGCAGTGATGCAGGGGCGATGAAAAAGCCGGTCAGTTGCACTTGGCGCAGTGGCCGCGCAGCTCCACCACCGGGCGCACGTCGGCAAAGCCCGCGTCCTTTGCCGCCGAAATCAGCGCCCCGGTCAGGCTGTCATCGTCGATGTGGCTGGCC
>VFQM010001665.1_pt1 | contig 18773 bp, 13 predicted proteins | sample 3512391 | NCBI WGS metagenome assembly VFQM01 (sample SAMN10412369, study PRJNA504923) | tailings metagenome | isolation source: Replicate 1 from Balatoc abandoned mine | place: Philippines | reverse complement strand
ACCAGGCCGTCCTTGCCCGGGGCGATGGTCACGAACGCACCGAAGTCCATGATCTTGGCGACCTTGCCTTCGTAGATGCGGCCCGGCTCGACGTCCGAGGTGATCTGCTCGATGCGCGCCTTCGCGGCCTGCGCGGCGGCGGCGTTCACCGAGGCGATGACGATGGTGCCGTCGTCCTGGATGTCGATCTGCGTGCCGGTCTCCTTGGTGATGCCCTGGATCGTGGCGCCGCCCTTGCCGATGACCTCGCGGATCTTGTCCGGGTGGATCTTGATGGTCAGCAGGCGCGGGGCGTACTCGCTCAGCTCGGCGCGCGGGGTGCTGATGGCCTTGGCCATCTCGCCGAGGATGTGCAGGCGGCCGTTCTTGGCCTGGGCCAGCGCGACCTTCATGATCTCCTCGGTGATGCCGTCGATCTTGATGTCCATCTGCAGCGCGGAGATGCCGTTCTCGGTACCCGCCACCTTGAAGTCCATGTCGCCCAGGTGGTCTTCGTCACCCAGGATGTCCGACAGCACGACGTAGTCGTTGCCTTCCTTCACCAGGCCCATGGCGATGCCCGCCACCGGGGCCTTCACCGGCACGCCGGCGTCCATCAGGGCCAGCGAGGAGCCGCAGACCGAGGCCATCGAGGACGAACCGTTCGACTCGGTGATCTCGGAGACCACGCGGATGGTGTACGGGAACGACTCCATCGACGGCATGATCGCCTGCACGCCGCGGCGCGCCAGGCGGCCGTGGCCGATCTCGCGGCGCTTCGGGCCCATCATGCGGCCGGCTTCACCGACCGAGTACGGCGGGAAGTTGTAGTGGAACAGGAAGTGGTCCTTGGACTCGCCTTCCACGGCGTCGATGATCTGGCCGTCGCGGGCGGTGCCGAGGGTGGCGACCACGATCGCCTGGGTCTCGCCGCGGGTGAACAGCGCCGAGCCGTGCACGCGCGGCAGCACGCCGGTCTTGACGGTGATCGGGCGCACGGTGGTCAGGTCTCGGCCGTCGATGCGGATCTTGGTCTTGAGGACCGACTCGCGCATCGTGCTGTACTCGAGCTCGCCGAACTCCTTGCCCAGGTCGGCCAGGTTCCAGCCATTGGCCTCGGCCTGCGGCTTGAGCGACTCGAGCACGGACTTCTTCAGCGCCGAGATGGCGTCGCGGCGGGCCAGCTTGTCCTTGATCTGGAACGCGGCGGCCAGCTTGTCGCCGACGGCGGCCTTGAGCGCGTCGATCGGGGCCTGCGCCTTCTCCGGCGCCTTCCAGTCCCAGCGCTGCACGCCGACTTCGGCGACCAGCTCGTTGATGGCGTTGATGACGACCTGCTGCTGCTGGTGGCCGAACACCACGGCGCCGAGCATCACGTCCTCGCTCAGCTCCTTGGCCTCGGACTCGACCATCAGCACGGCGGAGGCGGTGCCGGCGACGACCAGCTCGAGGTCGGAGGTCTTGAGTTCGGTGGTGGTCGGGTTGAGCAGGTACTTGCCGTTGGCGTAGCCGACCTTGGCGGCGCCGATCGGGCCCGCGAACGGGATGCCCGACAGGGCCAGCGCGGCCGAGGCGCCGATCATGGCCGGGATGTCACCGGCGACTTCCGGGTTGAGCGACATGACCGTGGCGATGACCTGCACCTCGTTCCGGAAGTGCTCCGGGAACAGCGGGCGGATCGGACGGTCGATCAGGCGGGAAACCAGGGTCTCGCGCTCGGTCTGGCGGCCTTCGCGCTTGAAGAAGCCACCCGGGATGCGGCCGCCGGCGTAGAACTTCTCGAGGTAGTCGACGGTGAGCGGGAAGAAGTCCATGCCCTCCTTCGCGTTCTTGTTGCCGACCGCCGTCACCAGCACGACCGTGTCCGCCATCTTCACGATGACCGAGCCCGAGGCCTGGCGGGCGACTTCGCCCGTCTCCAGGGTGACCTGGTGCTGACCGTACTGGAACGTCTTGGTTACTTTCGCCACGTTTGTCGCTTCCTTTATCTCTCTGGAACCTTGCCCGGCGGGCACCCTGCCCGGCGGGGTGAATCTTCGGACCCCCAAAAGGCACGCGGCGCATTTCTGCGCCGCGTGGGGGTGGCTTGCTTAGCGACGCAGGCCCAAGCGCTCGATCAGCGCCTGGTAGCGGGCCGCGTCCTTCCGCTTGAGGTAGGCCAGCAGCGAGCGGCGCTGGTTGACCATCTTCAGCAGGCCGCGGCGGGAGTGGTGGTCCTGCTTGTGGGCCTTGAAGTGCTCGGTGAGCTGCTCGATGCGGGCCGAGAGCAGCGCGACCTGGACTTCCGGCGAACCGGTGTCGTTGGGGACGCGCTTGAACTCTTCGATGATCTTGGCGGAATCGATGGACATGGTGTTTTCCTTGGTGATGCGCAGCCTGCAGGAACGTTGCCTTGGGTCCATGGCAACGCACCGCGTGGCCCGCCGGTTGGGGGATGCTTCGGAAAAAGCCGCGAAAGTTTAACGGAGCCGGCCTTTCCGGACAAGGCGTTATGCACGTCGCCGGCCCCGTTCGGACGCGGCCCGGGCCCCGGTTCAGGCCACCGAGGCCCAGCGGAACAGGCGCTTGGGGCGCAGGCGGGCGTCCCCGCCGACCTCGCCCAGGCCCAGGCTGCGGCCGTTCAGGTCCGTGATGTTCACGTCCCCCGGTGCCTGGCCCGGCGCCGGCACGGACTGCCCCTGGCCCAGGCGGCGCGCGGCCTCCGGGTCCACCGGCACGGCCCGCCAGTGCACCAGCCCGGCCTCGACCGGCAGCAGGCAGGCGGCCACGGCGGCCGGCCCGCCGGCCTCGGCCAGGGCCTGCAAGGCATCGAGGGTGTGCATGGCCGGGGCCGTGAAGGGTTCGACCCACGTTCGGCGCAGGGCGGTGACGTGCCCGCCGCAGCCCAGGGCCTCGCCCAGGTCGCGGGCGAGGCTGCGGATGTAGGTGCCCGAGCCGCAGGTGACCCGCAGGCGCAGGCGGTCGCCGTCCAGCGCGAGCAGTTCGATGGCCTCGACCTCGACCTCGCGTTCGGGCACCTCGATCGCCTCGCCGCGCCGCGCCTTCGCGTACAGCGGCTCGCCGCCCTGCTTGAGCGCGGAGTAGATCGGCGGGCGCTGGCGGATGCGGCCAATCAGCGGCCGCAGCGCGGCCTCGACGGCGGCGCGGTCGAGCGCCGGCACCGGGCGGGTGCGCAGCACCTGGCCGTCGGCGTCGTCGGTGTCGGTGGTGGCGCCCAGCGCGACCCCGGCCTCGTAGGCCTTGCGGCCGCCCAGCAGCAGGCCGGCGACCTTGGTCGCCTCGCCGAAGCACAGGGGCAGCAGGCCGGTGGCCAGCGGGTCGAGCGCGCCGGTGTGGCCGCCCTTCTCCGCCATCAGCAGGTGGCGGACGCGCTGCAGGGCCTGGTTGGAGCTCAGGCCGGCGGGCTTGTCGAGCAGCAGCAGGCCGTCGACCGGGCGGAAATCCTTGCGGCCCACGCGGGCCTCACTCGCCGTCGGCGGGCGGCGTGGGGTTCTCGCGCAGCAGCTGCTCGATGCGCTCGCCCTTGTCCACCGAATCGTCGTAGTGGAAGTGCAGCTCGGGCACGTGGCGCATGCGCACGGCGCGGGCGAGGTCGCGGCGGATCTCCGGCGCGAGTTCCTTGAGCGCCGACACGGCCTTGGGGCCCTGCTCGGCGAGCAGCGCGGTGACGAAGACCTTGGCGTGGGCCAGGTCGCGGGTGACCTCGACGTCGGAGACGCTGACCGAGGGCAGGCCATGGTCGCGCACGGCCTTGTGCACGATCAGGCCGAGGTCCCGGCGCAGCTGCGCCGAGACCCGGTCGGTGCGGTGGAAGCTCTTGGTCGCCATGGCGTCGCGCGCGCCTTACAGCGTGCGCTGGACCTCGATGCGCTCGAAGCACTCGATCTGGTCGCCCGGCTTGACGTCGTTGTACGCCTTCACCGCGATGCCGCACTCGGTGCCCGAGCGCACTTCCTCGACGTTGTCCTTGAAGCGGCGCAGCGACTCGAGCTCGCCCTCGAACACGACCACGCTGTTGCGCAGCACGCGGATCGGCTTGTTCTTCTTGACCACGCCCTCGATGACGAGCGAGCCGGCGACCGCGCCGAACTTCGAGCTGCGGAACACGTCGCGGACCTCGGCGATGCCGATGATCTCCTCGCGCACTTCCTTGCCCAGCAGGCCCGACGCGACCTGCTTCACCTGGTCGATGACGTCGTAGATGATCGAGAAGTAGCGCAGGTCGAGGCCGTTGGACTCGATGACCTTGCGGGCCGTGGCGTCGGCGCGGACGTTGAAGCCGATGATCACCGCCTTCGAGGTCGCCGCCAGGGTGGCGTCGGACTCGGTGATGCCGCCCACGCCGGACGAGATCACGTTGATCTTGATCAGCTCGTTCGACAGCGCCACCAGCGACTGGCGCAGCGCCTCCACCGAACCCTGCACGTCGGCCTTGACCAGCAGGTTGAGCGTGACCTGGCCGTTGTCCTGGCCCATCTGGGCCATGATGTCCTCCATGCGGCTGCCGGCGGCGGCCACGAGGCGCGACTCGCGCTTCTTGGCGTCGCGCTGCTGGGCCACGTCCTTGGCCAGGCGCTCGTCGGCCACGACCACGAAGTCGTCGCCGGCGTCGGGCACGCCCGACAGGCCGAGCACCTGCACCGGGATCGAGGGCTCCGCCGCGTCCACCTGCTTGCCGTTCTCGTCGAACAGGGCGCGCACGCGGCCGTAGTGGGTGCCGCAGACCAGGTAGTCGCCCTTGCGCAGCGTGCCCTGCTGCACCAGCACGGTGGCGACCGGGCCGCGGCCCTTGTCCAGCGCCGACTCGATCACGGTGCCGGTGGCGCGCGCGTCGTAGACGGCCTGCAGTTCCATCACCTCGGCCTGCACCGAGATCGCGTCGAGCAGCTGGTCGATGCCCATGCCGGTCTTGGCCGACACCGGCACGAACTGGGTGTCGCCACCCCACTCCTCAGGCACGACCTCGAGCTTGACCAGGCCCTGCTTGACGTTGTCCGGGTTGGCGTCGGACTTGTCCATCTTGTTGACGGCGACGATCAGCGGCACCTTGGCGGCGCGCGCGTGGTTCACCGCCTCGACCGTCTGCGGCATCACGCCGTCGTCGGCCGCGACCACCAGCACGACGATGTCGGTGAGCTTGGCGCCGCGGGCGCGCATCGCGGTGAACGCGCTGTGGCCCGGGGTGTCGAGGAAGCTGATGACGCCCTTGTCGGTCTCGACGTGGTAGGCGCCGATGTGCTGGGTGATGCCGCCGGCTTCGCCCGAGGCGACCTTGGTGCGGCGGATGTAGTCCAGCAGCGAGGTCTTGCCGTGGTCGACGTGGCCCATGATGGTGACCACCGGCGGGCGCTGGCGCTTCTCGCCCTGCGCTTCCTCGACGTGGGCGACCAGCGCGGTCTCGGCGTCGTTCTCGGCCGACTTGCTGGCCTTGTGGCCCAGTTCCTCGACCACCAGCACCGCGGTGTCGTGGTCGATGACCTGGTTGATGGTCGCCATCACGCCCATCTTGAACAGCGCCTTCACCACCTCGCCGCCCTTCATGGCCAGCTTCTGGGCCAGGTCGGCGACGGAGATCGAATCGCCGATGAAGACCTCGCGCAGGATCGGCGCGGTCGGGCGCGAGAAGCCGTGCGCGCCGCCGCCGGTGCGGGACGGCTCGGGCATGCGCGCCTTGGGCTTCTTGCGGTTGCCGGCGGCGCCGCGGCGGGCGCGCTCGGAATCGGTGAGGTGCAGCTGGCCGGCCACGAAGCGGCCCTGGCCCTCCTCGCCCTCGTTGTCGACCATCGCGTGCGAGCCGCGGGTCTTGTGCTTGGCGCCCGGCTTGTTCGACGGCGCCGGCGCGGGCTGCTGCTGGCGGGCCGGGGCCGGCGCCGGGGCCTTGGCGGCGACCTTCTCGACCCGGGCCTTGCGCGGCTCGTGGATGACGATGGCGCCCGGCGGCAGCGGCGCGGCCTCGGGCTCGCGGTCGCGGACCGGCAGGTCCTCGACGGCGGCCGGCTCGGCGACGGCGGCGGCGCGCGGCGCGTCCTCGCTGCGGCGGCGGGCTTCCTCGGCCTCGCGCTCCTCGCGGCGGCGGCGGTCGGATTCCTCGATGGCGGCGATCTCGGCCTCGTTGCGCGCCTTGCTCTCCTCGAGCTTGCGCAGCGCCTCGGCGCGCTCGTCGCCCACCGGCGCGTCGGCGTCGTCGCGCTTGACGTAGGTGCGCTTCTGCCGCACCTCGACCGTCACGGTGGACTTGGTCTTGCCGGCGCTGACGGTCAGCTCCTCCTGCTTGCGGCGCTGCAGGGTGATCTTCTTGGGCACCGCGGCGACCTCGGGCTTCTCGTCCTTGCCGTGGGTGCGGCGCAGGAAGCCCAGGAGCTTCATCTTCTCGGTGCTGCTGACCACCTGGTCGGGCCCGCTGAAGGACATGCCGGCGCCGGCCAGCTGCTCGAGCAGCTTCTCGACGGGCATTCCCAGCACCTTGGCCAGCGAACGTACGGTGACTTCAGACATGTGATCGCGATTCCTTGCTTCTGCGCGCCGCGGCGCGTGGATGTATCCGTGGGTACTGCGACGTGCCGGGTGTTACTCGAACCAGTGCTTGCGGGCGGCCATGATCAGCGCGGCCGCGCGCTCCTCGTCCATGTCCTCGAGGTCGAGGATCTCGTCCGTGGCGAGCTCGGCCAGGTCGTCGCGCGTGGCGATGCCGCGGGCGGCGAGCGCGTAGGCCGTGGCCTCGTCCATGCCCTCGAGCGAGAGCAGGTCCTCGGCCGGCTTGTGCTCCTCGATGTCCTCCTCGACCAGCAGGGCCTCGGTGAGCAGCGCGTCGCGGGCGCGGGCGCGCAGCTCCTCGACGATGTCCTCGTCGAAGCCCTCGACGGCCAGCAGCTCGGCGGCCGGCACGTAGGCGATTTCCTCGACCGTGCTGAAGCCCTCGGTGACCAGGATGCCGGCGATCTCCTCGTCGACCTCGAGCTTGTCCATGAACAGGCTGCGCGCCGCGGCCTGCTCGGCCTCGGACTTGGCGGTGACCTGGTCCTGGGTCATGACGTTGAGCTGCCAGCCGGTCAGGCGGCTGGCCAGGCGCACGTTCTGGCCGCCCTTGCCGATCGCCTGCGCGAGCTTGTCCTCGGCGACCGCGAGGTCCATCGAGTGCTTCTCTTCGTCGACGATGATCGACTGCACCTCGGCCGGGGCCATGGCGTTGATGACGAACTGGGCCGGGTTGTCCGACCACAGCACGATGTCGATGCGCTCGCCGTTGAGCTCGTTGCTGACGGCCTGCACGCGCGAACCGCGCATGCCGATGCAGGCGCCGATCGGGTCGGTGCGGTGGTCGTGGGCCAGCACGGCGATCTTGGCGCGGTCGCCCGGGTCGCGCGCGGCGGCCTTGATCTCGACCAGGCCCTGGCCGACCTCCGGCACCTCGAGCTTGAACAGCTCGATCATGAACTCGGGCGCGGTGCGGCTGATGAACAGCTGCGGGCCGCGGGTCTCGGCGCGCACGTCGAGCAGGTAGCCGCGCACGCGGTCGCCCGGGCGCAGCACGTCGCGCGGGATGGCCTTGTCCTTCGGGATCAGGGCCTCGGCGTTGCCGCCCAGGTCCACGTAGACGTTGCCGCGCTCGACGCGCTTGACGATGCCGTTGATCAGCTCGCCGACGCGGTCCTTCCAGGCGTCGACCACCTGGGCGCGCTCGGCCTCGCGCACGCGCTGCACGATGACCTGCTTGGCGGCCTGGGCGGCGATGCGGCCGAATTCGGCGTTCTCGACCTGCTCCTCGACGAAGTCGCCGACCTGGGCGTCCGGGTTGTCGTCCACGACGTCCATCAGGCGGATCTGGCGGTCCGGCGACTCCATCACGACGTCGTCGGCGACGACTTCCCAGCGGCGGAAGGTCTCGTAGCTGCCGTCCTTGGGATTGATGGACACGCGCATGGACACGTCCTGCTCGTGGTAGCGCTTCTTCGCGGCCGAGGCCAGCGCGGCCTCCATCGCCTCGATGATCACGCCCCGCGGCACGCCCTTTTCATTGGCGACCGCTTCCATCACCAGCAACAGTTCCTTGCTCATCTCTACAGCTCCGTGGAAGGCGGCGGACCGCCTCGGGGTTGTCGTCAGGATTCCTTCTTGCCCGCGCGGCGGCTGCCGCCCGGGCCCGTCTCTTTCTTGGCCGCGCCGCGCGGGCCGGTCGGCTTGGGCTGGGGCGCCAGGCCGAGCGCGACCAGGTCGGGGACCAGCCTCGCCTTCTCGATGTTGTCGTGCGCCACCACCAGCTCGCGCTCGTCCAGGCCCAGCACGATCGCCTCGCCCTCGACGCGCACGATGCGCGCCTGCAGGCGCCGGCGGCCGTCCACCGGCAGGCGCAGGTTGAGCTTGGCCTGCTCGCCCGCGAAGCGCGCGAACTGCGCCGGCGTGAACAGCGGCCGGTCGATGCCCGGCGAGGACACCTCGAGCGTGTAGGCCGAAGTGATCGGGTCCTCGACGTCCAACTGCGCGGACACCTCGCGGCTCACCGCCTCGCAGTCCTCGATGGCGACGTGGCGGCCGGGGGCGTCGATGTACAGGCGCAGCATCGCGTCCTTGCCGCCCTGCGCGAATTCCACGCCGAGCAGTTCGAGGCCGAGCGCCTCCACGGTGGGCGCCAGCAGGTTGCTGATTTCAGTCGCCTTGCCGGTCATCGTTCGGTCCTCGGGGCCGCGGCGGGCCGCGGGAGATCAAAAACAAAAAAGGGCCGTGAGGCCCTTTTCCGGTACATCCTGGTTCCGGCTTCCCCGGGGCCCCAAACGGGCGGCCCGGGAGAAGAGCCTGAGCGTCCGGCCCCGTTTCGAGGCCTCGCGCCAGTTTTGGTAGCGGGGGCAGGATTTGAACCTGCGACCTTCGGGTTATGAGCCCGACGAGCTGCCAGACTGCTCCACCCCGCATCAGCAGGCGCGCATTATAGGGGCCGGCGCATTCGCGGCGCAAGCCCACTATCGCGCGGGGGTGGTCAGGCCGGGAAGGCCAGCCGGCACCAGTGCAGGATCGACTCGGCGAACACGCCCAGCACCAGCAGCAGGGCCGCGTTCACCGCGAACAGCAGGCGCAGGTGGCCGTCGGGGTGCACGCGCGCGCCCTCGCCTTCCGGCTCCTCGAAGAACATCACCTTGACCACGCGCAGGTAGTAGAAGGCGCCGACCACGGCGAACACGACGCCGGTGATGGCCAGCCAGAGCAGGCCGGCGTCGAGCGCCGCGCGCAGCACCTCGAGCTTCGCCCAGAAGCCGAGGAACGGCGGCACGCCGGCCAGCGAGGCCATGATGAACATCACCAGCATGGCCTGGGCCGGGTTGCGTGCCCACAGGCCGCGGAAGTCGCCGATCTCCTCGGCCTCGAAGCCCTTGCGCGAGAGCAGGATGATCGCGGCGAAGGCGGCGGCCGACATGATGGCGTAGCTGATGGCGTAGAACATCGCCGCCGAGTAGCCCACCTGCCCGCCCTGGGCCAGGCCCATGAACAGGAAGCCGACGTGCGAGATGGTCGAGTAGGCCAGCATGCGCTTGAGGTTGGTCTGCACCAGCGCGACCAGGTTGCCGATCACCAGCGACAGCGCCGCCAGCCAGGCGACCATGTCCTGCCAGTACGGGTCGAGCGGGCCGACGCCGGACTCGAGCAGGCGGTAGGCCATGCCGAACGCGGCGATCTTCGGCGCCGAGCCGATCAGCAGGGTCACCGCGGTCGGGGCGCCGTGGTAGACGTCCGGCAGCCACATGTGGAAGGGCGCGGCGCCGAACTTGAAGGCGATGCCGACCAGCATGAAGACCACGCCGAACAGCAGCAGGGTGCGGTCGCCGGTGGCGGCCGCGGCGGCATGGATCTCGCCCAGCTGCAGGCTGCCGGTGGCGCCGTAGACCATGGACATGCCGTAGAGCAGGATGCCGGAGGCCATCGAGCCGAGCACGAAGTACTTCATCGCCGCTTCGGACGAGCGCGTGCCGTCGCGGTCGATGGCGACCAGGCCGTAGGAGCTCAGCGCCAGCAGCTCCAGGCCCAGGTAGACCACCAGCATGCTGCCGGCCGAGATCATCAGCATCATGCCGAGCACGGCGAACAGGGAGAGCACGTAGAACTCGCCCTTGAACAGGCCGCGGTCCTGCAGGTAGGGCTTGGCGTAGACGAAGGCGCCGGCGCAGACCAGGTAGACGGCGATCTTCATCACGTCCGCGGCGGTGTCGCGCACGAACTGGTTGCCGAAGCCGAAGGCCGGCTCGCCGCCCATGTCGCGCGCGGTCAGCACGGCCGCCGCGGCGAGGATGAACAGCGCCAGGAAGTGGGTCAGGCCGCGGCGCTGGTCCGAGAGGAACAGGTCCACCATGAGCAGCGCGAAGGCCGCGACGCAGACGAAGATCTCGGGCCCGAGGGGCGCGATATCGGCGAGGGTGGGCATCGGCAAGGCCATCGGGTCTTCCTTACAGCAGCTTGGTGGCGGCGAGCTGGGCGACCAGCTGCGCGATCGGGGCGTCCATCAGGTCGGTCAGCGGCTTGGGGTAGACGCCCAGCAGCAGCGTGCCCGCCGCGAACACGCCCAGCACCAGGGCCTCGCGGCCGTTGATGTCGGTGAGTTCGGCCACGTGGTGGTTGGCGACGTCGCCGAACACCACGCGCTTGACCATCCACAGGGTGTAGGCCGCGCCCAGGATCAGGGTCAGGGCGGCGCCGAAGGCGACCCAGGCGTTGTACTGGAAGGCCGCCAGCACGACCATGAACTCGCCGACGAAGCCCGACGTGCCCGGCAGGCCGGCGTTGGCCATGGCGAAGAAGACGAAGAAGGCGGCGAACCAGGGCATGGTGTTCACCACGCCGCCGTAGTCGCGGATCATGCGGCTGTGCATGCGGTCGTAGACCACGCCGACGCAGGAGAACATCGCGCCGGAGACGAAGCCGTGCGAGACCATCTGCACCATCGCGCCCTGCAGGCCGAGCTCGGCGGCGTCGCCGTTGCCCAGCTCGCGCACCAGCGCGAACACGATGAAGGTGCCCAGGGTGACGAAGCCCATGTGCGCGATCGACGAGTAGGCGATCAGCTTCTTCATGTCCTCCTGCACCAGCGCGACCAGGCCGATGTAGATGACCGCCGCCAGCGACAGCGCCACCACCAGCCAGGCCCATTCCTGCGATGCGTCGGGCACGATCGGCAGGGTGAAGCGGAGGAAGCCGTAGCCGCCGATCTTGAGCATGATCGCCGCCAGCACCACCGAGCCGCCGGTCGGCGCCTCGACGTGGGCGTCGGGCAGCCAGGTGTGCACCGGGAACATCGGCACCTTGACCGCGAACGCGGCCAGGAAGGCGAAGAACAGCCACTTCTGCTCGGTGATCGTCAGCTTGAGCTGGTACAGGTCGGCCAGCTGGAAGCTGGCGCCGCCGTCCAGGCGCTCGCCGCTGACGATGTACAGGTAGACCAGGCCCACCAGCATCAGCACCGAGCCGAGGAAGGTGTAGAGGAAGAACTTGAGCGAGGCATAGATGCGGTTCGGGCCGCCCCAGACGCCGATGATGATGAACATCGGGATCAGCATGGCCTCGAAGAACACGTAGAACAGCACCGCGTCCAGCGCCGCGAACACGCCGATCATCATGCCCTCGAGCACGAGGAAGGCGGCGAAGTACTGGTGGGCGCGGCGCTCGATCGAGCCCCAGGCGCCGACCAGCACCAGCACCGACGTCAGCGTGGTCAGCAGGATGAGCGCGATCGACAGGCCGTCCACGCCGAGGTGGTAGCGGATGTCGAAGCTCGGGATCCAGGGGTGGTCCTCGACGAAGCGCATGGCCGCCGAGGCGTTGTCGTGGCCGGCCAGCAGCAGCAGGCTGAGCGCGAGCGTGGCCACGGCCACCAGCAGGGCGAATCCCTTCGCCTGGCGGGCGCGCGCGTCGCCGAAGGCGAGCGTGAGCAGGCCGCCGAGGATCGGCAGCCAGATCAGCACGCTCAGCAGGGGCCAGTTGGCATCCATCAGGGCTTCCTTGTCGTTCTCAGGCGCCGCTCACCTTGACCAGCACCGCCAGCAGGACGATGAGGCCGAGGATCATGGCGAAGGCGTAGTTGTAGAGGCGTCCGGTCTGCAGCTGGCGCACCAGGCCGGCGACCAGGCCGACGACCGCGGCGGAGCCGTTGACCAGCAGGCCGTCGATCAGGCCGGCGTCGGCGCGCTTCCAGGACAGGCGGCCGAGCTTGAGGCCGCCGCCGGCGAAGCCCTTGATCCACAGGTCGTCGAAGCCGTACTTGTTCTCGAGCACGCGGATCGGCAGGGCGAACACCTTGGCGGCGCGGTCGGCGACCTGCGGGAAGCCCAGGTAGATCAGCGTGGCCGCCGCGAAGCCAGCGAAGGCCAGCCAGAACACGACGCTCTTGTAGAAGTGCAGGCCGAAGCCAACCGCGGCCTGCAGCCAGCCGTGCGCGTCGTGCCACAACGTCTCGCCCGCCTGGGCCACGGTGTCGTGGCCCGGCAGCACGGTGATGGCGCCGCGGAAGAAGTCGCCGAACAGCATCGGGCCGACGGTGAAGAAGCCGATCAGGATGGACGGGATCGCCAGCAGCACCAGCGGCACCGTCACCACCCAGGGCGACTCGTGCGGCTCGACCGGGCCGTGGTGGCCGTGGCCAGGGTCGTCGCCGTGCGCATCGTGGTGCGCATCGTGCGCTCCGCCATGATGGTCGTCGTGGCCATGGGCCTCGACTTCGCGGAAGCGCTCCTTGCCGTGGAAGGTCAGGTACAGCAGGCGGAAGCTGTAGAAGCTGGTCACGAACACGCCCAGCAGCACCGCCCAGTAGCCGTACTTCTGCACCCAGCCACCGTCCTCCGCCGCCATCTGCGCCGCGACGATGATGGTGTCCTTGGAGAAATAGCCCGACAGGAAGGGCGTGCCGACCAGGGCCAGCGTGCCGATCAGGCTGGTCCAGTAGGTGATGGGCATGTACTTGCGCAGGCCGCCCATCTTGCGCATGTCCTGCTCGTGGTGCATGCCGATGATCACCGAGCCGGCCGCCAGGAACAGCAGCGCCTTGAAGAAGGCGTGGGTCATCAGGTGGAACACGGCCGCCGAATAGGCCGACACGCCCAGGGCGACCGTCATGTAGCCCAGCTGCGACAGGGTCGAGTACGCGACCACGCGCTTGATGTCGTTTTGCACGATGCCGATCAGGCCGGTGAAGAAGGCCGTGGTGGCGCCGACGAACAGCACCATGTTCAGCGCCGCCTCGCTCTGTTCGAACAGCGGCGACATGCGGGCGACCATGAAGATGCCGGCGGTGACCATGGTGGCGGCGTGGATCAGGGCCGAGATCGGCGTCGGGCCTTCCATCGAGTCCGGCAGCCAGACGTGCAGCGGCACCTGGGCCGACTTGCCCATCGCGCCGATGAACAGGCAGACGCAGATGAAGCTGATCACCTGCACCTCGACCGGGCCCGAGAGCACGTCCCAGCTCCAGCCGCCCATGCCGACCTTGCCGGACCAGAGCACGAACGTGGAGTGCAGCTCGCTGTTGGCGGCGTGCGAGAAGGCGACGGCGTAGTCGAGCGTGCCGATCCAGGCCAGCACGCCGGCGATGCCGAGCAGGAAGCCGAAGTCGCCGACGCGGTTGACCAGGAAGGCCTTGAGGTTGGCGAAGATGGCGCTCGGGCGCTTGTACCAGAAGCCGATCAGCAGGTAGGACACCAGGCCCACCGCTTCCCAGCCGAAGAACAGCTGCAGGAAGTTGTTGCTCATCACCAGCATCAGCATGCTGAAGGTGAACAGCGAGATGTAGCTGAAGAAGCGCTGGTAGCCCGGGTCGTCGGCCATGTAGCCGATGGTGTAGACGTGCACCAGCAGCGAGACGAAGGTCACCACGACCATCATCATCGCCGTGAGCTTGTCCACCATGAAGCCGACGTGGGCGGAGTAGCCGCCCACCTCGAAGAAGGTGTAGACGTTCTGGTTGAACGGGTCGGCGCCCTGCACCAGCAGCCACAACACGTGGGCCGACAGCACGCAGCTCACCGCCACGCCCAGGATGGTGGTCCAGTGGGCGCCGGCGCGGCCGACCTGGCGGCCGAACAGGCCGGCGACGATGGCGCCGACCAGGGGCGCCAGGGCGATCACCAGCAGGGTGTTCATCTGGATCATCGCGTCAGCCCTTCAGCGAATCGAGTTCGGCGACGTTGATGGTCCGCTTGTTGCGGAACAGGGTCACCAGGATGGCCAGGCCGATGGCGGCCTCGGCGGCGGCCACGGTCAGGATGAAGAACACGAAGATCTGGCCCGAGACGTCGCCCAGGAAGCGCGAGAAGGCCACGAAGTTGATGTTCACCGCCAGCAGCATCAGCTCGATGCACATCAGCAGCACGATGACGTTCTTGCGGTTGATGAAGATGCCGGCGACCGCGATGCAGAACAGCACCGCGCCCAGCGCGAGGTAGTGGCCGAGCGTGATCACGGGTTGCCCTCCTGGCGGGGTTCGGCCTGCACCTTGACCAGGCGCACGCGGTCCTCGCGGCGCACGGCGACCTGGCGCGCCGGGTCCTGGTGCTTGGTGCCCGGGCGGCGGCGCAGGGTCAGCATCACCGCCACCACGAGCGCGACGGTGAGGATCACCGCGGCGGTCTCGAAGGGCAGGATGTACTTGCTGAACAGGGTTTCGCCGATCCACTGGATGTTGGTCTTGCCGGCGGCCACCGCCGGGTCGGGCGAGGACAGCGCGACGTCGAAGCGCTTGGCGCCGATCAGCATCACCATCTCGGCGGCCATCACCACCACCACCAGGCCGGCCAGCGGCAGGTAGCGGGTGAAACCCTCGCGCACGGGCGTGGTGTTGACGTCCAGCATCATCACCACGAACAGGAACAGCACCATCACGGCGCCGATGTAGACCAGCACCAGCACCACGCCGAGGAACTCGGCCTGCAGCAGCAGCCAGGTCAGGGCCGCGGAGAAGAAGGTGAGCACGAGGCTGAGCACCGCGTGCACCGGGTTGCGCAGGCTGATGACACCCAGCGCGCCCAGCACGGTGACGGCGGCGAAGGCCCAGAAGGCGGCGAGTTCGTAGGTCATGGTCTCTCCGTTCCCCCGGGGCTCAGCGGAAGGCCGCGTCGGCGGCGCGGCGCTCGGCGATCTCCGCCTCGAAGCGGTCGCCGATGGCGAGCAGCTGCGGCTTGGTGACGATGTTCTCGCCGCGCTTCTCGAAGTGGTACTCGTGGATGTGCGTCTCGACGATCGAGTCCACCGGGCAGCTTTCCTCGCAGAAGCCGCAGTAGATGCACTTGAACAGGTCGATGTCGTAGCGGGTGGTGCGGCGCGAGCCGTCGCCGCGCGGCTCGGACTCGATGGTGATCGCCAGCGCCGGGCACACCGCCTCGCACAGCTTGCAGGCGATGCAGCGCTCCTCGCCGTTCGGGTAGCGGCGCAGCGCGTGCAGGCCGCGGAAGCGGGCCGACTGCGGGATCTTCTCGAAGGGGTAGTTGACCGTGTACTTGGGCTTGAACATGTAGCCCAGGGTCAGTTTCATGCCGGCCAGCAGCTCCAGCAGCATGAGGCTCTTGAGGTAGGTCTTGATGCGGTCCATGGCGTCCTCAGGCCCCCAGGGTGAACCATTCGTTGTAGGCCATGATGGCCGTCACGAAGATCCAGACGATGGTGATCGGGATGAACACCTTCCAGCCCAGGCGCATGATCTGGTCGTAGCGGTAGCGCGGGAAGGTGGCGCGGAACCACAGGAAGGCGAAGGCGAAGAAGGCGAACTTGGCCGCCAGCCACCACCAGCCCGGCTCGCCGAGCAGGCCCCACGAGGGCGGGAACGGCGACAGCCAGCCGCCGAGGAACAGCAGCGAGGTCAGCAGGCTGACCAGCATCATGTTCGCGTACTCGGCCAGGAAGAAGATCGCGAACGCGGAGCCCGAGTACTCGACGTGGAAGCCGGCGACGATCTCCGACTCGCCCTCGGCGACGTCGAAGGGCGCGCGGTTGGTCTCGGCCACGCCGGAGATGAAGTAGATGATGAACAGCGGGAACAGCGGGATGAAGAACCACTCGCCGATGCCCAGGTTGCCCGCCTGCGCGTGCACGATCTCGCTGAGGTTCATGGTGCCGGCGGCGACCAGCACGCCGACCAGGGCGAAGCCCATCGCGATCTCGTAGCTCACCACCTGCGCGGCCGAACGCAGCGCGCCGAGGATGGCGTACTTGGAGTTCGAGGCCCAGCCGCCGACGATGATGCCGTACACGCCCATCGAGGTCAGGGCCAGCAGCACCAGCAGGCCGGCGTTGACGTTGGCCAGCACCACGCCGTCGTCGAAGGGGATGACCGCCCAGGCCGCGAAGGCCGGCGCCAGCGCCAGCAGCGGCGCCAGCCGGAACAGCACGCCGTTGGCGTTGGTCGGGACGACCAGCTCCTTGAACAGCATCTTGAACACGTCGGCGAAGGCCTGGATCACGCCCAGGCCCGGCACCAGCTGGCCGATGTAGACCGGCCCGTGGCGCACGTGCATCCAGCCGATCACCTTGCGCTCGGCCAGGGTGAAGAAGGCCACGCCGATGGTGATCGGCAGGACGATGACGATGATCTTCAGCAGGGTCCAGGCCACCAGGCCCAGGTCGCCGAAGGACACGAAGAACTCGCGCAGCGCGTCGATCATCTCAGGCCCCCACCATCGCCAGGCGCGCCACCGGCGACATCGGCGCCGTCGCTTCGTAGCCCGATTCGATCCAGGCCGCGCCCTTGGCGACGCGGGCATCGATGGCGACCGGCAGCGCGGCGCTGCCGATGCCGTCGCCGACCTTGGCCATCGCGCCGGCCGACAGGCCGCGCGCGAGCGCCTCCTCCGGATGCAGCACGACGCGGGCGCCGTGGGTCAGCGGATGGGCGTTGAGCGCGGCCGCGCGCCGCAGCACTGCGTCGCCGCGGTAGATCGGCGTGCTGGCGATGCGCTCGAGGCCGGTCTCGGCCTTCGGCGCGGGCGCGAGCCCACTGCCCTGCCCCGGCGTCGACGGCGCCAGCGCGGCGCGCAGGCCGGCCAGGTCGGTGAATTCGAAACCGGCCAGGCCGAGCTGGCCGCCGAGGGCGCGCAGCACGCGCCAGCCCGGGCGGGCTTCGCCCGGCAGCTTGCCGCCGGCCTGGGTGGACTGGTCGGTGCCGTCCACGTTGGTGAGCGTCGCCTCGACCTCGGGCAGCAGGCCGATCGGCAGGATCACCTGCGCGACCTTCTTCAGGTCCTCGCTGGCATAGGCGCTGAACGCGACCACCTTCGCGCCGGCGAAGGCCTTGAGCGCCTGCGCGCCGTGGGCGAAGTCGTAGTGCGGCTCGATGCCGTACAGCAGGTAGGCCGGCAGCGGCTGCGCCAGCATGGCGGCGGCATCCCTGCCCTGCCCCGACGGACGCAGGCCGTGGCGGGCCAGGCCGATGGCGTTGGCACCCTGCGGGATGCGGTTGAGCGCGGCGCCGGTGGCGGCGGCGAGCGCGCGCGCGGTGGCGCGCAGCCACGAGGCCTGCGGGTGGTTCTCGGCGAGCTCGCCCAGGATGACGACGGCCTTGTGGCCCTTCTTCAGGGCCTCGGCCATGGCGCCGGCGGCCTCGTGCGCGTCCGCGGACACGCCCGCGGGCAGCGTGGCGCCGGCGGCCTGGGCGACCGCGGCCAGCGCGCCCGGCAGCATCGACGGCGCGACGATGCGCTTGCCGGCGACGGCGAAGGTGGTCTCGAAGTCCACCGGGTTGATGCTGAACACCTTGGCGCCGCGCTTGCCGGCCTTGTGCAGGCGCTGGTGCAGCAGCGGGACCTCGTGGCGCAGGTTGCAGCCGACCAGCAGCACGACGTCGGCGTTGTCGAGCTCCGCGGCGGGCAGGCCGAAGGGCTCGGCGAAAGCCGCGTCGGCGAAGTCCAGCGCCTTCAGGCGGTGGTCGGCGTGGCCGGTGCCCAGGCCCCGGGCCAGGGACGCCAGCAGCGCGCCTTCTTCGTTCGAGGTGGCCGGGTGCGCAAGCACGCCGAGGTCCTTGCCGGCCTCGCGCAGCAGCTTGCCGGCCAGCGCCAGCGCCTCGTCCCACGAGGCCTCGCGCCAGGCGTCGCCCTCGCGCAACAGCGGGCGCGTGGCGCGGTCGGCGGCCTGCAGGCCCTGGTGCGAATAGCGGTCGCGGTCCGACAGCCAGCACTCGTTCACCGCCTCGTTGTCGCGCGGCACCACGCGCATCACCTCACCGCGGCGGGCGTGCAGGAACAGGTTGGAGCCGAGCGCGTCGTGGTAGCCGATCGATTCGCGCGCGACCAGCTCCCAGGCGCGGGCGCGGAAGCGGAACACCTTGTTGGTGAGCGCGCCGACCGGGCAGACGTCGATGACGTTGCCGCTCAGCTCGGTCATCAGCGGCTTGCCGTCGTAGGTGCCGATCTGCAGGTTCTCGCCGCGGTTCATGCCGCCCAGCTCGAAGGTGCCGGCGACGTCGGCGGTGAAGCGGATGCAGCGCGTGCACTGGATGCAGCGCGTCATGTCGGTGGCCACCAGCGGGCCCAGGTCCTCGTCGGCGACCACGCGCTTGCGGTCCACGTAACGCGAGACCGAGCGGCCGTAGCCCATCGACACGTCCTGCAGCTCGCACTCGCCGCCCTGGTCGCAGATCGGGCAGTCCAGCGGGTGGTTGACCAGCAGGAACTCCATGACGTTGCGCTGCGCGTCGAGCGCGCGCTTGGTCTGGGTGGTGATCTTCATGCCCTCCATCACCGGCGTGGCGCAGGCCGGCGCCGGCTTGGGCATCTTCTCGACGTCCACCAGGCACATGCGGCAGTTGGCCGCGATCGGCAGCTTCTCGTGGTAGCAGA
>VFQM010001661.1_pt1 | contig 18818 bp, 22 predicted proteins | sample 3512391 | NCBI WGS metagenome assembly VFQM01 (sample SAMN10412369, study PRJNA504923) | tailings metagenome | isolation source: Replicate 1 from Balatoc abandoned mine | place: Philippines | reverse complement strand
AGGATCAGCACCGGGGTCTGCACCTTGGCGACGCGCAGCTTCTTGAGCACGTCATAGCCATGCATGTCGGGCAGGTTCAGGTCGAGCAGGATGATGTCGTAATCATAGAGCTTGCCGAGGTCCAAGCCCTCTTCGCCCAGGTCGGTCGAATAGACATTGAAGCCTTCAGTGGTCAGCATCAGTTCGATGGCGCGGGCCGTGGTCGGCTCGTCCTCGATCAGCAGTACGCGCATGGGTAGTCCCCCTTTGCCCCGTGGTCCGGCAATGACCCCCTCAGCAGGATCAGTGCCTGTCATTAACCATATGACCAATGAAGAGGAAAGGTTAATTTCTCGTAAACGGCAGAAATCCGGCGAGTCGCGGAGGAGCCCTTCAGCTTTCGATAATCCGGGTGGCGGGATGGTGCCGATCAAGGTGCTTGCGAATAATCCGCAGATTCCGGGTGTTGGACCGGTAAAGCAGGTCGAACAGATCACCTGCCACCGGCACTGCGCCGACGGCCGTATCGATCCCGACATTGGCGATCATCCGCCACAGCTGCCAGCGCGGCATGCCCAGATTGCGCGCTTCCCAGACCAGGTAAAGCCCCATCGCGGCCGTCACGAGGTCACCTGCAACCGGGATTACACCCGCGATTGCATCAAGCCCGACCTTGCGGCGCAGCACCGGGATTTCGATCATCCCTTCAAGCAACCGTTCCAATGCCTCGACCCGGCGGCGGACCGCAAGCGGGTCGGTGCCCAGCGGCAGGTCCGCAACGAGCGGTTCAAGCTTACGGAGGCGGGCAGTGGACTTGGGAACGTCCATCGGCAATCCCATCATCAAGCGCGGGGCCAAGACGGCCACGATGCCTATTTGGGGAGCATGGCCAGCGGCATCAAGGGATGGACATTCCAGGGATTAGGCATGAAGCCCGTGGTCTGGCCGCTGACCAGTGACCAGCGGATCGGCACGCCAAAGGGAATGAACGTGTTGGCGATGGTCAATTGCGCTTCAGCCTGGGCAAACAGATCGGCGCGCTTGGCCGGATCGGGTTCGAGCAGCGCCTGCCCCGCCAGCCGATCGGCATTGGCACTGCACAGCACCCGGACATTGGCGCAGCTCAGCTGATTAAGGAACCAGCCGGCGCGGACATAGCGCGCCACGGTATCGACCAGCCGCAGGTCGGCCGCAGCATTCTCGCGCACCTTTACCGCTTCAACGCCGATCGCCTCGAAATCCTTTGCCAGCTGCTCGAACAACACGTCACTGCCCGGGCCGGCCGGCAAGGCAATCCGCAGTCGCGGCGGCTTTCCGTCAGACCAGGCAGCCACGCGGTTTGCGGCCACCGCGCGCCGCTCGTCCAGCGATTGGCCGGGCCAGCGCTCACCAACGGTGCCATTGTCATCGCCCGCTCCGGGATTGACGATCCGCGTGGTCGCCGTCCAGCCGCCGACATTGAGCGCATTGGCCAGGGCATCGCGGTCGATCGCCATGGCCAACGCCTCGCGCCGCTCGGGTTCGGCCAGGAAGCCTTGCGGATTGACCACGGCCAGCCCGAACAGGCCGGCCACCGGATCGAGCCGGATCGCCCCGCGCGAAACGCTGCTGGCATCAAGCCGCGGAAAGTCTGCCAGCCGCCCGCCCAGCACGACATCAACCTCGCCCGCATTGAACCGCTCGATCGCCACGCGGGCACCCAGCGCTTCGAGCCGCAACTTGCGGCTGAGCTTGTCCCAGTCTTCAACCTGCGGGAGGCCGCGATCTTCGGGCGGAATTGGCCGCAACAAGGCCATGTCCTTTTCACGCGTCAGCCGCATTGGCCCTGCCCCGCGGCCCTTGCGCAGCAGCCCCAGTTCGGGCTGGGCCAGCAATTGCAGGAAATCGGGCTGGGCCTGGTGCAGGCGAATCTCGACCACGCGCCCGGCCATCGCCCGAACCTCGTCAATGGCGGCAAGGTCTGCCCCCAGCGGGGTGCCGCGCACACTGGCAATGGCCTGGAGCAGCGCGGCGCGTGCCGTGTCGCCGGTCAGCGGGGTCTTGTCGGGCCAGGTCCCGTCGCGCAGGCGGAAAATGTAGCTCAGGCCATCGTCGGTCACGATCCAGCGATCGGCCAGGGCCGGGATTACCCGGCCGCGTTCGTCAAAGCCGACCAGGCCCTCGGCCGTCGCGGAGCGGACCAGCTGGGCTGCCAGGGGCAAGCGGGCACCACTGGCGAAGGGTGAACTGGAATCGCCGATCACCGCCACCTGAACCGCCCGGTCCGACGCGTTGTCGCAACCGGCCAGTAGCAGGGCCAGGGCAAGTCCGAAGCAGGTGGACAATGATTGGCGGAACATCGTCCGCCGCACCTAGCCGATCAAAGCAGATTTCGACAGCGCCTATCGCGTTCTGCCAACAGCCGATCAGATCTTGCGCAGGTGCTTGGGCTCGGTCGCCGCCAATGGCGGGCGGACATAACGCGGCGTGTTTTCACCCTGCGTCACCGGTGCCCGGGCCAGCTTGGGGTCGATCTCTTGGCGGAAGGCAATGCCGCAGCGATTGTCCTGGACCCAGGCGACAGTCCCTTCGACCCAGCCGACATTGCGCAGGTTGACCCAGACAAGGGCGCCGCGCTGCACAGCCGGGCCGCCATCCGCCATCAACCCGCCGGCCGAGACGTTGCGAACGCGGACCTTGTGGTCCCCGCCGACACCATCGATGCGCAGATCAGCCATGAGAAACAGGCTGTCGCGTACGATCTGACGATGTTCGTTTCCGCCCATTGCCTACCTATTGTCTCACCAGAGAACCAAACCGGAGCGACCCTCCAGCTGCTGATAGCTGGTACGCCATATCCGAAAGCTAAACCGTAACGGCAAAAAAGCGGTTAACGCGCCCGGAAAGGTTGTTACCGATCAGTCGTCGCGCGAAATCTTCTCGCGGCGCTCATGGGCTTCCTGCGCCTCGACGGTCATGGTCGCGATCGGCCGCGCGGAAAGCCGCCCAAGACCAATCGGTTCCCCGGTTACCTCGCAATAACCGTATTCGCCCTCTTCGATGCGGCGCAGCGCCGAATCGATCTTGGCGATCAGCTTGCGCTGCCGGTCGCGGGTGCGCAGTTCGATCCCCCAGTCGGTTTCGCTGGAGGCGCGGTCGTTAAGATCGGGCTCGCGGATCGGGCCATCCTGCAGCGACTGGAGGGTATCCTGCGCCGCCGAAAGAATCAGCTTTTTCCATTCGAGCAGCAGCCGCCGGTAATAGTCGAGCTGCGGTTCAGACATGTATTCTTCAGCGTCACTGGGCACATAGCCGTCCCCGAGCGCCCGCTTGGCCTTGGCAAGAACATCGATTTCATCGCCGAGAATCGTCGCCATAAACTCTCCACCTGACACCAGCCGAACCCAGCGAGGTCCCCGCTGCCCCGGGTTTTCCCGTAGGCTACCGAACGCCGGCGTGTGCGCGGCCTATAGTGAGCAGCTTGAGCCTGCACAAGCGGCAATGGCGGGTCTGGGGCAGGCCTGGAATGTGCTGCGATGGGTCGCGGGCAAAGCCTGTTCACCAACCAATCGGCTGTCCGCAAAAAGACTTTTTCCGGCGTTAACCTTTTGTTGACCACGATCCGCAAGAGTTGGCTCGTCAGCCGGGTTCGTCGCCCGGGCCGAATAGGGGGTCACTGAAATGAGCACCACTTGGAACCACGCCGCTGCCTTTGCCTCGGCCGAAGTCGTTGAAGCCACCGGGGAAGACCTGCTGGTCGCCACCTGCCTTGCCGCTGCCGCCCAGGGCGATGTCAGCGCCTATTACGATCTCGGTGTCGCTTACTCGACCGGCAGCCACGGCGTGGACTGCGACCTGATCGAAGCGCACAAGTGGTTCAATCTCGCTGCTGCCTCGGGTCACTCCGAAGCCGCGCTGTGCCGCGCCGACATTTCGGACGAGATGACCGCTCGCGAGATCGCCGAAGCCCAGCGCCGCGCGCGTGAATGGCTCTCGGCCACGGTTCGCAAGGCTGCTTGAGCCCTACGTCTTCCTGAACGGCGCACGTTCGGCGAGGTAAAGCCGGTCCTGCGCCACGCCCTGCCGCTCGCGCTCGAGGAAATCGGCCACGGCCGCGCGAAAGCCGGGATGGACGATATAGTGGGCTGACCAGGTTTCGACCGGCTCATACCCCCGCGCCAGCTTGTGCCCACCCTGGGCCCCCGCCTCGACCCGGCTGAGGCCCAGCGCAATGGCGACATCGATCGCCTGATAATAGCACAGCTCGAAGTGCAGGAACGGCTTGTCGAGCACGGCCCCCCAGTACCGCCCGTAGACTGTATCCGGGCCAATGAAATTGAGCGCGCCGGCCACCGGCATTTCACCGATGAAGGCCATGACCAGCAGAATCCGATCCGCCATCCGCTCACCTAGCAGGGTGAAGGCCTCGCGGGTCAGGTACGGCCGCCCCCACTTCCTGGCGCCGGTATCCTGGTAAAAGGTCCAGAAAGCGTCCCAGTGCTCGGGGCGGATGTCCGCGCCGGTCAGGTGACGGATCTCCACCCCCTCCTGGGCGGCGGCGCGCTCCTTGCGGATGTCCTTGCGCTTGCGGCTGGATAGCGCGGTCAGGAAATCGTCGAAGCTGGCATAGCCGCGGTTTTCCCAGTGGAACTGGATGTCGCTGCGCAGCATCCAGCCGGCGCTTTCAAACAATTGGATCTGCTCAGGCGCAATGAAAGTGGCGTGGGCAGAAGACAGCCCATTTTCTTCGCAGACCTGTTCCGCCGCGCGCAGCAAGGGCTTTGCCAGGGACTCGTCCGCCAGCAGCAGGCGCGGACCCGTGGCGGGCGTAAACGGCACGGCAATCTGCAGTTTGGGGTAATAGCTGCCCCCGGCGCGGTGCCAGGCATCGGCCCAGGCATGATCAAAGACATATTCGCCCTGGCTGTGCGCCTTGAGATAGGCTGGCAGCGCCGCGGCGATCCGGCCGTCGGCGCCGGCAATGGTGATCGGCACCGGGTCCCAGCCGGATCCAGCGCCGACCGAACCCGATTCTTCCAGCGCGGTGAGGAAAGCATGGCTGAGAAAGGGGTTGGCGCCGGTCAGCGCATCCCACTGATCGGCCGGAAGTTCGCCGACACCGCGGGCAATGCGGGCCTCAACCGAGACGGTCACAAGACCCCTGCACCCTCCGCGATCGGCGCATCGGCATGGGCCGCGGCCCGTTCGCGGTATTCGGCCGTGCGCACCGTCCAGGTCAGGACCGGCAGCCCGCGCCTGCGCTGCGCGGCGGCAAAGCGGCTGGGCAGGTCGCGGATGTCATAGGCCAGGAAATCGGGCCGCGCATGCCACAGCGCCAGCCGGCGGCGGACCATGCCGGGCAGCGCCTTGTCATCCTCTTCGGTCACCACCAGCCCCCGCACGGTCAGCGGCGAGTGGCGCGCAAACCAACCGACGATTCGGGGATCGAAGCTCATGATCGCATGGCTCCCCTGGTAGCCTTCGAGCACCCGCCGGACCGAGAGGCACAGCGCACTGATCCGGCCATTGGAGCCCTTGGGGGACTTGATCTCGATCAGCAGCGGCACTCGTCCGGCGACCTGATCGAGCACCTGGCGCAGCGTCGGGATCGTATCGCTGCCGCCGGTCAGCTGGATCCGGCCGAGCTCTTCCGCGCTGCGTTCCGCCACCCGGCCCTGCTCGGCGGTCAGCCGATCGAGCGTGGCGTCGTGGAACACCATCGCATGGCCATCGCGCGAGCGCTGGATATCGCACTCGATCCCCATGCCGCGCTCCAACGCAGCGGCGAAGGCGGCGGGTGAATTCTCCGGCAGGCCGGCCCCATGCAGGCCGCGATGGGCATAGTCCCGCTCACCCAGCCAGCTCACTCTGGCCGGGGCGGGCGGAGGGCTGAGCCAGTTGTCAATCGCCGCGAAGCGCAACGATGGCATCCACTTCAACCGCGCAGCCCAGCGGCAGCGCCGGCACGCCGACAGCGGCGCGGGCATGCTTGCCAGCCTCGCCAAACACGGCGACCATCAATTCCGAAGCGCCGTTGACGACCTTGGGCTGGTCAGTGAAATCGCCGGTGCAGTTGACGAAGCCGCCCAGCTTGACGATCCGCTCAACCCGATCGAACGAGCCGAGCGCAGCCTTGAGCTGGGCCAGGATCATCAGCCCGCAGCCCTGCGCGGCGCGCATCCCGTCTTCGACCGACAGGTCATCGCCCAGCCGCCCCTTGATCAGCGTACCATCGACGAAGGAAACCTGGCCCGAAACGAAGGCATGTCCGCCCGAGACCACCACCGGCACATAGGCCGCAACCGGGGCCGCTGCTTGCGGCAGGGTCAGGCCCAGTTCGGCCAGCTTCGTTTCCACTTCAGCGTCGGTCATGCTTGCACTCCAATGCGTTCGAGCAGCCACGGCAGGGCATGCTCCCAGGTATCGATCCGGGCATGGGCATGGCCCGCCTCGAAGGCGCAGGCAATATGCGGGGCGAGCGTCGGCTCACCGCAGAGGTGCAGCCGGTCGATCTGCGGGGCGATCTCCTTCACCGAACCGTGATGCTGCGGCAGGTCATCGATGAAGACCGCGTGGCTCGGCTTGTACTCGTCCAGAATCGCCTGAAGCGCCGGACCCTTCGGCCCTTGGTTGGTGAAAACCCGGGCATGGATGCCGTGGTTGGCCAGCTGCTGGGCGCGGGCCTGATTGTGCTTGTCGGTCAGGTTGGTCAGGATCACCACGTCGGCATGCTCGGCCAAGGTGTTCATGGCGTGAACCGCGCCGGCAATCGGGTGCTGGCGGTGCATCTCGTTATCGAAGAAGCCCTGCAGGAATTCCCAGATCTTCGGGCCTTCAACCAGCTCGCCGCTGTCCTTCCAGCGCACCGCCCGGGCAAAGTCATTGCCGACCATCGAGAAAGTCACGCCCTGGGTCTCGTCGAGCCACTCGGCAAAGGGGACGACCATGTGCAGCAGCACTTCGTCGCAATCGGAAATGATCAGGGGTCTTGTCATGTCAGCGCATCCCGTGCCGCGATCAGGGCACCGGGTGCAACCCCCAAATGATCGGCTGCGGCACAAAGGTCAGGTTCGTGGGCCGCCAGGAATTCCAGCACAGCGCCCAGTACGGCCGGATCGCCCACTCCGGCGCGCAGGGCATCGGCATCAAGCCCGGTCAGTGCCAGCAGCCGATCGGCCCGGGGGCCGTCGCCCAGCACCCAGCCGAGCGCGCCAAGCGCCAGAACGAAGGGGTCAGTCGGGGATTGGGGTTCACGAAGAATTGCGGGCCTCAGGCGTAACAGTGTAGGGCCTTGCCGCATGGCAAAGCGCATCCTGGTTGTCGAGGACAACGACCTCAACCGCAAGCTCTTCTGCGACGTGCTGAAGAGCCAGGGCTATGCCGTGGAGCCTTGTGCTGACGGGCTCGAAGCGCTCGACAAGGCCCGCAGCTTTGTCCCCAACCTGATCATCATGGACATCCAGCTACCCAATGTTTCGGGGCTGGACCTGATCGAAGCGGCCAAGGCCGATGCCGTGCTACGGCAAATTCCCGTGCTGGCCGTCACCGCCTATGCCGGCAAGGGCGACGAGGAACGCATCCGCGACGCCGGGGCCGAAGGCTATCTGGCCAAGCCGGTCTCGATCGGGCCGTTCATGGCGGCGGTTAGGGGGTTGGTCGAAAAGGCCGTGGCTTGACATTTAGCGTGCTGCGCCGCTTTTCCGCCCCATTCATCGGCCAGAGGGCCGCAAAGCCAATTGGAGCATAAGACCATGGATCGCGCCGCCACTGCCGAGAAGATCGCCGGGATCATCGAGCCCTTCAACAAGAAGGGCGTGGAAATCACCGATGCCAGCACCTTTGCCGGGGATCTGGAATTCGACAGCCTGACCGTGATGGATTTCGTTGCCGCGATCGAGGACGAATTCGACATCATCATCAGCATGAACCAGCAGGCCGAGATCGAGAATTACGGCCAGCTGATCGATGCCGTGGTGAAGCTGCAGGGATAATTTCCCGGTTGCGGCAAGCAGAGGATCACCAAGACCCTATGACCGACCTGTTTTCGAAGTTCGACCCGCTGATCGAGCTGCGCACCAACCTGCTCGCCCAGGGCCAGGAAGACCCGTTCAACCTGGTGATGGAGCGCGTTGTCTCCCCCACCGAGGCGATCTGCAACGGGCGCCAGACGATCCTGCTGGGCACTTACAACTACATGGGCATGACCTTCGATCCCGACGTGATCGAGGCGGGCAAGCAGGCGCTCGACGATTTCGGCGCTGGCACCACCGGCAGCCGCGTGCTCAACGGCACTTACTCTGGCCACAAGGCGGTCGAGGAAGCGCTCAAGGAATTCTACGGGATGGACCATGCGATGGTCTTCTCGACCGGGTACCAGGCCAACCTGGGGATCATCTCGACCGTCGCCGGCAAGGGCGATTACATCGTGCTCGACATCGATAGCCATGCCTCGATCTGGGATGGCTGCAAGCTGGGCGATGCCGAGGTCGTGCCGTTCAAGCACAACGATATCGAAGCGATGGACAAGCGCCTGGGCCGCATTCCCGAAGGCGCCGGCAAGCTGGTGATCCTGGAAGGCGTCTATTCGATGCTGGGCGACATTGCCCCGCTTAAGGAAATGATCGCGGTGGCCAAGAAGCACGGCGCGATGGTACTGGTCGACGAGGCGCACTCGATGGGCTTCATCGGCCCCAACGGGCGCGGCGTGGCGGAGGACCAGGGCGTGCTCGACGATGTCGATTTCGTGATCGGCACCTTCTCCAAGTCGGTCGGCACGGTCGGCGGCTTCTGCGTTTCCAACCACCCGAAGTTCGAGATCCTGCGGCTGGTCTGCCGGCCCTACGTGTTCACCGCCTCGCTCCCGCCGAGCGTCGTGGCGACTGCCTGCACCTCGATCCGCAAGCTGATGCATGCTGGCAACAAGCGCGCTCACCTGTGGGAGAATTCGAAGGTCCTTCACCAGGGGCTGACCGAGGCCGGCTTCCAGCTTGGCACCAGCGAGCCGCAATCGGCGATCATCGCGGTGATCATGCCCGACCTCGAAAAGGGCGCGGCGATGTGGGAAGCGCTGCTGAAGGAAGGGCTTTACGTCAACCTGGCCCGGCCGCCGGCGACCCCCGCCAACATGACCCTGCTGCGCTGCTCGCTCTGCGCCGAACACACCGCCGAACAGGTCCAGACGATCATCGGCATGTTCCAGCGCGCCGGAAAGGCCGTGGGGATCATCTGATGCCGCGGCTGGCGGGCAAGCGCTGTGTCATCACCGGCGCAGCGCAAGGGATCGGCAAGGCGATTGCCGAACGCTTTGCCGCCGAGGGCGCGACGCTGCTCCTAGCCGATATCGACGCTGCCCGCGTAGAAGCGCTGGCTGCGGCGCTGGGCCAACAGGCGTTCATCGCCGATGTTGCGAAGAAGGCCGAGGTCGAGGCGCTGATTGCCCGCGCTGCGGAGCTCTGGGGCGGGCTTGACGTGCTGGTCAACAATGCCGGGATCACCCACCCGGCCAGTCTCGACGATCTGACCGAGGAAGACTTCGACCGGGTCTTTGCCACCAACCTCAAGTCGGCGCTGTGGGGCACCCAGGCGGCGGCGCGGCTGATGGGGCCGGGTTCGGCGGTGATCAACATGAGCTCGGTCAATGCCGTCCTCGCGATCCCCAACCAGATTCCCTACGTGGTTTCCAAGGGCGCGATGAAGCAGCTGACCAATGTCACCGCGCTGGCGCTGGCGGGCAAAGGCATCCGCGTCAACGCGATCGGCCCGGGCTCGATCATGACCGACATGCTGCGCGGGATCATGGCCGAGGACGATGCCGCACGCGACCGGATCATGAGCCGCACCCCGCTGGGCCGCGCTGGCGAGCCCGAGGAAGTGGCCGCAGTCGCCCTGTTCCTGGCGAGCGAGGACAGTTCCTACCTGACCGGGCAGACGATCTATCCCGACGGCGGTCGGCTCGGCCTCAATTACACGGTGCCGGTCAGGTAATCCGGGGGCGCGCCGGCAAGGCGTGACAAGCGCCGCTCTTCCTGTCAGCCTGCGCCAACAGGCATGGCGGGGGATTGGCGGCAATGAACAGGCACTTCGCAAGCGGCAAGCTGATCGGTCTCGCGCTGGGGCTTACCGCGCTGTCCGGCAGCCCTGCCCTGGCCCAGGACACCCACAGCGCCAATCATGCACCGGTCGTCCCGGCCGCCGAATCGACCAAGGACGCGCATCGCCACGACGATATGCTGACCCCGCGCAGCCCGCAGCTGCTGCCCGGTTATGGCAATGGCGGGTTTGCGATCACCGGCGCCAATCCGCAGGCCGCGGCCTTCTTTGCCAACGGACTTGAGCTCCACGCCGCCTTTGCCCACCGCGCCGGGGTTGCCGCCATGGAACAGGCGGTGCGGCTCGATCCGGCTTGCGGCATGTGCCAGTGGGGCGTCGCGCTGGTCGATGGCCCGACGATCAATTACGGCGTTCCGCCCGAGGGCCGGGCCGAGCTGCTGGTCAAGGCGCGGGCAGCGCGAAGCGCGGTCGCCGCCGCCGGGACACCCAAGGAGCGCGCGCTGACCGAAGCCCTGCTGCTGCGCTACCAGCCGGGCAAGGACACCGCCAAGCTCGACCGAGCCTATGCTGCAGCGATGCAGACGGTGGCTGCGCGTTTTCCGGCTGATAACGAGATCGCGGTGCTCACCGCCGATGCGCTGATGGTGGCGAGCTTTGCCGAAAAGGATGGCTATGACCACAAGCTGATGGACCAGGCCGTGGTCCTGCTCGAACAGGTGCTGGCCCGCGCGCCCGACCATACCCCGGCGATCCATTTCTACATCCACGCCACCGAAGTGATCGGCAAGCCGGGTCTGGCCGAAGCCTATGCTGACCGGCTGGCCGACCTGGCCCCGCGCGCCAGCCACCTGGTGCATATGCCCAGCCACACCTATTACTGGGTCGGCCGCTACCAGGATGCGGCCGAAACCAACCACCGCGCGGTCCAGATCGGCAAGGACAATGCCAAGGCCCTGGGCCTGCCCGCGCCGAAGGGCGTCTGGGATCTGCCCTATCATGCCCACAACGTGATCTTCGGGCTGGGCGGCGCGCTGATGGCCGGGGATTCTCGGATCGGGCTCGATCTTGCGCGCCCGCTCGTCGAAACCGCGTCGCAGCGCGACAAGGGTGAGCCGTGGTGGGAACTGCTGGCCGCATCGGGGCTATTCGCCATGGCCCGGTTCGATCCCGCCGCCACGCTGCAATTGCCCGAACCTAAGCTGCCCTACCTGAAGGCCGCCTGGCACTATGCCCGCGGCGAGAGCCAGGTCTGGGCCGGCGATCTGGCGGCGGCGCGCCTTGAGATGGAGGCCATCCCGACCAAGATCGCCGCTGGCAAGCCCGACAAGGAAGCGATCGCCGCCGAGCAGATGCTGGGGATCACCCGCGCCGTGCTGACCGGGCGGATCGCCATGGCCGAACAGCGCTGGGCCGATGCCGCAGCCGCCTTCCGCGAGGGCGCGGTGCTGGAAGAGACCGAATCCTTCTCGGACTTCACCGATCCGCCGGCCTTCTGGTATCCGGTCCGGCGCGATCTGGCGGCCGCGCTGCTGGCGGCCGGGGATGCGGCCGGGGCGCAGCGCGAAGCCCAAGCGGCGCTCAATCTGCGCAAGCATGATCCGATCGCGCTGCGCACCCTGGCTGGCGCAAGGGCCCGCCTGGCGCCGGATTCGCCGCAGCTGCGCTAACGCTTGGCCGGCTTGTCCTCGTAGTAGAGCGGGCCAAGCGCATCGATCAGGCCGATGGCGCTGAAGCCGCGCACCGGATCCTCGCCCTCGTCAAGATAGCGGATGAACAGTTCGGTCTTGTGCCCGGTCGGCACACGGCTGATTTCCGCCCCATACTGGCTGGTGACCATGTAGCGGGTGTAATCGGCGCGGCGGGCGATCAGGAAGCCCCACTTGCCAGCGGCCCGGGCCGTTTCCGCCGCGCGCAGCAGGGTCATTTCCTGCACCAGCGGCTCGGACGGCGTGTTGCCGACATACTCAACCTTGATCGTGCCATCGGTCTGCTGCGTGGAGCGGAACCCGTCGGTGCGATCGATCCCGCCCAGCAAGCTGGTGCCCATCGACAGCGCCCCGCCAACCAAGGCACCCAGGATATTGGGACGCGACTTGTTGTAATCGATCACCGTGCGCGGGGTTTCCGGGGCGACCAGCGCCAGCGCGGCCAGGCTGCGCAGTTGAAGCCGCGTCGAGCTTTCCCCGGCCTTGGTCGATGTGCTCAGATCGATGGCCGGAAGCCGTTCCTTGACCGGCAGCGCCGCGTTGAGCGCAGTGAAGATCTCGGCCGTGCCGGCATCCATCGGCAGCGCACCGGACAGCGCCAGCGCCTTGGCATCGGCGGTGCGGCCTTCAACCTGGGCCAGCCGCAGGTCAAGCTGGCGGAGCCGCTGCTCGGCCATCGAGACGATCGGATCGCTGGGCGGCGCGGGCGGCGGCGGTCCGCCGGTGGCCACCGCGACCTGAGCCGGTGTGGCGGGGGCCGGAGCCGGTGTGGCTGGAGCGGGGGCTACTGCTGCCGGTGTGGCAGGTGCCGGCGCGGCCGTGGCAGGAGCAAGCGGTGCCGGCGTCAACGGAGCTGGCGTCAGCGGCGGCGGGGTCGCGGCGCGGATCGCTTCGAGCTTCGCCTTGCGATCGGCGACCTTTTCCGCCAGCGCCTCGCGAAAGCGCTTGGCTCCGGCGACATCGCCAGTGGCGGCGCGGGCGTTGGCAACGGCAAAGCCCGACAGCACCGCGTTGAGCGCAGCGACCGGATAGCCGCCATAGAACCCGGGCCGGGCCACCTGCGGATCAGGGAAATCGAGCTTGAGGTCGACCGCCGGGGCGAGCCGCAACACGGCCGCGTGGTTGCCGCGGCGGGCCTCATCCTGCAGCGCGCGGTGGCCCATGTCCGGATCAAGCCGCAGGAGCCCGCCCCACGGCGAAGCAGCGCCAGCGGTCAATGGTGCGGCGCCAAGGATTGCCGCTGAAACATTCTGCAACCGCAGCGAATAGGGCCGCACATCGCGCACCGCCGCGGCCAGACTGCTGGCTTCCGCCCACTTCTCTTGCTGCGCCAGGGCAATGGCCCGCAGCAGCTTGAGCGAGGCACCCATGCTGCGCTGGTAGAACGGATCGGCAGCACGATCGGCCAATGCGGCTTCGGCCGCATCGAGATCGAGCAGCGCCAGATCGACCTCCCCGCGCTGCAGATGGGACGTGCCGCGGGCGCGCAGCAGATGCGCCTTGCGCAGCACCTGGGTCGGCAGCAGGCGCGGACTGGCGAGCGCACGGGTGCAGGCCGCAATCCTGCCGTTTTCAGCCACCAGGCCGCGCACCGCCCCCAGCAGCGCCGGGCTGAGTCCCGCGCCCAGCCCGAGGCTGTCAAAGCGCGAAACGCTGGCCTCGCCGCGCATGCCGTCGTCCTGCTTGCCGGGATGGATCCGCCCGTCGCAGTCTGAAAAATCCTGCTTGTCATTGGCCATGGCCGGCGCCGCAAGCAGCAGTGCGGCGGTGCAGATCATGTACTTCACGGCTCGACCCTCCCCGAATGCCTCGGGGATAGCCCATTGGTACGATTAGACAATCGCCGAATTCAGCGCGGCGCGATCGTCAGACGGGGGCGGCCGGTCTCGAGCCGATCGAGCACGATCGACCAGCTTGCCGCGCGGTCAGTCGCGAACGTGATGTCATCGCCCGGCGCGCCCAGCCGCAGCGTGCCGCCGTTGGGCTTGAGCGCCGCAGCATCGGACTGGCCCAGCGCGAGCAGGTCCCAGTCAGCCGTCGCCAGCTTGAACTGGTGCCGACCGGCGGGGAGCTGGACCTCGGCCACATAGCGACCGGCCTCGCGGCGCAGCGGCAGGCTGGTGCCCCAGTCATTCATCGTGCCGCGCAGGTACAGCGGCGTGTCAGCCGGCAGGCTGGCCAGGGCGCGCGGCTGGCGCTCGCTCCAGCCATAGCGCTGGGCGGCGGCGCGGATCATCTCGTCGGCCAGTTCGAAGCCGCGAAAATCGTTGGCCATGACCACGATCCCGTCTCCGCTTTCGGCGTGAATGAAGGCGCGGGTGAACATCCCCCAGCGAGTGCCATCGTGGCCGAAGCTGAAGCCGGGCCCCTGCCCCTTGAGCGCGAGGCCCAGGCCCCAGCTGCCGGCCTGGACCTTCGCCATTTCGCGCGCGGCGGCTTGCGGCAGCAGGCTCTGGTCGCTGCCATTGTAGCTGGCACGCAAGGCAATCAGCAGGCGGGCCACGTCGGACGGGGTGGACCACATCCCGCCGGCCGCGAGTTCGGCCACGTTGTAGAACCGGTCGGCAAAGGGCTTGCCGAAGTGATGGCCGGCAGCGGTCGCCTCGAGCAGCGGTGTGGCGGGTGGCTGGGCGAAGGTCGAGCGGGTCATGCCGGCGCGCTGGAGGACGTCGCGCTGGGCCAGCGCGGCGAAGCTCTCGCCAGTCATGTCCTCGAGCGCGGCCTGGACTACCAGGTAGCCGCCGTTGGAATAGTCCCAGGTCCCGGGCTTGCCGGTGACGCGGACCGGCTGGCCCTTCACCCCCTTGCCGGTGAGGATCGCCAGCAAGGATGGCGCGGCGGTATTGGGTGGATAGCCAGTCGAATCCGGGTTGGAGACCCCGGCGCTGTGCGAGAGCAGCCGGCGCAGCGTCGCCCGCTCCTTCGGATAGGCCGGGTTGCCGGGCAGCTGCCAGCGGGCCAGCGCCCAGTTGATATCGGCATCGAGCGGATGCTTGTTCGCGCTGACTGCCTGCATGGCGAGCGTTGCCGTCACGACCTTGCTGACCGAGCCGGCCTGGAACAGCGTATCGGCGGTGACCGGCGCGCAGGTGCCCATATCGGCAATGCCCCAGCCGCGCGCGAGGACGATTTTTCCGCCACGGATCACCGCCAGGCTGACGCCCGGCACTTGCAGCGCCTGCATGCGCTTTACCAGTTGCTGCGGCTTGGTTTTGCTGCCGGTCCAGGCCGGGAGCAGGCCCTTGGCGAGCGCCTTGGCCTCGGCATCCATCGGCCCGCCGACGGTATCCTTGGGCGGCTTGCAGGCCTTGGCCAGCCCGAGCGGGGGCAGGCCTTCGGGCAGGTCCTGGGCCAGCGCCGGACTAGCCAGCAACGCGGCAGCGAGTGCGAGGGCGGTAAAGCGGCTCATCGTTTCTGCTTGTCCTTGGCGCGCTGGAAGGCCGGGCGCTGGCTGAGCCGATCAAGATAGGCCAGGGCCGCTTCGGGAACCTGCTCTTCCAGCCCGATCGACAGCGCCAACATCACGGCATAGCCGAGCGAAACATCGGCCATGGTGAAGCGCCCGGCGCAGGCAAATTCCGGCCCCATCAGCTTCAGCGCATTGTGCAGCCGCGCCCCGAACCACTGGGCATAGTCCGCCGCCGCTTCCGGGCAGCGGCCGGGTTCGAGCCGGGTGTAGCGCAGGTGGATGGTCTGCGGGAAAGTCAGCGTCGCCTCGCCCATGACAAGGAAGTTCATATAGCTGGGATAATCCGGCTCGTCCGGCGCGAGGGTCAGATCGGATGGACCGAAGCGGGTCGCCAGCACGTGCGGGATCGCGGCGCTTTCGGTCATCAGCTGGCCGTCGATCAGGCAGGCCGGGACCGTGCCCAGCGGGTTGACGTCGCGGTAGCCTTCGAAGCGGGCGCGCGGCGGGAACGGCATCAGGGTCAGCTCGTAAGGCAGGCCCAATTCCTCCAGCGCCCAGAGCGCGCGGAACGAGCGCGCATCCGCGCAGTGGTATAGGTGGATGCGGGGCTCGCTCATGGCTGCATGGCTCCGACTGCGGCGCACTTGGCGCTCGATTCATTGGCATCGCCACCAAGATAGGCGACCGCGATGAAACCGCCCACCACCACGGCAACGAAGCCGGCCGTGGCCAGGCCCAAGTACTTGTCGATGAAGGCCTTGATCGGCGCGCCGAACAGCCGGAACAGCACACCCACAATCATGAAGCTGATCGACCGGCTGACAATGCTGGCCAGGATGAACGGCACCAGCGGCATGGCGATGAACCCGGCGGTGATGGTCAGCAGCTTGAACGGGATCGGGGTCGCCCCCTTGATCATGATGATCTCTGCCCCGAATTCGCGCAGGTAGCAGGCTGCCTTGGGGAAGCTTTCAGACAGGCCAAGCAGCGCCAGCAGCTGGGTGCCGACGGTATCGTAGAGCGCATAGCCGATGGCATAGCCCAGCAGGCCGCCCAGCACCGAGGCGAAGGTAGCGATCATCGCAAAGCGAACCGCCTTCTTCGGCTCTGCCAGGCACATCAGGCCGAGCAGCGGATGCGGCGGGATCGGGAAGAAGCTGGCCTCGACAAAGGCGAACAGCGCCAGCCACCATTCGGCGTGCGGATGCGCGGCCTTGGCCATGGTCCAGTCGTAAAGGCGGCGCAGCATTGGAATCCCCTTCCCTCGCGGCGTGTTTAGAGGGGCGGGCGCAGACCGGCAAGCGCGAGCGGTCTATAACCATATCGGTTATTTGTACTTGACATTGTAACGCTGTTTCGGTACATATTAGGAACATCGCGATAAACCGATTCGCCGCCACCGGTGCCGGCCGCTTCGCCCCTTCAATTACAGGACCACGCCATGCCGGATAAGCCCAAGTCCGGGGCTGCGCCGCTGCGCAAGCTCCGCCTGACCGACTGGTCGCGCCTTTTCCTGGCCGAGCTGGCTGCCACCTCGAACGTCAGCGCCGCGGCGCGCAAGGCCGGGGTCTGCACCAGCACGGCCTACGAAGCCCGCCGCCAGTCGGCCGAGTTCAACCGCGCCTGGCAGCAGGCGCTGTGCGAAGGCTACGACCTGCTCGAAATGGACCTGCTGCGCCGCTTGCGCGAGGGTGAGGTCAAGCCCGCAGCCGGCGCCAAGCGCGGCGTGCGGACCTATGACAATGCCGCCGCGCTGCGGCTGCTCGCCGCGCACCGCGATTCCACCGCGAAGTACCGCGCGGTGCGGACCCGCGAGGAATCCGATGCGATCGTCCAGTCGATCAACGCCAAGCTGGAAAAAATGCGCCAGCGCCGCCTGGCGGCTGAGGGCCGCGAATGACCGGCCAGGTGCTGATGGCCGAACTGTTGAAACAGCCAGAGGCCGAACGGCTCGCCTGGCTGCGCCGCCTGCCACCGGAAGCAAAGGAGGAATTTGCCCATATCTGGCCGCTCTGGGCGCGCGCGGCGCAATTGCCGCCGCCGGGCGATTGGCAACTGTGGCTGATCCTGGCCGGGCGCGGCTTCGGCAAGACCCGCGCCGGGGCCGAATGGGTCCGCGACATTGCCGAGCGTGATCCCGCCGCGCGGATCGCGCTGGTCGGCGCGTCGTTGGGTGAAGTGCGCTCGGTCATGGTCGAGGGCGAGAGCGGTCTGCTCTCGATCGGCTTGCCGCAGCAGCGCCCGCAGTTTGAACCCTCGCTGCGGCGGCTGGTCTGGCCGAATGGTGCGCTCGCCACGCTCTATTCGGCGGGCGAACCCGAATCGCTGCGCGGCCCGCAGCACAGCCACGCCTGCCGGGCAGGCGCAGAAAGAATTGTATCTCAATGAAAGTCTCGTCCGGCTCGACGCTCTGCTGCACGGCGCGATCGAAGCCCACACCGCCACGCCTCCGGCAACCCCGCAAGAGGGACAAAGCTGGCTCGTTGCCAGTGGCGCAAGCGGCGTGTGGGCTGGTCATGCCAGCGAGCTGGCCAGCTTCCAGCAAGGCCAGTGGCTGTTCCAGAGCCCGCGCGATGGATTGCGCCTGTTCAATCGCGCCACCGGTCAGGAATTGGTCTTCTTCGGCTCTTGGAAGACCCCGGCCAAGCCGGGGACACCGACCGGCGGGACCGTGATCGACACCCAGGCCCGGACAGCGATTACCGCCCTGATCGATTCACTGGTCTCGGCCGGCATTTTGCCGACGCAATAGCCTGGGCGACGAACCGATGCTTTTTCGCGAGGAGACGGCCCGAAATAGCGACATTATTGCAACAGCTGAGCGCTTTGACCGCTTGCGCACACTATTCGATGCAGTTAGACACGGACGAACTCGGTGGTTCAATCCTGTTAAAAGGGGAAAACGATAATGCGGAAACTGGTCATTGGGATGGCACTTGCCTCCTCGGCCCTCGCGACGCCTGCACTGGCTCGCGACGATTCTTGGTACGTCGAAGCTGATGCCGGTGGCATGATCGTCGAAGATATCCAGAACTTCACCGGCCGGAACCAAGAAGGTACGCTGGATCTGAAGACCGGCTATGACTTCGGTGGTATCGTCGGTTACGACTTCGGCGGCTTCCGCCTCGAAGCCGAAGCCAGCTATCGCCGTGCTGAAGAAAAGGCCTTCCAGACGGTCACCTCGCGCTACAGCGACGCCAATGTTGGCGGCGGTGCCGAAGCGCTCAGCTTCATGCTCAACGGCCTGCTCGATTTCGGTCCCGATGATGGCCTCCAGGGCTTTGTTGGTGCCGGTGCTGGCGTCGGCCGCGTCAAGAACGCGCTGATCCTTTCGCCCAACTCGCCGCTTTCGCTCGTCGATTCGGACACTGGCTTCGCCTGGCAGGCTCTGGCTGGCGTTCGCACCCCGCTGAGCGACAACATCGACGTTGGTCTGAAGTACCGCTTCTTCAACCAGGATCACAACGATCTGGTGAACACCGCTGGTCAGAACATTCGGACCCGCTTCCGTTCGCACTCGCTGCTGCTGACGCTGGGCTACAACTTCGGTGGCGCCGAGCCGACTCCGCCGCCGCCGCCCCCGCCGCCGCCGCCTCCCCCGCCGCCTCCCCCGCCGCCGCCCCCGCCGCCTCCGCCGGCTGTGGTCTGCAACAAGGGTCCGTACATCGTGTTCTTCGACTGGGATAAGTCGGACA
>VFQM010001660.1_pt1 | contig 18823 bp, 23 predicted proteins | sample 3512391 | NCBI WGS metagenome assembly VFQM01 (sample SAMN10412369, study PRJNA504923) | tailings metagenome | isolation source: Replicate 1 from Balatoc abandoned mine | place: Philippines | reverse complement strand
ATCGGTTCAAATTACTGCCGTCAATCTTGCAAGCCGGGGGCCGTCCACATATGCATTCTCGCCGCCGGCACCGCGCCCAACGGCGCCAACCACCAGCCCTGGCACTTCGCCGTCATCGGCGATCCCGGGGTCAAGCGGAAGATCCGCGAGGCGGCAGAGGTCGAGGAGCGCGCCTTCTACGAGGGCAAGGCGGGCGAGGAGTGGCTGAAGGCGCTGGCGCCGCTCGGCACGGATGCGTCGAAGCCCTTCCTCGAGGAAGCGCCTTGGCTCATCTGCATCTTCGGCGAGCGCAAGAGCCGCTCGGCCGACGGCGTTTCCCGCAAGAACTATTACGTGCCGGAATCGGTCAGCATCGCCACCGGCTTTTTGATCGCAGCGCTGCACCGCGCCGGGCTTGCGACGCTCACCCACACGCCCAACCCGATGAGTTTCCTCAACGAGATCTGCGGCCGCGATCCGCACGACAAACCCTACATCCTGATGGTCGTAGGCTATCCCAAGGAAGGCGCCACCATCCCGGCGCATGCGATGGAGAAGCGGCCACTGTCGGAGATCGCGACCTTCCTGTGAGGCGCTACTCGGCGGCGAATGGATTGAGGATGCGCAGGCGGCCGTCGATGATATGGCCGTGCTGCATGTCCTCCGACCAGAGCGTCGTGCATCCGGCGCGAAGGGCCGTCGCGACCACCAAGGCGTCGTAGAACGACAGGCCGTGGCGCTCAGCCAGGGCGATGGCTTCGGCATTGGTGTCGACATCCAGCGGCAGAACGCGCGGGCAGAGCGTGCGGATGATTGCGATGGCTTCGCCGATCTCGCTCCAACTCATGCCGAGCTTGCGATGCGCAACACTGGCGAATTCGTTGAGGCCCTGAGCGCCGACACTGCAGCCCCTGGAAAGCAGCTGTTCGGCCGTCTTGCCGCGTGGATCAGTGGTGAAGGCGTAGACCAGGACGTTGGTGTCGAGCAGTTCGTCCGCCGCCGTCATCAGCGCGCATTCGCCTCGTCGCGGTCGAAGCTCCAGCCCTTGGGCAGGGGCTTGCGCAACGCCTGTATCCGATGCAGCGCGCGCTGCCGGCTCTTGTCGAGATCGATGTCGAAGGCACGCTCGCCGGCGACGCGGATGTCGATCTCGTCGCCTTCTTTCAGGTCGAGCGCCTCGACCACCTGGGCAGGAAGACGTATGGCGAGGCTATTGCCCCATTTCGAAACTTGCATGGAAACCACCATGATATACGCCTTGAATGTATATCATGGTGCGATAGCCGCCAAGATGGTGGGCGCTACTCCGCTGCGCCCTGAAGCGCGGTTGCGCCGGCGTCGAACTGCAGTTTGGCGAGGCGAGCGTAGACGCCTCCCTTGGCGACCAGGCTCTGGTGCGTGCCTTCCTCGACGACGCGGCCGCCGTCCATGACCAGGATGCGGTCGGCCTTGAGCACGGTCGCGAGGCGATGGGCGATGACGATGGTGGTGCGGCCCTGCATCAGATGCTCGAGCGCGGTCTGCACCTGCCTTTCGCTCTGGGCATCGAGCGCTGAGGTCGCCTCGTCGAGCAAAAGGATGGGCGCGTCGCGCAGGATGGCGCGGGCAATGGCGATGCGCTGGCGCTGGCCACCAGACAGGGTGACACCGCGCTCGCCGACCTGGGTGTCGTAGCCATGCTGCAGCTTTTCGATGAACTCGTCGGCAAGTGCTGCCTTGGCTGCGGCCGCGATCTCCGTCTGCGTTGCGCCGGGGCGTCCGAAGCCGATGTTGTCGGCGGCCGAACTGGCGAAGACGGTCACGTCCTGCGGCACGATCGCGATGCGTGAGCGCACCGCCTCCGGATCGGCCTTCTTCAGGTCGACGCCGTCGATCAGCACGGCACCGTTCTCCGGGTCGTAGAAGCGCAGGAGCAGCGAGAACACGGTGCTCTTGCCGGCGCCCGACGGGCCGACGATGGCAACCGTCTCTCCCGGCTTGATCGCGAAGCTCAGGCCGTGGACGGCTGCGCGGTCCGGCCGCACGGGATAGGAGAAGTTCACGTCGCGGAACTCGATCGCGCCCGTGCTGCGTGCGGGCAACGGCACCGGCGAGGCCGGTCCGGCGACGCTCGACTCCTCGGCGAGAATCTCGGTGATCCTTTCGGCCGCGCCAGCCGCGGCACTCAGTTCGCCCCACACTTCCGACAGCGCGCCGAGCGCGCCTGCGGCGAAGACGGAATAGAGCAGGAACTGGCCGAGCGTGCCGGGTGAAATCGTGCCTGCCAGCACGTCGCGGGAGCCGAACCACAGCACCGCCACCACCGATCCGAAGATGGTGAAGATGGCGACGAAGGTGAGGATCGCGCGCGCCAGCACCGAGGCGCGTGCAGCCTGGAAGGCCGTCTCCACCGCAGCGGCGAAGCGGCCCGTCACCAGTTTTTCGTTGGTGAAGGCCTGGAGGGTGCGGATCGCGCCGATCTGTTCGCTGGCGAAGGCGGTGGCGTGGGCTAGCGTATCCTGTGCGGCGCGCGACTTGCGCCTGACCGAGCGGCCAAAGGCGACCAGCGGCAGCACGATCAGCGGGATGGCGGCGATCACCAGGCCGGAGAGCTTGGGGCTGGTCACCACCATCATGGCCAGCGCACCCAGCCCGAGGATGATGTTGCGCAGGGCGACTGATGCGGTGGCCCCGACGGCCGATTTGATCTGGGTCGTGTCCGCCGTCAGGCGCGAGACGATCTCGCCCGACATGGCGGTGTCGAAGAAGGCCGGCGACAGCCGTGTGACGTGGCTGAAGACGTCGCGGCGGATGTCGGAGACCACGCGCTCGCCGAGCGTGATGACGAAATAGTACCGGCAGGCGGAAGCGAGCGCGAGAAGGGCCGCGATCGCCACCAGCATGACGAAATAGCGGGCGATGAAGCCCGAATCGGACGAGGAAAAGCCGTGGTCGATCATGCGGCGGACGGCGATCGGCAGGGTCAGCGTGGTGACCGCGGCGAGGATGAGCGATATGACGGTGCCGACGACCAGCTTGGGGTAGCGGCCGAGATAGGGCGAAAGCCTGCTGAGCGGTCGCAGCGAACGCCTGCGCTCTTCATTCGCGCCCTCGGTCGTGTTCGCCATGATCATTCCCTCTGGGCCGCGGCCCATTTGCCGGCTGCGCGGCCTTGTGATTCGAAATCGGCTGATGTATAGGCACGCCGACCGTTTCTGAAGCCGTGGCCTATCTAGCTGCGGCTTCGAAGTTTAGGAAGAGGCGCATCGCCGCAGGACATCTGCGCAAGCCGCGCCGCGACAGCAGGAACAGAGCGATGAAGGCCGATATCCATCCCGACTACCACACCATCAAGGTCGTCATGACCAATGGCACCGAGTATTTTACCCGCTCCACCTGGGGCAAGGAAGGCGATACGATGAACCTCGATATCGACCCGACCACGCACCCGGCCTGGACCGGTGGCCAGCAGACGCTGCTCGACCGCGGCGGCCGTCTGTCGAAGTTCAAGAAGCGCTACGAAGGCCTCGGCATCTAAGCCGGCCTGCTTCACGGAATACAGAGAACCCGCCCTCGTGGCGGGTTTTTTCGTTGCCATTGACAAAGATCGCGGCCTGGGAGTGCTGCTCTCGCAGCAATTGGCACTGCGTGGGCGCCCTCCCCCCCCCCTTGTGGGGAGAGATACAGGGTGGGGGTATATCCTGCACTCATTGCGGGCGACCCCCACCCCTAGCCCCTCCCCAAAAGGGGGCGGGGGACGGTCGCCGTCAAGCGTTCCCGATTTCCCGCAGCGCCATCGCCTTGTAGTCGGCTACCAGCGCATCCCCCTCCGCCCGCTCCACCGAGATCGCCAGCCGCATCGTCGCCTCGCCGAGCGACATGACGAGGAACGCCTTGCGCTCGATCGCTCCGCTATCCGCACCGGGCGCCACCCGTTGCCATGCCTCCGACAGCAGTTCGCCGTTGGCGCGGCTGTCGCGCAGGTCGATGTCGCGCAGCGCCTTGTCGGCCTGCGTGCCCGACCAGATGTCGCGCATCACCGGCTCGGCGAGGAAGATGCCGTAGTAGGTGTCGATCAGCCCGCCGAAGGCCTGGAGCAGGCCGTCCATGTCGCGCACGCCTGCGAGCCCTTCGGCGATGCAGGCGCGGCCCTCGGCGTTGTAGCGCTCGGCCAGCGTGCGTACGATTGCGCCCTTGTCCGGAAAGTACTGGTAGAGCGAGCCGATCGACACGCCGGCGCGTTCGGCCACCTCGCCCATGCGCATGGCGTCGCTGCCGCCTTCCTCGATCAGGGCAGTTGCCGCCAGCAGCATCCGCTCCACCCGTTCCTGGCTGCGCTTCTGGCTCGGCGCGCGGCGCAGCGCGCCGGTCTCATCGGTCTTTTCCATGGTCCAATCCGCTGCAGCGATTCCGCTTGACGCGGCATAATATGAGGGTTTATCACATTTGCAAACGTGAGGATTGCTCATATTTGATGGAGGCCAAGATGCAGTCTGAAACCACGAATGCTCCTTTCCTCATCCTCGGCGGCACCGGAAAGACCGGACGCCGCGTCGCCGAACGTCTCGCCGCACGCGGCCTGCCGGTCCGCATCGGCTCTCGTGCCGCAGCTCCCGCCTTCGACTGGGACGATCGTTCGTCCTGGCCTGCGGCGCTCGAAGGCGTGCGGGCCGTTTATATCGCCTACCAGCCCGACCTGGCAGCGCCTGGCGCGGCAGGCACCATCGGCGATTTCGCCCGCCTGGCCGTCGGTTTGGGCGTCAAGCGAATGGTGTTGCTGTCCGGGCGCGGCGAGCCCGAGGCGCAGCGGTCCGAGGAAGCAGTCATTGCCTCCGGGGCTGACTGGACCATCCTGCGCTGCAGCTGGTTCGCCCAGAACTTCAGCGAGAGCTTCATGCGCGACATGGTGCTTTCGGGGGAGGTCGCGTTGCCGGTGGGCGATGTCGGCGAGCCGTTCGTCGATGCGGATGACATCGCCGACGCGGCGGCCGCCGCCTTTACCGACGACCGCCACATCGGCCAGCTCTATGAGCTGACCGGGCTGCGACTGCTCAGCTTCCGCGACGCCGTGGCCGAGATCGCTGCCGCCAGCGGGCGGGACGTCCGCTTCACCGAGATTGCGCCCACCGACTTCGAGGCCGGCATGGTCTCAGCAGGGCTGCCGGCGGACCTCGTCGCGCTGCTGATGATGCTGTTCACCGAGGTGCTCGACGGGCGCAACGCGCATGTCGCCGACGGCGTCGAACGGGCGCTCGGGCGGCCCGCCCGCGATTTCGGCGACTTTGCCAAGGCCGCGGCCGCGTCGGGTGCCTGGGGAGAGGCAAGATGATCGCCATGCTGTTTCCCGCGCTCACCTTCCTCGCCGTGATCGGCAGCGGCCTGGCTGCCGGCCTGTTCTTCATCTTCTCGAACACGATCATGGCGTCGTTTGCCAGGCTGCCCGCGGCGCAGGGCATCGCCGCCATGCAGCAGATCAACCTCACCATCATCAACCCGGCCTTCATGGCCGTGTTCATGGGGCTGGCCGCACTGTCGCTCGTACTGGGTGCCAAGGCGCTGCTCGGCTGGTCGGAGGCAGGCGCGGCCTGGCTGCTCGCCGGCGCCATTGCCTATCTGGTAGGCTGCTTTTTGGTGACGATTATCTTCAACGTGCCGCTCAACGACCGGCTTGCAGCCGTCGATCCGGCTGGTGCCGAAGGGGCGACAGTCTGGGCGACCTATCTGCGCGACTGGTTGCCGTGGAACCACGTCCGGACGGTCGCCTGCACGGTCTCGCTCGGATCCTACGTCATGGCGCTCCTGCGCATGGCACAGGACGCCGCATAAGAGAAAGGCCGGGTCAGCCCCGGCCTTCTTGCCTCACGCCTGGCGCTTCCAGCGCGCCACGGCGTGTTCGATCAGCCGGCCGACGAGTTCGGGATAGGAGACACCCGATGCCGCCATCGTCTTCGGATACATGCTGATGTTGGTGAAGCCGGGAATGGTGTTGACCTCGTTGACGAGTGCCGAGCCGTCGGCCTTCACGAAGAAGTCGACGCGCGCCATGCTCTCGCAGCCGAGCGCCAGGAAGGCGCTGCGGGCAATCTCCTGCAGCTTCGCCGTGGCACCGTCCGGAAGCTCGGCGGGGATGCGCAGCGCCGCGCCATCGGCATCGATGTACTTGGCTTCGTAGGTGTAGAAGCCGTGGCTCGCGGCCGGCACGATCTCGCCCGGCACGGAAACGGACAGAGTGCCATCGGTCGCCTCGAGCACGGCGAACTCGACCTCGCGGCCGGCGATGAACTCCTCGACCAGCACCTTGCGGTCATGCTTGAACGCTTCCGCCAGCGCATTCTCCAGCTGCTCCGCAGTCTCGGCCTTGCTGACGCCGACCGACGAGCCCTGGCGTGCCGGCTTGACGAAGACGGGTAGGCCGAGTGCTGCCTTCACGGCTTCGAAGCTCGGCCGTTCGCCGAAATGCACCGTCACGGCGCGGGCGACCGGCAGTCCGGCCTCCTTCATCAGCCGCTTGGCCGTGTCCTTGTCCATGGCGTTGGCCGAGCCCAGAACGCCGCAGCCGACATAGGGAATGTCGGCGACCTCGGCGAGACCCTGCACCGCGCCGTCCTCGCCGAACGGGCCATGCAGCACCGGAAACAATACGTCGACCTTTGGCAGCTCGAACGGTGCTTCGCTTGTCGGCAGGGCGACCAGCCGTCCCTTGCCGCCCGGCACCAGCGCCACCTCGGTGCCACCGGCGGGCACGGCTTGGGGCAGGGCGCCGTCGCTGCCCAGCTGCGCCAGGAACCAGCGGCCGTCACGGGCGATGCCAACGGGCACGACCTCGTATCGGGAGGTATCGATCGCCTTGACCACGTTGCTGGCGGACATGATGGAAACCTCATGCTCGGCGGAACGCCCGCCGAAGAGGACTGCAATGCGTGGTCTGCTGGTCATGGATGATTTCCGTCTGCTCTGGATCGTCGTGGCTCGTCGACGCTGCCGGTCATGGGGAACGGCAAATGCCGCCTAACTGTGGCAGCCGGCGCCGCCGCGCGAAGTTTTCCGGTTGCTTCTCGTGGGCTCAGGCCTCGGACTTGTGGCCCTTGCGGTCGGAATGGCCGAGATCGCGCTCCGGGTCGATCACGTCGCGTACCAGTTGCTTGAGCTTGGCCGCGTCGGGAAAACCGCCATCACGCTTGCGGTCCCAGATCAGCTCGCCGTTGCAGGTGATTGTGAAAACCCCGCCGCTACTCGGCACCAAAGTCACCTCGCCGAGCTCCTGGCCGAAGGTCGACAGCAATTCCTGCGCCATCCAGCCGGCGCGGAGCAGCCACATGCACTGGGTGCAATAGGTGATGCGGATCTGGGGAAGGGGGATGTCGGTCATTGGCATCTCGATGCTGTGTGGCGGGTCCTTCGAGGCCCGCTTCGCGGGCACCTCAGGCTGAGGGAGGGCAGTGCCGGCCTACATTGTCGGGTGGCCCGAGCAAGGTAGCGCCAAATCGCGCAGGGCACCAATGCTCCTCATCCTGAGGTGCTCGCCCGACGGGCGAGCCTCGAAGGACGCACGAGACAAGAAAACGCCCCGGGATTGCCGGGGCGTTTCAATCTTATGCCGCGCTGAGCTTGGCCAGCGTCTCGTCGTCGACTTCGAAGTTGGCGTAGACGTTCTGCACGTCGTCGTCGTCCTCGAGGGTGGCGACCAGCTTCATCAGCGACTGGGCGCGGTCCTCGTCGACCGGAATGTTGTTCTGCGGCTTCCAGATGACCTTCTGCGACTGGGCTTCGCCAAGGGCGCCTTCGAGCGCCTTGGAAACGTCGCCGAGGTCTCCAAAGGCGCAGATGATGGTGTGGCCGTCCTCGTCCGACTGCACGTCCTCGGCGCCGGCCTCGATCGCGGCGTCCATCACCTTGTCGGCGCTGCCGGCGGTCGCCGGATAGACGATCTCGCCGACGCGATCCCACATGAACGACACCGAGCCGGTTTCGCCAAGCGCCCCGCCGGCCTTGGTGAAGGCAGCACGCACGTTGGACGCCGAGCGGTTGCGGTTGTCGGTCAGCACCTCGACGATGACGGCGACGCCGCCCGGGCCGTAACCCTCGTAGCGCACTTCCTCGTAGTTCTCGGCATCGCCGCCGGTGGCCTTGTTGATCGCCCGCTGGATGTTGTCCTTGGGCATCGATTCAGCCTTGGCGTTCTGCACCGCCAGGCGCAGGCGCGGGTTCATCGCCGGGTCGGGCAGACCCTGCTTGGCTGCAACGGTGATTTCGCGCGCGAGCTTGGAGAACATCTTCGAGCGCACCGCGTCCTGGCGGCCCTTGCGGTGCATGATGTTCTTGAATTGTGAATGGCCGGCCATGGGACCCCTGTTCTGTCGCTTCGGCAGTGTTTGAATGGGCCGCCTTATAGATAAATCGGCTCAATACGTCCAGACTTCCGGGCTTTTGCGGCCTCGCGAAAACGTGACTACGCCTGTAGGCCCACGGCTGGGATAGTGCGCTGCCCGCCCCGAACGCCCGAGACCGCCATGTCCGTCCGCCTGTTCGCCGCCTGCCTGCTCGCCCTCGTCGCCTCCCTCGGCGTCGCCCGTGCCGCCGAAGACCCCGTGCCCAGCAAATGCGTCGCCATCGCCCAGGCGCTGCCCCAGGCGACCTACGTCAATTTCACTCCGGCCCAGGCGATTGCCGAAGGCGAGGTGACGATCACCTATGCCGGCCACTCGACCTATGTCATCGAGACGCCCGCCGGGGTGCGCATCGCGACCGATTACAGCGGCGTCTACGGTTCGGATCCGCTGCCGCGCATCGTCACCATGAACAAGGCGCACGGAACCCATTTCACCGACGCTCCGGACCTCGGCATCGAATACGTGCTGCGCGGCTGGAATCCCGAGGGCGGTCCGGCGCGGCACGCGCTGGTCGTCGAGGACGTCTATGTCCGCAACGTGCCGACCGACATCCGCCGCTTCGGCGAGATGGAGAAGGACGGCAATTCGATCTTCATCTTCGAGGTCGCCGGCCTCTGCATCGGCCATCTCGGCCACCTGCACCACCGGCTGGAGGACGCCCATTATGGCGCCATCGGCCGGCTCGACGTCGTCATGGTGCCCATCGACGGCGGCATGACGCTGTCGATCGACGCCATGACCGAGATCACCACTAGGCTCTATTCCTCCATGATCCTGCCCATGCACAGGCATTCCACCCCGATCGGCGAGTTCACCGGCATGATGGGCGACGGCTTCGCGGTCGAGTTCCGCCCGAGCCGCTCGCTCAAGGTTTCCCTGAAGACGCTTCCCTCCCGGCCGACCATCGTGGTTCTGGACGGGGTGTGAGGCCCCGCTACACCGCGCCCTTGCTGTCGTTCGCGCCAACCCGCACCATGTTTCGGCCGGCGGTCTTTGCCTGGTAGAGGGCCCTGTCGGCTACCAGCAGCAGGTCCTCGAAGTCGCCCGCCCGGGCGGCTCGCACGGCGATGCCGATGCTGACCGTCATGCGCATCTGCTCGCCCGAGGCCATGGCGATGTCGGCGCCCTCCACCACGAGGCGGATGCGTTCGGCCATGCCGGTTGCCTCGGCGAGATCGGCCTGCGGCAGAAGCACTGCGAATTCCTCGCCGCCGGTGCGGCCGAACAGGTCGGTCTCGCGCAGCACCGACGCCACGAGGTGGTAGAACTCGGTGAGAACCTTGTCGCCGCCGGCATGTCCGAAACGGTCGTTGATGCGCTTGAAATGGTCCACGTCGATCATCAGAAGGGCCACCTCGCGCGAGTCGCGCGACAACTGGACTATCGAGGATTCCGCCCGCTCCAGGAAGGCGCCGCGCGACAGCGCCCCGGTCAGCGAGTCGAAGTTCGCGGCCTTGTAGAGCCGGTCGATCAGTTCCTTGCGAGCGGCGTTGGTGCTCGCCACTGTCAATGGCCCTAGGGCCAGGAGGGCCACGCCCAGCCGGATCGAGTCGAGCAGGCGGATGGAATCCGGCAACTTGGACAGCGGGATCAGCTGCGCCGGCAGCGCAATCAGCAACCAGGTCGAAAGTGCCATGGTGAGCACCGTGGTCGTGAACAGGCTGTAGGTGAGGGCGCACCAGAGCAGCGCAGGGATAGGGAAAGCCAGCGAACCGGGTCCGCCGACCACGATGCCTATGCCGACCGACGCCAGCAGCGCCAGGGCCGGACCGGCGTGCAACAGGGCGGCAGTCTTCGCGTCGACCAGGGTCTTCCACTGCCGTCGCAATACCTCGATGCCCGGATAGGTCAGCAGGATCGGCAGTACGATGAGGTTGTTGACCAGTTCGCTGACGAACCAGAACCCCAGGCCTCCGAAGAAGCTCCGGCCGAAGAGCAGGTTTGCGCCCGCCGAGCTGGCGAGGGCCGACGCCAGTGCTGCCACGCAGCAGGCGGCGAAGAGATAGAGCACCGAGACCGAGCGGCGCAGCCTGCGGTCGTCTTCGGAAAGCAGGCGGAACGCCGCGTAGCCGGCCATCGCGCCGGCCATGTTGGAGACCGTCAGCCAGATGTTGGTGCGCAGGTCGCTGCCGGTCACAAAATCAGCGGCGAAGAAGGCCGCGAACGCGGCCAGCCAGCCGAAGGCGGTCGCGAAAGCGGGATTGCGCACCATCAGCCCGAGCAGGACGGCGTTCGCCGGCCAGACCGCTGCGAGGAAACCGATGGGGCGGCTGAGGATGCCCAGCAGCGAAGCGGCGAATACGGCCCCGCCAACGATCAGCGTCGCAGCCAGCTGCTGCGTTGCGCTTGAAGTGCCAGGGTGGCGTTGAATGGCGGTGAGCATCGTCCCTCTAATCCGTCAAGCACGTCCCTCGGGCTGGACCATCGGCCAAAACAGTTCACCTAGACTTAATAAGCCCGTCCGAATTCAATCCATGGCTGTCTGTGCGCTGCGGCGGAATGACGCTTGGCTGTACCGCAGGGCGGGCCGCACAACCTCTCGGTGCAAAGGGCTCAGGCGTCGCCCATCGCCTTTAGAACTCCCTCGGCGAGGTGCTCGACGTCGGACGAATGCTCGAAGGCCACGCCATGTCGGGCATAATCGTGTGGCGAAAACTCCGGGGCGAGTTCCTGCACCCTGTCCAGCGTCTGCTGCGCTTCGGTGGTCTTGCCCTCCTGTGCCAGGCAGGCAGCGAGGCGGGTCAGCCGCCATGGCGACTGCGACGTCAGCCGTTCGAGGCAGGCGGCAGCACCCGAATAGTCGCCGATGCCATAGAGCGCCATCGATCGGTCGTAGTCATACCAGTCCGGATGAATCGGATTGATCCGCTCAGCCTTGTCCATCAGCGCCAGCCCCTCCAGCGGCCTGCCGCGCAGCGTCAGCAAGTAGCCTAGCTGAACCATGGTGTCTGCATCGTGCGGGTTGAGGTCGAGGGCGCGTCGCAGGTGGCTTTCGGCGCCGGAATGCTGGCGGGCGAACAGGCGGATGATCCCGAGCAGGCGGTGGCAGCGCGGCTCCTCGGGCGCCAGCGTCACGCCCTTGGCGCCGGCCGCGATCGCCTCCGCCAACACTGGCGCCGGCGTAAGCGCATAGCCGCCGAGGATCGTGAGGGTGAGGCCGAGATAGGCATGCGCCAGACCGTATCCCGGGTCCTTTTCGATGGCCGCCTCGAAGAAGCTCCGCGCCGCCTCGTTGTCCTCGGGGAGATAGCCCCGCAGGCGGCCGATGCCGCGCAACAGCAGTTCGTAGGCGGCCAGGCTGCCGGTGGGCTTGCCGTCCGTCTGGTGGAGGCCGGCGTCCTCGAGGCGCCGCGCCAGCCGGTTGAGGATCTGTTCGACGATGTCGTCCAGCACGGCGAAGATATCGGTGCCTTCGGCGCTGTAGCGCTCGCTCCAAACTATGCCGCCGGCAGGAACCGAGCTGAGCGTGACACCGACGTCAAGGCGCTCGGCCTTGCGGCGGACCGAACCTTCGACGGCGAAGTCCGCGCCGAGACGGGCGGCCGCCTTGGCATCGCTTGCGCTGAAGGTCGAGCTTCGCCCCAGCACGACCATGGTCCTGAAGCGCGCCAGCCCGTTGATGATGTCCTCGGCCAGTCCGTCGACCAGCGGGTCGTCGGCCGGATCGCCGGCATTGGCGAAACGCAGGACCGCCAGGGTGGGCAGCTTGCCGGTATCGTTGGCTGGCGCCGTGGCGCTCGGCGCCAGCATGTACCCGCGCCGGGCCACCGTCCGCACCAGCTTCTGGTCGTCGTCGGCGAGTGCCCTGCGGATTTCCCGCACGGCCTGGGTAAGCGAGTCCTCGGTGACGAACACGTCGCCCCAGACGGCCGCCATCAGGTCGGACTTCGTGACGACCCGTCCGGAATGGCTGGCAAGATGGGCGAGCAGGCAGAAGGCCTTGGCACGAAGCTGGACCGGCTCGTGGCCGCGCAACAGCAGGCCCGTGCCCAGGTCAAGGGTGCAGTCGCCGAGCGTGACGACCTGAGATGAGGGTGCCTCCGACATGACGGATCGCTTCGCCTATCCCCGATAGCAAAGCTGATATGCCGGTTACGCCCCCGGTCAAGAGGCCGGGCGACTTTCCCGGCTCTTTGTCGGGGAGAGCGTCCGCATGTCTCGCGGCTGCGGCCGCCACGAACATGTCGGCGAGGGTGCCTGCCATCGTGCCGGCCGGCAGCCACACTGCGCCGTTCGTCATCGCTTCCAGCAGTTCCTGGCGGATGTTTTGCTGAGGCTCGATCTGCATGGCGCGCTCCCTCGGATGTCGCATTGCCATGATGAGCCCTTGTGGCGGGGGCGTACCGATCGAGTTCTGAAATTTCGCTGAATTCGAAGGCCCCTCCCGCCGCCCTGGCGACGGGAGGGTAGGCAACGTCACGCAGCGATGCGTGGCGCCATCTCGTCGATGCCTATATGCCCGAGGAAGCCGCCGGACGAGACCGCTTCCTGCTCGTCCTCGATGGCATGGGCGAAGATCACTGCCGGATCGGCTTCGAGCCTGGCCATGTGCCGGTGGATGCCGGGGAACTCCTTGGCGATGTCGAACAGCTTGAGGTCTTCGCCCCAGCGAGCGATGCCGATGAAGTAGGCGTCGGCCACGGTCTTTTTGTCACCGACCAGCCAGTCGCGACCTTCGAGCACGCCCTCTAGATAGGCGAAGGCATCCGCCGATTTCTCGCGGGCGAGCCTGCGCAGGAACGCCTTGCCTGCGTGGTCGTCGTCGGCGAGCTTGTATGCGTTCCAACCATAACCCAACGTCGAGTGCAGCGTCGTATGGAGATAGGCCAGCATCCAGTTCAGCTCGTCGAACTCCTTGCTGCCCTGGGCGAAGCCAAGTCCCTTGTCGAGGCCGCGGGCGGCGATGTTGTGCAGAATCGCCAGGCTTTCAGTCAGTGGCCGGCCGTCCGCCGTGATCATTGCCGGCGTCTGGCCGAGCGGGCTGATCTTCTCGAAGCCCGGCGAGTCTTCCAGCATGTCGATGCGGTGAAGACGGTAGGGCTGGCCGAGCCATTCGAGCGCCACGATGGAGCCGAAGGAGCAGCCGTGGGGCACGCCGTAGAAGAGCACAGGTTCCATTTCTTGTCCTTTCGAAACCGGGCCGCGAAGCGTTCGCGGTGTGCCGCAGAACCTATGCATTGCTTTCGTTCCAACAAGTACCTACAATTTTGTAAGGTACTGACTTCAAAGTAAGAATTGAGGATTTCGTGGCAAAAATCCAACCAGAAAGTTGTGGCCTCGGTCCTGCCTTCCAGGTCATCGGCGGAAAATGGAAGGCGCTCATCCTGTGGCTGGTCCATACCGAGCCGCGCCGCTTCGGCGAGCTCAAGCGGCTGGTGCCCGACATCAGCGAGAAGATGCTGATCCAGCAGCTGCGCGAAATGGAGGCCGATGGGCTGGTCCATCGCGAGGTGTTCCACGAGGTGCCGCCGCGGGTCGAATATTCGGCCACGCCGCTCGGCCAGTCGCTCGACGATGCGCTGGTGCCGCTCGCCAACTGGGGCAAGGCGCATGGCGCCGCCATCGAGGCGCGCAAGGCGAAGGTCGCCTAGTCAGCGATTGCAGCCGGGTGACTGAGGCCCAGCCTCAGCCTTGGAGGTCGTGCTTCAGCCGGTCGAGGATCGACATGGCGTGGCTGGCATATTCGCTGATCCAGCGGTCGTGGATCTCCTTGATCGGCATCGAGTTGAGGTGGTTCCAGCGCTCGCGCCCCTCGCGCCGCGCCACCACCAGCTCGGCTTCTTCCAACACCTTCAGATGCTGCATCACCGTGCAGCGGTCCATGTCGTCGAAGCGCTCGCACAGCGCGCCCGTTGTCAACGGGCCGTCCTTCAGGCTGTCGAGCATCAGGCGCCGGCGCGGATGGGCCAGGGCCTTGAAAACATTGTCGTCTTTCGATTCGATTGACATGTTATGTTTTTATAACATATTCTCCGCGAGTGCAAGCAGAGGAGGTCCAAAATGTCCTTGGGATTCAAGGTTTCGGGGCGCATCGCCAAGCCCGTCCACGAGGTGTTCGATGCGGTGGTCAACCCGACGAAGCTGAGCGGCTATTTCACCACACTGGGTGGCGCGAGCGCGCCGCTTGTCGCGGGCACCACAGTCACCTGGTGGGGCTCGGTGCCGGTCGAGGTCGAGGAGGTCGAGCAGGACAAGCGCATCGTGCTGCGTTGGGATGCCGAAGTGGCCGAGGGCCAGCCTGCCTACAAGACCAGGATCGAGATGGGCTTCGAGGTGCTCGAGGACGGCTCGACCTTCGTCACCATCGGCGAGTCCGGCTGGGTCGAGGACGCGGTCGGGCGCAAGGCGTCCTACGGCAATTGCGAGGGCTGGGCCGAGATGCTGTCGGCGATGAAGGCCTGGCTCGAATACGGCATCAACCTGCGTGAGGGCTTCTATCCCTCCGAGATGCGCGGCGTCCTGCCGACGACAAGCGAACGCAAGTGAGGAGGGAAACATGGGTAGGAAGATCGAAGGTGGCATCAACATCGCGATGAAGGTGCCGAGCCACCAGTACGAGGCGACCATCGCCTTCTACCGCGACGTGGTCGGCCTCGAGGCCATCCCGGAGAAGGCGCCGGCCGTCGGCTTCAAGCTCGGGCCGAACCAGCTCTGGATCGACGAGGCCCCGACCATGAGCCAGGCCGAGGTCTGGCTGGAACTGTTCACGCCTGATTTCGCCGGCGCGCTCAGGCAACTCAGCGATGCCGGCGCGGTGCGCTGCGACCCGATCGAGCCGCTCGGCGAAGGTTTCCGCGGCGGCTGGATCATGAACCCGGCCAACATCGTCCACATGGTGCGCGAACCCGACGCCTGGTGAGGACCTATGACTCCCCGAACTGCAGACACGGCGATCAGGCTCTCGCTGGACCTGCCCGTGCCGGCCGAGATTGCGTGGTCGCTGATCACGGAGAATGCCCACATCGCCCGCTGGTGGGGCGGCTATGCCAGGCTTGAGCCAAGGCAGGGCGGCAGGTTCGAAGAGAGGTGGAGCAATGGCGACCGCGAGGTGGTCACCTCGGGCGAAGTGCTCGCCTTCGAGCCGCTGGTACGCCTCGAGATCAGCTGGGCCGATGACGATTGGCTTGGCTCCACGACCGTGTCGTTCGCCATTTCGGAAGCGCTAGGCGGTGTACGCCTTGCACTCGTTCATGACGGCTGGGACGTCATTGCGCCGGCACGCCGCAAGGAGTTAATGGCCAATCACGCCTCAGGCTGGATCGGGCATTTGCGCAGTCTTGCCACCTATGCCGCGATGCTCGCCATCACCTGAGACGAAAACGGCGGGCACTGGGCCCGCCGTCTTTTCCTTCGTCAGTGGCCGCCTGCGCCCTGGCTGCGCCGCGCGCGGTTCCGCTGCAGCATGTTGAGCCCTTCGACCAGCGCCGAGAAGCCCATGGCCGCGTAGATGTAGCCCTTCGGCACATGGAAGCCGAAGCCGTCGGCGATCAGCGTCATGCCGATCATCAGCAGGAAGGCGAGGGCCAGCATGACGATGGTCGGGTTCTTCTCGATGAAGTTGGCGAGCGGAGTCGCGGCCAACAGCATCACGGTCACGGCGACGATCACGGCGATGTACATGATGCCGATCTCGTCGGTCATGCCGACCGCGGTGATGATCGAGTCGACCGAGAACACCAGGTCGAGCAGCAGGATCTGGAAGATGGCGGCGCCGAGCGACACCTGGACGGCGCGCGACACCAACTCGCCCTTGTGATCCTCCGGGTCGACCGAATGGTGGATTTCCTTCGTCGCCTTCCACACCAGGAACAGGCCGCCGGCGATCAGGATCAGGTCGCGCCAGGAGAAGCCTTGTCCGAAGACCTCGAAGACCGGTTCCTTCAGCGCGACGATGAACGAGATCGTGGCGAGCAGCAGCAGGCGCATGATGAGCGCTGCGCCGATGCCCAGGCGGCGGGCCGGCACGCGCTGCGCCTCGGGCAGCTTGTTGGTGAGGATCGAGATGAAGATCAGGTTGTCGATGCCGAGCACGACTTCCAGCGCGATCAGCGTCAACAGCGCTACCCACGCGGCCGGATCGTTGATGAAGCCGAAATACGGCGCCAGGAATTCGATCATCTAAGTGTGTCCCCTATCGTTATTGCATTGGCCTGAATGGCAAACGAGCGGCACCTGGGCCGCTCTAACATTTGCTGACGATGGGCGGGCAAGTAGGTATGCACTGGCCCTCCGTCAATGTCAGGACCAGAAATTCGGGACGGTTTCTTCGAGCCGGGGACCCCGCCGCAACGGTGCTATGCGCTCCGCCAGCCCGGTCCGGTCGGAGATGTCGACGCCGACCCCGCAGATGGTGGCCGGGCCGTTCGCCGCCTCGAAGCGGCCCTTGGGCACTTTCGAGAGGAAGCGGTTCAGCGGCTCCTCCTTGTCCATGCCGAGCGAGGAGTCGTAGTCGCCGCACATGCCGGCGTCGGTGAGGTAGGCGGTGCCGGCGTTGAGGATCTGGTGGTCGGCGGTCGGCTGGTGGGTATGCGTGCCGACGACGAGGCTGGCGCGGCCGTCGACGAAATGGGCAAAGCACATCTTCTCGCTGGTCGCCTCGGCGTGGAAGTCGATCACCACGGCATCCGCCTGCTCGCCGAGCGGGCAGGCTGCAAGTTCACGCTCCACGGCCTGGAACGGGTCGTCGAGCTCCGGATGCATGAACACCCGGCCCATGATGTTGGAGACCAGCACGCGGGCGCCGTTCTTGGCGATGTAGACGCCCGAGCCGCGGCCCGGCGTTCCCTTGGGAAAATTCACCGGCCTGAGGAAGCGCTCCTCGCGCGGCGCAAAGGTCAGCGCCTCGCGCTGGTCCCACACGTGGTTGCCGGTGGTCACCACGTCGGCGCCGGCATTGATCGTCTCGCGGAAAATCTCCTCGGTGATGCCAAAGCCGCCGGCGGCGTTCTCGCCATTGACGATGACGAAATCGAGCCGAAAATCAGATATCAGGCCGGGCAATTGCTCCCACACCGCCGTGCGGCCCGCCTTGCCAACCATGTCGCCGAGAAAAAGAAGTCGCATTCCCTCATCTACAGTTGCGGGGCAAAGCTGCGCAACCCGGTTTCGGTCAGTATTTCGGGGATGATCACGTCGTGGTTCTCGTCGGGGACGCGCTCGACCTCCTGGCAGTCGAAGGCGATGCCGATCAGCCGCGGCTGCTTGCCCTTGTCCTGGAGCCTTGCGATCGCTCGGTCGTAGTAGCCGGCGCCATAGCCGATGCGGTGGCCGCGGCCGTCGAAGGCCGCCAGCGGCACCAGCATGATGTCGGGGTCGAGCACCTCGGCCTCCTCATGCGGCCCGACCGTGCCGAAGCCCATGTCGACCATCGGCGCGCCGTGCACCAACTCGCGGAACACGATGGTGGTCTTGTCGAGGATCGCCGGCAGGCAGAGGCGGGCGCCGTGCTCGCGCAACGCAAACATCATCGGCCTGACGTCCACCTCGGAGCGCATGGGCCAGAAGCCCGAGACGATCGTGCCGGGCTCGATCGCAACGTTGTCGCGCGCCATCTCCGCCATTTCGAGCGAAGCCTCGATGCGCCAGAACTGGTCGAGCGCGTCGCGGCGCGCCAGCGCCTCCCTGCGCAACTGCTTCTTGATCTCGCGATGGGAAGTCATGCCGGTTTTGCCCATTTTCCTGTCGTCGACCGTGTTTGGCACATCGGCTGCCGTGACGGCAACGCGGAACCGACCGTTCTTGGCGTCGGGTGGGCAGGTTCTATCCGGGTGGAGAGTGACGATCCACACAACCGGTGAAGAAGTCGATCCCGGAGACCTACAAAGTAGGTGGGCGCCGTATGGAAGAACCCACGGGTCCTCCCAGGGACAGCTCCCTAAGGATCGTTAAGGCCCCGGGGAAAATGCTCTCCTGCCGGGAAGCGCAGACCGTCTCGATGAATATAGGCGCTCGGGCTGCGATGCGCCATGGCAATGCGGCTGTTCGTGCAAGGATATTTGCGGTGTGTGGGGCCGGGTGTTTTCGGTGGCAAGTTCACGGCTGCACAGCCGCTTTTGCTGCAGTGATTGGGGGCTGGTCCGCAGCAGAAACTTGAACATCACGGCATGGATCCCCGGGTCTCCGCACGTCGCTTCGCTCCTGCTCCGCCCGAGGATGACGAGGGCATAAGCGTTTGCTGCCAATCTCCGAGGAGGTGAACGGCAGTAGACTCTTCCATTAGTGCAAATTGCCCACCTTGAAGGTGGCCGAGGCAAGTATGCCCTCGTCATCCTCGGGCGGAGCAGGAGCGAAGCGACGTGCGGAGCCCCGGGGATCCATGCCGTGACGTTGAAGTCGCTCAGGGGGCAGAATGCTGCCCATCCCCATCAGGCTTGCGCGCACCAGCCCTGATCCCTAGGGTCGCGGCAACAGTTACGAGGAATTCGCATGCGCTTTGAAGGAACGTCGGCCTATGTCGCCGACAAGGATCTGATGGT
>VFQM010001659.1_pt1 | contig 18825 bp, 16 predicted proteins | sample 3512391 | NCBI WGS metagenome assembly VFQM01 (sample SAMN10412369, study PRJNA504923) | tailings metagenome | isolation source: Replicate 1 from Balatoc abandoned mine | place: Philippines | reverse complement strand
GCAGCCAGGCCGAGATCTGGTACCAGCTGCTGCTGGAGGCGCGGCCCGACTGGGCCGGGCTGGTGGCGCTGCACCACGGCAGCCTGGACCGCGACACCCGCGACTGGGTGGAGCGCGGGCTCAAGGAGGGGCGGCTGAAGGCGGTGGTGGCCACCTCCAGCCTGGACCTGGGGGTGGACTTCCTGCCGGTGGAGCGCGTGCTGCAGATCGGCAGCGCCAAGGGCGTGGCCCGGCTGCTGCAGCGCGCCGGGCGCAGCGGCCACGCGCCGGGGCGCGCCAGCCGCGTGACCCTGGTGCCCACCAACACGCTGGAGCTGGTGGAGGCGGCCGCCGCCCGCCGCGCCGCGCTGGCCGGGCAGGTGGAGTCGCGCAGCGCGCCCGACAAGCCGCTGGACGTGCTGGTGCAGCACCTGGTCACGGTGGCGCTGGGCGGCGGCTTCGACGCCGACGCGCTGTTCGACGAGGTGCGCGGCGCGCCCTGCTACGCCGGCCTCACGCGGGCCGAGTTCGACTGGGCCCTGGCCTTCGTGGAGCGCGGCGGCGACAGCCTGGGCGCCTACCCCGAGTACCACCGCGTGCGGCGCGACCCCGACACCGGCCTCTGGCGCGTGCCCGACCGCGGCATCGCGCGCCGCCACCGGCTGCAGGTGGGCACCATCGTGGCCGACGCCACGATGACGGTGCAATGGCTGTCCGGGGGCAAGCTCGGCAGCATCGAGGAGAGCTTCATCGGCCGCCTCAGCCCGGGCGACCACTTCGTGTTCGCCGGTCGCGTGCTGGAGTACGTGCGCACGCAGGACATGGCCGCGCTGGTGCGCAAGGCCAGCAAGCCCAAGGGCATCGTGCCCTCCTGGGCCGGCAGCCGCATGCCGCTGTCCAGCGAGATGGCCGACGCGGTGCAGGCGCTGCTGGAGGCGGTGGACCGCGGCGAGGCCGCCGAGCCGGAGCTGCAGGCCGCGCTGCCGATGCTGGCCACCCAGCAGCGGCTGTCGCTGCTCCCGCACCCCGGGCGCCTGCTGGCGGAGACGCTGGTCACGCGCGAGGGCCACCACCTCTTCCTCTACCCCTTCGGCGGGCGCAACGTGCACATCGGCCTGGCCCAGCTGCTGGCGTGGCGGCTGGCGCGGGCACGGCCCAACACCTTCTCGCTCAGCGTCAACGACTACGGGCTGGAGATCGTGGCCGCCGAGGCGCCGGACCTGTCGGCGCTGGACGACGGCCGCCTGTTCGGCACCGACGGCCTCGCCGACGACGTGCTGGCCAGCCTGAACACCGGCGCGCTGGCGCAGCGCCGCTTCCGCGAGATTGCGCGCGTGGCCGGGCTGGTGTTCGGCGGCTACCCCGGGGCGCCGAAGAGCCTGAAGCAGCTGCAGGCCTCCAGCGGGCTGTTCTGGGAGGTGTTCCGCCAGTACGACCGCGGCAACCGCCTGCTCACGCAGGCCGAGCAGGAGGTGCTGGCGCAGGAGCTTGACATCGTGCGCCTGCGCGAGGTGCTGCAGCGCATGGCCCGCACGCCGCTGGCGCGCGTCGCGCTGCCCAGCGCCAGCCCCTTCAGCCTGCCGCTGATGGTGGAACGGCTGCGCGAGCAGCTCAGCACCGAGAAGCTGGCCGACCGCCTGGCGCGGCTGCTGGCCGATGCCGAGGCGGCCGCGGCCCAGCCGCTGCCGGCGGTGCGGCGTGGCCGCGGCGTGCGGCGCGGCGGCGCCGTCAGCCGCGCAGCTCGAGCGTGAAGCCCGGCGCGTTCACGCGCACGATCGCGCGGTTGCCCAGCCGGCCCTGGGCGTCCACCTCGAAGCAGGTGGCGTCGCTGCTGCCGTCGGGCACGCGGCCGGGCTCCTCGAAGTAGGTGGTGGTGAGGCAGAAGTAGGGCACGCCGGACACCGCCTCCAGCGACCAGCGCACCTCGGTCTGCGCAACGACGATGGACACGTCGCGCGTGCAGCCGTCGAAGTCGAGCGTCGAGAGCATCAGCTCGCCGCTGCCCACGGCGGCACTCGTGGACGGCGTGCGGCCGGCGGACACGGTGCTGCAGCCGCCGCTGTCGTCGGAGAAGCCCTCGGGCAGGGCCACGGCGTCGGGCACGTAGGCGACGGTGGTGCTGGCGATGGGGTCGAAGCCGGCGGTGCGCAGCTCGGCGCGCTGCACGCTGGTGCGGCCCACCACGCCGAAGGCCGACATCGGGTAGGCCGCCCGGGCCCCGGGCGCCACCGACAGCGTCATGGTGTAGTCGCGCCCGTCGCTGCCGCGGCCGGACACCGTCCAGCTGCGGGTGGTGGTGAGCAGCTGGGCCAGGGCCGCGGCGGCGTCGTAGCGCGCATCGGGCGGCGCGCCGATGGGGCCGCCGTTGCCGCCGCCGCCGCAGCCGGCCAGGAGGGCCAGCGCCAGGGCCAGGCCGGCGCGCCGCGCGCCGCGGGGGTGGTGACGGCGGGATGTGCAGGGCAGGTGGGTCATCTGTTCCGGCGACCGCGCGGCGGCTGCCATGTCAACATTCAAGCCCCGGATTCTGGAGCACCGCCGATGGCTCGACCCGCCCTGGCCCGCCCGCGCTGCACGGCCACCCCCACGTTCGTGGCGGCGCTGGGCCTGGGGGTGCTCGCCCTGGCCGGCACGGCCATGGCCGCGCCGGCCGCAGGCGCACCCGGCCTGCAGGGGCGCGTGGAGCGGGTGATGGACGGCGACAGCCTGATCTTCCGCCCCGATGGCGGCGGCAAGGCGCTGGAGGTGCGGCTGCACGGCGTGGACGCGCCCGAGGGCTGCCAGGCCGGCGGCCCCGAGGCCCGTGCCAGCCTGCAGGCGATGGTGCAGGGCCAGCCGGCCACGCTGCAGACCCGGGGCCGCGACACCTACGGCCGCACGCTTGGGGTGCTGACGGTGGAAGGGCAGGTGGTCAACCAGCGCCTGGTGGCCGAGGGCCACGCGTGGAGCACGCGCAGCAAGTGGAACCAGGGCCCCTACGTGGCGCAGGAGAAGGTGGCGGTGGCGCTCAAGCGCGGCCTGCACGCCGAGCGCGACGCCGTGCCGCCGTGGGAGTTCCGGCGCGCCAACGGGCGCTGCACGGTGCCGGCAGCGCCGCGCTGACCGCCGCCCTGATCGAGGCCCTGTTCGAGCCCCGAGGCCGCGCGCGCCGTCAGCGCATCTTTGCCCAGCGCAGCTCCAGCGTGTCGTTGGGCCACTGCACCACGTCCACGCCGCTGGCCATGGCCCAGTTCAGGCGGCGCCGGTACAGCGGCACGTAGGGCAGCTCCTCGGCCACCATGGCCAGCGCCTGGCCCACCATGGCGCGCCGCCGGGCCAGGTCGGGCTCCACCCGCAGGCCGTCGATCAGGGCGTCGAGCTTCGGGTTGCTGTAGCGGCCGGCGTTGAAGGTGCCCAGCCCGCTGCGGTCGAAGCTGCGGAACAGGCCGTTGAGCGAGTTCCAGGCGTCGGGGCTGGCCGTCCAGCCGAACTCCAGGAAGCTGGCGCCCGCCTGCGTGAGCTTGGGGAAGAACACGTTGGGTGCCGACACGCGCAGCGTGGTGCGGATGCCCACCTGCGCCAGCATGCCGGCGGCGGCCTGGCACACGGCCTGGCGCCAGGACACGTTCACGCAGTCCAGCGTCACGGCAAAGCCGTTGGGGTAGCCGGCCTCGGCCAGCAGCGCCCTCGCGCGTGCCGGGTCGTAGGCCAGGCGGCGGGCCAGCGCCGGGTCGGCACCGTCCACCAGCGGCGAGAGGAAGCTGCCCACCGGCTCGGCCTGCCCGCGCAGCACCTTGTCGACGATCAGCTCCACGTTCAGCGCATGCCACACGGCCTGGCGCACGCGGCGGTCCTTGAAGGGGTTGCGGCCCTTCACGTCGCTGAACTCCAGCTCGTCGCGCGCCTGGTCGAAGGTGAAGTACTGCTGGCCCAGCTCGGCCACGCCGGTGACCTTGATGCGCGGCTGGCGCTGGAGGCGCTCGATGTCCTGGAACGGCGGGTCGAGCACCAGGTCCACCTCGCCCGAGGCCAGCGCGGCAAGCCGCGTGGCGTCGCTCTTGATGACGACGAAGCGCACCTCGGCCACGTTGCCGTTGCGCGGGTCGCCCTTGCCCCACCAGGCGTCGTGGCGCTGCAGCACGGTGACCACGTCGGGCTCGTATCGCGCCAGCTTGTAGGGCCCGGTGCCGTTGGCGTGGCGCACGGCATGGGTTTCCTGCTTGGCGTTGTAGTCCTGCGCCTCGGTCACGCCATGCCTCTCGCTCCAGGCGCGGCTCATGATGCTGATGTACTGCAGCTTCTCCGGCAGCACGGCGTCGGGTGTCTCCAGCAGCAGGTCCACCGTCAGCGGGCCCACCTTGACCGCCTGCGTCACACCCTTGAGCTGGAAGGCGCGCTGCGAGCTGCGGCCCAGCGCGCGCGTGATGGAGAACACCACGTCGTCGGCACTCATGGGGCTGCCGTCGTGGAACACCACGCCCGGGCGCAGCTCGAAGCGCCAGCGCCTGGCGTCCACCTGGCGCCACGACGTGGCCAGCGCCGGCTCGAGCCGGAAGGCGGCATCGCGCCCCACCAGCGACTCGTAGACCTGGTAGGCCACGCGCGAGTGGTACAGCAGCGCCAGCGCGTGCGGGTCTTGGCTTTGGGGGTCGAAGGCGCTGGCGATGCGCAGGGTCTGCGCGGCGGCCGGCACGGCCGTGGCCAGCGCGGCCAGCGCCAGCAGCAGGCTCGGCAGCCAGGGGAATGCGCGGAGGAGCAGGCGGGCAGGTTTCATGGCGTCCGGCCGTCGCGCACGCGGCGCGCGGCATCGAGGAAGTGGTGCAGGATGGGCTGCCCGTCGAGCTGCGCGGCGTGCAGCTCGTCGAGCGCCATGAACTCCGGGTGCCATTGCATGCCGAAGACGTAGCCGGGGCCGGCCCAGCGGATGGCCTCGACCAGGCCGTCGGGCGCGCGGGCCTCCACCACCAGGTCGCGGCCCAGGTCCTTCACCGCCTGGTGGTGGATGGAGTTGATCATCGCGTGGCGTTGGCCGGGATAGAGGCCGGCCAGCACCGTGCCCTCCACCAGCTCCACCGCATGCAGCTGGCGCTCGTAGTGCTGGGCGTGCACGTGCTGCAGCGCGTCGGGCCGCTGGGTGGGGATGTCCTGGTACAGCGTGCCGCCCAGCGCCACGTTGATCAGCTGGCAGCCGCGGCAGATGCCCAGCACCGGCTTGCCGGCCTGCATGAAGCGCTGCAGCAGCTCCACCTCGTAGCGGTCGCGCACCGCGTCGCCCTGCCACTGCGGCGCGATCGGCACCTCGCCGTAGCTCTGCGGGCTGAGGTCGTTGCCGCCCTGCAGCACCAGGCCGTCCAGCGCCTCGGCGTAGCCGTGCAGGCTCAGGTCGCTGCGCTGCACCACGCTGTCGCGGTCCACCGCCGGGATCATCACCGCCAGCACCTTCGGCGACATCAGCCAGTGCGCCACCGACTGCTCCAGGTAGTGCAGCGTGCGCGTCCAGATGCCGCCCAGGTCCAGCACCGGGCGCGCCGGGTAGTACAGGCGGGCGGAAACGCCGATCAGCAGCGGGCGCTCGGGATCCATGGCGCGCAGTGTAGTGAGCACCGGCCCCGGCATGGCGCCGACGCCTGTTAAGGTTCTGCCCCATGCCCTTGCCACCCGTGATCGCCGACCCCGCCGCGCGCTGGTTCGGCCCCTGGGTGCGCGAGCTCGACCGCCGCACGCTCAAGGCCGATGCCGGCGCCGCCGCCGTCGGCGCGCTGGTGGTGCTGCCGCAGGGCATCGCGTTCGCCGCGCTGGCCGGGCTGCCGCCGGCCTGGGGCCTGTACACCAGCATCGTGCCCTGCATCGTCGCGGCGCTGCTGGGCTCCACGCGGCTGATGGTGTCCGGGCCCACCAATGCCACCTCGCTGGCGCTGGCGGCCATGCTCGGCCCGCTGGCGGCGGCCAGCCCCGCGGCCTACCTGCAGCTGGCGCTGGTGGCCACCTTCGCGCTCGGCCTGGTGCAGGCGGCGCTGGGCCTGCTGCGCCTGGGCGCGCTGGCGAACTTCGTCTCGCCCTCGGTGCTGCTGGGCTTCACCACTGGGGCCGCGGTGCTGATCGCCGAGCACGCGCTGCGCGACCTCGCCCGCGGCTGGGCGGAACTGGCGGTGGGTGCCGCGACGCTGGCCGCGGCGCTGCTGTCCCAGCGCTGGCTGCGCGGCGGGCAGCACATGCTGGCGGCGCTGGTGGTCGGCGGCCTGGCCGCCTGGGGCCTGGGCGCGGCCGGTCACGAGGCGGCCACGCTGGGCCGCATCGCCGCCGTGCTGCCGGAGCTGCAGGCCCCCGACATTTCGCTGGCCGACCTGCGCAGCGTGGGCGGTGCGGCGCTGGCGCTGGCCGTGGTGTCGCTGGGGCAGACGGTGGCCGTGGGCAAGGCACTGGCGGGCCGCCGCGGCGAGCTCTTCGACGCCAACCGCGAGTGCGTGGCGCAGGGCGGCTCCAACCTGGTGGGCGCGTTCTTCTCGTGCTTCGTGTCCTCGGCGTCGCTCAACCGCACCCTGGTCAACGAGCAGGCCGGCGCGCGCACGCCGCTGGCGGCGGTGTTCTCGGCGCTGGTCGTCGCGCTGCTGCTGCTGGTGGGCTCGCCCGTGCTGGCCCACATCCCGCTGGCGGCCATCGCGGCGCTGCTGCTGGTGGTGGCCTGGGGCCTGCTCGACCGTGCCCACTGGCGGCGCGTGATCCGGCTCGACCGCACCGAGACCACCATCGCCGCCGGCACCGCGCTGGCCACGGTGGCGGTGTCGCTGGAGGTGGCCATCCTCGGCGGCGTGGTGGCGTCGCTGGTGACCTACCTGTACCGCAGCGCACGCCCGGCGCTGCGCAGCATGGGCTTCGACCAGCCCCCCTCGGCCGCCCACGGCCAGCACGGCGACCGCCCCTTCGTCGTCATCGACGACGCGCCGCCCGGCGCGCTGCCGGAGTGCCCGCAGCTCAAGCTGCTGCGCATGGAGGGCTCGGTGTACTTCGGCGCCGTGGCCCACGTGGCCGAGCACCTGCACCGGCTGCGCATGGCCCCGCAGCCGCAGAAGCACCTGCTGGTGATGGCCAAGAGCATGAGCGCCATCGACCTCGCCGGCGCCGACCTCTGGGAGGCCGAGCGCATCCGCCGCCAGGCCATGGGCGGCGAGCTGTACTTCCACCGTCCGCGGCCGCAGGTGATGGACATGTGGCGGCGCAGCGGCTTCCTCGAGCACCTGGGCGCCGACCACGTGTTCGACCGCAAGCCCGCGGCGCTGCAGGCCATCGTGGCGCGCCTGGACCCCGAGGTCTGCCGCGGCTGCCGGGCGCGCATCTTCGCCGAGTGCGCCGGCCGGCCCGGGCCGGACGACGCCCCGCCCACCGACCCCGTGACGAGGACCCCGCCATGACCGCCGCCTACCAGCCCGCCGGCGCCGACCGCTTCGAGGCCGGCCCGCTCACCCGGGGCCCCTGGCACCCGTCGCACCAGCACGCCGGCCCGCCGTCGGCCCTGGTGTGCCGCGCCTTCGAGCAGGCCGGCGCCGTGCACGGGCTCACACATCTGGCGCGCCTGACGGGCAACCTGCTGCGGCCGGTGCCCATCGGCCTGCTGCGCGTGGAGGTGACCGAGGACTACGTGGGCCGCAACGCCGGGCACTTCTCGGCGCGGCTGCTGGCCGTCGCGGGCGACGGCAACGATGCGGCCGGTGCGGCCAAGGAGGTGGCGCGCTTCACCGCCATGCTGCAGCGCGAGGCCGAGGTGCCGGTGCCCGCGGGCACGCCGGGCCACCCGCTGCCGCTGCCGCCGCGCCCGGTGGCCGACAGCGCGCCGGTGGTGATGCCGTTTGCCAGCGCCGAGCCGGGCTACGCCGACCTCGTGGAGAACCGGGTGGCCGAGGGCCGCATGTTCGAAGGCCCGAGCACGGTCTGGTTCCGCCTGCGCCACCCGCTGGTGGCCGGCGAACAGCCCAGCCCCTACCAGCGCGTGCTGGTGGCGGCCGATTCCGGCAACGGCGTCAGCGCCTGCCTGGACATCCGGCACTGGAGCTACGTCAACGGCGACCTCACGGTGAACCTGCTGCGCCGGCCGGTGGGCGAGTGGGTCTGCCTGCAGGCGCGCACCGCACTGGGCGGCAACGGCTGCGGGCTGGCGGAGTCGGCGCTGTTCGACGAGGCCGGCTTCATCGGCCGTGCCACGCAGAGCCTGGCGGTGCGGCCGCGCTGAGCCGCCCCGGAAGGCGCAGCCGGGTCAGTACTGCCGGTCCGGCACCCGCAGCGCCAGCCCCTGCAGGGCCGGTCCCAGCACTATCTGGCAGGCCAGCCGGCTGCCCGGCTCGCGCGGCGCGGCGGTGAGTTCCAGCATCGCTGCCTCGCTGGCCGAGGGTGGCGGCAGGCGCCCGGCCCAGGCCGGGTCCACGACGACGTGGCAGGTGGCGCAGCGCAGCTGGCCGCCGCACTCGGCCACGATGCCGGGCACGCCGGCGCCGGTGGCCGCGGCCATCAGGCTGACGCCGTCGGGCGCCTCGAAGCCGAACAGGCTGCCGTCGGCCAGGGTGATCATGAGGTCGGGCATGCCCGGAGTCTCCCACGGCCGGCCTGGGCGGCGACACTCCGGTCCCTGCACGAGATGCCCTGCCCGGGCCACGCGCTCATGAACCTGCTCGACGCCTACCGCTACCTGGCCGCGCTGGAACAGCACCGCCACTTCGGCCGTGCCGCGGCCGCCTGCCACATCACCCAGCCGGCGCTGTCCAACGCGCTGCGGGCGCTGGAGTCGCACCTGGCGGTGGCCATCGTGCGCCGGGGCCGGCAGTACGAGGGCCTCACGCCCGAGGGCGAGCGCGTGCTGGCCACCGCGCACCGCGTGCTGCGCGAGCAGGAGGCGCTGCGCCAGGACCTGGCTGGCAGCGCCGCGCAGCCGCGCGGCCGGCTGCTCATCGGCGCCGTGCCCACCGCGGTGCCGCTGGCGGCGCGCTTCGCCGCCCGCCTGGTGGCGCAGCACCCGGGCATCGTGCCGCAGCTGCGCTCCATGACCTCGCAGGAGATCGAGACCGGCCTGGACACGCTGGCGCTGGACCTCGGCCTGGGCTACACCGAGCGCGGCGCCGGGCCGCGGGCCGGCCGCGTGGAGGCCTGGCCGCAGGTGCTGGAGCGCTACCACCTGCTGCAGCGGTCGCGCCGTGCCGCCGCGGCCTTCGCCTTCGGCGAGCCGCTCACCTGGGCGCAGGCGGCGGCGCAGCCGCTGGCGCTGCTGACGCCGGACATGCACAACCGCGCCATCCTCGACGGCGTGTTCGCCGGCCTGGGCCTGCCGGTCGCCCCGGCGGTGGAAACCAACTCGGTGATGGCGCTGGTGGCCGGCGTGCAGGCCGGCGGGCCCGCGGCCGTGCTGCCCGGTGCCGTGGTGGCCACCGTGGCCGGGCAGCGCGGGCTGGTCGCGCGGCCGCTGGTGGCGCCGGAGCTGCGCACACCCATCGGCTTCATGAGCACGGCGTTGGCGCGCCGCTCGCGCGCGCTGCAGGCGGCGCTGGCGCTGGCGGCCGACGCCGACTGGCTGGCCGACGCCGCGCGCCACAGCGGGGCCCTGGGTGCGGCCTGAATCGCGCAGGCCGGCGGCGGGACATCACGGCCGCTTATCGCCCGGTTTCCGAATTCCATTGGACAGGCCGGCGCGGCGCGGGGAATGATGCGGGCCTGTCCGCCTTTGGTGGCGGCTCGCCCGTTGCCACGCCCTGCCCACCGCCAGCCTGCCCGATGACCTCTGCCGCCCCCACCCCGCACGAGATCGCCGCCGCCGTCGACGACGCGCTGGCCCGCCATGCCGGCGAGCCCGGGGCGCTGCTGCCGGTGCTGCACGCGGTGCAGGACCGCCTGCGCCACGTGCCGCGCGAGGCCGTGCCGGCCATCGCGCAGGCGCTGAACCTCTCGCGCGCCGAGGTGCATGGCGTCGTCGGCTTCTACCACCACTTCCGCAGCGCGCCGCCGGGCCGGCGGGTGCTGCAGGTCTGCCAGGCCGAGGCCTGTCGCGCGATGGGCGCCGACACGCTGATGGCCGCGGCCCGCGCGCTGCAGGCGCAGGCCGGCGACGCGGCGCTCACGGTGGAGCCGGTGTACTGCCTGGGCCTGTGCGCCTGCGCGCCCGCCGCCCAGCTCGACGACACCCCGCACGCACGCCTGGTGCCCGACCGGCTGGCCGCGCTGCTGTCGGAGGCCGCGTGAGCGCACTGACGCTGCACCTGCCGCTGGACAGCGCCGCGCGCGCCGTCGGCGCCGAGGCGCTGGCCCATGCGCTGGCCGCCGAGGCCGAGCGCCGCGGCGTGGTGCTGACCCTGCGCCGCACCAGCTCGCGCGGGGCCTTCTGGCTGGAGCCGCTGGTGGAGTGGGACACGGCCGAGGGCCGCTGCGGCGCCGGCCCGCTGGCGCCGGCCGACGCGCCGGCGCTGCTGGCGCACCTGCTGCACGGCGCGCCGCTGGCCCAGGCCCTGGGCCGCCTCGATGCGCTGCCCTGGCTGGCGCGCCAGCAGCGCCTCACCTTCGCCCGCGCCGGCCTGACCGAACCGCTGTCGCTGGCGCAGTACGAGGCGCACGGCGGCGGTGCCGGCCTGCGCGCCGCGCGCGCCATGCCGCCCGAGGCCGTGTGGCAGCAGGTGCTGGACTCGGGCCTGCGCGGCCGCGGCGGTGCGGCCTTCCCGGCCGGCATCAAGTGGCGCACCGTGGCGCAGGCCGCTGCGGCGCGCAAGTTCGTCGTCTGCAACGCCGACGAGGGCGACTCCGGCACCTTCGCCGACCGCATGCTGATGGAAGGCGACCCCTTCCTGCTCATCGAGGGCATGGCGATTGCCGCCCATGCCACCGGCGCGCGCGAGGGCTACGTCTACATCCGCTCCGAGTACCCGGCCGCGGTGGCCACGATGCGCGAGGCGGTGGCCATCGCGCGCGCCGCCGGCTGGCTGGACGGCCTGGACCTGCGCGTGCGCATGGCCGCCGGTGCCTACATCTGCGGCGAGGAGACGGCCATGCTGGAGAGCCTGGAGGGCCGGCGCGGCCAGGTGCGCGCCAAGCCGCCCATCCCGGCGCTGCAGGGCCTGTTCGGCCAGCCCACGGTGGTCAACAACGTGCTCACCTTCGCCGCCGTGCCCACCATCCTGGCGCGCGGCGCGGCCTTCTACCGAGACTTCGGCGTCGGCCGCTCCACCGGCACCATGCCCTTCCAGCTGGCCGGCAACGTGAGGCACGGCGGGCTGGTGGAGCGCGCCTTCGGCCTCACGCTGCGCGAGCTGCTGTTCGACTTCGGCGGCGGCACCGCCAGCGGGCGGCCCCTGAAGGCGGTGCAGCTCGGCGGCCCGCTGGGCAGCTACGTGCCGCCGGCGCACTGGGACGTGGCCATGGACTACGAGGCCTGCGCCGCCATCGGCGCCGTGCTCGGCCACGGTGGCCTGGTGCTGCACGACGACCGCGCCGACATGGCGGCGCTGGCGCGCCACGCCATGGCCTTCTGCGCCCACGAGAGCTGCGGCAAGTGCACGCCCTGCCGCATCGGCAGCACGCGCGGCGTGGAGGTCATCGACCGCATCAGCGGCGGCGGCGACCGGCCGCGGCAGGTGGCGCTGCTGCGCGACCTGTGCGAGACGATGCTGCACGGCAGCCTGTGCGCCATGGGCGGCATGACCCCGTACCCGGTGCTGTCGGCACTGGACCACTACCCGCAGGACTTCGGCCTGGCCGAGGCGCCGCGGGCCGCGTGAGGATGCGATGAACCCGCTGGACCGCACCGAGATCGACCACGGCACGCCGGCGCGCAGCGCCGACCGCGAGGTGACGCTGCAGATCGACGGCTTCGCCGTGCGCGTGCCCGAAGGCACCTTGCTGATGCGCGCGGCCGTGGAGGCCGGCATCCGCGTGCCCAAGCTGTGCGCCACTGACAGCCTGGAGCCCTTCGGCTCCTGCCGCCTGTGCCTGGTGGAGGTGCAGGGCCGCAAGGGCTACCCGGCCTCGTGCACCACGCCGGCCGAGGACGGCATGGTGGTGCGCACGCAGACGCCGAAGCTGCAGCAGCTGCGCCGCGGCGTGATGGAGCTCTACATCAGCGACCACCCGCTGGACTGCCTGACCTGCAGCGCCAACGGCGACTGCGAGCTGCAGGACATGGCCGGTGCCGTGGGCCTGCGGGAGGTGCGCTACGGCATCGCCGGCCAGGCGGCGGACGGCGTCTCGGGCGCCCACCACTGCAGCGAGCCGGCCGATGCGTCCAACCCCTACTTCACGTACGACCCGTCCAAGTGCATCGTCTGCAGCCGCTGCGTGCGCGCCTGCGAGGAAGTGCAGGGCACCTTCGCGCTCACCATCGCCGGCCGCGGCTTCGACAGCCGGGTGTCGCCGGGCCAGGGCGACAGCTTCATGGCCAGCGACTGCGTCAGCTGCGGCGCCTGCGTGCAGGCCTGCCCCACGGCCACGCTGCAGGAGAAGAGCGTCATCGAGCTCGGCCAGCCGGAGCACAGCATCCTCACCACCTGCGCCTACTGCGGCGTGGGCTGCGGCTTCAAGGCCGAGATGAAGGGCAGCACCGTGGTGCGCATGGTGCCCTGGAAGGGCGGCCAGGCCAACGAGGGCCACAGCTGCGTGAAGGGCCGCTTCGCCTGGGGCTACGCCACCCATGCCGACCGCATCACCACGCCCATGGTGCGCGAGCGCATCACCGACCCCTGGCGCCCCGTGGGCTGGGACGAGGCCATCGCCTTCGCCGCCGCGCGCTTCAAGGCCATCCAGGCCGAGCACGGCGTGGACGCCGTGGGCGGCATCACCTCCAGCCGCTGCACCAACGAGGAGACCTACCTCGTGCAGAAGCTGGTGCGCGCCGCCTTCGGCACCAACAACGTCGACACCTGCGCGCGCGTGTGCCACTCGCCCACCGGCTACGGCCTGGGCCAGACCTTCGGCACCTCCGCCGGCACGCAGACCTTTGCCAGCGTGGCGCAGGCCGACGTCATCGTCGTCATCGGCGCCAACCCCACCGACGCGCACCCCGTGTTCGCCTCGCGCATGAAGCGCCGCCTGCGCCAGGGCGCGCGGCTGGTCGTCATCGACCCGCGCCGCACCGAGCTGGTGGACTCGCCGCACGTGCGCGCCACCCACCACCTGGCGCTGCGGCCCGGCACCAACGTGGCGGTGATCAACGCGATGGCGCACGTGGTCGTCACCGAGGGGCTGGTGCACGAGGCCTACGTGGCCGAGCGCTGCGACGCCAGGAGCTTCGCCGACTGGCGCGCCTTCGTCGCCCGGCCCGAGCACGCGCCCGAGGCCGTGGAGGCGGTGACCGGCGTGCCCGCGGCCACGCTGCGCGCTGCCGCGCGCCTGTACGCGCAGGGGCCCAACTCGGCCATCTACTACGGCCTTGGCGTGACCGAGCACGCCCAGGGCTCGACCATGGTGATCGGCATCGCCAACCTGGCCATGGCCTGCGGCATGGTGGGCCGCGAGGGCGTGGGCGTGAACCCGCTGCGCGGCCAGAACAACGTGCAGGGCAGCTGCGACATGGGCAGCTTCCCGCACGAGCTGCCCGGCTACCGGCACGTCTCCGACACCACGGTGCGCACCGCCTTCGAGGCGGCCTGGGGCGTGGCCCTGAGCCCCGAGCCCGGGCTGCGCATCCCCAACATGTTCGACGCCGCGCGCGCCGGCCGCTTCAAGGGCCTGTACTGCCAGGGCGAGGACATCGTGCAGAGCGACCCCGACACCCAGCACGTGGCCGCGGCACTGCAGGCCATGGACTGCATCGTCGTACAGGACCTGTTCCTCAACGAGACGGCCAAGTACGCCCACGTCTTCCTGCCCGGCAGCAGCTTCCTCGAGAAGGACGGCACCTTCACCAACGCCGAGCGCCGCATCTCGCGCGTGCGCCGTGCCATGCCGCCGCTGGCCGGCCTGGCCGACTGGGAGGTGACGGTGAAGCTGGCCAACGCGCTGGGCCACCCGACGCACTACGCGCACCCCGAGGAGGTCATGCGCGAGATCGCGGCGCTCACGCCCAGCTTCGCCGGCGTCAGCTACGACAGGATCGACCGCCTGGGCAGCGTGCAGTGGCCCTGCCATGCCGACACGCCCGAGGCCGGCACCGCGGTGATGCACGTGGGCGGCTTCGTGCGCGGCCGGGGGCGTTTCTTCAACACCCCCTACGTGCCCAGCGACGAGAAGGTCACGCGCCGCTTCCCGCTCCTGCTGACCACCGGGCGCATCCTGAGCCAGTACAACGTGGGCGCGCAGACGCGGCGCACCGCCAACACCGCCTGGCACGCCGAGGACCGGCTGGACATCCACCCGCACGATGCCGAGGAGCGTGGCATCCGCGACGGCGACTGGGTGGGCATCGAGAGCCGTGCCGGCCGCACCGTGCTGCGCGCCTGCCTGACCGACCGCATGCAGCCGGGCGTGGTCTGGACCACCTTCCACTTCCCCGAGTCGGGCGCCAACGTCATCACCACCGACAGCTCCGACTGGGCCACCAACTGCCCCGAGTACAAGGTCACCGCGGTGCAGGTGAGCAAGGTGCTGCAGCCCTCCGAGTGGCAGCAGGAGTTCCGCGCCTTCGACCGCCGGCAGCGCGAGCTGCTGGCGGCGGCGCAGGCGGACACCCCCCCGGAGCCGGTGTCGCCGTGAAGCCGATGGAGCCGCTGCTGCCGCCCGGCGTGCGCGCCGACCACGTCACCGCGTGGCGCGACGGGCAGGCCCTGCCGGGCCCCGACTGGCTGGCCGAGGAGCGGCCGGTGGCGCTGGTGTTCAACGGCATCTCGCAGGCCGTGATGCTGGCCACGCCCGCCGACCTGGAGGACTTCGCCCTGGGTTTTGCGCTCACCGAGGGCCTGCTGGACGACCCGGCCGAACTGCGCGGCGTGGACGTGGTGCCGGTGGCCGACGGCATCGAGCTGCGGCTGGAGGTCTCGGCCGCGGCCGAGTGGCGGCTGCGCGAGCGCCGGCGCACGCTGGCCGGCCGCACCGGCTGCGGCCTGTGCGGCACGGAAACCCTGGCCCAGCTGCGCCTGCCGCTGCCGGCGCTGACGCCGCTGCCGCTGGCGCCGGCCGCCGTGGCCCGCGCGCAGCAGGCCCTGCGCACCCAGCAGGCCCTGCAGCAGCTCACCGGCGCCACCCATGCCGCGGCCTGGTGCGCCCCCGACGGCAGCGTGCGCCTGCTGCGCGAGGACGTGGGCCGCCATAACGCGCTGGACAAGCTGCTGGGCGCACTGTGGCGCGCCGGTGCCCCGCGCGGCGACGGCTTCGTCTGCATCACCAGCCGCGCCAGCTTCGAGATGGTGCAGAAGTGCGCACGTGCCGGCGTGCCGGCGCTGGCCGCGGTGTCGGCGCCCACCACGCTGGCGGTGGACCTGGCGCGCGCCTGCGGCCTGCTGCTGCTGGGCTTCGTGCGCGGCGACACGCTGGTGGCCTACAGCCATGCCGAGCGCCTGCATGCCGGAGGTGCCCGATGAGCGGTGACAATCTCGTCCGCATGGCCAACCGGATTGCCGAGTTCTTCGCCGCCATGCCCGACCACGACGAGGCGGTGGCGGGCGTGGCCACGCACCTGCGCAGGTTCTGGGCACCGGCCATGCGCCGTGACCTGCACGCGCAGGTGGCCGCGGCCGGCGGCCCCGCGGCGCTGGGCCTGCACCCGCTGGTGGCCGAGGCGCTGATGGCCGAGGCTCCGGCGCGCCACGGCGCATGACGCCGGGCGAAGCCGCCGCGCCGCCGGCCGAGGGCCTGTGGACGGCGCTGCGCGACGCCATCCGCGGCACCGGTGCCGACTACACGAAGATCCCGCTCAAGCGCGCGGTCTTCCTGCTGGCCGTGCCCATGGTGCTGGAGCTGCTGCTGGAGTCCACCTTCGCCGTGGTGGACATCTGGTTCGTGGCCCGCCTCGGGCCCTCGGCCGTGGCCACGGTGGGGCTGACCGAGACCTTCCTGTTCCTGCTCTACGCCATCGGCATCGGCCTGGCCATGGCGGTCACGGCGCTGGTGGCGCGGCGCACCGGCGAAGGCGACCGGGCGGGCGCGGCCATCACCGCCGTGCAGGCGCTGTGGCTGGCGGTGATGGTGTCGCTGCCCTTCGCCGTGGTGGGCATCGTGTACGCGCGCGAGCTGCTGGCGCTGATGGGCGCCGACGAGTGGACGCTCACGCACGGCGTGCGCTACCTGCAGTGGATGCTGGGCAGCAACGTGGTGATCCTGCTGCTCTTCGTGGCCAACGCGGTGTTCCGCGGCGCCGGTGACGCCGCGGTGGCCATGCGCGTGCTGTGGCTGGCCAATGGCCTGAACATCGTGCTCGACCCCATCCTCATCTTCGGCTGGGGCCCGATCCCGGCCATGGGCGTGGAAGGCGCAGCCATTGCCACCGTCATCGGCCGCGGTGCCGGCGTGGCGCTGCAGGCCTGGATCCTGTGGCGCGGCAGCCAGCACCTGCGCATCGCCGCGGTGGCGCTGGGCCTGCAGGCGGCCACGTTCTGGCACCTCGTGCGCACCTCGCTGGGCGGCATTGGCCAGATGATCGTGGCCATGACGGCGTGGATCTTCCTGATGCGCATCCTGGCCGAGATGGGCAGCGCCGCGGTGGCCGGCGCCACCATCGCCATCCGCATCATGATGTTCACGCTGATGCCGGCCTGGGGGCTGTCCAACGCCGCGGCCACGCTGGTGGGGCAGAACCTGGGTGCGGGTGAGCCGGCGCGTGCCGAGGCCGCGGTCTGGCGCATCGGCTGGATGACCATGGCCTTCACCGTGGGCGTCTCGGTGCTGTTCTTCCTGTTCCCGCGCGAGCTGATCGGCCTGTTCACGGCCGACGCCGCCGTGATCGACGTTGGCGCGCAGTGGCTGCGCATCCTGTCCTACTCGTACTTCGTCTACGGCTGGTGGATGGTGGCGGTGCAGGCCTTCAACGGGGCCGGCGACACGGTGACGCCGACCAAGATCAACCTCGTGTTCTTCTGGCTCATCCAGATCCCACTGGCCTGGGCGCTGGCGCTGCAGTCCGGCCTGGGCGCCGGCGGCGTGTTCTGGGCGGTGTTCGTCTCGGAGACCTCGGTGGGCCTGTTCACGCTGTGGCTGTTCTCGCGCGGGGGCTGGAAGGCGGCGCGCGCATGACACGGCGTGTCCTGCTGCATGCGTGCGCCCTGTCGCGGTGGCCGGCTTGGCCTGCCGAAGGGGGCGCATGCCGCAGGTCGACTTGTCGAACACCAGCCGCCGTGCTTCACGGCGGCCACCCCTGGCGCGGGCCCCTGGCCTTTCGCGACGCGCTGCGCCAGTCGCCGGCCGGGCGTGCGCAGCACGCCGGCCTCAAGCGCCAGCTTGCCGGGTCGCCGGGCCTCGACGGGGCGGCCTGCACCGAGGCCCAGGCGCCCTCCATCCGGGCGGGGCTGGCGGCCGCGCCGGCAGGGCTGGCTGGCGGCGCCGACCATGCACCGTGAGCCGGCGGGCGTGAACGACACGGTGTTCGAGACACCGCGCCTGCGGGTGCGGCGCTGGCGCGAGAGCGACCTGCCGGGCCTGGCCGCCGTGTACGGCGATGCCGAGGCCATGCGCTGGGTGGGCGACGGCCGGCCGCTCGATGCCCAGGCCTGCCGGCACTGGCTGGACGTCACCCGCGGCAACTACGCGCGGCGCGGCTATGGCATGTTCGCCGTCGAGTGGAAGGTCACGCCGGGCCTGGTGGGCTGCTGCGGCATCGTGCACCCCGGCGGCCAGCCCGAGGCCGAGCTGAAGTACGCCTACCTCCGGCAGGTGTGGGGCCAGGGCATCGCCACCGAGGCACTGATCGGCCTCATCGGCCACGCCATCGGCGTGCACGGCCTGCGGCGCCTGATCGCCACCGCGGCACCGGAGAACACCGCCTCGCACCACGTGCTGCGCAAGGCCGGCATGACGGTGGCGGAACGGCGGCGCAACGAGGATGGCAGCGAGACGGTGGTGTTCGAGGTCACGGCACCGAAGCCGCTGGCGTGATCGCCATCGGCGCTGCCGCGCCGGTGTACGACGCCCTATGCGGACGCATGATGCCATCCGATCCGGTCCCGTGGCCGGGTCACCGGGGCAGCCGCGCGTGCCGACGCGGCCGGCATCGGGATCTTGCGTACCCTCGTGCAACTGCGGGCGTGTGCGGTAACCCCGGTGACCTGGCCTTGCGGCTGTCGCGATGCGAAGAGAAGGCTGAAGCCGCGGGCGGGACCCACGCTTCCTTCAGCCACAACAAGCGAGCGCAGTTCAAGGAGTTGTTCGTCGACGCCCGGCCCGAGCTCATGGCGCTGCCCGATCCACCCGGGCGGGCTGTCGGGTTCATCAACCTCGAGGGCAAGGGCAAGAATATGGCAAGCAAAGGACTCAAGAAGTAGGTGGAGAACCGGTGATTGAGGCGCGGCAGACCCGAGCAACGAATTGACCAACGACGAAATAGAGAGCGCCGTTCAATGCAACTGACACAACCCAGAGTGCCGGATTGTTCTGTGTCGGATCGGCCACCGGCAATATTGCTGAAGGCCAAAGCATCAGTCGAAGTGTTCCAACCCAGACATGCGCCGAGTCGACCCAGGCGTTGAATGTCGGCATCCAACGGTACAGGGCAATCCAGACAGACGGCAGCACCAGCCCAACAAGAGCAAACTGGCTCGCGTCATGAGCCCGTAGCAGGGTGTTGCGCTGCCTCCGGGGATTCGTAGCAGATAGTTCTAGAGTCCGATCAACCCGAAATGGAGATCGGACCGATGAAGAAGCGATACACCGAGGAACAGATCATTGGCTTCCTGCGTGAGGCTGATGCCGGGCTGCCGGTCAAGGAGCTATGCAGGAAGCATGGCTTCAGCGAGCCGAGCTACTACGCCTGGAAGGCCAAGTTCG
>VFQM010001658.1_pt1 | contig 18825 bp, 12 predicted proteins | sample 3512391 | NCBI WGS metagenome assembly VFQM01 (sample SAMN10412369, study PRJNA504923) | tailings metagenome | isolation source: Replicate 1 from Balatoc abandoned mine | place: Philippines | reverse complement strand
CGCCGCGGATTTCGCCCAGGATGATGCGGTCAGGACGCATACGCAGGGCGTTCTTGACGAGGTCGCCGATGGTGATCGCGCCCTGGCCTTCAAGGTTCGGCGGACGGGTTTCGAGCGGCAGCCAGTGCGGCTGCTGCAGGCGAAGTTCGGCCGCGTCTTCGATGGTCAGCACGCGCTCGCCCGGGTCGATCATCTTCGACAGGGCGTTGAGCATGGTCGTCTTACCCGAACCCGTACCGCCCGAGATGACGATGTTCATCCGGCACGCGCCCGCGATCTTCAATGCGGTGCACATCTTGTCCGACATCGAACCGAAGTCGCGCAGCATGTCGAGCGTGATCGGCTTCTCGGAGAATTTACGGATCGAGATCGCCGTGCCGCGCAGCGACAGCGGCGGCACGATCACGTTCACACGCGAGCCGTCCTTGAGGCGGGCGTCGGCAAGCGGGGTGGTCTGGTCGACGCGGCGGCCGACCTGGTTGACGATGCGCTGCGCGATCTGGAACAGGTGCTGCTCGTCGCGGAAGCGGATCGGGGCGAGCTGGAGCTTGCCCTTCTTTTCGATGTAGGTCTGGTCGGGGCCGTTGACCATGATGTCGGACACGTCCGCATCATTGAGCAATTCTTCGAGCGGGCCGAAGCCGAGCAGCTCGTCGATCAGCACCTTCTCCAGCGCGAATTGCTCGCGGCGGTTGAGGGTGACCTTGAGCTCGGCCAGCACCTCCATGATGATCGGGCGGAATTCCTCGGAGAGTTCCTCCTTGGAAAGCGTCGCCGCCGCCTCGGGGTCGACGCGCTCGAGCAGGCGCGGGAGCACCTGTTCCTTGATCTTGTGGACGCTGGCCTCGAAGCCGCCGACGTCGGAATTGGCCTCGTTGACCGCTGCCATGCGCTCGTTGAGGCGGTCGATCGCCTCCGAGGATGTGGCCGGACGGCTCGCTGCCGGAGCGGGTGCCGGGGCGGGGCGGGGCGGGGCTGCCTCGCCGGGGATGGGCGGGAACTGTTCGCCGCCGCGCAAAGGCGCGGCAATGCCTGCGCCTGCGCCGGTGCCCGCGCCCTTCATGGGCCGTGCGACACCGAAAGCGGGCCGTGCGCCCGGCTTCATTCCGCCTGCGTTGCCCTTTTTACCGAATGCGCTCATTCCCAGCCCCCGCGGCTCTCAATCCATTTCGCGCAGCCTGCCTCGTGCAGAAAAAGCTGCGCCACGAGGGTCGGAGATAGGCCGCAATGGTTATTTTTTCCTAAACCGGCCACTCCGGCAGCCATCCTTGGGCTTGCCGTTAAGGACCGGACGGCTAGAGCAGCAGGCAAGGCAACAAGGGAACACCCATAGCAATGTGCGGCATTATCGGGATCGTGGGCGAGGGTAATGTGGCCGGTCGCCTGGTCGACGGGCTGAAGCGCATGGAATATCGCGGCTACGACAGCGCGGGGATCTGCACTTTGCACGATGGCGCGCTGGTGCGCCGCCGGGCGGAGGGGCGGCTGGCGAACCTCGTTACTGTGCTGGCGGATGATCCTGCGCCCGGCAATGTCGGCATCGCGCATACCCGCTGGGCGACCCACGGCGCGCCGACCGCCGCCAATGCCCATCCCCATGCCACCGGCGAGGTCGCGATCGTCCACAATGGCATCATCGAGAACTACAAGGACCTGCGCGCAGAACTGGCCGCGCAGGGCCGGGTGTTCGAGAGCGAGACCGATACCGAGATCGTCGCCCACCTCATCTCCGCCGAGGTCGAGGCCGGGGCCGATCCCGTCACCGCCGTGCGCGCCGTGCTGCCGCGTCTGCGCGGGGCCTTCGCGCTTGCCATCGCCTTCCGCCGGCACCCCGACCTCCTGATCGGCGCGCGCCTCGGCTCGCCGCTGGTGGTGGGTTACGGCGAGACGGGGGGCAAGGGCGAGGGGGCGGAGATGTATCTCGGCTCCGACGCGCTCGCGCTCGCGCCGCTGACCCAGCGCATCGCCTATCTCGAGGAAGGCGACTGGGTGGTGATCCGCCGCGGTTCGGCCGAGATCTTCGATGCGGCAAACAATCCCGTCACCCGCGAGATCCAGACCTCGGGCGCGTCTGCGGCGATGGTCGAGAAGGGCAATTACCGGCATTTCATGCTCAAGGAGATCTACGAGCAGCCCACCGTGGTGGCGCAGACGCTCGGCTCCTACCTGCGCCGCTCGGACAATTCCGTGGCGCTGCCGCAGATCGATTTCGACCTGTCGGCGGTGCGCCGGTTGACGATCGTTGCCTGCGGCACCTCGTTCTATGCCGGGATGGTGGCGAAATACTGGTTCGAGCAATTCGCGCGCGTGCCGGTCGATATCGATGTGGCCTCGGAATTCCGCTACCGCCAGCCGGTGCTGGAAGAGGGCGGGCTGGCCCTGTTCATCTCGCAGAGCGGGGAGACCGCCGACACGCTCGCGGCGCTGCGGCACTGCAAAGCCAATGGGCAGACCATCGGCGTGGTCGTCAACGTGCCGACCAGCACGATGGCGCGCGAGGCCGACCTGCTGCTCCCAACCCATGCCGGGCCGGAGATCGGCGTCGCCTCGACCAAGGCCTTCACCTGCCAGCTTGCCGTGCTCGCCGCGCTCGCTGCGCACATGGCGGTGAAGAAGGGCCGTCTGGACCGCGAGCAGGAGGCCGAGATCGTGCGCCACCTGCTCGAGGCGCCCGCCGCGCTCAACGCCGCGCTGGCACATGACGATGACATCGCCGCCATGGCGCACCTCATCGCCCCGGCGCGCGATGTGCTCTATCTCGGCCGCGGGCAGGATTATCCGCTGGCGCTGGAAGGGGCGCTGAAGCTCAAGGAAATCAGCTATATCCACGCCGAGGGCTATGCTGCGGGCGAGATGAAGCACGGGCCGATCGCGCTGATCGACGATGCCGTGCCGGTGGTGGTGATCGCGCCGTCCGGTCCGCTGTTCGAGAAGACCGTCTCCAACATGGAAGAGGTGCGCGCCCGCGGCGGGCAGGTGGTGCTGGTCTCGGACGCGCAAGGCATTGCCCATGCCGGCGAGGGCTGCATCGCGACGATCGAGATGCCGGTGGTCCACCCGCTGATCGTGCCGCTGGTCTATGCCGTACCGGTGCAGTTGCTCGCCTATCACGTCGCCGTGGTGAAGGGCACCGACGTCGACCAGCCGCGCAATCTCGCCAAGTCGGTGACGGTGGAATAGCGCCCGCCGCCGCACGGCCGGGGTCGGCGCATTTAACCATCGATCCGCGTCGTTCTCCCTCGGATTTTTACAGAGGGCTAACCATTCGCGGTTAATCCGGCGCGGTGGTGAAGCAGCTTCCCTCTCCGCAGCCGGCGATTCCGGGCAAGTTGGCGCTGTCCGATGTGCTCGGGCTGACGCGCGATCCTGCCTTCGATCCCATGCGCCTCAGGCCCGACGAGCAGCGCGATCTCGCCGAGGCGAGCCGCAACCGGATGCTCGCGCAGGGCCTGGTCGCCGCCTTCGTGGTCGCCATTTTCGCGCCGCTGATCGGACTGCCCATCGTGGCGGAGTGGATGGCGGTGGTCGCCATTGTGCTTTACCGCACGCGCAAGACCGACATGCTGCTGGTTACCCCTGGCTACAGGGGCGGTTCGGCCGCGCTCGAACGGGCGCAAAACCTCAACGCGGCCGCACTTGCGGTGTGCTGGGTGGCGGCGCTGCTCATCTTTCCCTGGCTGTCGGAAGGCGCGCAGCAGCAGGCGCTGGTGCTGATCACGCTGACGATGATGGTCGCCTCGACCTTTGTCTTTTCGACCAGCCCGCTCAGCGTGCTGATCTATATCGCGATGCTCGGCCTCGGCACGATCGTCCTGCTGGCGCTGGAGCGGCAATGGCAGGCGATGGGCGGGGCGATCCTGTTCACGATCGCCTGCCTTGTCGCCACGATCGAGATCCGCACCACCTTTGTGAAGGCACGGCTGGCCGAGGCTGCCGTGGCCGAGAAGGAGGCGGTCGTCTCGCTGCTGCTGCGCGAGTTCGAGGAAAACGAGGCCGACTGGCTGTGGGAAGTGGACCCGGCCCGCCGCCTTCGCTCGGTCTCCCCGCGCTTCGCCTTCGCGCTCGGGCGCTCGCAGGGCGAGGTCGAGGGCAAGCCGCTGCTCGAAATGGTGGCAGGAAGCCTGTGGTCGAGCGGCCAGTTCCCGCCCAGCCTCCACGATCTGGCCGAGCGGCTCAAGAACCGCGAGAACTTCTCCAATATGCTGGTGCAGGTCTCGATCCTCGGCGAGGAGCGGTGGTGGGAGCTGTCCGGCACCCCGATGCGCGACGAGGAGGGCCGCTTTACCGGCTTCCGCGGGGTCGGATCGGATGTGACCGAGCAGCGCAAGTCCTCCGAGAAGATCGCCTATCTTGCGCGGTTCGACACGCTCACCCAGTTGCCCAACCGCCTGCAACTGACCGAGGCGCTGGGCGAGGCGCTGCGCTATGCTGCACAATGGCGCACGCGCTGCGCCCTGCTGATGGTCGATCTCGACCGCTTCAAGGCCGTCAATGATTCGCTCGGCCACATGACCGGCGACAAGCTGCTGGCGCAGGTCTCGGCGCGGCTGCAATCGCTGATGGGCGAGAACCAGATGGTCGGCCGCCTCGGCGGCGACGAGTTCGCGATCGTGGTCCGCGATGCCGGCACGCCCGGCGCGGTGCGCGAGCTTGCCCGGCAGGTGATCCAGCGCCTCTCGGAGCCCTATCAGGTCGATCATCACACGCTTTATGTCGGCGCCAGCGTCGGGTCGGCCGAAGGCCCGCGCGACGGCAACAGCGTCGAGGAGATGATGCGCAATGCCGACCTTGCGCTCTACCGCGCCAAGGACAGCGGCGGGGGCGAGCATTGCGGCTTCGAGCCGGTGCTGCACGCCTCGGCGGAAGAGCGCCGCCAGCTCGAGGTCGCCTTGCGCAAGGCGCTGGGTCGCGACGAGATGCTGCTGCACTATCAGCCGGTCGTCGATGCCCGCAGCGAAGGCGTGGTCAGCTTCGAGGCGCTGGTGCGCTGGAACAGCGCGGAGCATGGCTTCGTCAGTCCCGGCAAGTTCATCCCGCTTGCCGAGGACACGCGTCTGATCGTGCCGATCGGGCAGTGGGTCATGCGCAAGGCCTGCGAGGAGGCGCGCAGCTGGCCCGAGCATGTCAAGGTCAACGTCAACGTCTCGCCCGAGCAGTTGCTCGAGCCCGGCTTCCACGATGATGTGGTGCAGGCGCTCGCCTTCACGGGTCTGCGCCCCGAGCGGCTCGAGATCGAGGTGACGGAGAGCATCTTCCTGCGCGACGCGAGCGTGGCCCGCAATGCGCTCGAGCAGGTGATGGCGCTGGGCTGCTCGGTCGCGCTCGACGATTTCGGAACGGGCTATTCCTCGCTCGGCTATCTGAGGAAATTGCGGTTCTCGACCATCAAGGTGGATCGCACCTTCGTCCAGGGCGCAGCGCAAGGCAGTGCGGAAAGCCTCGCGATCATCAACGCGGTGGTGGCGATGGCCAAGAGCCTGCAGATGTCCACCACGGCCGAAGGGGTCGAGACCGCCGAGGAAGCCGAGCTGATCCGCGCCCTCGGCTGCGACAAGATCCAGGGGTTCTATTTCGGACGGCCGATGAGCGCGGCGGAAGCCGGCAGCCTGTTCGGCGCGAGGCAGGAACGCCGCGCCTGAGCGGCGCAGCGGTGACGCCGGAGCGCCGGGTCAGGCGGTCGCGAAGGCCGACAGGGCGGCCTCGAACAGGCGCCGCCCGTCCGCCCCGCCGAGCGCGGCATGGGCAGCGGGCTCGATCGCGCGTTCGGGGTGCGGCATCATGCCGAGCACCCGCCCGTTGGCGCTGAGCACCCCGGCAATGTCCCGCGCCGAGCCGTTGACCGCCTCGGCATAACGGAACGCCACGCGCCCTTCGCCCTCGAGCCGGTCGAGCGTTTCGGCATCGGCGTAGTAATTGCCGTCATGATGCGCGACGGGGATGCGGACCGTTTCGCCCGCAGCATAGGCGGCGGTGAAGGGCGAGGCGGCGTTCTCCACCGTCAGCGCCACGGTGCGGCAGACGAAGCGCTGGCCGGCATTGCGCAGCAGGGCGCCGGGCAGCAGGCGCGCTTCGGTGAGCACCTGGAAGCCGTTGCACACGCCGAGCACCGGCACGCCGCGCTCCGCAGCGGCCACAACCGCGCGCATGATCGGGCTGGTTGCCGCCATTGCGCCCGAGCGCAGGTAATCGCCATAGGAAAAGCCGCCCGGCAGCGCGATCAGATCGAGCCGGTCGGGCAGTTCGGCATCGCCGTGCCAGACGCGGACCGCCGGGGTTCCCGACACCGCTTCCAGCGCCGATGCCATGTCCCGGTCGCAATTGGAGCCGGGGAAGGTGATGACCGCCGCCCGGAACGCCATCAGTTCGCGCTCTCGCCGGAGGTTTCGATCGTGAAGCTTTCGATCACGGTGTTGGCGAGCAGCTTCTCGCACATCTGCCGGATCGTACCCTCGTCGGTGCCGTCGGCCAGATCGAGTTCGATCAGCCGGCCCACGCGCACATCGGCAACGCCCTCGAAGCCGAGGCCTTCCAGCGCATGATGGACAGCGCGGCCCTGGGGATCGAGCACGCCGGGCTTCAACCTTACGAGGACGCGCACTTGCATGAGGTGATGCTCCATTGTTCGGCCGGCCGGCTGCCGGGCTATTTTGCGCCGTCGCTATAGCGTCCCCGGACGCGGGTGCAATCGCGCTGATCGCGCTTCTTCACCGCTCCGGGCACCCGCAAGCGCCCTTGCCGTGTCACAATCCGGTCAGGCACGCAGGGCAAATGTAACCCTGTTGCAACAAATAGCCCGGTTTCGCGCGAAAAGCGTCGCTTTCGGGCAACAATGTGACCTGCAAAACTCGCGCGAATCGCACAGAAGTGCCACCGCGCGCTCCGCAGCCGCTCAGTGTTGCATCAGAACAGGGGCCTAGTCCGATGTCTCACCGCTTCTCCGCATTCCGCGCCGCCTGGGCCGGTTCCACCGTGCTCGCGGCCGCCGCCTTCGGCTTTGCCGCGCCTGCCGCCGCGCAGGACGATGCCGCCGCCGTCGCCGCCGAGGCCGACGGCCAGCTTGCCACCATCATCGTGACCGCCAACCGGCGCGAGGAAAACCTTCAGGACGTGCCGGTTTCGGCCGACATCCTCGATTCCGAGCGCGTCGGCGCGATCTTCAGCGCCACCGCCGACATCACCGCGCTGGCCGGCACCGCGCCCGGCCTCAATGTCGAAAGCTCGAACGGCCGTGTCGCCCCGCGCTTCTACATCCGCGGCCTCGGCAACACCGATTTCGACCTGGCCGCCTCGCAGCCGGTCTCGGTCATCCTCGACGATGTCGTGATGGAGAACGTCACGCTCAAGAGCTTCCCGATCTTCGACGTCGAGCGGGTCGAGGTGCTGCGCGGGCCGCAGGGCACCCTGTTCGGCCGCAACACCCCGGCGGGCATCGTCAAGATCGATTCGATCAAGCCGAGCCACGACACCTCGGTAGCCACCTCGATGTCCTTCGGCAGCTTCGACACGATCGGCCTCAACGGCGCGGTCGGCGGCTCGCTGGTCAAGGACGTGCTGGCCTTCCGCGCCTCCGCGCAGCTGCAAAAGCGCGGCGACTGGATCGACAATGGCCGCACCGGCCGCGAGAACGTGCTGGGCGGCTACACCGATATCGCGGTGCGCGGCCAGTTGCTGTTCACCCCGACCGAGCGTGCGAGCATCCTCGCCGCGGTCAATTACCGCGACCTCGACGGCTCCTCGACCTTCTTCCGCGCCAATATTCTCGGGCCGGGCAACAACCGTCTCAATGCGAACTATGACCGCAACACGGTGTTCTACGACGCCGGCGGCGGCAACGAGGCCAACTACAGCCAGTTCGGCGCGACGCTGACCGCGTCCTACGAATTCGACGGCGCGACGCTGACCTCGATCACCAGCCACTGGACGAGCGAAGGCTCGAGCCGCGGCGACATCGACGGCGGTTTCGGTGCGGTGTTCCTGCCGGGCGGCGGCGGGCCGGGTCTGATCCCGTTCCCCTCGGACACGCAGGACTCGCTCGATCTGGAGCAGACCACGCAGGAAGTGCGCCTCGCCTCGACCGGTGAAGGCCCGCTCTCCTGGCAGATCGGCGGCTTCTACTTCACCAGCGATTTCGATGTCAGCACGGTCGGGTTCACCTTCCCGCCGCCGGTCACCGTCAACCACACCAACGACGCCTGGGCCCTGTTCGGCCAGCTCTCCTACCAGCTGACCGATACCCTGCGCGCGACCGGCGGCATCCGCTACACCGATGACCAGAAGGACTTCTTCGTGCGTTCGGGCGCCGCGCCGCAGCCGCGCAGGGTCGGCGACAAGAACATCGACTGGGATCTCAGCCTGTTCGCCGACGTGTCGGAAGACGCGAGCGTCTATGCCAAGATCGCCAATTCGTTCCGCGGGCCGACCATCCAGGGCCGCGATGTCGCCTTCTTCAGCGCACCCTCGGTCGCGCAGTCGGAGAACATCACCTCCTACGAAGTCGGCTTCAAGAGCGAGCTGGCCGATCGCCGGGTGCGTCTGAACGGTGCGGTCTACTACTACACCGTCACCGACCCGCAGTTCACTGCGGTCGGCGGCTCGGGCAATCTGGTGCAGCTGGTCAACGCCAACAAGGGCGAGGCCTACGGCTTCGAACTCGACAGCGCCTTCCAGGTCTCCCCGCAGTTCCTCGTGACCCTCGGCGTTGCCTACAACAGCACCGAGATCCAGGATGCCGACCTCGCCGTCGGCATCTGCGCCCAGTGCACCGTGACCGATCCGACCCGGGTGATCTCGGGCACCCGCCGCGCCTTCATCGACGGCAACCCCTTCCCCAACGCGCCGGAATGGAGCGGTGACCTCACCGCCCGCTACAGCGTGCCGGTCGGCAATTCGGGCGAGTTCTTCATCTTCACCGACTGGGTCTTCCTCGGCGAAACCAACTTCCTGCTCTACGAAAGCGCCGAGTTCAACGCCGGCAGCCGGATCGAGGGCGGCCTGAAGGTCGGTTACTCGGGCGACAACGGCCAGTGGGAAGTCGCGGCCTTCGCCCGCAACATCACCGACGAGGACAATGTCCTCGGCGTGATCGACTTCAACAACAACACCGCCTTCGTCAACGATCCCCGCGTGATCGGAGCGATGGTCAGCGTGAAGTACTAAGGGAGGGCCTTCCTCCGGGAAGGTGAACCAAAGGGGAAAGCCGGCGGGGGGCGACCTGCCGGCTTTTTCTTTGCCTGTTACTGAGCCGGGCTCTGTCCGGAGGCTTCGGGCACCACCACGAAGGCCACTGCACCCTCGGGCGCCAGATAGCGGAGCGCCGCCTGATGGATGTCTTCGGGCGTGATTGCGCGCATGACATCGGGCGCCGCAAGGAAGCGGTCGATCCGCTCCGGCTCGCTCTGCGAACGCGATGCGAGCGCCAGCCAGCCGCCCAGATCCTTGAGGGTGTTGTTATACTCCTCGAGATAGGGCTTGCGGGCGCGCTCGATCACATCGGCATCGAGCGGCTTTGCCCGCATATCGGCCACCAGCTTGTCCAGCGCGGCGCGGGTCGCCTCGATCTTGTCCGCCGCGACCGAGGCGCTGATCGTGAAGGTGCCGTAGCCGGAATAGTAATGGCTGGTGCTTGACCCGGCGGAGGGCGAATAGGCCTGCCCCAGCTCCTCGCGCAGCCGGTCGGTCAGTTCCAGCCGGACGATCCGCGCCAGCAATTCGAGCCGCGCGGCCTCGGCCAGATCGCGGTCGTCGGTGGTCGGCCAGACCCATTGCAGCAGGGCCTGATCGGGCTCGCCCCTGTGGGTGAGGCGGTGCTCGCCCCGCGCGGCGGTGAAGCTGCGGGTGCGGTTTTCGGTGCGCGGCCGGAACTCCGCCTCGCGCGGCGGCAGCGCACCGAGGGTTGAGGCGACCGCGGCAATCGCGGCATCCTCGTCGAGGTCGCCGACCAGCGCGATCTCGACGGCGCCTTTGGTGAGCCGGTCCCCCATGCTCGCCTTGAGCTGCGCGAAATCGAGCGCGAGGAAGGCTTCCCTGGGCTGGAGGCTGAAGCGCGGATCGCCGTCCGACAGGATCGTCCCGCTCGCCGCGCCCAGCGCCCGGCCGGGTGTGGAGGTCAGCGTGTTGAAGAAATTTTCGATATTGCGCCGGAACCGCTCGACGCCTTCGGGCCGGTAGCCCGGGTCGGCGAGGGTCGCGGCGAGCACCTGCATCTGGAGCGCGAGATCGCGCGGAGTGGTGGTGGCCGAGGCGGTGAAGGCATCGGCGCTGCTATCGAGATCGAAGCTGACGCTGCGCCCGGCGAGCACGCTCGCCAGCTCGTCCTGGCTGTGCTTGCCGAGCCCGCCTGCGGGCAGCGAGGCGGCGAGGTAGACCGCGAGCGGCGCCTCGCGGGTGTTCATCAGGTCCCCGCCATCCACCGCCAGCGCAAAGGCGATGCGGTCCTTGCGCACGGCGGCCTTGCGGAGCGTCAGCCGCACCCCGTTCTCGAAGCGGATCTGGCGCAGGCCGAGGCGCGGCTCGATGGTATCGGCGACGACCTTCCCCGCCGGGCCGAAATCGCTGTAGCCGAAGGCGAGCGGGCCATTGTCGACCGGCGCGGCTATGGCCAGTGCCATGCCTTCATCGAAGGCCGCCCGCAGCGCCGCTTCGCCGCCCTTAGGCGGGGTGCGGCCCTCGAAGCGGATCAGCGGGTCGGCGAGCGGGGCGGCATCCTCGCGCATCGCCTGCCACACGGCCTCGGGGGTGATCTCGGGGGCGAGCCGCTCGAATTCGGCGAGCTGCCATTCGGGGGTGACGGGTACACGCTCGTCGCTGGCAAGCGCCAGCGCCGCGCCCACGAACACCGTATTGCCGCGCGTGTCGGCCGATTTGACCGCGTTCTCGAGGCTGGTGCGGATATTGGCGAGCTGTTCGCCCAGTTCGGCCCCGGTGAAGCCGTGGGTGACAGCCTGATTGACCTCGCGCACCGCGGCGAGCACGCCCTTTTTCCATTCCCCGTCGGCGCTGCTGACCGTGAGGCTGGTGATGCGCGCCGCCTCGAAGATGTCCCCCGTGCCGAAACTGGCGCCGCGAAACGGGGCATCGCCCCCCCGCGCGAGCCGGGCGAGGCGGCGGTTGACGATCCCGTAGCCGATGGCGCGGAGCAGATCGCTGCGGCGGTTGGCGCGGGTGTCCGGCCGCTCGCGCCACGGAGCGAGGCGGCTGATCGTGACGCTTTCCGCCAGCGCGGGATCGATATGGATGTCGGTCAGACCCTTGATGGTGGTATCGACGGGGCCGGCATCGGGCTCGGCCGGGGCGGGGCCGGGCACCCAGTCGGCAAAGCGGGCGCGGATCGCGGCCTCGACCACCTCGACCGGGTAATCGCCGACCACCACCAGCACCGTGTTGGCGGGGCGATAGGTGCGCTCGTAAAGCGCTCGGATCTGCGCTGAGGTGGCATTTTCCAGCACCTCGACAGTGCCGATCGGGAGCCGGCGGCCATAGCGCGCATCGGGAGCGAGGAAGGCGACATTGTCTTCGTAATTGCGCAGGCCAAAGCCGGCGCGGTCGCGCCTTTCGGCGAGGATCACGCCCTTCTCGCGCGCAACGGCGTCCCCGGAGATGGTCAGTTCGCTCGCGGTCTCGCGCATCAGCATCAGCGCGGTGCCCAGCAGCGCCTCGTCATTGCGCGGCAGGTTGAGCATATAGGTGATCGCCTCGTAGCCGGTCGAGGCATTGGTGTCCGCGCCGAAGGCCAGCCCCTCGCGTTCGAGAAGCTTGATCATCTCGCCCTCGGGGATGCCCTTGGACCCGTTGAAGGCCATGTGTTCGAGGAAATGGGAAAGGCCGCGCTCGGTATCGGTCTCCTCGAGCGCACCCGAATTGATCCGCATCCGCACCAGTGCCGTTCCGGCGGGTGTGCCATTGCGGCGGATGACGTAGCGCAGCCCGTTGGGAAGCAGGCCGAAGGTGTAGGCGGGATCGACCGGAACGTCGCTCGCCTCGAAGGCCCAGACCGGGGCGGGCGCGGCAGCTTGCGCCGGTGTTCCGGCGGCAGGCTTGTCCTGCGCGGCGAGCGTGGTGGTTAGGGCAAGCGGGGACAGCGCCAGCAGAAGGCCGGCTGCAAGGGGGGCATTCCGCATGGGTGTCAGGCGTCTCTCGGATCGGTCATGGACGACCCGAGAGTAGCGCGTGAAACGGGCCTGTCAGCCTATTTCTTGAGCGGCGGGGGACCGCGCAGACGCGAGCGGTGGTGCGAGATGTCGAACACCTCGCCCGGGCCATTATCCTCGCCGTTCAGCAGACCGAGGCGGCGGGCGACTTCGCGATAGGCCTCTTCCTCGCCGCCGAGGTCGCGGCGGAAGCGGTCCTTGTCGAGCTTCTCGCCGGTCGCCATGTCCCACAGCCGGCAGCCGTCGGGGCTGATCTCGTCGGCGAGGATCACGCGGCTGTAATCGCCATCATACAGGCGGCCGAACTCGAGCTTGAAGTCGACCAGGCGGATATCGATCGCGGCGAACATCCCGCACAGGAAATCATTGATGCGGATCGCCATCGAGGAAATGTCGTGCATCTCCTCGTTTGAGGCCCAGTTGAAGCAGGCGATATGCTCTTCGGCGACCAGCGGATCGCCCAGCGCGTCGTCCTTGTAGTAATATTCGATCAGGGTGTGCGGCAGCGGCTCGCCCTCGGGGATGCCGAGGCGCTTGCTGATCGAACCGGCGGCGACATTGCGCAGCACCACTTCGAGCGGGATGATGTCGACCTGGCGGATCAACTGCTCGCGCATGTTGAGGCGGCGGATGAAGTGGGTCGGGATGCCGATATGGCCGAGGCGGGTGAAGACGTGCTCGCTGATGCGGTTGTTGATCACGCCCTTGCCGTTGATCGTGCCCTTCTTCTCGGCGTTGAAGGCGGTCGCATCGTCCTTGAAATACTGGATCAGCGTGCCCGGTTCGGGACCCTCGTAAAGGATCTTGGCCTTGCCTTCGTAGAGCTTGGTGCGGCGGGACATCGTCTGTTTCCCTTTTCAGCGAATGGTGCCCGGGGGCGGATTTGAACCACCGACACGCGGATTTTCAATCCGCTGCTCTACCCCTGAGCTACCCGGGCATTCGCTGCGAGCGACGGGGAAAAGCCTTGTGGCTGCCCCGGCGAGCAAATGAGAGCGGCTCTATGGCGAAGGCTGCGGGGGTTGACAAGGAGGTTTTTGTCCACAGGCGCGCGAGAATGTTGCCCGCCGCCTCAGTCCTGCTCGCGCCAGCTTTCCTGCGCCAGTTCCTCGGGGTCGGCAGGCGGCCCGGGGACGGCATAGGAATCCGAGAACCAGCGCGCCAGATCGCGGTCGCGGCAGCGTTCGGAGCAGAAGGGATGGTGTTTCTCGACCCGCGGCTTGCGGCAGATCGGGCAGGGCTTGGAGGAGGTCGTCATGCCGACAGAAGCTGGGCATTGGCGGCTTCGATGGCAAGGGCGGGATCGGTCGCAATCCGCACCTCGCGCCCCGTCCGGCGGGCAAGCTCCTCGAGCCACGCCTGCTTGAGCTTGGCCGCGAGCGCCGGGTGGACAGTCAGTTGCAGCACGCGGCCGCTGCCGGTGTCCGCCGCCAGTTCGGCGCGGCGCAGCGCCATGCGGGCGGCCATGCCCAGCCGGTGGCGGGCGAATCGGTGCAGCAGCGAAGGCCCGGCGAGCCGCGCCACCAGCTGGACAAAGCCGAACCCGTTCATCGCCGTGACCTCGTGCGGCCATCCTGCAAGCGCGGCCCCGAGCGCCCTATCGACCGCCCGGCGATCCTCCTTTGTCTGGAGGGTAGGAAAGTCGATCCCGATGTTCCCGCCAAGATCGAACCACGCGATCGCCCGGGCGATTGCCGGGACCGCGGCGAGCGCCACCTCGCGCGGCGCGCCCACCCCGTCGATATCGATCAGCGTCATCGCCGGGGTGACGCTGACGAGAATTTCGCCGCCGGGAAAATCAAGACTGGCCGAGGAGGCCGCGTGCCACACATCCTCCCACAGACCGGCTGGGAAGCGGCGGACGATCCGGCCGTCGGGGCAGGCAGGGACGGCGGTGGAGGGCGCATCGCTGGTCGCAACCCGCGCCTGAGCGCGCTTCAGGCGCCCGCGCTCGGCCAGCGCGGCGCGGGTGATGACAAGATCGAGGCTCTGGCCTTCGGTGACACCGGGGGGAAGGTGGTCAACCAGCGCCTCGCTCCCGTCAGCGAGCAGCGCGACCCCGCGGCGCGTGCCTTTGAGCTTGGTGGTGAGTTGGCCCGTGACGCGGGCACCTGCTGCAAATTCGCCCGGCCACATCATGCGGGCGGCCAGCACCCGCTCGCCCTCGACCAGCAGCGCCCGGGTCTCGGCGATGCCGTCCTCGATCAGCCACTCGGGCGCCGTTCGTTCAGCCAAGTGGGAAACCTGCCGCCTTGAGCAGCGCGCGGGTGTGGTAGAGCGGCAGGCCCATCACCCCCGAATGGCTGCCCCTGATCCAGGCGATCAGCCCCTCGGCCGCGCCCTGAATGGCATAGCCGCCCGCCTTGCCGCGCCATTCGCTGCCGGCAAGATAGGCAGCGATCTCCTCGGAGGAGAGCCGCTTGAAGCACACAACCGTCTCGTCGAGCCGCTCGCGCAAGGATCCGTCCGGCCCGCGCAGCACCACGCTCGAGAGCACCTGGTGCCGTCGCCCGCTCATGAGCTCGAGGCAGGCGCGCGCCTCGGCCTCGGTCTCGGTCTTGGGGAGGATTCGGCGACCGACCGCCACCACCGTGTCGCCCGCCAGCACGAAGCCGGGGGCATCCACTGCCAGCGCCTTCTCGCGGCCCATCCGCAAGGCATAGGCGCGGGGAAGTTCGGCCTTGCCCGGTGTCTCGTCGATATCGGCAGGCGTCACGGCATCGGGCGCAAGGCCGAGGCGCGCGAGCAGTTCGCGCCGCCGGGGCGAGGCCGAGGCCAGTGTCAGGTGAAGCTCGCCCATCAGGGCAGCGGAATTATTGCGGGCCGGGGCCGCCGCGACCCGGCATGAAGCGGTAGGTGATGCGCGCCTTGGTCAGGTCATACGGGGTCAGTTCGCACAGCACTTCATCGCCCACCAGCACGCGGATGCGGTTCTTGCGCATCTTGCCCGCGGTGTGGCCGAGCACTTCATGGCCGTTTTCAAGCTCCACCCGGAACATCGCATTGGGCAGCAACTCAACCACGCGCCCGCGCATTTCGAGGAGTTCTTCCTTGGCCATGAAATTCCTTCGTCCGTTCTGCGGCGCACAATACGCCCGTCGATGTGGGCCTGCGCTTTAGCGATGCGGGAACCAAAAGGGAAGGCTCGTGCGTTAGGGCCATGATCGGCGATGCAATGCGCCGGTCGGGACGGGGAGCCGGAGGGCATCTCCGCCCTGGTCGTGGGCATTATCCATTGCCTCCAGCGAGCGGTAACAAGCCGCCCTGACGAATAGTTCTGCAACCGAAGGGACATGATGAACCTCTCCCCGCTCTCCCGCGCCGGCCTTCGTGCCGGCACTTGTGCCTTTGCCCTCGGGCTCGCGCTGCCGCTCGCTGCCGGCGAGACCGGCGCCGCACCCGCTACGGCGGTGGCAACGGCCATCCAGCCGCAACCCGAAGCGCCGGTGGAGGTAGAGGAAGAACCCGTCAGCGCGAGCGACACCGGCGCAACCGGTAACGAGATCATCGTGCGCTCGGGGCGCGTGCGCGGGCAGTTGTTCGTCGAACAGGCGCCGTTGCTGCAGCTCGACGAGACCGCTATCGCCGGCGAGGGCGTGACCTCGATCGCCGATCTCATCGCCCAGATCAGCGCCCGCACCGGCTCTGCGCGTGGACGCGGAGGCGGCGGGCAGCCGGTGATCCTCGTCAACGGCATCCGCATCGGCTCCTTCCGCGAATTCGCCAACTATCCGCCCGAGGCGCTCGCCCGGGTCGAGGTGTTCCCCGAGGAGGTCGCCCAGCGTTTCGGCTTTTCGCCCGATCGCCGGGTGATCAACCTGATCCTCAAGGACAATTACTCCAACCGCCAGGCCGACCTCGAATTCGAGGCCCCCTCGCGCGGGGGCTACAGCCGCAATGAACAGCAGCTCGGCATCCTCAAGATCGCCAATGGCGGGCGGATCAACGCCACCGTCCGGGTCGAGGACGCCAGTCTCCTGACCGAGGACGAGCGCGATGTGCCGCAGACCCCGGGGTCGGTCTCGCAGGTGGCCGGCGATCCCGATCAGGCCGCTTTCCGCAGTCTGCTCGCCGACACCTTCGGCCTTGATGCCAACGTATCCTGGGCAAAGGCCTTCATCGACAGTGGCACCTCTGTCAGCGCCAATCTCAACTATGCCCGCGACGAGGGCCGCAGCCTCGACGGGCTCAACACTGTGGTGCTGCGCCGCAGTCCGGCCGACGCGGGCACCGTGCGGACCTTCGGGGAAGACACGCCCCTCGCCCGCCGCACCTCGAGCGACGCGGTATCGGCAGCAGGCTCGGTCACCAAGCCGGTCAATGGCTTCCGCCTGACGAGCACCTTCGATACCTCTCTGGCCGAGGTGCGCACCGAGATCGACCGCCGCCTGCGCCCTGACCAGCTTGCCGTGTTCCAGAACGCCGCGCTGGCAGGGACGCTGGCGGTGAACGGCGATCTTCCCGGCAATACCGCCAACGGCTTCGACACCGCGCGCAGCCGCTCGATCACCGGCCGCTCGCTCACCACGCTCGAGGGCGGCCTTGCCGAACTGCCGGCAGGCGAATTGCGCGCGACCTTCGATTTCGGGCTCGACTGGCAGCGCATCGAGAGCAGCGACACCCGCTCGGCGAGCGATGTGGCGCTGACCCGCCGCAACCTCTCGACCGGCGCCAATCTGGTCGTGCCGCTGACCAGTGGCCGCGAGGAATTCCTCGATGCCCTGGGCGATTTCACGCTCAATCTGCAAGCCGGGGTCGAGGATCTCAGCGATTTCGGCGTGCTGGGAGACTGGAACGCGGGCGTGACGTGGAAGCCGGTCGTCGGGCTCGACCTGTCGGCGACCTATATCTGGCGCGAAGTCGCACCCGGGCTGGGGGCGCTCGGCAATCCGCAGATCGTCAACTTCAACGTGCCGGTGTTCGATTTCGTGCGCGGCGAAACGGTGCTCGCCGAGGTCCTGACCGGCGGCAATCCCGACCTTCCTCCGGAAACCCAGCGCGACTGGAAGTTCTCGGCCAACTGGGAGCTGCCCTTCTGGGAAAACACGCGCCTTGCCGTGGATTACATCCGCAACCGGTCGGACAATGTGGTGAGCGGCTTCCCGCAGATCACCGCCGAGACCGAAGCGGCCTTTCCGGGGCGCATCACGCGCGATGCCAGTGGCCGTGTGGTGCGGGTTGACCGGCGCTCGGTGAGCTTTGCCGAGACACGGGCGGATCGTCTGCAATTCACCTTTTCGACCAACGGCAGCATCGGCGCGCCTCCGGGTGGCGGCGGCTTTGGCGGACCGGGCGGCGGCGGACGGCCCGGCGGATTTGGCGGCGGCGGCGGCGGGGCTCCGGCCTCGGCTGCCCCGCAGCAACAGCCTGCGCCGCCCAGCACCGGCCCGGCCCCTGCCGCCCAGAGCGGCGGGCAGGGCCGTCCCGCGGGCGGCTTCGGTGGCGGCTTTGCGCCCTCTCCCGAACTGCGCGAGCAGTTCATGGCGTTCCGCACCCGGCTGTGCGCCGACGACGGGCAGGCATTCCTCGAGAAGCTGGTCGCCGCGATCGACAGCGGCGCGGATATCTCGGCCGAGTTTCCCGGGATCGACCCTGCGCGTCTGGCCCCGATGCTGGCGCGGCTGCGCGGGGCGGACGGCAAGATCGACACCGCAAGGCTCGCCGGCTTCCGGACGCGCATTTGCAGCTTCGATCCGGCGATGATGGGCGGTGCGCCCGCGGGTGCTCCCGCCGGTGCGCCGGGAGCCGCAGCGCCGGGGATGCCGCCGCAGATCGCCGCCTTCCGGACCCGTGCCTGCGGGCCTGATGGCGTCGCGGAGATCACCGCGCTGATCGGCAAGATCGAGCGCGGCGAGGATGTCTCGGCCGAGTTGCCCGGCATTGACCCTGCCTTCATCAAGATGGCGCTCGACCGGTCGCGCCGCCCCGACGGCACGCTCCCGCCCGAGGCGATCGCTCAGTTCCAGCAGCGCTTCTGCGCCGCCGCGCCGCAGGGCGCCGGTAGCGCTGGTGGTGCCCCGTCGGGAGCGGGCGGCGCGCCTGCGGGCGGCCCGGCCTTCAACCCGCTTGCCGGCGGGCGGCAGATGCAGGGCTGGCGCTACTTCTTCAACCTCACCCACACCATCGAGCTTGCCAACGAGATCCTGATCGCCCCCGGCCTCCAGCCGCTCGACCAGCTTGACGGGCAGGCGACCGGAGCCTTCGGCCAGCCGCGCCAGTCAAGCCGCCTCGAGGCCGGCCTGTTCGGCAAGGGCATGGGCTTCCGCCTCTCGGGCATCTACACCGGCGAGACCCGTCTCGACGGCGCGGTGGGCACGAGCGACCTGTTCTTCGAGGACATCGTCACCTTCAACCTGCGCATCTTTGCCAATGTGGGCGAAGTGACAGGCAAGAACGAGGGCTTCCTCAAGGACCTGCGCGTGTCGCTGGTGGCCGACAATGTGTTCGACGCCCAGCGCGAGGTGCGGGATTCGAACGGCGTCACGCCGGTCAATTACAACCCCTTCGTGATCGACCCGCTGGGCCTCTATCTCGGCTTCGATCTACGCAAGCTGTTCTAGAGGCGTGACTGGGCGAGCGCCTCGGCGCAGGCATGGCCGCTCGCCCAGGCCCACTGGAAGTTGTAGCCGCCGAGCCAGCCGGTCACATCCACCGCCTCGCCGATGGCATAGAGGCCGGG
>VFQM010001654.1_pt1 | contig 18866 bp, 22 predicted proteins | sample 3512391 | NCBI WGS metagenome assembly VFQM01 (sample SAMN10412369, study PRJNA504923) | tailings metagenome | isolation source: Replicate 1 from Balatoc abandoned mine | place: Philippines | reverse complement strand
GCCAACGACACCGCGCTGCTGCTGCGCGCCGGCTCGCTGGCCGCACCGATGGAGATCATCGAGGAGCGCACCATCGGTCCGCAGCTTGGCGCCGAGAACATTGCGAAAGGCTTCAACTCCACGCTGTACGGCTTCCTGGCGATCATGGTGTTCATGGTGGCCTATTACCTGCTGTTCGGCGCCTTCAGCGTGTTCGCGCTGGCGGTCAACGTGATGCTGCTGATCGCGTTGCTGTCGGTGCTGCAGGCGACGCTGACCCTGCCGGGCATTGCCGCGATCGCGCTGACGCTGGGCATGGCGATCGACGCCAACGTGCTGATCAACGAGCGCATCCGCGAAGAGCTGCGGAATGGCAATTCGCCGCAGGCGGCGATTGCCACCGGCTTCGAGCGTGCGTGGGCCACGATCCTGGACTCGAACGTGACGACGCTCATCGCCGGCCTGGCGCTGCTGATTTTCGGCTCCGGCCCGATCCGCGGCTTCGCGGTGGTGCACGTGCTGGGCATCCTGACCTCGATGTTCTCCGCCGTCGTCGTCGCACGCGCACTGGCCAACCTCTGGTACGGCCGCCGCAAGAAACTCACCAGCGTGTCCATCGGACAGGTCTGGAAGCCGAACGCCTGAGCGCGTCGCAACCGAGAGGAAAGCATCATGGAATTTTTCCGGATCAAGAAAGACATCCCCTTCATGCGGCATGCGCTGCTGTTCAACGCGATTTCCGCGCTGACCTTCGTCGCTGCCGTCTTCTTCCTGTTCGCCAAGGGACTGCACCTGTCGATCGAATTCACCGGCGGCACCGTGATGGAAGTCGCGTACACGCAGCCGGCCGATCTCGAGGCGATCCGCAAGTCGGTGTCCGGGCTTGGCTACACGGACAGCCAGGTGCAGAGCTTCGGCACGGCTCAGGACGTGCTGATCCGTCTGCCGGTCCAGCAGGGCGCCAACACGGCACAGGTCAGCACGCGCGTGATGGAATCTCTCAAGGCGCTGGACCCGTCCGTCAACCTGCGCCGCGTCGAGTTCGTCGGCCCGCAGGTCGGCGAGGAACTGGCGCACGACGGGCTGACCGCGCTCGCCTTCGTGATCATCGGCATCATGATCTATCTGGCGTTCCGCTTCGAGTGGAAGTTCGCCTTGGCCGCGATCGTCGCCAACCTGCATGACGTGATCATCATCCTGGGCTTCTTCGCGTTCTTCCAGTGGGAGTTTTCGCTGACCGTGCTGGCTGCGGTGCTTGCCGTGCTTGGCTATTCGGTGAACGAGTCGGTAGTGGTGTTCGACCGCGTGCGCGAGACTTTCCGCGACCGCCGGTTCGGCAAGCTGTCGACCGCGGAGGTAATGAACCATGCCATCACGAGCACGATCTCCCGTACCGTGATCACGCACGGCTCGACCCAGCTGATGGTGCTGTCGATGCTCCTGTTCGGCGGCCCGACGCTGCACTATTTTGCGCTGGCGCTCACCATCGGCATCCTGTTCGGCATCTATTCGTCGGTGTTCGTCGCTGCTGCAGTCGCCATGTGGCTGGGCGTGAAGCGCGAAGACCTGCTGAAGCCGGTCAAGCCGAAGGACGAGACGGACGGTGCGGTGGTCTGAGTCAGACCCTCGGACAAAGAAAAAGCCGGCAACGCCGGCTTTTTCTTTTTGTGCTGACCGGGAGCGGCCTGCGTTCTTGCACCGGCCTCCTGCAAACAAAAAAGCCGGCCAGTGGCCGGCTTCCTGACAAGGCGCCTGCGCGTCAGATGTCTTTCGCTAACTTCTGCGCGAGGCCGACGTAGGAGGTCGGCGTCATTGCCAGCAGCCTGTCTTTCGCGTCTTGCGGAATAGCGAGGCCGTTGATGAAATCGCGCAGCGCCTCTTTCGAGATGCCTTTGCCGCGGGTGAGTTCCTTTAGTTGCTCGTACGGATTCTCGATGCCGTAGCGCCGCATCACGGTCTGTACCGGCTCGGCCAGCACTTCCCAGTTCTGGTCGAGGTCGGCGGCCATGCGGTCGACGCTGGTTTCCAGTTTGTTCAGCCCGCGCAGGCAGCTGTCATAGGCCAGCACTGCATAGCCGAGACCAACGCCGATGTTGCGCAGTACGGTGGAGTCGGTCAGGTCGCGCTGCCAGCGCGATACCGGCAGCTTTTCCGCCATGTGCCTGAGCACGGCATTCGCCATGCCGAGGTTGCCCTCGGAATTTTCAAAGTCGATCGGATTGACCTTGTGCGGCATGGTCGACGAGCCGATCTCGCCGGCCTTGGTCTTCTGCTTGAAGAAGCCGAGCGAGATATAGCCCCAGACATCGCGGTTCAGATCGAGCAGGATCGTGTTGGCACGCGCGACAGCGTCGAACAGCTCGGCGATGTAGTCGTGCGGCTCGATCTGGATGGTGTACGGATTGAACACCAGACCGAGGCGCTGCTCGACCACCTTGCGCGAGAACGCCGGCCAGTCGAAATCCGGATAGGCCGACAGGTGGGCGTTGTAGTTGCCGACCGCGCCGTTCATCTTGCCAAGTACCTGCACATCGGCGATGCGCTGCGCTGCGCGGCGCAGGCGCGCGACCACGTTGGCCATTTCCTTGCCGAGCGTCGTCGGGCTGGCCGGCTGGCCGTGGGTGCGCGACATCATCGGCACATCCGCGTTGGCGTGCGCGAGCTCGGCGAGGCGGTCGATCACTTTATTCAGGGACGGCAGCAGCACGCTGTCGCGCGCGGCCTTCAGCATCATGCCGTGCGAGGTATTGTTGATGTCCTCTGAGGTGCACGCGAAGTGGATGAATTCGGACGCGGACACCAGCTCGGGCAGATGGGCCACCTTCTCCTTGAGCCAGTACTCGACCGCCTTCACGTCGTGGTTGGTGACTGCCTCGATCGCCTTGATGCGCGCTGCATCGTCTTCGCTGAAGTCGGCCGCCAGCGTTTCCAGCAGCGACCGCGCGTCTGCCGAAAAAGGCTTCAGTTCGGGGAAACCGGCTTCGGACAGTGCAATCAGCCATGCGATCTCGACTTTCACGCGGTGATGCATGAAGCCGGCTTCCGACAGCAGCGGACGCAGGGCATCGGTTTTGGCGGCATAACGACCGTCGAGGGGCGAGAGGGCGGACAGGGGAGAGAGCGACATGGCGTGGACGGCGGCAACGGGGCCGCGCTGAAAACAGACAAGCCCGCGATTCTACCACCCGCCACCGGCCCGCCCCGAGCTTGCGGGAGCGGGGGCAGCGTGCGGTTTTGTCAATGATATAATCCGCGTCCCTGCGTAACATTGCCTGTGCCACATGAAGCTGATTGGATCGCTCGCGAGCCCCTTCGTCCGCAAAGTCCGTATCGTGATGGCCGAGAAACGGCTCGATTACGAATTCGTGCTCGAGGATGTCTGGTCGCCGGACACCGTCATCGGCCTGTCGAACCCGCTCGGCAAGGTGCCGTGCCTGGTGATGGAGGACGGCGGCGCCATGTTCGATTCGCGCGTGATCGTCGAGTACCTGGACACGATGTCGCCGGTTGGCAAGCTGCTGCCGTCCGCCGGCCGCGAGCGAGCGAGCATCAAGTGCTGGGAAGCGCTGGCCGACGGGGTGATCGATGCCGCCATTCTGGTGCGCCTGGAACGCACGCTGCGCCCGGCCGAGCAGCAGAGCGATGCATGGATCGCGCGCCAGCTGCAGAAAGTCCGGCAAGGCCTGAAGGCAATGTCCTCGGGCCTGGGCGACCATGCATTCTGTGCCGGCAAGCAGTTCACGCTGGCGGATGTCGCGGTCGGCAGCGCGCTCGGCTGGATCGCGTTCCGCTTTCCCGAGATTGCGTGGCGCGACGATCATCCGAATCTTGCGCGCCTGTTCGACAAACTGTCCGAGCGGCAGTCCTTCCGGGATACGGTGCCGAGCGCCTGACGGCAGCAGCCCAAACAGAAACGGAGCCCGCGGGCTCCGTTTTTCATTGCTCGATGGATCGCTTCAGTCGGCGTCGCCCATTTGCGATTGCAGATAGTTCTGCAGACCGATCTTGTCGATCAGGTCCTGCTGCGTCTCGAGCCAGTCGATGTGTTCTTCGGTGTCATCAAGGATTTCGCGGAACAGCTCGCGCGACACGAAATCGCGAGCCTGTTCGCAGGCAGTGATGCCATCCTTGACCGTCTGCTGAGAAATCTTTTCCAGCTGCAGGTCGCAGTCGAGCATCTCGGGCACGTTCTCGCCGATCATCAGCTTGTGCAGCGCCTGCAGGTTCGGCAGGCCCTCGAGCATCAGGATACGGTCGATCAGCTTGTCCGCATGCTTCATCTCGCCGATCGACTCCTCGTATTCTTTCTTGCCGAGCTTGTCGAAGCCCCAGTGCTTGTACATGCGTGCATGCAGGAAGTACTGGTTGATGGCGGTCAGTTCGTTGGTCAGCTGGTCGTTCAGCAGCTTGATGATGTTGGGATCGCCTTTCATCGGGGCCTCTTTTTGCGTGGGGATTGGAGAAGGCACGATGTTAACCCAGACGCCAGCCCATGAAATCCCCCTTGCTGCATTTCGTTAGTGCGACTCATTCTTCACGCGCGAATGGTTCGTAATTAGTACCTATGTCGGCGAGGCATGAGCAGCCGGTGAGCGCCATCGTCATCTCGAGCTCGTCGCGCAACAGCCGCAGCACGTGCGCAACACCGAGCGGGCCGGCGGCGGCCAGCCCCCAGATGGCAGGCCGTCCGACCAGCACTGCGCTCGCGCCCAGCGCGATCGCCTTGAAGGCATCCGAGCCGCTGCGAATACCGCTGTCGAACAGCAGGGGCACGGACGCGGGCAGGCATTCCCTGAAGCGCTGCAATGCCGTGATCGATGTCGGGGAGCCGTCGAGCACGCGGCCGCCATGGTTCGACACCACCAGCCCGTCGCAGCCGAGCTCAACGGCACGCGCTGCATCATCAGCATGCAGCAGCCCCTTCACTAGCAGCGGCAACCGGGTCTGCTCGCGCAGCCACGCAAGATCGTTCCAGCGCGGCGCCAGCACCATCCACTGGTCGAATACGGCACTCTGGCCGGGGCGGATGGCCGGCAGCACCGGCTCCGGACCGAGGTTCACCGCTCGCACGTGAGGCGGCAGCGTCAGTGTCGCGTGCTTGACCGGCGCGTCGACGGTGAACACGATGGCCTGCGCACCGGCGGTTTCGGCCTTGCGCAGCAGCGCCAGGGTCGCCTCGCGGCCTGCCTGCCAGTACAGCTGGAACCAGCCGCTGACGCCGGTGGCAGCGATGTCGGACAGCGGCCGGCTTGAAAGGCTGCTGACGACCATGGTCGCCTGCTGTGCCTCGGCCGCCATCGCGGAACCGATTTCGCCCTGCTCATGGAACAGCTGCTGGTAGGCGATCGGCGCCAGCAGGAAGGGATGGGCGTGCGCGCGGCCAAACAGTTCGAGCCGAGTGTGGCCGCCGCGCACGTCCGCCAGCGGCCGTGGCATCAGGGGTATCGTATCGAATGCAGCCTCATTGTCGCGCCGCGTGCGGCCTGCGCCGCTGGCCGAATCGAGGTAGTGCCAGACGGCGGGCGGCAGCACCGCCTGTGCGCGAGCCGCATACGCGGCGATCGAGTCGCAGGCAGGCTGCATCAGCCGTCGGCCCACTGCCGCAGCAGGTTGTGATAGGTGCCGGTCAGCTGCACGACGGCATCGGTTTCGCCGATCGTCTCGCGCAGCTGCAGCAGTGCCATATCCATCTCGTACAGCAACCTCCGCTGGCCGGCGTCGCGCACCATGCTCTGCATGAACATGAAGCTTGCCACGCGCTCACCGCGCATGACCGGCGTCACCCGATGTACTGACGATGACGGATAGAGTACCAGACTGCCGGCCGCCAACTTGATGCGGTGGCTGCCGAAGGTATCGTCGATCTGCAACTCGCCGCCGTCATAGGAGGCCGGGTCGGACAGGAACAGCGTAGCCGACAGGTCGGTGCGCACATAGCTGCCGTCGGGTGCCTGCCGCATTGCGCCGTCGACGTGCGCACCATAGGTATTGCACTCGCCCGCATAACGATTGAAGAAGGGCGGCAGGATTTTCAGCGGCAGCGCGGCCGCGAAGAAAGTCGCATTGCGCGACAGCGCCTGCATGACCAGCCGGCGCAGCGCCGGTACCTGCGGCGCGTCCTCGGCCAGTTGCTGGTTGTTCTTCGCCAGCGCCGCCTGCGTGCCGGCGGTGATGCGCCCGTCGACCCAGCCGGCCCCGGCCAGCAGCGACCGTGCGGTCGCGAGTTCTTCGGCCGAGAGCAGCGGGTCGATGGTGACGATCATGAGGCTCAGTACTTCAGTTCGGCGGTCACGATAAAGGTGCGCCGGATGCCCGGCACGGTGAATCCGCCGTTGTCGTAGATCGCGTCGTAGTACAGCTTGTCGAACAGGTTCTTCACATTCAGCTTCACGCCCCAGGTCGGCTGGTCATACGAGAGCAGCGCGTCGACGCGGTGGAAAGCCGGCGAGGTGTTCGGATGGTAGGCGCCGTTCAGCGTCGGTAGCGCGTTCGCGCTCGACGGGTTGAAGCCCTGGCGATCGCCCTTGGCTTCGAGGCCGCCGCCGATCCGCCAGTTCTCGTCGATCCGGTAGGTAGTCCACAGGTTGAACGTGTATTTCGGCGTGTTGCGCGCGCGCTGGCCTGCATAGCCGGGGTTGCCGGTGGTGATCGCACCCGTGGTCGGATTGATGTTCTGTGACACCTCGAGGATCTTCGCGTCCATCAGCGCGAGTCCGGCGAACACTTCCCAGTTCTGCGTGACCCGGCCGGCGGCCTCGATTTCGATGCCGTCGGTGCGGCGCTTTCTGGTCAGGATCGCTGCAGTGGCTTCGAGGTCGGTGTTGCGCTCCCAGTCCTTGGTGGCACGATAGATGGCGCCGCGCAGCGCGAGATCGCCTTCGAACAGAATATATTTCGCGCCGAGCTCGACGGTATCGCTGCGCTCGGGCGGCTGCGGCGCGACCGTCAGCTGGTAGAGGTCGGCCGTCGGGCTGAACGAGTCGCTCCACGCGAGGTAGTAGTGCGATTCATCGGTCGGATGGAAAGAGAGCGCACTGCGATAGCTCCATTCGCCAAATTTCAGTTTGGGCGACGTGACGCTCGAGTATTGTGCGTTCAACTCGTCGCGGCGTGCGCCGATCGTCGCCTTCCATTTCGGGATGAACTCGATGGTGTCCTGTGCATAGGCGGCATACGAGTCGCCGTTGAACGCAACGGGATTGCCAGTCACCGCCGGCCGGTAGGGACGGAAGTCTGGCAAGGCGGTGGTGCCGAAGTTGTTCAGGCCCTTGCGCCAGCTGTCCTCCTTCAGGTATTCGATGCCGGCCACGAACTGGTGTGCCATGCCCAGTGCGGTGAAGTTCTTGCTGAAATCCGACTGCAGCGTGGTGGTGTCGTAATACGCCATCCGGGTCGGGTTGCCGCCGACGCCGCCAACGGCGTCGGGGGCCGCGGTCAGGTTCGGCGTCTTGGCCCAGTAGCTTCGGTCGTAGTTCGCCTGGCGCAGCTGAGTGCGCAGCTGGGTGTCATTGTCGATCCGCCATTCGTACACCAGCGTGGTCATTTCGGTGTCGCTGTTGTCGAAGGTCTTGCCCGTACCGTAGAAGTAGTTTGCCGGGAAGCGGGTGCTCGGGCGACGGGTCAGGGTGTCGAACGATGTGCCGTAGTCCGGGTTATCGCGCGTGCGCAGGTTGTAGTAGTTGATCCAGAACCGGTGATTGCTGGTCTGGTTCAGCGCGAGGCTGATCGCGGCACCCGTACGGTTGATCGTCGGCTCCGCGCCGGACGCCGGATTGTTGCGCCAGCTGCCTTCCTTGCGGTCCATCAGGTTGATGCGAATGCCGGTGTCCGGATTGATGCCCTTGTTCAGGTCGGCGCCGAGTTGCTGGTAGTCGCGCGAGCCGACGCTGCCGCCGAGGCGGTACTGGTCGCGCACCTGCGGCGTCTTCGTCACCTGGTTGATCACGCCGCCGGCCTGGCCGCGGCCGAACAGCATGGCGCCCGCGCCGCGCAGCACGTCGATCTGTTCGTAATTGAAGGTCTCGCGGTTGTACTGCGCGGTGTCGCGAATGCCATCGAGGTACATGTCGCCGAAGGTATAGAAGCCGCGCAGGTTCATGTTGTCGCCGGCACGACCGCCTTCGGCCGCGTTGAAGCTGATGCCTGCCACGTTGCGCATCGCTTCCTGCAGCGAGCCCGCCTGCTGCTCCTGCAGCAGCTTGCTGGTGACGGTAGTGACTGCCTGCGGAATCTCGTGCGGATCCTGCTCCACCTTGCCGACGCGGGTTCGGGTCGCCATGTACGCAGGTACTTCCTTGTTCGCGCTGACCTCCACTGCCGGCAGGGTGCCGTCGTTCTTTTTCTCGTTGCTGTCGTTAGCCAGCGCCGGCTGGCCGGCAAAAGCCAGCCCCGCCACCAGTGCGCCCAGTGGCTTGAGTTTCATCGATGTGTTCATACCAGACTCTTTGTTGTCGTCCGCGCAAAGCGGCGGACTCTTGTCGTTGCTGGCTGGCTGTCCGGGGACCCGGCTTGGCTGGCTGGGGAATCGCTCTTTTGGGTTATTTCTTTTCCGGATCGGTGATGAAGCCGATCTTGGAGAGGCCGCCGTTCTGCGCGGCTGCCATCACCTGGGCGACCTTTTCATATTGCGTCGTGCGTTCGGCGCGCAGGTGCAATTCGGGCTGCGGCTTTTTCTGTGCCGCGACGATGATCTGCTGCTGCAACTCGTCCTCGGAGATCGGCTTGTTGTTCCAGAACAGCTTGCCCTGCGCATCGATGGCCAGGTTCACTGTCTCCGGTTTCGCATCGTTGGGTTGCGTGCTGGCCTGCGGCAGGTCGAGCTTCACGCTGTGGTTGATGACCGGGATGGTGATGATGAAGATGATCAGCAGTACCAGCATCACGTCGACCAGCGGCGTGGTGTTGATCTCCGGGTTGAAGTCGTCGTCCGACTGGTCGGACAGGGTGCCCATCGCCATCAGGCACCTCTCACGACGGCCAGTTTCGGGCCGGACGGCGACGCATCGCCGGCGCGCGCGCCTGTAATGAACAGCGCATGCAGGTCGAAGCCGAACTTGTTGAGCTTCGCAAGAATGGACTTGTTGCTGCGGACCAGCGCGTTGTAGCCGAAAGTGGCCGGGATGGCGACCGCCAGGCCGAGCGCTGTCATGATCAGCGCCTCGCCGACCGGGCCGGCGACTTTGTCGATGCTGGCCTGGCCGCTGCTGCCGATCGACACCAGCGCGTGATAAATGCCCCACACGGTGCCGAACAGGCCGACGAAGGGGGCGGTCGAACCGACCGAGGCCAGCACCGCCATGCCGGACGAGAGTTTCGCGGCCGCCTCGTCGATCGACTGGCGCAGCGACATGGTCATCCAGTCGCTGACCGACAACTGGTCCTGCAGCGAGCCGGCGTGCGCGTGGTGATGCTTCATCGCCGATGCACCGGCGCGCGCCAGCTGTGCGAACGGGTTGTCCTGTCCGAGGCCCGCAATGCCGGCTTCGAGGCTGCCGGCCTCCCAGAAACCGCGCCGTGCGGATTCCAGCGCCCGGCGCAGGCGCCACGCCTGCAGGCCTTTGGAGATCATCACGGTCCAGGAAGCGATCGACATGGCGATCAGCAGGATCGCGACGCCGCGTGTAACGAAATCGCCTTGCTGCCAGACCGATGCAAGGCCGTAGGGGTTCATGTCCATCGAAGTGTTCCGGAGGTTGTGGTTGTTGGTGTTTACTTGAGCGCGAAGTTGATCGGCACCAGCACATACGCGGGCACCGGATGGCCGTCTTCGAGGTGGGGCCTGAACACGGCGCGCAGCCCGGCCGCGCGCGCCGCGTCGTCGAGGCGCGGATAGCCGGCGCTCTGCTGGATATCCACGCGCTCTGGCAGGCCCTTCTCATCAATCAGGATGCGCAGGACGACCTTGCCCTGCTCGCCGGCGCGCTTGGCCATCAGCGGATAGTCGGGCTTGGGTGCCTGCAGGTATTCAACGGCGGAAACAGTCACCGGGCCGCGCGCTGCAGGCGCGGTTACGGCCGGCGCAGCGGGTGGCACGGGCGGTGTCGCTTGCACGGCAGGTGCCGGCGGCGGGCTTATTGCGGGCGCGGCTGGCACGGGCGGGGCGGTACGGCTTTCCTGCATGGGCGCAGGCGCGCTCGGGGCAGGCTGGGTGACTTGTGCCGGGGTCTCCCGTACAACGGGCAGCGGTGGCGGCAAGGGGTGCGGCTCGACGACGGGCAGGGGCAGTGCTTGCGGTGCAGGCTGCAGCGACGGGCGTGCCTGTCTCGGCGCGGGCGCCGCCGGCGTCGGCCGGCTCGGTTGTACTGCTTCGGTGCGCGGGGTGACCAGCGAGATCAGGACTTCACGCGGTTCAGGTCGCTCGATGGGGGGCTGGCCCAGTCCCTGCCACAGCACGAATATCAGGCCGCCGTGCAGCAGTACGGCGAGGGCCAGCGGGCTCTTGCGATGGTCGCCGGTGAATCCCGGCAGTCCTGCGACCGCTGCCATGCCTGCTCAGGCGGCCGCGGCGATGCGGCGAACTTCAGTGATTGCCGCAGCCTTGTCTTCCAGATGGGCGCGCACCAGCGTCTTGGCGAAGGACGCGCATTTGCCGCAGCAACTGCCGACGTTCAGCTGTGCCCGGATCTCCTGCATGGACGATGCGCCCGCATCCATGGCGCGGCGGATGGCCTTGTCGGAAACATTGTGGCAAACGCAGACGATCATGATGGGCACCCAGGCTAAGAGTTCAGGCGGTAAGGATCAGCTTGTTCGCCTGCGTCAGTCGCAGGCGGTAGATCTTGCCGTCGTGGTCGATCTCGATTTCTCGCATGTGCTGCAGCAGGTCGGACAGCTTGATTCGCTGCCTGTCGACAGCCATGCCGATCGTCGCGCTTGCGGGCACGAGGGCGGCGGTGTCGGTGCAGGAGTTCATCGGTTGCCAGTAAATGCGAACAATTCTTGTTTAGATTATTCGCGATACCGATGCGGTTTGCAAGCACTTTTTGAGCGCGGGAAAAAGCAGGTGAGCGGGTGTTTGCAAAATAAAAAGGCCGGTCAGCGACCGGCCTTGCAGGTAACTGCAGGGGCGCCGGACGTCAGGCCGCCGCCAGTTCGATAATGCCGCCCCCGAGGCAGACATCGCCGTCATACAGCACGGCGGACTGGCCGGGAGTGACTGCCCACTGCGGATGATCGAATTGCAGTTCGAAACGGTCGGTATTGAGGGACCGGTGTGCGCAAGCCATGTCCGCCTGCCTGTAGCGCGTCTTCGCCTGCAGCGGGCCATCCGCCGGCGGGACACCCGAAATCCAGCTGGCCTGCCCGGCGCCCAGTGAGGCCGACAGCAGCCACGGGTGGTCGTGGCCCTGGACCACATAGAGCGTATTGGCGGCGACATCCTTGCGCGCGACATACCAGGGCTCGTGGTTGCCATCGTCGCCGCGGTGCTTTTTGCTGCCGCCCAGGCCGATGCCCTTGCGCTGGCCGAGGGTGTAGAACGACAGGCCGACGTGTTCGCCGACCACTTCGCCGTCCGGCGTCTTCATCGGCCCGGGCCGGAACGACAGATAGCGGTTCAGGAATTCGCGGAATGGCCGCTCGCCGATGAAGCAGATGCCGGTCGAATCCTTCTTGCGCGCATTCGGCAGCTTCAGTTCTTCTGCGATACGCCGGATCTCGGTTTTGTGCAGTTCGCCGAGCGGGAACAGCGTGCGCGAGAGCTGCGCCTGGTTCAGCCGGTGCAGGAAGTAACTCTGGTCCTTGGCCGGGTCGACCGCCTTCAGCAGTTCGAAACGGCCGCCGCGCTCGCGCACGCGCGCGTAGTGGCCGGTCGCGATCCGGTCGGCGCCCAGCTGCATTGCATGGTCGAGGAAGGCCTTGAACTTAATTTCCGCGTTGCACAGCACGTCCGGATTTGGCGTGCGGCCCGCCTCGTACTCGCGCAGGAATTCGGCAAACACCCGGTCTTTGTATTCGCCGGCGAAATTCACCGCCTCGATGTCGACACCGACCACGTCGGCCACGCTGGCCGCGTCGATCCAGTCCTGCCGCGTCGAGCAGTAGGCGTCATCGTCATCGTCTTCCCAGTTCTTCATGAACAGGCCGATGACTTCATATCCCTGCTGTTTCAGCAGCCACGCAGCGACAGAGGAGTCGACGCCGCCCGACATGCCGAGTACGACTCTTTCCTTACGCATAGCTCTGGCCGTAGACGCTCGGATGGGTATAGATCACAGACAGCGGGCTGCGCTTGCCCAGCAGGTAGTCGTCCACGCATTGCAGTACCAGCGGGCTGCGGTGCAAATTGCGGACGGCCAGCATCTCGTCGCGCGTCATCCAGACAGCGCGCAGGATGCCGACGTCCAGCGGCTGGTCGAGCGTGGCACCGGCTTCGCCGGCGAAGGCAAAGCGCAAATAGGTGACTTCCTCGCCGGTGCGGTTGGACAGGTAGCGCGACATGTACATGCCGATCAGCGCAGTCGGCGTAAATTCGGTGGCCGTCTCTTCCAGCGCTTCACGGCTGACCGCCTGGATCAGCGACTCGCCCGGATCCAGGTGGCCGGCGGGCTGGTTGAAGCGGATGCCGTCGCTCGTTTCTTCTTCGACAAGCAGGAAGCGGCCATCGCGCTCGATGACCGCGGCGACCGTGACAGAGGGTTTCCAGATGGTAGACATGGTTTCCTTCAGAGAGCCGGCATTGTACTCGCTTGACCGGCGCGGTTCGGTCGGGGCCGGCGGCCGTCCTTGGTGGTGCGCAAGATTTTTGTGCGTTGCGAATCACAGCGGGAAAAGGTATCGTTCGCCTTCTTGCAGAATGGCAAACCGACGGCCCCGCTTCGTGGCACAGTCCTGCTTGCCAAAAATCAAACGCCCGGGATGTTTCATGCCTTCACGCGAATTGCATGTAATATCCGGGCGCCATTTTTTTAATTGGAGAACGCCATGAAAATCGGCATTCCAGCCGAGACCCGTCAGGGAGAGACGCGTGTCGCCGCGACCCCCGAAACCGTTAAGAAACTGGTCGCAGCCAAGCATCAGGTGATCGTGCAGTCCGGTGCCGGCGTGTCGGCCAGCATCACCGATGAAGCGTTCTCTGCCGCAGGTGCACAGATCGGCTCCGCCGCCGACGCCCTGGGCTGCGAGATGGTGCTGAAGGTACGCGCGCCGTCGGCCGACGAACGCGCGCAGATGAAGCGCGGCGCAGTCCTGATCGGCATGCTCAATCCGTTCGACGGCGAAGGCATTGCCGCGCTGGCGTCTGCCGGCCTGTCGGCGTTCGCACTCGAAGCCGTGCCGCGCATCACCCGCGCGCAATCGATGGACGTACTGTCATCTCAGGCCAATATTGCCGGCTACAAGGCGGTGCTGATGGCTGCCAACACCTACCAGCGCTTCGTGCCGATGCTGATGACGGCCGCCGGTACGGTGAAAGCTGCGCGCGTTCTGATCATGGGCGTCGGCGTGGCCGGCCTGCAGGCGATCGCTACCGCCAAGCGCCTCGGCGCGGTGATCGAGGCGTCGGACGTGCGTCCGCCGGTGAAAGAACAGGTCGAATCGCTCGGCGCGAAGTTCATCGACGTGCCTTACGAGACCGACGAAGAGCGCGAGATCGCGCAGGGCGTCGGCGGCTATGCGCGCCCGATGCCGGAAGCATGGATGAAGCGCCAGGCGGCGCTCGTTCACGAGCGCGCGAAGCAGGCCGACATCATTATTACCACCGCGCTGATCCCGGGCCGCAAGGCGCCGGTGCTGATCAGCGAAGACACCGTCAAGGCCATGAAGCCGGGCTCGGTGATCGTCGACATGGCGGTCGAGCAGGGCGGCAACTGCCCGCTGTCCGAGCTGGGCAAGACGGTGGTCAAGCATGGCGTGAACATCATCGGCGAAGCGAACCTGCCGGCCCTGTGCGCGGCCGACGCATCTGCGCTGTACGCACGCAACGTGATCGACTTCATGAAGCTGATCATCGACAAGGAAGCCAACCTCGCGATCGACCGCGAGGATGAAATCGTGGCGGCCACGCTGGTCTGCCACGGCGGCGACGTGCTGCGCAAGTAAGTTTCAGGGAGAAGTAATGCAACGTATCATGCTGCGCGCGAAGATCCATCGCGCGACGGTAACCCAGTGCGACCTCAACTACGAGGGATCGTGCGGGATCGATGAAGACCTGCTCGAGGCGGCCGACATCCGCGAATTCGAGAAGATCGAGCTGTACAACGTGAACAACGGCGAGCGTTTCTCGACGTATGCGATCAAGGGCAAGCGCGGCAGCGGCGAAATTTCGCTCAACGGCGCCGCTGCCCGCCTCGCTCATCTGGGCGACCTGCTGATCATCTGCACCTATGCACCGATGACGGACGAGGAGATTGCGACGTACCAGCAGAAAATCGTATTCGTCGATGAGCAGAACCGCATCACCGGCCTGAAGAAATAAACCGACACCAGCTAACAACCAGAGGACACCATGGAAGTCAGCCATACCATTACCAACCTGATCATCTTCGTGCTGGCGATCTACGTCGGCTATCACGTGGTCTGGACCGTCACGCCGGCATTGCACACGCCGCTGATGGCAGTCACCAACGCGGTCTCGGCGATCATCATCGTCGGCGCAATGCTGGCTGCAGCGCTCACCGAAGGGCCGGTCGGCCAGTTCATGGGCACGCTGGCCGTCGCGCTGGCAGCCGTGAACGTATTCGGCGGCTTCCTCGTGACCCAGCGCATGCTGGAGATGTTCAAGAAGAAGGAACCCAAGGCCGCTGCGAAGAAGGAAGGGGCATAACAACATGAGCATGAATCTCGTCACCCTGCTGTACCTGATCGCGTCGGTCTGCTTCATCCAGGCGCTCAAGGGCCTGTCGCACCCGGCCACTGCGCGCCGCGGCAATGCGTTCGGCATGGCCGGCATGGCCATCGCAGCGCTGACCACGGTCGCACTGATCGCGAAGTTGCAGGCAGAAGCTTCCGCCGGCAGCGGTTTCGGTCTGCTGCTCGCGGGCCTGGTCGTCGGCGGCGGCATCGGCGCCGTGCTGGCCAAGCGCGTCGAAATGACCAAAATGCCGGAATTGGTTGCAGCGATGCACTCGCTGATCGGCCTGGCTGCGGTCTGTATCGCAGTCGCCGCGGTGTCCGAGCCAAAGGCCTTCGGCATCGTTGCCTCGGCTGCCGATCCTATCCCGCTCGGCAACCGCATCGAACTCTTCATCGGCACCTTCGTCGGTGCAATTACCTTCTCCGGTTCCGTGATCGCGTTCGGCAAGCTCGCCGGCAAATACAAGTTCCGCCTGTTCCAGGGCGCGCCGGTGGTGTTCAAGGGCCAGCACATGCTGAACCTGCTGCTGGCGGTCGTGATGATCGCTGCCGGCCTGGTGTTCGTCGCCGCGCCCGGCGCCGACGCAGCGTGGACGCCGTTCCTCGTGATGACCGCGATCGCCTTCGTGCTCGGCGTGCTGATCATCATCCCGATCGGCGGCGCCGACATGCCGGTGGTGGTGTCGATGCTGAACAGCTACTCGGGTTGGGCGGCAGCGGGCATCGGCTTCTCGCTGAACAACAGCATGCTGATCATCGCGGGCTCACTGGTCGGCTCCTCGGGCGCCATCCTCTCGTACATCATGTGCAAGGCGATGAACCGCTCGTTCTTCAACGTGATCCTGGGCGGCTTCGGCGGCGACGCCGGCGCCGGGGCCGCGGGCGGCGCCACCGAGCAGCGCCCGGTCAAGTCGGGTTCGTCCGACGACGCGGCCTTCCTGCTCGGCAACGCCGACAGCGTGATCATCGTGCCGGGCTACGGCCTGGCGGTCGCGCGCGCCCAGCACCCGCTGAAGGAGCTCACCGACAAGCTGATCGAGCGCGGCATCTCGGTCAAGTACGCGATCCACCCGGTGGCGGGTCGCATGCCCGGCCACATGAACGTGCTGCTGGCCGAGGCCGAGGTGCCCTACGACCAGGTCTTCGAGATGGAAGACATCAACAGCGAGTTCGGCGACACCGACGTGGTGCTGGTGCTCGGCGCCAACGACGTGGTGAACCCGGCCGCCAAGGACCCGAAGTCGCCGATCGCCGGCATGCCGATCCTGGAGGCCTACAAGGCCCGCCAGGTCATCGTGAACAAGCGCTCGATGGCCTCCGGCTATGCCGGCCTGGACAACGAACTGTTCTACATGGACAAGACCATGATGGTCTTCGGCGACGCCAAGAAGGTGGTCGAGGACATGGTCAAGGCGATCGAATGATCGGTGCAGCCAGTATCATCGGGCGATGATCTGGCTGTTCTCCGACATCTTCGCGACCTTCTTCCTGGGCTCCTTCGTGAGCCTGATCACCATCATCAACCCGCCGTCGGCGATCCCGCTGTTCACATCGCTCAGCGCGGATCTCGACGACGCCGAATCCGAGAAGCTCGCGCGCCGCGGGGCGATGTACGCCTTCGCGATCCTCACCGTCAGCCTGTTCGCCGGCAGCCTGATCCTGAGCACCTTCGGGATCTCCTACGGCGCGCTGCGGATCGCCGGCGGCATCGTGGTCGCGTTGCTGGGCCACGAGATGCTGTTCCGCCGCGAGCAGCGGCGCGGCGATCCGACGGTCGAGCAGCCCCACAATCCGGCCTTCTTCCCGCTGGCGCTGCCCGGCATCAGCGGCCCGGGCACGATCGCGGTGGTGATCGGCATCTCAACCGAGATCCAGGAACTGGGCGGCTGGGGCGGGGTGGCGATCGCGTCGGCCGGCACGGTGGCCGCGATGGCCCTCACCTGCCTGCTGAGCTGGCTCACCCTGCGCAGCGCCCGGCAGATTTCGAATAGACTGGGGCGCAGCGGAATCGAGGCCATGACCCGCCTGATGGGCTTCCTGCTGATCTGCATCGGCGTGCAGTTCATCGCCTCGGGCATCCGCACCTTCGTTTCGGGAATCTGAAGCATGAGCAACGCGGTCACCGTCCGCACGCCGGAGCACGAGTCGCTTCGCAAGTACGCGATGCTGGGCTATGCCATGCACCTTTTCGGCCTGGTCTCGATCATCGGTTTCGTGGTGGGGCTGATCATCACCTGGATCAAGCGCGACGATGCCGCCGGCACGGTCTACTACAGCCACTTCGCCTGGCAGAGCCGCTCGTTCTGGTGGTTCCTGCTGTGGTTCGTGCTGCTGCTGGTGCCGACCTTCATCACCGTCGGATTCATTCCGTTCTTCGTGATCGCCCAGGTCTGGTTCGGCTACAGGATGATCAAGGGATGGATGCGACTGAACGAGGATCGCGAGATCCGCTGAGCGCCAACGCGAAGCGCGGCGCCGGCGCCGCCGAGCCCCGCACGGGCCCGGAACTCGAGCGCCGGCGACTTCTGATCGCCGGGCTGGCCCTGCTGCCGGCGGCCTGCGCCACGCCCGTGCCGGTGCTGCCGCCGCCCGCGGTGGCGCCGCCCTTGCCGCAGGTGAAGCTCGGCCAGCGCTGGCGCTACGAAACCGTCGACCTGTATCGCGGCGAAGTGGTGGGCGAGCTGCGGTCGCAGGTCGCGAGCCTGGACCCGCTGGTGGTCGCGCTCACCGACGCACGCGGCGCGCCGGCAGGCGAGGAACGCTGGGCCCGCCCCTGGGACGTGCTGGTGGAGCCGGCCTACGACCTGCCGCAGCACTTCGAGACGCCCGTGCCGCTGCTGCCGGACCGGCTGGAGCCCGGCGCCGGCCGCGACGACGCCACCTGGTACCGGATTCCCGACTCGAGCTTTCGCCTCCAATGGCGCCAGCAGCTGCGCGCGATCGGCTGGGAACGGGTGCGGGTGCCGGCCGGCGAATTCACCGCGCTGCGCGTGCAGCGCTACATCAACTTCCGCCACTGGGACACCTGGCGCGAGCAGCCCTGGCGCATCGACACGCTGTGGCACGCCCCCGAGGTGGGCCGCTGGGTCCAGCGGGAGTGGACCGGCGAGTACCGCTGGCCGGGCCGCCGGCCGGTCACCGCGTACGAGGACCGGATCCGGTGGCGGCTGGTGGAGTGGGCGGCGGGGGGCTGACCCCCCGAGCAGCCGCCCTGCATCGCGCCCTGCGTGACGCCTGTCACGGCCGGCGCGGCGCGCGGCAGCGCCCGACAGCGCTCGTATCCTGCCAGCGACCGTCCGTCGGCGTGGCGTGTCGAGCACGCCGGAGCCGCCCTTAAGGTAGCGCATCGAAGAAGGTTCGCTGCTGCTACCTGACATGAAAAACGTCCACAACGGATTCACCCTGATCGAACTGATGATCGCCGTCGCGATCGTCGCAATCCTTGCAACGGTGGCGCTGCCGTCGTATCAGGACTACGTCCGGCGCGGCAACATCCCCGAAGCAACCGCAGCCCTCGGCCAGGCCCGCATCGCCATGGAGCAGTGGTTCCAGGACAACCGGACCTACGTCGGCGCACCCTGCCCGGGAAGCAGCAAGCATTTCACGCTTGCCTGCAACCTCACTGCCACGACCTTCGTGGTCACGGCCACGGGAGCCGGCGGCATGGCCGGCTTCAGTTACACGGTCGATCAGAACAACGCCCGAACTTCGACGACGCCGTGGGGTAACGGGGCGACTTGCTGGATCGGGCGCAAGGGGGACGCGTGTTGACGATGCTTCGCCGGCAGCGCGGAATCTCGGTCGTCGAGGCGATGATCGTGGTGGCGGTCATCGCCATCATGATGGGTCTTTCGGCGCCGATGGGAGCCGAATGGCTCGCGAACAGCCGCATCCGGTCGGCGGGCGAGAGCATGCTCGCCGGCCTGCAGCTTGCCCGGGCAGAAGCCGTGAAGCGCAACGTGCCGGTCGAATTCGTGCTCGACGCCCCCCCCGCCTCGGGCTGGACGGTGCGTGTGGCGCTGTCGGGAGAGGAGATCCAGACGAGGGCCGCGGGCGAAGGCACGGCCGACGTGACGGTCACGGCAGCGCCCAACGGT
>VFQM010001653.1_pt1 | contig 18871 bp, 18 predicted proteins | sample 3512391 | NCBI WGS metagenome assembly VFQM01 (sample SAMN10412369, study PRJNA504923) | tailings metagenome | isolation source: Replicate 1 from Balatoc abandoned mine | place: Philippines | reverse complement strand
TCGACGGGCCGTCGTCGGCCCGGGCTGGGGCGACCGTCTGCGCGCGGGCACCGGCTGTCCCTTGCTGGCCTTGCGGACCTTCGTCCGCGTCGGCTTCGCGCGGTCTGCCGTGCGCCCGGTGCCGGCGCGGCGCTGCTCGCCAGCGCATCGGCACGTGCGTGCCTCGCTGGCATCGCCGCCGCGCCTGCCGCAGCGCGTGATCGACGCATCGACGGGCCGTCGTCGGCCCGGGCCGGGGCGACCGTCAGCGCGCGGGCACCGGCAGTCCCTTGCTGGCCTTGCGGACCTTCGTCCGCATCGGCTTCGCGCGGTCTGCCGTGCGCCCGATCCCGGCGCGGCGCTGCTCGCCAGCGCATCGGCACATGCGTGCCTCGCTGGCATCGCCGCCGCGCCTGACCACGGGAGCTATGAGCTTGCCGCCAATCCACAGGCGACGCTCGCACACCGAGCTAAAGATCAGACTCAAGCCACCAATTCGGCCCAAGGCAAAGGGGAGAGGGAAGAGGGCTGGCGAGCAGCGATAGGAGGCCAAGATGCTCGTCACATTCCGCATCAAAGATCACGAAACCAGGCTCCACTCGAAACCCGCCGCGATCACACCACTCGAGCTGGCTGCATTGGTCAGGAAGCTCCATGGAAGCCACGGGACGATCGACGCTGACATTGGAGAGTTCGGCTACGCGCCGCTGAATTTCGAGATCAATGCCAACTCACTTTCGATCGCGGAATTCTCGGCCTGCTTCGGGTACAGGGTTGATGTGATCGCAGTGCTCGACGAAGCTCAATTCCTCGGCCGTATGATCCGCATTGAACATGCGCAGAGGGATGAACCGATCACTATCCAGGTGTCCTCGAACATCAGCTTGGCGCGAGAACTCATGATGGGAGATGAGCTCGCCCGAAAGGTGCTCTTCGCGCTTGGACTCAGCAGTCAAATGAAGGGCTCGATCACGCTTGGCGACCTTCAGGAAGCGCTGCGATCGCCCAAGACCTATGATGCCTTCGCGCGCGCGCATGTCGAACCTTTGTTCGACACGCTTTCCTTCATCGCATTCACGAATTGCGGCGACCAGCTGCCCGTGCTGGAATGGTCACAGTGAGCGCCGACATAACGCCGCTCACAAAGGTGACGATGAAGTGCCCGTCATGCGGGTCTGCTAACGTCGCCAAAGACGCGCTCGCCAAATGGGACGAGAAAACACAGTCATGGGAGATCTGCGGAACCTTCGATAACGAAACCTGCCTCGACTGCGAAGCCGAGGGAGACGAATTCCTGCTTCGAATCGAGAACGGCACAAGCGGCGCAGTCTCAGAAGATTGTCGTATGCCGTCCGGCGAGAACCGTCGGATCGATGAGGAGCAGAGCGCGCCTCTGCACGAACAGAAGAATTGATTTCGGTCTGCGATAGCCTCCCGCGGACCGAAGGCGGGGAAGGGCGCCCGGTCTCGTGCCGCGGCGTCCTTTTCTCATGCGCGATGCGTCAGGTCTCTATCGCCTGGCAAGCACCATATCGCTCTTCGATTTCCCTTGATGGATGTTGCTCAAGGCCCCCTGTCAATGACCCGTCCACCACCGATGCCATGAGCACCCCGACCATGCGCGGGTCAATGAAAAATGGACCGACCGTGAAGCCGCAAAGCGGCTTCCGCGCCACTCGATCAATTTTTCATCAAGCCTCCGCTTCGCTCCGGTGACCCGCGCACCGCCGCGGCGCTGATTCATGGCATGGCGGACGGGCCGCCAACGACAGGAGGCACACCATGAGCTACACCACGGAAACCTACGAAGCCGACACGGCGCAGCTTCGCCAGATCAATTCCAACATCATCGCGCTCGACGAGAAAACGCTCGAGGCAGAGCGGCGCTCCTACCACACCTTCTTCGATGTCCACGTCGTGCAGACCGAAGACGGTTACATCCTCGTCGAAGAAGCTGACTACGGCGAGCTGCCGATGCACCTCATCGACCAGATCGTCTATACCGCCACCGGCAAAATGGACGACGAGTTCTGAGCCAAACGGGGCGGTGCCTGGCGCCGCCCTTATCCATTTCTCATCGGATCGGCATGAGGGTCACGACGCGGTCTGACCCTTGGCATCTGCCATGTCCCGTAGCGCCGCGACGGCAGCCTTGGGCTTCACTTTGATCGCGAGCCTGAGCAGCTCAAGAGCGTGCTCTGATCCGACCTTCTTTAGGCAACGATCGAGTTCACGCTGAGCCTCCTCACGTTCCAGTTCGACGAGCTTTTCCCGACGTTCCTGAAGGTCTTTTTCCGCAGCTTCCAGAGCGCGGCGTTCGCGTTCTACCTTCGACACCATTTCATCAATCTCCATGCCTCGAAATGTCTTGCGGTGATGAACGATTACCCAGGATATTTCGAGGCCTTTTTTTGCCTGATGCTCTTGAGCCCTAACGTCGATCAGCAGAGCTTCACGCAAGCCCCGTCCCCACGGATTGCTCAACAGCAAGATCAAGGATCAGGCGATCGGAGCGACATCTTCGGCCAGCAGCCGAGCTCTCCAGCGGGAGTCCCTGGCAGCTCCCTTTCACCCCAAGGCGAATCAAGGCGGGCAACAGCTCCAGTCCCTAAGTTTCAGCACACCCTATGCGGCTAGCCGCTGTATCTTGCAACGCTGAAAGGTGGGTCTATTCAACGGTTTATGGGCGAACATAAACCATTGCGGTCTGTTGCAACCGGTTGCAACTTGCAAGTCGACGGAATTCAGACGCCTTTTCAGCAATGTAGCACTGCGTCGGTTGCAAGCTTCGTTTCCGTTGACGCATCCTGCAAGGCAGGGTATCTCTAAAGGTGCGATATGAGAACCACGCCTGAAAAGGTGTGGAATATGAAAAAGCTTCAGCCCGTAGGCTTCGGCCTCCCCGCTGGCCTCATTGACTTGCTTGATAGCTTTGCGGCTGAAAAATCCATTTCCCGCAGTGAAGCTGCCCGTGCAGCCATCGAGCTCGGCCTTCCTCTCCTAAAATTGGGGAAATCCATCGACACGACAAGGATCCTGACGATCCTTGAATACTGCCAACTCTCGTTGTCGCTTATCGTCCAGGAGGAATATCCTGACGACGCAGATCACGTAATGGCGCAGGCGCTGTCTAACGCAGAAACTCGTCATGGCTGAAGACATTCGCTTCAGCAAAAAAGCGGCGACGCTTACACACGATTCCAAGCGCGGCCACATCAAGCGCAACGCGGGGAATTTCACGCGCGGATCGCAGCTGTTCAACCACGAATTGAAGATGATATGGGCGGCAGTCCGGATGCCGCTTTTCACGTGGTTCTGGACGGCGATCGCGATCGTCAGCATTCTTGGTCTCCTCACATTCCATGAACACGAGTTCCAACTCGTCATGATGAAGGTGCTTGGCGAACTCTGGGCCTGGATCGGGCTTAATCCCGGAAAAATGGCCAACCTTACTTTGCCAACTGGCGAGGTGGTTCAGGGCCGAATGATCATGGTCCCCTACCACCCAGCAGTCGAAGCTGCGTGGGCCAGAGCGGTGCAAATTACGATCTCGGCCATCATCGGCGCAGCATTCATCTGCGTGCCGTTGACGATCTGGTTTGTCGACTTCTCCAAGCGCCGCGGAGGCGACATCATGACCGAGCATCACGAACGGGGAGCCATCCTCGTGGAACGTGATGTGCTCAAGGCAGAAGTGACTCGTCACAACTGGAAAGAGCATCAGAAGGAATGCGCGCTGCACAAGCCCGCGCTCGATCCTGACAAGGTTCTCGAAGCGCCGATAATCGAGCGCGAACGGGCAGGAATGCATACGCCCTACAGGCTGGCCGGTGTGCCCTATCCCTGGCGACTAGAGCAGTCGCACGCCATGTTCATCGGCACCACCGGCGCGGGTAAAACGACCGAGCTTAAAAAGCTCGTCACGCAGGCCAGAGCACGCGGCCACCGATGCGTTATCTTCGACCTGACGGGTACGTTCGTGGAGAGCTTTTACGACGCAGAAACCGATGTCATCCTCAACCCGATGGACAAGCGGTGCCAGCCCTGGTCGATCTTCAACGATTGCCGAAACTATGCTGAGTTCATGAGTGCGGCGACCGCGCTCGTTCCCAGTGGACACAACGCCTCGGACGACTTCTGGCAACAATCCGCGCGGACGCTCTTCGTCGAGATGTGCATGAAGCTCATCAAGATGGGACGGCCCTCGAACGGGGCACTTGCACACTATCTGATGCAGTCTGACCTCAAGACGATTCACGCGCAGCTGGAAGGATCTGTCGCAGGCCCGATGATGTCGCCTTCTTCGGCCAAGATGGCAGAATCGATCCGCACAACCTTCATCGCTAATGGCAACGTGATCCGCTTCCTGCCTTCGCCGGCCAAGGGCGACAAAGGGTTTTCCATCACGGACTGGATGACCACGGACGTGAAGGAGGGATCGATCCTCTTTATCACCTCCACCCACCCCGACCTGACGCTTAACCGGCCTCTGCTGACGCTATGGATGGACCTGTGCGTCAATGCCCTCTTCAAGATGGGCCGTACACGCAATCTGCGCACTTGGTTCCTCATCGACGAGGTCCATGCACTTCATCGGCTTCCAGCGATTGACCATGGCCTCCAAACCGCGCGTGCGTTCGGCGGAGCCTTCGTGCTCGGCATGCACTCCTTCGACAAGCTCGAAGAGACCTACGGTGAAAACGGCGCGACCAACCTAGCATCGCTCGCCGGCACAAAACTGATCCTCAAAACCGCCGATCCCGAGACGTCCCGTCGATGCTCAGAGTTCATCGGCGACCGGCAAGTGCGGATCATGGATGAAGCCTACTCCTATGGCTACAACGACAGCCGGGATGCTTCGACCATTACGCCGCGTAGCAATGTCGAAGAGCTCGTCATGCCGGTCGACATCAGCAATCTTCCGAGCATGCATGGTTTTGTAAAGTTCCCGGACGGGTTCCCCGCAGCGAGGATCCTTCTCACGTGGAAGGACTACCCGGCCCGGGCAAACGGCTTCGAGCGCGTTGATGACATGGAACCCGAGCAATACGCTCCTACGGCAGAAGAAATCGCGGAAATGGGGGGTGCTGATCGAGAGGGCGGAAGAGAGGACGAACAGCTGTACGTGACGCCGGAGGAGGCGGCGATTGCTATGAGCGAAGCCGAGAGGGAAGCGGAGGCGTTGCGGGAGGATCTGGAAGGCTTGGTCGATCCTGAGCGTGAGATCGACGAGGGGAGGTCGGAGATTAACGACGAAACCCAGGATCAACGCGAGGAGCGCGCCCGTGAAGCGAAAGTCAATCAGATTGGATACGTCAAACCGAAAAAGAAAAGCGATGGTGGACAGCGAAAGCTAGCCCGGAAGGACTTGGAGGAGCGCGCAGGGAAACTGCAAAAGGGTCAGGCAACAAAGCCGAACGCAAACCGCTCAGGTAGCCAGGAAAGCCAGCTGGAACGAGAAAATCGGCAGGGATTCGGAAACGAGAAAAAGGATCGCGATGACCCGTCGATCGACGACGACATGGACCTTGGTCGATGAGCGTCAGGGAGCACCCAAAGACATCGTCCTTGCGGGCGGATACGTCCATTGGAACGCGCATGTGGATGGTGCGCGCTAGGGCACATTTGCGACAGGAAGAGCTGGCTGCAACACTTGGAGTCTCAAGGCAGACCCTCATTCAATACGAAAGCGATAACTGCGCGCCACCCTATCGCGTGCTTCACACGGTTTGCGAAGAGTTTGGAATCGACGGAAGCTGGTTGCTTTTGGGCGGACCGAGCAGCGAAATGTTCAGGTCAGCACCGAAAGGAGCGGACTAATGCTGTCGGTATCATCGGTCGGGTCCGCAGGCGGCGCGGCAACCTACTTCTCCAAGGATGACTATTACGTCGGCGACGGCCCTGCCGAGCTGAGCGAATGGGCCGGCAAGGGCGCGGAGGCGCTGGGACTGAAAGGGCCCGTTTCGAAAGAAGACTTCGAGAAAGTGCTCGACGGCAAGCTCCCCGACGGCACGATCGTCAATGGGAACGAGAAGCGTCAGAACGGCATGGACATGACGTTCTCCATGCCAAAATCGGCGTCGCTCCTCGCGCAGCTCGGTGGCGACAAGCGCATCCTTGAGGCGCAGATCGCGGCGGTCAAGGCCACCATGTCCTATGCCGAGCAGCAGCTTGCAGAGGCACGGGATTACAGCCGGATCAGCAAGGGAGAACCGGTCGGGACAGGCAAGCTCGTCTATGCGCTCTTCCAGCATGACACGAGCCGCGCGCTCGACCCGCAGAACCACACACATGCCGTCATCGCCAACCTCACGCAGGACAAGGACGGCAAGTGGAAGGCGCTCCACAACGGAGAGCTGTGGAAGAACAATTCCGTGCTGGGCTCGATCTATAACGCCGCGCTCAGATCGAACTTCGAGAAGCTCGGCTACGAAACGAAGATCACCGGAAAGCATGGACAGTTCGAGATCGTCGGGGTCGAGCGGAATGTCATCGAGGCTTTCAGCAGGCGCAGCCAGCAAATCGATGCCAAGGCGCGGGAGCTTGGTGTTTCAACTCCGCAAGGCAGAGATGCGGTGGTCGTCAACACCAGAGACCCGAAGCTGAACCCTGGCGACAAGGAGGCCCTGAGAGCCGAGTGGGCCGAGCGAGCAAAAGGGTTGGGGTTCGATGCAAGGGCGCTGGTCGAAGCGGCGCGCGAGCGTGCCGGAAACGGCAAGGAACGATCCCACGGAAGCCTCGAGCAGGTCAGGGCGACCGTAAGCGCCGTCGGGGACACGGTGAGGCTCTACCTGAAGCCGGCCGACCCGCTGGTAACGCCGGGCATCGAACGGCTGTTCATGACACCGACCGCCCTGCGCACCGAGATGGCGACCGCCTCGGCAATGCGGATCATCGGTGAGCGCGAGACCTCTTGGACCCGGGGCGAGCTCGTCAAAACGGCGCTGGATCTCGGCGTGAAGGGCGTGACCGCCGAAGGCGTGGAAGCACGCATGGACCGGCTCGTCGCCGACGGGAAGATGCTGGAGGGTACAAGCGAGCGGATCGACGGAAAGCCGGGAAAATACACGACGCCGGAGCACGTGGCGATCGAGCGGGCAACACTCGCGAACGTGGCGGCGGGCAAGGATGCAAGTGCGCCGATCATCGCAGCGGCCGAGGCGCCGGGGCGCCTGCGCGGCGTGGCGGGCGGCCATGAGCTCAACGCAGAACAGATTGCAGCCGGCACATTGGCGTTAGCCAGCGAGGATCGCACCGTGGTCATCCAAGGGGTCGCCGGGGCGGGGAAGACCACGATCATATCAGCGATCGCGAGCGTGGCACATCAGGAGGGCAGGGAGGTGATAGGCCTCGCCTTTGCCAACAAGATGGTGAGCGATCTGCGGAACGACACCACAATCCGCGGCGTGGACGGAGAGGTGGTGAAACAGGGGATCGAGGCGCGTACTGTGTCCTCGTTCATCAACGAACATCTGCGCTCCGCGTTGAGCGGCGAAGGCGAGCGGTTCGAAGCCTCGCGCGAGGCGCTCAAGGGCAAGGTGCTGGTGCTGGACGAAGCCTCGCTCGTCGCCAACAAGCCAATGAACGACCTCCTCACAATCGCCAACCGGCTCGGGGTAGAAAGGCTGGTGATGATCGGCGACCGCGCCCAGCTACAACCGATCGAAGCAGGCAAGAGCTTCTCGCTGATCCAATCCGACAGTCCCGCCATGGCGCGCATCGACACGTCGCTGCGCCAACGCACCGAGCACATGAAGGAAGCTGCGGGCCTGGTCCGCGCGGGCATGTTCAAGGAAAGCTTCGCCTCGCTCGGAGATCGGGTGGTGGAGGCAGGCGCCGACCATCTCAAGGTCACGGCCCGCAAATGGCTGGACCTGCCCGCGGCAGACCGGGAGAGAACGGCGATCTACTCTTCGGGCCGCGAAGCACGAGGCGACCTGAATCGCATGGTACAGGAAGGGCTAAAAGCGGAAGGCGCAATCAGGGGAGAGGGGATGACCCTGAACACCCTCCTGCCAGCCCATGCTACACGCGAGGAGCTGCGCTACGCTACCACCTACCACAAGGGCCAGCTGCTCGAGGTGATGCGCCAGAACGCTCCTGGAGGGCTCTTGCGGGGACGCTACGACGTCGAGGGTGTCGACGGGAAGGGCAGGGTGGTGCTGCGCGACGAGAACGGCAAGCTGAAGCGCTTCGATCCCGAGAAGATCGACCCGGCCGACAAGCGCGACGCGCTGAGGCTCTCCGAGAAGCACAAGGAGACGATCCACGAAGGCGACAAGGTGCGCTGGACCGACAAGGATAATGCGCGCGGCCTCATGAAATCGGAAGAGGCGAAGATTCTCGGGATAAAGGATGGGATCGTGACGGTCGAGAACCGTGCCGGCGAAACGGTTGAGCTCAAGCAGAACGATAGGATGCTGGAGCGCCTTGGGCTCGCCTATGCGATCAACATGCACCAGGCGCAGGGCGACACCCGCGACATGGCAATCGGAGAGATGCACTCTTCCGCGCGGCACCTGTCGAACCAGCGGCTTGCGCTGGTGATGATGACCCGCGTGCGTGAGGACATCACCATCGTCACCAACGATCGCGACCGGCTGCTGGCGCAGATCGGCCGAAACCCGGGCGACAAGACCAGCGCGCTCGAGACTCTGGGCGAGAAGCAGGTCGAAGAGAAACGCAGCGATCGGCTGTCGCCCTCGTCCGAGTTCCGCCCGACGATCCCCGATCATCTCAAACCGTCACCGGGCGAAAGCCGGATCGACCCTGAAAGTCTGCGCGCGACACCGCAGCGCGACATTCCCGAACGCAACATCGAACGCAGTCGATAGGAGGATGGCAGTGCATGCGAACAATAACGGAACGGAGGTGGCGGTGCGCCATGGGCTAAGCCTCGAGGCGCAGCTCGCCGGAGAACCGACGATTTCGAACGCAGTAACCCAGATGGGGCTTGGTGAGATCGCAAGCACGGTGCGCGGTGACGGGTTCGTGGTTTGCGACCTCAACACACACGGCGTGCAAGGGTGCGCTGACATGCGGGCGGCCGCGGACAACCAGAAGCTTGCAGCCGAGCTGGTCGCGCTCGGTCTCGTCATCCTCGTCGCCGTGCTCGTCGGTTCGATCGCGGTGACGTTCGTGAAGCTGGTTACGCGTCTGGCGCATCCTGTAGGCGAGCACCGGGTCTATGCCCTCTTCCCGCGTCGGCGGGCTGCGGTCCTGAAGGACGAACCGTCATGGAAGGTGTGACCCACTCCCAGATCGATTTCGCAGGGCCGCTTACGGAGGCGCTGATCGGGCCATTTCTGCTCGGTATTGGGCTTCTTTTGATCGGAGTGGGAGTCCGCCGATGGCTAAGATGAGCGACCCTATCTCATTCATAATAGAGCGGCTTTACGCCGGCATGGGGATAGTAGCCTTGTTCGCCCTGGCAGCGCTTGCGATCCTTGTCGTTCTCAAGTTGGGCTGGCCGAGCGGAAGTCTTTCCAGGCTCAGAGTGCGGCCGCGGCCGCTCATGACCCAGGCCGAGCGCCGGGTGTGCGCGATGATCGAGGATGCGCTCCCGGGAACACGGGTTCACAGCCAGGTCTCGATGGGAGCGATCATGCAGCCAGCGAAGAACCTCTCGAAGTCCGAATGGTGGTCGACCTTCAACCGATTCAGCTCGAAGCGTGTCGACTTCGTCGTGGAGGACCCGGCGACAGGAGAGATCATCATGCTCGTCGAGTTGGATGATCCCAGCCACCGGCGCAGCACCGACAAGGATCGCGACGCCCTCACCCGACATGCCGGATATACAACGGTCCGAATACCGCCCGGCAAACGTCCGACCCAGGAGAGTGTCGCCACGCTGCTCCACGATGCACTCGGGTTCGATCCGAGGCAGCCGCATCGAAGGTAAGCATCAAAGAACAATCATCATCAGGAAGAAGGAGTAGCAAGACATGGCATTCGACTACGAGGACGCAGGAACATTCGGAAGCGAGCGGGAAGCGAAGGACTGGGCTCACCGAAACAAGATCGACCTGCGCGACCTGCACATTCGCCGGGCAGGCGGCGAACGGGTCGAGGTCGGGATCCGCAAAAGCGCCTACGACAAGACGGAGAACTACAACAATCAGACCGGTCGGCGGAACGATGGATTCTGGCGATGACCCCATCCGCTTGCGAATGCCCGTTTTGCAAGGGCGTGATCGAGCTGAGACCGGCTCGGTTGCGTCTTGCCGAGTGCAGCCTGTGCGGGCGCCCGCTCGCTTTCGGGCAGATAACGGCGAAGAAGGCATTCGTGGCCAGTCTCCTCGACCTTGCCAAAGTGGCGATGCTCCCGCTGGTCGGCGGCGTCACCGCGGCCTTCGCCCTCGGCTACATCGACCCGCAAGCCTATGCCGGATGGATTGCTGGCGCGCTGCTCGCTTGGGGGGTGATCGATGTCTGGGACGGAACCGCGGGGCTGCGCACGCACGTCGATCGCGATCCGCGCGGTGTGCTGATGGAAGCAGAGGCAAGGTGGCGGTCGATTGCCAAGACAGTCTTCGGGGTGACCTCCACGCTTGTTGGCGGCGCTGGGCTGCTGATGGTGGGCTGACATGAAAATGACCATAGGAACAGGGATCCGTTTGGTGCGAACCGTGTCCGGCCGTTCTCAGGAGCGCTTTGCGGCCAGTCTTGGTTACACACGGCGCAGCCTGCTGAACTGGGAGGGGGGAATCGCAGAACTGCCGATCGCGATCCTGAAGCCGATGCGCGACCGGTATAACGTCGATCCGGTCTGGCTCGTCATGGGCGAAGGGGAAATACCAAAAGTGCCGAAAAAACCACGATCGGGAGTGGTGCACCGTGCCGATCGATGAGAGAGACTACATGTCCGAGCGGTACCGAAGGCGGGGTGGGGGAAAATCCCTGCCGGTCTGGCGCGATGATCATGCGCCAATGGAATATGACGAGGCAGACATGATCGCCTCGCGCTACGCCCGGCGAAGCTGGCGCGGAGAGCCAAGCCAGTACGCACGGCGCATGGGCGCCTCCCGCGATGGATGGCTGCGCACGCCGCCAATCATGCGGAACGGCGGGCAGATGATCCCAGCCCTTCTACTCGGCGCAGCGACGCTGGCCTACATCGTGATTGCACAGCCCTTCGGGGAGCTCCTCGATCTCACCGGATTGCCCAGGAACGGGGAATTCCGGGTCCGCACCGAGTATCATGATGCACCGACCGGCATGATCGCCATCACCTCACCCGGGGAGCCGCTGGCGCTGCACCTTGTCGATACCAAGGGGCAGGAAATCTTCATCGGCTTCGTGCGCGGCGGAAAGGTTGCCGAGCTGATGGTGCCCGAAGGACGCTGGCACGCTGTCGTCACTCCAGGAACGGCCCACAGCCTGATTACGATGACGGACCTCAAAGTTGGCAAGCCCCTTGGGATTATCGAGGTCAAAGAGGGCGAACGGATATCGCTCAAGACTGTCGAGAACGGGAACGCTCAAGAAAAAGGAATCTAAGATGAAGATGGGACCGACCATGAAAGGCGTCACGGCGGCTTGCGCAGCGGCATTGCTCGCTTCCGGGGCTCCTGCGTTCGCGCAGGACAACCAGGACACGCAGGAGATCTACCACATCTTCAAGCTTGAGACCGACGCCCCACGCAACGAGCTCATAAAGGCGTTGCGGCTCGGCCTGAAGGAGAACACCACCGACACACAGGTGGCGACGCCACTCGTGCGAGGGGAACCGCCAGAGACGCCGGGCAGCTTCGAATTGGTCAACCCGCTCTCCGACGGCAGGTTCGGGGCGCTTGGCGCCCTCTTCGGTGCAGGCAACGCGGCCGAGATCATGCAGGTGCAGTGCAACGGAGCGGTCTGGATCGCAAATGGTCAGCGCCGCCTGCGCGGCTCCCAGCGGCTGCGCATCACACTTTGCCTTTTCCCCATGAAGGCAGAGAACTCGGCCTACGCCTACCACCTCGATGTCTATGTGATCGACGTGATCGACAAGGGCGGTGGGCTGGATCAGAGGCTCGGCCGCGCGATCGCCGGTGCGTTCGTCGGCAAGCCCCAGGACTGGACCAACAAGACGATTCTCGATGTGCTCCGCAGCGCCCGGGAGGATACCGCGACACGGATAACCTACGTCGAAGGACAGCCCGCCTTTGAGGGCACGCCCTGGGAAGGTGAAGACAAGTTCATTCCAAGCGACGACGACAAGCGCAGGGAACGCTGAGAAAAGCCCATTCGGGGACCCATGAATGTCCGAAGAGCGCCGACCTACCACGGGGTGACGGGAAGGTTCAAAGACTGATTGCGAATTGGGAGGAACGAACGCTGTGACGTATATGCTTTCACCGGCGATCAAGCCACGACATGATCAAGAGAAGCTCTCAGGTTCTCTGATCACCATCCTTCACGAAAAAGATCACGCGTATCTTGAAGCACCCACCGGTACTGGTAAAACTCTGACTATAGGTCTTACAGGGCATAGTTTCGCTGATCATCGTAAGGTTTTCCTCGCAAATACAGTCGATCTGGTGGAGCAAGGAAAGGCAAGTCTCACCAATTTTGGACATCAGGGACTTCTCGATATGTCAGGTTGGTCGTTCATGACCTGGCAGTCATTTGTCTCATTTATCAAGAGAGACCATCTGAAGTCAGTGATTGAAGATGATCGGCCAATGCTCATATTTGTCGACGAATGCCACATGGGCGGAAGCGTCAGTCCAAAAGAACGGCGTTCATTTACAATGATCAGAGAAGCGGCGGACAAGGTGGTATGGGTCTCGGCAACGCCTTGGCAACTGGATGAAAGCGTCCTCGGAAAGCGATCCGATCACACAGCATTCTTCTCCACTGCTGACGCATACAAGCGCGGGCTGATCAACGACGTTGACCTCGTTCGGGTTGATTGCGGGCTGAAGCTGAAAGTGGCGATCGCTGACTTAGAACGGCGAGGAGGTCAACGCTTCCAGACCCTTGCCGCCCGCGACTTCAGTGTGGAGGGGAGTAAAGCGGACGAGCTCCTGGACAAACTGGAGCAATACGGTCCCGAACATGGCCTTGCGCTACGAGATGTTAGGACGATCATATCCCATAGAATGAGGCTGATGGGCGCCCATTACTTGAAGCACCATCGGGGCCAAAAGGCAATCTTTTGGGTTCCGAACCAGAGGCACGCTATCGAGTGCGCCAAGTACATTTCCAACGGCCTACCGGGCTCGGAACGTGCCGAAGCGATCATTACCGATCCGAGTGGAAGTGTCGCAGAGGCTGAATACAGCGCCGAGGCATTGCAGCAGTTCCGTGATCCCGAGGGGGCTGTGAAAGTTGCGTGCGTAGTATATCGACTACGAGAAGGCTTTGATATGCCGGAACTCAGACTGGGCTACGATTGTGCGTGGAATCCATACAATTTTCGTGCGACGGCGCAGAAGATTGGTCGGCTGACCCGTGTGTCGGAAGGAAAACAGCCAAGCGCTTTCCATTACGCGGTCGATGTGAAAACTGTCCTCGGAGCGAACGCGGACTACAATGCCGATTTTCTCGCCCAATTGGCAGCGAGCCTAACACTCGAAGCCGATGAAACGAGAGATGTGGCGGACGCAATTTTCGAAAATTTGTCGCTCCGAAGCGCTTGGTCTGGACAGCCAGAGGGGCCGACAAAGATCTCAAGATCCTATGAGTGGCTCGAAGGAAGGCAGTACCAGATAAGCAAAACGCCTTTGTTCGACATTCTCAGCGCGAATGGGGCGCAGGAAATCGAGCGCCACACCGTTTCGACAATGATCGCGGAGCGGGGGACGCGGGCTGATAAGCTTCATGAGCTTTTGGACAAGTTGGCAGATGGAGCGGACTGGAAAGCCTACCCAGAAAATGTCCGAACGAACTTGCTGAATGCAGCGCGGCCGAACCAGGTCCTCTATTTGCCGGCGATCCGCAAGAGGCTAGCAGAGGTTAGACCAGACCTGCTGCCGCGAACGCATAAGGTGCGACTGGAAGAGCGGATTGAACAATTCAATCACATGATCGACGGCCTCGAGCGCGGGGAAGATCCATCCAAAATGCCGCCAGACATGAAGCAGAAGCTCGTCGCTGCCGCAAACCCGCGAACCCGCGAGTACATCCCCGCAATTCACCAACGTCTCTCAGTCGTTTGCAAGGCACTAGTGCCGAAAACCATGGAGGAATTGTCGCGGGCCCGGATTGAGAATCTTAAGGCCATTATGGACCGACTTGAGGGGGGTGAGCCGTTGAGATCTCTTAGCAAGAATGAGCGCACACTCATCTCAAACGCAGCAAATCCAAAAACAAAGCAGTACATTCCGGAGGTCCGATACAGGCTTCAGAATGTTTGCCCCAAGGCAATTCCGAAACCGACAAACCGATCAAAGTCAGGGAAATGCTCTTTGTTAGGAATGGCCGGCGCTGCAGAGAACAGAACGAGCCCAAGGCGTGACGGTGATAAGCAAGCGGGTCAGGACAGGGACAGAATCCGGAAAACAAGATAGCCCGCGCATCAGGATTAATAATTCTTTGAATATCGGTCGGTTACGCCCACAGCATACAGCTCGAAGCGGCACTGCCGCGAGCCGGAGCAGCCGACGTGATGATCCTATCGAATATCCGGAAATCGATGACCCGGTGGGGCAGGCTAAGCCCAACCACACGGCCGGCGATATTGCGCCGTGAACGGCGTTTGATGCCAGCGGTGTCCAAACCGATGAGATCGGCATTCTTGGCAATCGGCATAGGCGTGATCGCCGGCCTGATTGAGCTTGGCTTGCCAGCTGAAGACATGTTCCGAGCAATAAGAGCGGAAATTCGGTCGCATGACGCTCCTTCCGACATTGTTGTCGTGACTATCGACGACAAGACGCTCAACGCCCTGCAGACCGCCCTTCCGGATCGGAGGAATGATGCGCAGGTGCTTGATCAGCTGTTTGAGGCAGGTGCGAGCAGGGTTTTCTTCGATAAAGCATACGCGGATCCGAGCAATCCGACTTCAGACGAAGCTTTCGAAGAAGCTCTCAAGCGTCATCCAGAGACCTATCTGGCAATCGCACCGGCGCTCACAGAAGGGGTTCATGACTACGAGGTCGTTGAGCCCATCCAGCGGTTCAAAGAAAACGCTCGACTGGCCTCGATGATTGGCCAGAGCGGGCCCTTCAACCTGAGCTATGTCTTTCCGACGGCAACTCCTGTGGGCAGAGGTTCGGTTCCGTCAATCTCGGCAGGGCTCGCGGGCTATCGCGGGCCGCAACAAGAGTATCGGCTCGACTTCGGGATCGACATCCACTCGATCTCACACGTGAGCTATATCGACGTGCTGCAGGGACGGTTCGATCGAGACACATTCCGAGGTAATGCCGTCGTCGTCGGCCAGACCTTTACGGGCACCAGCGATGTCCACTATGAGCCCCTCGGATCGAAGATCCCAGGAGTGTATTTCCATGCGCTCGGCGCGCACACTCTACGAGAAGGGCCGCCGATCGATCTGGGATGGGTCCCGGCCCTCATCCTTTCGGCTGTCATCATGCTTTGGCAGGCGACTTTGCGCAAACCAGCATATCCCATATCTGCGGGAGCCGTGTCCCTGATGATGACCGTGCCGCTTATGCTGGACTATGCCTCTATCGGCGTCGACGTCTTCCCCGCCCTTCTGTGTTTTACCATCGGAATGATCGGGCTTGAGCGCCAAGCCCGGCGGGTCTTCGACGAATCTACTGGCTGCCTGCGCATTGAGGCGCTCGAAAGCGCAAGACCTGACGATGGCGTCCTCGTCTTCGCTCTCAAGATCAAGGAGTTCTCGTTCATCACCAGAGATTCCTCAAACAGGGTGATTACCGACTTCATCAGGGAGGGCGCCCGCCGGCTCACAACCACCGAAGGCAAGGTCGACTTCGCGTTTCACAAAGACACCATCATCTGGCTGAGGCCCAGGATCGAAACGGAAGAGCTCGCAGACCATCTGGCGGGGCTCCAAGCTCTCTTCAGGAGGGGGATCGCCCATGCAGGCACAAAAGTGGATGTCGCGGCACACATCGGCGTTGACGCGAACTACGAGGCTTCGATCAGGTCGCGTATAGCCACAGCGATGCAGTCAGCCGAAGATGCGCTGCAGGCCTGCACACCTGCCATCATAGCAAACTCAGAATATCTGACCGCACGTGACAAGCGCCTGACGCTTCTGTCGGATCTCGATGAAGCAATGGCCCGAAATACGGTTCAGGTTGCTTACCAGCCCAAGATCGAGCTCGCCACCGGGAGGACCGTCGGTGCAGAAGCCTTACTGCGTTGGACGCATCACGAGCACGGCGCCGTGCCTCCTGAAGAAGTCGTCGCGATGGCAGAGGCCCACAACCGCATTGATGACTTGACGATGTATGTCATAGACACAGCATTAGCGGGTGCCCGCCTCGCCCGGCAGATCGACCCGCAATTCCAGATCGCCATCAACATTTCGGCCATTGCCCTTACAAGGGTGCAGCTGATCTATGACATCACTTTCCTCATGTCGAAGCACCACATCCCGGCCGAGAGCATCATTTTCGAGGTCACCGAGACTGCTCCGCTCGATGACAGGCGGGTGGAAGCCGTCATGAGCGCTCTTCGCGAATTCGGCATTCACCTCTCGATAGATGATTTCGGCACCGGACACGGCCTTCTGAATTACATCAAGCGCATCCCAGGAACTGAAGTGAAGATCGACCGGTCCTTCGTGGCAGACATGAAAGTTTCGGCCGAAAGCCGATCAGTGGTACAGGCAACAATCGATATTGCTCATTCGCTCGACCGGAGGGCAGTCGCTGAGGGGGTCGAAGACGGCGAGACCGCTGCCATGCTCGCTGACATGGGCTGCGACTATGCTCAAGGTTACCTGTTCGCGAGGGCAATGCCGATCAACGACCTTCTCCAGCACATGCGGCAAATACGGATCGCTGCCTAGCTCTTGCCAAACAGTAACGATCTGTTAACCATGCCTGTCAGCACTCGGCGTGCCTACAGGAGGTCAGCATGTGGAATTGGTTCAGGGAGACCTTCGGCTCCCGTTGAGGGCTGTCCGAAGCCGATGAAAGGAAGCCCCGGGGTCCCCGGGGCTTTTTTGTTGGTGAACGACGAGACGGAACAACAGGAAGATCTCTAGGGCCCCTATAGGTCGGGCAGAATGGCAGCTGAGGAGATGGGCGCAAGAGGCTGGCGCCGAGGCACAAGAACAAGGTTGTCCGAAATGTGGGGGGCCCCTTTTGCCCGTCGATCAAGGATCCCGATTGAACGCCGATTGCCAATTCAGAATTTGTTATCTCAACGGTACTAAGGTCACGTCGGCGTTCCCTTAGAGATATATGACTGATGAAGCACGTCTTTCTTGCCGCGCTCGGTGCCGTCGCTGCAGCTGCCAGTGCCGAGAATACACAGGTCGCAGCACATTCACTGTTCGACACACCGGCGCAAATCGTCAGCGAGAACGGGGCAGTGACGGTTCAAAATTGTCAGGAGTGGTCCGCAAATCTCAACTCACTGCCTGACAACTTTGCTTGGTTTGCAGATCAGACCCTTGCAGAGCAGCCGGTGCGGGGCGAATTTGAGACGGCGGGCGAATATGCGGCTCGGGTTCAAAGCTGGAAAGCCGGTTCAAGGATTTGGCTGAACGCAGGCTTCGAGATCGATCCTGATGACTTCACCTATGATCCGGATCGCGAAGTACTTCGGCTCACTCCGACAAACGACATCATCGGAGGCGAATCGGAATTCGATGATCTTGGGACTTACGTCGGCGCAAACGCGTTCGGTGTCACGCGGGAGGTCCGGCGTAACAGACTTCATTCTCGGGTAGTCTCAATTGAGGGTTATGGCCATGTAATGCCAAAAGGACGAGAAATCCCGATGGACCGAGAAACTGCCGCGGAGCTAGAGAAGAACGGGCGGCTGCATGTCCTTGGCTATTTGCGGGATACGGATGGCGAGTTCAGCCGCGGCACGCCGACACTGGACCGTCCTTCAGACTTCACGTGGTCGCGGAAAATTTTGTTCATCGTGCCTGTTTGCTTTGCCGTCGTTCACCGGGGCCAGCCTGTCGATGGCCTGCAATGGCTGTACACACCTGACGCCCCAGCGACTCCGGCAAAACTACGAGGAAACGCCGCCCAGTACATGGCGGAGGAACTAACGTCGTTTCTGCGCCGCGATACTGAAAGCGGCTCTGCCGTCTGGACCGTCAGTGTCGATGAGCGTGGTCGAGCCAGCTCATGCAAGCTGGCCCGGTCGTCCTTCGGGCCAGAAAAAGAGGAACATATTTGTCGTATCATCACACGCCATGCGAGGTTTGAACCAGCCAATGTGAACGGCTTGCCGCTTGCGTCCGAGTTTACATCGACGCTCAGGTTGGGAACCCACTGAGTACATCTCACGGTTAGGCGCTCGCCTTTCCGAGACCCGTAGCAGAAGTTCAATCGGGGAAGGCGGATCACATAGGCCTGTTGAAGGGCGCGTAGAAGGTGAAGGGGCTCATTTAATGTTAAACTGCCGCCAAGGTAGAACGGTCCCGGTTGCCAGCATCGCTGAGGCGAGGTCCCTGCCATCGGCAAGGCGGCAGGAAGCAACGGTGCGGCCATAGCTTTCGCTGGACGATCGACATGAAATAGCCTCGGCGCGTATAGAGATGTGGCCCGTGCTTAGGCGGCCGGTCGGAGTGCCAAGCAGCCGAACAAGCGCATCACGGGCCCGCTCGGCCGAGGCAGAAGGGCACGGGTGTCCCCGGCGGCAGGAACCATCCATCTCCCGAGCTGCAATTCCCTCGATGCGTATTTTGGGACCTTCTTTGCACCAGATTGGCCCATCCCCGTCCCAGACGGGGTGACTACACGAAAGTGACGTATCTGCACGCTAAGGGCGAACAAATCCGGTA
>VFQM010001652.1_pt1 | contig 18873 bp, 17 predicted proteins | sample 3512391 | NCBI WGS metagenome assembly VFQM01 (sample SAMN10412369, study PRJNA504923) | tailings metagenome | isolation source: Replicate 1 from Balatoc abandoned mine | place: Philippines | reverse complement strand
CAATCGTGCCAATGTTCACATGAGGCTTATTACGCTCGAATTTACCTTTTGCCATTGTCTCTTTCCTTGGGCATCGGGACCTTGGTTCCGGTCGGATGCGGGGCGATTAGCGATAATGCCCGAAAAAGACAAGCGCCTTTTGGCCCAGCGGGTCTCCTGGTGGCCAGAAGCGGCGGTGCTCTTTCAGTGCAGGGTGCACATATAGGTGCAAGCAAATGTAAATGAAAGGCATCCCGCGCCGAGGGGATGCCCTGGAGCGGGTAGCGGGAATCGAACCCGCGTATTCAGCTTGGAAGGCTGCTGCTCTACCATTGAGCTATACCCGCGTCGCGTCAGGGCTTCCGGCCGGCAGTGGTGGAGGAGGTTGGATTCGAACCAACGTAAGCTGAGCTAACGGATTTACAGTCCGTCCCCTTTAACCACTCGGGCACTCCTCCAACTGCTGCCGGAGCCATGCAACGAGGCATTTCCAGATCCCGGTTTCGGGCGAACCGTCCTGCCCCGAAATCTGGGTGGGCTTATGGCGACAAGGATTTGGCCTGTCAACCGCGCAACCAACGTTTTCATGCACAATATTCGAAGCACCGGCTAACGGGCCGTATCCAAAGCCCGGCCTCCCCGTTATAGCGAGCGTATGAACGATACGAAAAAGCCCGGAACACCCAAGGACACCCATTACGCCAAGCTGCGCCGCGCCTATCGCGACCAGAAAAGCGGCGGCGCGCCGGCCTTTCGGCCAAAGCGCCCGGTGCCACCGGGAGAGATTGCGGCAGACGGGCTGGTGCGTCTCTACGGCCTGCACACTGTGCGTGCGGCGCTCGACAATCCGCGCCGCAAGATTCTGAGGATGCTGGTTACCCGGAACGCCGCGGAACGCCTTGAAATCTCGGACATCGGCGCCCTGCCCTTCGCCACCGAACTGGTCGAACCGAAGGACATCGACAAGATCACCGGCTCCGAGGCCGTGCACCAGGGCGTGCTGATCGAGGCCAAGCCGCTGAAATCCAAGGCCTTGTCGGCGCTGGGCGATTCGCCACTGGTGCTGGTGCTCGACCAGGTGACCGACCCGCACAATGTCGGCGCCATCATGCGCTCGGCTGTAGCCTTCGGTGCGGGCGCGCTGATCACCACCTCGCGCCACAGCCCGCATGAAACCGGTGTGCTCGCCAAGTCGGCATCAGGCGCACTCGAACACATAGACCTGATCGAGGTGCGCAACCTCGCCGAGGCGCTGGGCGAGTTGCACGAGGCAGGGTTCCAGACCATCGGGCTTGATTCGGATGGTCCGGCAGAGCTCGAAAAGACCTTTGCGTCAAAGAAGGTCGCACTGGTGCTCGGCGCCGAGGGCAAGGGCCTGCGCCAGAAGACGCGCGAGACGGTCACGTCGCTCGCCCGCCTCGACATGCCCGGCGCCATCCGCTCGCTCAACGTCTCAAATGCGGCGGCGGTCTCGCTCTACGCGGCGCGCCTCTGGCTTCGCTGAGTCGCACTCTGGACGCTCTTTTCCGCGGCGAACGGACACATCGGCGGGAACCGGCGCGCCTTGACCTTCCGCCCAATGGAAGCGGTAGGCTCCTTTCTCGTAATGGAGACCTTCACATGGCGCATCGTCGCACCATCATTTCGCTGCTGTCCGCGATTCTGGCATCGGGAGCAGCGGCACCCGCGCTTGCGCAGACAATCAGCCTCGCCGATCTTGCGGGTAAAACCCATGTCCACGGGCTGTCGTTCGATCCCGCCGATTCCGCCAACATCCTCGTCGCGACGCATCATGGCGTGATGCGTGCCGCGCCCGACGGCAACGTTACCCCGGTCTCGGACGTGCAGGACGATTTCATGGGCTTCGTCCCTCACCCCACCGACCCCTCGATCATCTTCGGCAGCGGCCATCCCAGCACGGGAGGCAATCTCGGCTTCATCAAGTCGACGGATGCGGGCAAGACATGGACGAAGATCGCACCCGGCGTGGACGGCCCGGTGGACTTCCACCAGCTTGCGGTCAGCCTGACCGACGCCAACGTCTTCTACGGCTCCTACGGCAGCATACAGACGAGCCGTGACGGCGGAGCGACGTGGACGATTGCCGGCGAAGCACCAGGCAGACTGATCGACATTGCGATTTCCCCGGCAGATCCCGCGACCGTCTATGCGGCCACCGAAACCGGCCTGATGGTGAGCCGCGACGGAGCCAAGACCTGGCAGACGCTGGTCAGCGACGTTCCGGTCACGACCGTCGAGCTCACCACCGACGGCACGATCTATGCATTCGCGGCGGGACGCGGCGTGCTGCGCGCAAGCGAAGCAGCACCGAGCTTCAACACCGTAGGCGAAGGCCCTGATGCGGCGGGCTACATCCTCCACCTTGCAGCCGATCGCAAGGACAAGCAGAGGCTCGTCGCCATCACCGGTGACAAGGTCATCATGGTCAGCAGCGATGCCGGCGTCAGCTGGAAGGCGCTCGGCAAGAACTGACCACAAGGAACCCACACGCTGAAAGGGCTCCCGCGGCACGCCGCGGGAGCCCTTTTCCGTGACGAGCAGGCCGCAGCGGCGGCAAGCTGCATCGCTCCCTTTCTTGCTTACGCGGCTTCGCTCTTGCCTGCCTCCGCCGAGCCGCCGACCTCGAAATTGGCCATCCTCTCGAGCGCGCGAACCAGCGCCGAATGGTCCTCCTTGGCCCCACCATTTGCGGCGCAGGAATTGAACAGTTCCTGCGTCATCGAAGTGTTGGGCAGCGAGACGCCGAGCGCCTTCGCGCCCTGGAGCGCGAGGTTGAGGTCCTTCTGGTGCAGTTCGATGCGGAAGCCGGGCGCGAAGGTGCGCTTGACCATGCGCTCGCCGTGCACCTCGAGGATGCGCGAGGCAGCCAGGCCGCCCATCAGCGCCTGGCGCACCTTGGCGGGATCCGCGCCCGCCTTGGATGCGAACACCAGAGCCTCGGCCACGGCCTCGATGGTCAGAGCGACGACGATCTGGTTGGCGACCTTTGTGGTCTGCCCGACGCCGTTGGGCCCGACGAGCGTGATGTTCTTGCCCATTTTCTCGAAAGCCGGACGGGCGCGCTCGAAGGCCTTTTCGGTGCCGCCGACCATGATGGTCAGCGACGCTGCCTTGGCTCCGACCTCGCCGCCGGACACCGGCGCATCGAGATAGTCGCAGCCGAGTTCGTTGATCTTCCTCGCGAACTCCTTGGTCTCGATCGGCGAGATCGAGCTCATGTCGATGACGAGCTTGCCTTTGGAGAGGCCGGACGAAATGCTGTTTTCGCCAAAGAGTACGTCCGCCACATGCGGCGTGTCGGGCACCATGGTGATGACGATATCAGCGGTCTCGGCGAGCTTGCGATGGCCGCTTGCCGTCTTCAGCCCCTTGGCAACCAGTTCCTCGGGCAGCGCGCCGCGGTGGTCGCTGGCATAAACCTCATAACCTGCATCGAGCAGATGCCCCGCCATCGGGGCGCCCATGATGCCGAGGCCGACGAATCCGATCTTTTCCATCTTCTTGTCCTTCAAATCTCGTTCAGGCAGCCGCGCTGCCCTTGCGGGCAAAGCCCGAAAACCATCCCAACCCCTCGACCGTCCCCGCCTTGGGCTTGTATTCGGCGCCGACCCAGCCGACGTAACCGATGCGATCAAGGTGCGCGTAGAGGAACGGGTAGTTGATCTCGCCAGTGCCCGGCTCGTGGCGGCCGGGATTATCGGCCAGCTGGACATGGGCGATGCGCGGAAGGTTTGCCTCGATGGTGCGGGCGAGATCCCCCTCCATGATCTGCATGTGGTAGATGTCGTATTGCAGGTAGAGGTTGTCCGAGCCGACCTTGTCGATGATGGCAAGCGCCTGCTTCGTGTTGGTCAGGAAGAAACCCGGGATGTCGCGCGTGTTGATCGGCTCGATCAGCAGGCGGATGCCCGCGGCCTTTAGCTTGTCGGCGGCAAACTTCAGGTTCTCGACGAAGACGTTTTCCAGCGCTTCCCGGTCGGCACCTGCCGGCGCGATGCCGGCCAGGCAGTTCACCTGCGTGCAGCCCAGCGCCTGGGCGTAGGTGATTGCCTTGTCGACACCCTGGCGGAACTCGTGGATGCGGTCGGGCAGCACGGCAATGCCGCGCTCACCAGCCGCCCAGTCACCGGGCGGCAGGTTGAACAGCGCCTGGACAAGGCCGTTCTTCTTGAGGCGCGCGGCCACGACATCGGGGGCGTGGTCATAGGGAGCGATGTACTCGACGGCTTCGAATCCGGCACGGGCGGCTGCATCGAAGCGGTCGAGGAAGTCGTGCTCGCCGAAGAGCATCGACAGGTTGGCTGAAAACTTGGGCATCTTCGTTTCCTCACAAATCAGTCGAGCAGCGCAATCGCGGTCGGCGCGTCTTCGTTGCTCTCGGCCAGGTCCTCGAACTCGACGATGTTGTCGATCTCGACACCCATCGAGATGTTGGTGACGCGCTCGAGAATGAACTCGAGGACGACTGGCACCTGGTGCTCCTTGGTCAGACGCTTGGCCTCGGCAAAGGCATTGGCGAACTCCTCCGGCTTGCGGACGCGGATCGCCTTGCAGCCCATGGCCTCGGCAACCGCAACGTGATCGACACCATAGCCGGTCTCGGCACCTTCGGGACGGTTGATGTTCTCGAAGGCGAGGCTGACCTCGTAATCCATCGAGAAGCCGCGCTGCGCCTGGCGGATGAGGCCGAGATAGGCGTTGTTCACGACGACATGGATGTAGGGCAGCTTGTGCTGTGCGCCGACGGCAAGCTCCTCAATGAGGAACTGGAAATCGTAGTCGCCCGACAGCGCCACGATATCGCGATCCGGATCCGCCGCGCGGACGCCGAGGGCAGCCGGCAGGGTCCAGCCGAGCGGGCCGGCCTGGCCGCAGTTGATCCAATTGCGCGGCTTGTAGACGTGCAGGAACTGGGCGCCGGCGATCTGCGACAGGCCAATGGTGGTGACATAGGTCGTGTCGCGGCCGAAGGCCTTGTTCATTTCCTCGTAGATGCGCTGCGGCTTGAGCGGCACCTGCTCGAAGTGCGTCTTGCGCTTCATCGTCTTCTTGCGGCCCTGGCATTCCTTGGCCCAGCCCGACCAATCGCGCAGCTTGCCGGCCGTCTTCCACTCCGTGGCGACGTCCAGCAACATCTTGAGCGCGGCACCCGCATCCGAGACGACGCCGAAATCAGGGGCGAAGACGCGGCCTATCTGCGTCGGCTCGATGTCGACGTGGATGAACTTGCGGCCGGCCGTGTACTTGTCGACTGAACCGGTGTGGCGATTGGCCCAGCGGTTGCCGATGCCCATGACGAAGTCGGACGCCAGCATCGTCGCGTTGCCGTAGCGGTGCGAGGTCTGAAGGCCACACATGCCGGCCATCAGGCGGTGATCATCGGGAATCGAGCCCCAGCCCATCAGTGTCGGGATGACGGGAACGCCGGTGATCTCGGCGAACTCGATGAGCAGGTCCGAGGCGTCTGCATTGATGATGCCGCCGCCGGCGACGATCAGCGGCTTCTCCGCCTCGTTCAGCATCGACAGGGCCTTCTCGGCCTGGGCGCGCGTCATGGCAGGCTTGACGACCGGCAGCGGCTCGTAGGTGTCGATATCGAACTCGATCTCGGCGAGCTGAACGTCGATCGGCAGGTCGATGAGGACCGGGCCGGGACGCGCCGAGCGCATCAGCTGGAACGCCTTCTGCAGCGTCATCGGAACCAGATAGGGCTCCATGACCGTGACCGCCCACTTGGAGACCGGGGCCGCGATGGCTGCGATGTCGACGGCCTGGAAGTCTTCCTTCGTCAGGCGCGCACGCGGGGCCTGACCTGTGATGCAGAGGATCGGGATCGAGTCGGCCGAGGCCGAATAGAGCCCGGTGATCATGTCGGTGCCGGCCGGACCCGAGGTACCGATGCACAGCCCGATGTTGCCGGCCTTGGTGCGCGTGTAGCCTTCGGCCATGTGGGACGCTGCCTCGACGTGGCGCGCCAGTACGTGACGGATGGTGCCGCGCGCCTTCAGGGCCGAATAGAACGGGTTGATCGCCGCACCCGGCACACCGAAGGCGCAGGAAATGCCCTCCTTCTCCAAAACGAGGACAGCAGCATCGACTGCGCGCATCCTGGCCATTTTTGAACACCTCCATCGGTCGTCAGATTTTCACGTTCCCGAATGGTGTCACCGCGACAGGTATTTTGCAATTTTTTCAGAATATTTTTTCATTTTTGTTTTTAGGTAACTTGTTATTGATTTTGCTTACTTTTTCTTTTTCCGTTGCGTAGATCAGAAAACTGATGGAAAAGTTTTTTAGAGCATTTCCACGACAGGAGGGTTGAGATGGCCACGACAGAGAAACGCCAACGAGGGCGGCCTCGTGCCTTTCAGCCTTCGCCCGATGCTGGGTCGGTCCAGTCGCTGGACCGGGCGCTTCGCATCCTCGCCATTGTCGCAAATGGCGACGGGCTTTCGCTGAGCGAGATCGCCGCCGCCTCGGAACTGGCCGCCTCGACCGCTTACCGGATGCTGACCACGCTGCAGAACCACGGGATGGTCGAATTCGACAGCAACGAGCAGCTCTGGTCGATCGGCGTCGAGACCTACCGGATGGGATCGGCATTCCTGCGGCGGCGGAAGTTGATCGACCGGGCTCGCATCGTGATGCAGGAACTCATGGAGAAAACCGGGGAGACGGCAAATCTCGGCGTGGCAGAAGACGACTGCGTGGTCTTCGTCAGCCAGGTGGAAACACACGAAGCGATCCGTGCATTCTTCCGGCCAGGAACCCGCAGCCCGTTCCACGCCTCCGGGATCGGCAAAGCCGTGCTCGCGCATCTCGAACGCGAGCGGGTAAACGCTATCGTCCGCAAGGCAGGTCTGGCCGCCTACACTGAGCGCACCCTGTCCGACCCCGTTGCCCTCGCCCGCGACCTGGACGAGATCCGCGGTCGCGGCTGGTCGGTCGACGACGAGGAACGCTACCCCGGCATGAGATGCGTGGCCGCCCCCGTCTTCAACGAGTTCGGCGAGCCGATCGGCGGTGTCTCCGTCTCGGGCCCCACGGTGCGCGTCACGCCGGAAAAGGTGCGCGAGATCGGGCCGCTGGTGCGGGAAGCCGCCGTGGAACTCACGCGGATGATCGGCGGCACGAGTTGAGCGCGTCTGCTTGACTCGGTGCCCGCAAGGCCCCAAGCAGACTCGCAACCATTGGATGATCGTTGCGACCGGGAAGATCATGAGCCTCCAGTCCGTCAAAGCCTTCTTCGCCGAACATGCGTCTGAAATCACCGTCATCGAAACGCCGACGAGTTCGGCGACCGTTGCGCTGGCGGCAGAGGCACATGGCGTCGAGACCGGGCAGATCGCCAAGACGATCTGCCTGCGGGTCGGCGAAAGGGTCCTGCTGATAGTCGCCGGCGGCAATGCCCGCATCGACAATCGCAAGTTCCGCGACGCATTCGGCGGCAAGGGGCGGATGCTTGAGGCCGAGCAGGTGGTCGAGCTTACCGGCCACCCCGTCGGCGGCGTCTGCCCCTTCGGCCTGGCCACTCCCCTCCCGGTCTATTGCGATGTCTCGCTGAGGGCCTACGAGGAGGTCGTACCCGCAGCCGGCGCGACCAATGCAGCGGTGCGGATCGGCGTCGAGCGCATGGCAAGGCTCGTCGGCGCCGAATGGTGCGACGTATGCCAGGACCCGACCGAACAGGCGGCCGCGGCAGAATAGCGGCCGGCACCGCCCGTCATTTCGCGGGCGAACGTCAATGCCTTGAATTGTTTGTGAAAAGTTTGGTGCCCCCGGCAGGCGTTGTTTTGCCAAATCGAACTAGGTCGAAGGGGGTATTAAAGCTCTTTTAAATCCGCGCCTTAGGCGTCTTTGTTCCCTGAGGTGTCATTCGCCTCATGTACCTTTGAGGCTAGTCATTCTTGTACCTCTGTCAAGCAGGCGTCGGCTCCCATGACGTGGTCGATAGGCCTTGCCCCGACCAGTCCCGATAGATCGCCCAGCGACCAGCCTTCAGGGTCACCCCGAGGAATAGGCCAACGCGGCTCACGTCCAGTTCAAAGCGTCTCGTCTTAATCAGCATATGCACTTCCATCTTTCGTAGTCCTGTTGCCGTCGCAGCGACTTTGCCACGACAGCAGCGGCGGTAGGCTGATCCGGACCCCGACTACAAATCAGAAATATTCATGCCGCCAACGAGATAATCCCGCCTCCCCGGTGAGCTTGGGGCATAAAAACCTGGGGAGGTTGAGACAAAACGGCCTTATCTACAAGCCGCTGCTGGCGTTGCCCGGCGATGTGTGCCGCTACGGCTCGTGCGACTTGCTGCAGGGTCCCTCAGTCGAGAGAACCGCCGCCCGGTAGAAGTCGGCAACGCTTCAAGCGAGCGCGGCAGAAATCGCAGACCTTTCAGCGCCGAAAGTTCGGACTCCCTTAAAAAAATCACCCATGGGATATTTCTCACCAATCCCTGGGGTTGACAATCATCATCCCATGGGCGCACCTTACAAGCGTCATGGTGCCATGTCGTCCTTGGTCGGTAACACGGCGCCACCTTGCAACCTGAAAGGCAAATCAAAATGTATCCGAAAGACGGCACCATGCCTACTCCTCTCACCCTCGACTCTCTTGACGCCCTCATCGACACAGGCGACGTGAACGAAACCCCGTTCAATGTGTTCATCGGCCACAATCTAGGGCATCGGGTATTCACGATGTCCGTTCCGTTCCGGAAGTTCTACGACATCTCTGACGTAGCAAATGACCGTGAAGCCGGCCCCGTGGCGCAGCGCCCCCTTGACTTGAACCATGCCAAGAAGCTGGCGGTCTACATGGTCAAGGGGTTGGTCTCGGCAGCCAAATTGCGACGGGAAATCCAGGGCAAGCAACACGTACCGGAGTTTGAGGAAATTCTGCGGTTGCTCGGCGAGCAATCCTACTTCTCCTTGCAGCCTCTGGTCTGCAACATCCGCAACGTGACTCCCGGCGCGACGGGCCCGAACGGCATCAGGGGCCTCCGCTTGGAGACGGCGAACGGCGAGACTGCTGGGTTCAAGGTGTTCCTGTCCGAACGCCACATTCTGTGGGTGGTGGATGGCCAGCACCGCAGACATGCTGCAGACATGACGTTGGCCTTCCTTGAGAGCGTTCGCCAAACAGGTAGGTATCCGGGGAAAGGTGCCGTTCTGTTCATTGACAAGGGGCGGCAGGTCACCGAGGGCGAGATGGTCGTCTGGAACGAAGCCTGGGAGGCCGCGCGCTCATACGCGACACTGACTGTAGAGGTCCACCTGGGTCTGGACGTGGACCAGGAGCGCCAACTGTTCCATGATCTCAATCGCCTTGGAAAGAAAGTTGATCCATCACTGGCATTGCAGTTCGACAGCTCCAACCCAATCACCCATTTCATCAAGCGTCAGTTGGTTGGCAACCTGGGCATCCACGTGTCCGACACCGAGGCTAAGGATTGGTCAGAGGATACCGGCGCTCTGGTCCTGAAGGACGTGGTGGCAATCAACGCCACCGCCTTCCTCAACAAGGGTAACATCGCGGGTGCCACGCCGGCGGTAGTTGAACCTCGGGAGCCCGCCATTCTTGAGCTGTGGAGCCGCATTGTCGAAATTCCCGACTTTGGTGCTCAGCAGGCCAAGGAGAAGACTGTCGCCGCCCAGCCGGTGGTGTTGAAGGCGCTTGCCAAGATCGCCTATGACCTGAACTTCAGCAATCGCAAACCGATCAATGCGGATGAGCTATGGGCTCGCTTCCTAGATGCAATTCAGGATGTGGACTTCTCGCATCAGAACCCAATGTGGCGCTACTACGCCATGACCGATGACGAGCGGACAGAAGCAGGATTGGGTGGATTGGCTGAGTTCCTCCCTGATGACACGGATGGCAGCGCCAACCGCGACATCGGTGGTTTCCAGGGGGGTCTGATGCGGTTCGGGGCCAAGCATAACGACATCTTCCCCATTCTAGCTGACATGATCCGATGGAAGACGGGCCTGCCGAGCCGTCGCGACGGAAGCACTGAAGCAACAAAGGTGATGCAAGCCGCATTTACGACGGTTCTAGGCGATCGCCAATTCTGAGCTTCGGATCAGCGAGAATTGCCGAAGGGGGCAATCGTCCCCTTCAGCATCCCAACTAACTGTCGCACCGGGTTCTGACCGCTGATGACCAAGGGCCTCTGTTAGATGCCAGGGGTCGCCGCCTCTTTCTGGGCCAGCCTCCTCACCCGCCGAGTCTCGGCCACTTTAGCTTTGTTCTGGTGATACCAGCCTCGACAGCGCTCCTTAGACTGCTCCGGGTTGGCTGCCCGCCAATCGCGGGACTTGTCGCGCCAGCGTTTGCGTTGCGCTTCGCTACTTTTGGGCGTCTTCGTGTAGGCCATGTCTTCCTTTCGTTTTGTTGAGCATGACTATGCGAGGCCTCGGCATATTGTCGCCGACAGCTCTCCACATGTGATTGATTTTACAGAGTTATTTGCCCTATGCGCCATGCACGACTATAGAGCTTCGCTCATATTGCATAAGCGTGATCATCAGGAGGAGGGACTAGCCCCCCTCCGACGCACCCTACGACCCTAGAAGGCATCCCCCGAGGTCGGCGCTGGGTCGTCCCCAAAGGGTCCCGGGCCTTCATCCTCGGCCACCCCTCGGCGGAACTCGGCGGCCTTGAGATACGCGGTCTCGATGCCCTGCGGGTTGGTGAGGCCCTGCGCTATGGCCTTGCGTAGGGTACGCGATACGGTCCCCTGACTGACCCCGAGGGCCACCGCAATCTCCGTCTGGTTGACGTACTCGGCGGATTTCAGGGCCCGCATCAGCTGTCCAACGGTCCCTTCCTCATCGACCTTAACGTGCCATCCTTGGTCGGTCAGGAGCCATTCCCTAGGTTGCACAAGGTGCCTGCCTTCGGGGTTCCGGTTCTTGCCGAAGTCGGTGACGAAGTTGGCCACGTCCGCCGCCTTGGTCTCGGGCCGCTTGAGCCCCAGCTTGATTTCAAACGTGGCTTCCAGCGCCGTGGACCCCCGAACGTCCGCCCCGTCCTTCCTCGCATGGTGGACCAAGAGGACCGTTCGGCCTCCCTGCTTCAGGCTCATCAGAAAGGCCATGACCGACTTGAACGCCGTTGCGTCGTTCTCGTCATTCAGCCCGTCCGCCACCGTAGTCAGATTGTCGATAACCACGACCTCGATCCCGTTGGCCTCACACGTGGTCATAACGAGCCGCTGGGAGGCTTCGTCGGTAATGTCGATGAACCGCGCCCGAGGGTCCTGCATCTGGCGCGCCATGAGGTGGAAATTGGACCTGAGTGCATCCGCGTCAAAATCCTTCACGCCACCCTCGTCCTGGAGCTTCCGAACCCGTTTCTGGACATCTCGACCGGCCATCTCACCGTCGATGTATAGAACCTTCCGGGGCTTTGGGCTGGACCATTCCCAAACCTTACCGCCACCGGCAATCGACACGGCCAGACTGAGGGTGAGCCATGTCTTACCGACGCCCGATGCCGCCCAGATCAGGGCGCTCTCTCCGTTCTTTAGCCACGGGTAGACCACGTGTTCCTCGGGCGGGAACCTGTGGGCCTCCAATTCCTTCCACGACACGGCGAACAGCTTGGGCTTGCCCTTGTCGAGCGTGATCTGGATCACCGCGCGGGTTCCCCGAGGTGCCTATGGGTCGATGCTTCAATTCGTATGGTCGTCGTCCTTCAATGGTTCTGGTTGTTGTCATTGGTCCTCACCTGCCGATCCCGCGTCACATCACAAAAAAGGAAACCCCACGGCTCCCAGCAGGCGTAACCTGAAGGAGACCGAGGGGCTTTTGAGGCGGTGTAGGACGGGCCAATGAGGGTCCCAAGAGGTCTGGCCTCCGGGGTGAGGTGTTGGTGTTCGATCTCTGGATTTACAGATACCGAGGCACACGGCCTCACAGCTACCGTCCGGCCAGTGCGCCACTTCCCATCGCCCGGAAGGGATGGAAACAGGGCAACAGGCAGTCGCAGCGCTGGGAGAACAGCGCCGGACGGCAGGTGTGAGATCGTGAGGGGGAAGCCCGAGGTGGGCGGTTGTCGTTCTTAGTGGTGCGGGTAGTCCATGCCGCAGGTCAGCAGTAGGAAATCACCCGCATAGTGCTAGTGGGGGCCCTATTGTCGACTCCATCCAGCTAGTGGAGGCCCAATCCCATAACATAGGAAATCACCTGTATAGGGCTAGTGGTGTCCCTAATCTCGGTGTGTGGGTCCCGCGCTGCTAGTGGGAGGGGTATTCACCCCGCCGTCCGCTCAACGACCCTAGACACCTGCTTGGCGGTCCATGCGCCGCCCCTCGATGTCGCCACCCGCTGCTCGTTCAGGTGCGCCGCGATCCGGCTCAGGTTCCACCCTAGAGCCTTCAACGGTGCAATCGCCTTCATCGCCTTTGCCGCGTCCCCATCCGCCTTCGCCTTCGCCTTAAGGGCATCATTCCGCTTCATGGTCGCATCACGCAAGCCGCCAAGCTTGACGCCCTTGGCCTTGGCCGCCCTGAGCGCCGCAGTGGTCCGCTTCGAGATGAAGTCCCGTTCCTGCTCGGCAAGCGCGGCGTAGATATGAAGCTGGAATTTGTCCGCTTGGGGCATAGAGGCGACCCTGAGCTTGACCTTGGGGTCATCCATCAACTGCGCGATGAACGACACCTTGCGGCTCAGTCGGTCGAGCTTGGCGACCAGCAACTCCGCTCCGGTCTTCCGCACCATGTCGAGCGCCTTGGCCAACTCGGGCCTATCGTCCTGACCACCCGACATCACGTCCTCGAACCTGCCGACGATTTCATATGGCGTGGTCGAGTAGGAATTGAGGAAGATTTCGATGTCGGCCTGCTGCGCATCAAGCCCGAGGCCGCTCTTGCCTTGCTCGGCGGTCGAGACGCGGGTGTAGATGGCGTATTGCTGCATGGCTGCTCTCCTGTGCTCAGCAGGTCATAAGCACCAACAAGTCAATCAACTTGACATGGAGGCCTGCGAGACTCGCCTGAACTGTTCCGTCAGCTAGTGGACCGACAATCCCCCAGCCCTGCTTGAAGCCAGTCCGATTGGCCTCTACCGCCCTCGGTCGACCTTCTGTCGTGCTAGTGGTCAACCTATTCCCCGTGCCAGCCTCGCCACGGCCAAGACGGGGCTGCACTATTGTCGCATCAGCTAGTGGGCAACCTATCCCGCGAGCCCCCGCCCGCCCCCTCGACCACCTGAAGGCACCGACAAGGACAACCCTGCGTCACCGCTCAGCGCCACCGAGCCAGCCGCGACAGCGACCAGCCAAGGGCAACGCTCAGGGCCTTTTGAGGGGAAACCGGAGGGGGTACGGGGGGCTCCCGCGCTGCCGCTTATCTGATTGGGGCGCTCAGAAATTTCGCTCAGATATTCTCGAACCAGTACGGTCGGCTGAACGACAGCCCGTATTGGCCGGGCCACTCCCCTAAGCGTTTAACCGAGTACCCCTGAAGGAAGCCCGGCCTGTATATGTCGATGGGCCGGACAACTGAGAAGTCCGACACAGACTGCGAGACGAAAGTCATCGTCGCGAACGACTTCCGAAATGTCGCCCAATATCCCGTCGCACCATGATCGCTGCCCGTTGAGAACGCGAAGCTGAACTGGTCGCCAACGTCCTTTGTACCTTGAACCATCGTGTAGCCGGGCCCCAACGTCTCTAGGAACTCGTCGGGAAGACGGCCTTCCATGCCTTGGTAGTTGGTGTACCAGTGCGCAAAGATGCCCCCATTTGGCCCGATGATTTCGCCTGTCATACGGTGATGGAGTGCGAGGCCGACGCGGGCCGCAAAGGTCGTCATGACGGATCTCATCAAGGGTCCGACATGGAACGACCCTGCGCCTTCGATCTGTTCATAGGGTTCGGGCCGCCCCGCCTCATTGACCAAATGCGGATAGTTCCTGATGAACGACCGGATGGAACGCGTCACGTCCGCCTGTTGCGCGTCTGTCTGGGGATTGGGAAAGAACCGGCTTACGAACCCCGCAACGTCGTCCAGTTCGCGGGTTCCGGTGTGGCAAGGTTTGCAGACCGTGACCTCCCCGCCCTTCGGTCGCCATGCTCCGTCGAATAGCCCTGTCGGAGGCACATGGTCGATGTCATCGCCCAAGGCCATTCCGCCACAATAGATGCAGTGGGGCTGGTTACGTCGGACCTTCTGACTGAGGCTCACCATTACGGCTTCGTCTCCAAAATCTGGACCTTCCGCATTGCCCTCGTTGCCTCCACAAGCCGCGCCTCAGGTCCGCCGTAGCGCTTCCCCTCGCCTTCCAGCGCGTGGCCAAGCACAAGGTTCTGCAGGTCGGTTTCGACCCCGGCGAGCTTCAGTTTGTCTTTCATACCGTGCCGCAACGAGTGGACGCGCGCCAGCTTGTCCTCGGTCACGGCCCTGACATGCTTCATCAGCGCCGCCGAGGCCTTGTTGTTGCCTCCCTCGACGCCATAGCGGGGAAACAGGGCCTGCCCGTCCGCTGCTAGCTTCAGGGCGCTTTTGGCGGCGTCCAGCGCGTCCCCGATCAAGGGCACCCGCCGTCTAGACGACATGTTCTTGAGCCGCCGTCCTTCGTGCCACGCTACGTCGATGTACGGCATATCTCCATCAACGATCACGTCCGCCACGCGAAGTCCCGTAACCTCCGCCAGACGACAACCTGTGCCCTCCAGTATCCGCCAAATCAACGGGAGGTCGGGCTGGGTGGAGTGGGTGTCGATGCGTTCTTTGATAAGGCGCAGTTCGTCGGCGGTAAGGGGGCGTCCCTCGTCCTGCGGTAGCACCCCGCCGCGTCTGCCGCCCGCCAGTTCGGGCAGTCCGGCGAAGTGGTTCTTCAGCCCGTGTAGGTCGTCAAATTCCCTAATGGCATGGTTGAAGATGGCCCTAATGTCGCGGATATAGCGATCTGCCGTGGCTAGGGTCGGCACCTTGTCACGCAAGTACGCCTGCACCTTCCGGGCTTCCTCGCGGGTGATGCTGGCCAGGATCGGCAGCCGCCCCAGCGCCTCAACGATAGCGTCCATAGCACGATCCGCCCGCTGTTCGTCTTTCGTGCGCTCAAGTGGCGTCGGAGGTTGCTCGGTAAAGCGGTCCTCAAGGTAACGCTTCTTGGCGTCCATAACGGTCACCGCAGGGCGCCTCGAGTTGGGCGACATCAGCACCCGAACCAGCGCCGCATCGGCCTTGCTCAGGCCTACAGGGTGGTCAGGATCATTCGGGCCCGACGCATAGGCCCCGCCCGCCGCCCGATAGTTTGGCCGGTGTTTGGCGACAACGCTCTCCGCCAGCACCTCACGCACGGCCCACTCTGCGTCATCGGCCTCGTGGCTTGCGTCGTCGTGATGCTGGTATGGGTTGTAGTCCTCGTCAGCCGCGACCTGATACGGGTTCACGCCCAAGTCGCGAGCGCGCTTCAGGGCCTCGTCGAATTGCTCCCTCGAGGTCAGTTCAGTGGCCGCCTCTGGGTTACCCTTGCCGTTGACCGCGTCCCAAGCATCGCGGAGCATCTTCTCAGCGTCCCGGTGGGCCTTGTCGTAGGCCCTCATAGCCTGCGCCTTCGTCTTTCCCAGAGGAATGACGATTTCGCCCTTGCTGAGGTGCTCTTTCAGGCCAGCATCCACAGCGCGGCGGTAGCGGTAGCTGGTGGTGCCGTGCGCCTTGCTCTTGCGCTCCTGCCAGTACTTCATCCAGACCATGCCCAAAGTTGTCCCTTTCCCAGTACCTTTGAATGTACCTCAGGGAATTTTCAAGCCTTTGACATTGCTGATTTATTGGCTTTCCACCAAGCTGGTGGTGCCCCCGGCAGGGATCGAACCCGCGACCTTCGGTTTACAAAACCGCTGCTCTACCAGCTGAGCTACAAGGGCAATTCGCCCCCGTTAGCATATTTGGCGGAGCAGTAAAGGAAATTTCGGGCCGGCAGTCCCGCCTCACGCCCTAAAATGAGGCCCGGACCCTTCCTACATTCAGGCAATGGGCCTGAAGCACACTCGGGAGGCGGCCGGTGATTAGGTTTGTCGTCATCGCTCTGTTGGCGATCGCCGCCTGGGTGGTGGCGGTGAGATTCATCCGGGCGCTGAAGCAGCGCCGAATCGACTGGGCCGGAATAGCCTTCATCATCGGCTTCGTCGCCCTGGCCTTCTACCTACGACACGTCACCGGAATGGGCTGGACCTGACAACACCGCCGCGGCATGGCGGCCCAGCGGTGCCACCGTGCCGGGCATCCCTTTGCTTCCTCTCGGCGTCATGCTACCCCCTTGCGCGGCGGGCGACATTGGCGTTCGGACCCGCCACCAGGGAAGCCATGGACGCTAAATCACTGACATTCTCGTTTGCCTCCTCGGGTACAGCGGAGGCAGATGCGGCGGCCAAGCGGCTCGCCCGGCTCTACGGGCAGATGCCCGCCGAGCAGGCCGACATCGTCGTGGCACTGGGCGGCGACGGGTTCCTGCTGCAGACGCTGCGCGACACCATGAGCACGGGCAAGCGTGTCTATGGCATGAACCGTGGCACGGTCGGCTTCCTGATGAACGAGTACAGCGAGGCCAAGCTGCCGGAACGACTGGCGACGGCAGTCGCGGAAACCATCCGGCCCCTCGAAATGGAGACCGTGGACGCTGACGGCTCGACAGCGCATGCGCTGGCGATCAATGAGGTGTCGCTGCTGCGCCAATCCTATCAGGCCGCACGCGTGCGCATCTCGGTCGACGGCAAGGTTCGTCTCGACGAACTGATCTGCGACGGGGTCATGGTGGCGACGCCCGCCGGCTCGACTGCCTACAACCTTTCCGCCCACGGCCCCATCCTGCCGCTCGACGCACCGCTGCTGGCGCTGACGCCGGTAAGCCCGTTCAGGCCGCGTCGCTGGCGCGGCGCCCTGCTGCCCAAGGATGCGGTGGTCCGCTTCGACGTGCTCGAAGACAAGAAGCGTCCGGTCAATGCCGTCGCCGACCATACGGAGGTGAAATCCGTCGTCTCCGTCGAGGTCAAGGAATCGGTGTCCCACACCGCAACGCTGCTCTTCGATGCCGGTCATTCGTGGAACGAACGCATCCTGGCCGAGCAGTTCAGATACTGATCTTAACGAAGACTGTCCGCAATTTCTGGCGCAGTGCCAGTTTGAGTTGACAAATCGCGCACTTACCCCTATCGCGTTGCGGCATGTTACAGGCGTTGCGCCTGTCCTGGCCACGGTGCCTCGCCCCGAACGAGCAAAGAAGACAGCCAAAAAACTTGTCCGAAGACACTCAGACCGCTTCAGAAGCGTTGACCTTCGCAGACCTCGGCCTCTCGCCGAAGGTCCTTTCAGCCGTATCCGACGCGGGCTACACGCAGCCTACGCCGATCCAGGCAGGCGCCATTCCCCATGCGCTCCAGGGCAAGGATGTTCTAGGCATCGCCCAGACCGGCACCGGCAAGACGGCCTCCTTCGTGCTGCCGATGCTGACGCGCCTGGAGAAGGGCCGCGCCCGCGCCCGCATGCCGCGCACGCTCATCCTCGAGCCGACGCGCGAACTCGCCGCGCAGGTCGAGGAGAACTTCGTCAAGTACGGCAAGAACCACCGGCTCAACATCGCGCTGCTGATAGGCGGCGTTTCCTTCGATGAGCAGGAGAAGAAGCTCGAGCGCGGCGCCGACGTGCTGATCGCGACGCCGGGCCGGCTGCTCGATCACTTCGAGCGCGGCAAGCTGCTGCTCACCGGCGTCGAGATCCTCGTCATCGACGAGGCCGACCGCATGCTCGACATGGGCTTCATTCCCGACATCGAGCGCATCTGCAAGCTGATCCCGTTCACGCGCCAGACACTGTTCTTCTCGGCGACGATGCCGCCGGAGATCACCAAGCTCACCGAGCAGTTCCTGCATGCGCCGGTGCGCGTCGAGGTGGCGAAGGCAGCTACGACCGCGTCGACGGTGACGCAACGGCTGGCGAAATCCGGCCCGAAGCCGTGGGACAAGCGCGAAGTGCTGCGCAACCTAATCCGTGCCGAAGGCGACGCGATCAAGAACGCGATCATCTTCTGCAACCGCAAGGTCGACGTCTCGGAGCTCTTCCGTTCGCTGGTCAAGTACGACTTCAACGCGGGCGCGCTGCATGGCGACATGGACCAGCGCGCGCGCATGACCATGCTGTCCAATTTCCGCGACGGTAAACTGCAGTTGCTGGTCGCGTCCGACGTTGCCGCTCGTGGCCTCGACATCCCCGATGTCAGCCACGTCTTCAACTATGACGTACCGATCCATTCCGAGGACTACGTCCACCGCATCGGCCGCACGGGACGTGCCGGCCGTAGCGGCAAGTCCTTCACGATCGCGACGCGCAGCGACACCAAGTATGTCGACGCCATCGAGAAGCTGATTGGCCAGAAGATCGAATGGCACGACGGCGACCTGTCGACGGTCGTGGTCAAGGAAGAAGACGACGAAGCCCCGCGCCGTGGCCGCAGCCAGTCACGCCGCGGCGGCAAGGAGCGGCACGGCCGCGACCGCAAGCATCGCGACGAGGCCCCTGCCCCGGTGCAGGCCGCCGAGGCCGAGGCTCCCGTCGACAACGTTGTCTCGGACATCGACGAACGCCGTGCGCGCAAGGAAGCCATCCGGAACGGCAATGCCGATCGCAAGACGCGTCCCGACCACGAAGACAGGCCGCGGCGGGACGACCGTGGCGGCCGCCGAGGCAATCGCGACCGCGAGGACGAAGACGATCGCGTCGTCGGCTTTGGCGACGACATGCCAGCCTTCATGCTCATCGCGACGAACGTCTGACCTTACCCAAACACAAAAAAACGGCCCCGATTCGGGGCCGTCAGACCGCTGACAAACCCCGTCCTTTTGGGCGGGGTTTTGCATTTGTGGTGTTTG
>VFQM010001650.1_pt1 | contig 18878 bp, 11 predicted proteins | sample 3512391 | NCBI WGS metagenome assembly VFQM01 (sample SAMN10412369, study PRJNA504923) | tailings metagenome | isolation source: Replicate 1 from Balatoc abandoned mine | place: Philippines | reverse complement strand
GCCTGGTAGGAGAAAAGGGAGGATCGCGCCCGGCCCAACCGGCGGGCCAGCCCCCCCCCCCCCGGCCTCCCCCCTCTTTTTCCTCCCGCCGGAAAGCCCTTTTCGGGTGCAACCCCTTAAACAGTCATGTCCGCCCCTAAGGATCAAGCAGTATACGACTATAGCACATCTTTCCACCGTCGCGTGCTCACCTACATCTCGCAGAGCATGTCAACCAAATCCGACGCGCGACAAGAATCGGCCAAACGCGCCCGCCCCGATGACGACGATGACGCTGAGCCCCGGACAACTCCTTCTTCTTCTTTCGAATTGGTCGTGGCGCCATCTCCTGCAAAGAAACCCAAGACGACCGAGACCTATCCGAAGAAAGCCAAGGTTCCTTGGAACACGGACGGCGCGGATGTTGTGTTGGAGGTCCTGGACGACCTCGAAGATCTGGAGTCCAAAGTACTGATCCAATGTCATTCTGATGTCTTGAGCTACTTGGACTTCTTTGTACCCCAACTGAAGGGAGGCAGTTGCTCCGGTATGGGCAGCGGCGCCGCCGTGACGGAGAGTTCTTCTTCTTCTCCCGTCCAGACGATCCAAGTGCTTTACGATTTCTCTTGCGATCATTGGCATCAATTGCTGGCAGTCCTTTATGGAGTACACGTTTCCAGGCAACGCGTTCTGGACGATCTCACCAGCGAAGAGCTGAGCAAGTGGGTCAAAACGCGCGTGCTAGCAAGGCTTTGCGTCATGGAGAAAAAGGTGTCTTATGTTGGACATCGTGCTCAATTTGATCACCCTTGCGTAGAAATGTTTCTTTATCTCACGGCTACTTCACTTTTGGACGCGGTCCTGGACTTTGATTACTTTATACCTGAAGACGTGCGCAGTAACGCGAGTATCGTGTTGCTGTTGACTCAACCCGATTTAATGCCCAGCAAGATACTTCAAATGATCGTAATTGGACGCATGATTTTTACCAAAGGCCGGATGCTGGAAAGACAGTTTGATCTTGTCCTGCTGGATCAAATCATACGCGCTCTCGATACTCTTCGTTTCTTTCCGGCAAGCAGCATTGACCATGCGTCCGACGGGGTCGCTTTAGAAAACACCAAATTACTGGCGTGGATTACTGAAGAGAATCCGCGAACCACCGCTCTACTCAGAGTTCTTGTTATTTTAGTCGCAACGACGGAGACGAAACCAAAAGATTTTTGGCGCGAACTCTATTCTCGGCTGCAACAAAAGATGCCTTCTTCTCTCGTGAGACTGCCTACTCAACAATGCAGTGCCACGTACTTAATGAGAGCACTGGCTTTGTTCAGCCCCGCTCCGCATGAGTTAACTGAAGCGATAATCCCGGTAGACTTTTCAGCACAGCCAGCGCTTCTAAGATATAGGTTATCTTTCCGCTGTCCTGTCAATGTGACCGCTTTAATTCCGTATGCTGCTGAACCCCCACCCGCTGTGCTCACTTGGGATGTACCGGACGTCCCATGTCCGCTGCCTCTGTGCCATATTGACGGGAACATGGATTACTTCCCTGAACAGTATAACGACAGTGCATGGTGGACAAAATACGCTCACGTGACGCGCAGGCACGAAAAGCGCGTCGTTGACCACATATACGAAGTTAGAACAGACGCGTGGATGATGCGTGCAGACTCTTCTGCGTTTGTAGACGTGCAGGAAGCAATCGCAAAATGGAACTCTGCGGCTATCCAAAAGTTGCTCGTGTGAAAAAAAGAATGTTGACTGATCCGAAATAAAAAAAAAGAGAATCAAACATTTTGAACGCGCAGCGCTCCAAACTCTGAAATTTTGAAAGAAATTTAACGCCCCTATTAACACCCTCTAAATCGGGGCGCGGTTGAAAAGACCCAAACACCATGGACCCAGACGACGGCGGAATCGTCGAGTGCCCGTGGGACGGGGTCGTCAACGAGCTTTTGATCAACATCAAGGATCCGGTTCAACGTGAAAACTGCGAAAATCAGTTGAAATTAGCAGTTGTTGTCGTGCGACAAATGCGAACTGCGTGTGTGGCCCTGACAACTTGGTCGGTACAGCTCAACCAAGATAACGCGTGTAGGGTGAATCGTGTAGATTCCCGCAAGCCAAACTACGTCCCATTTGAAGGCATCCATGGATTTCTTATCCATGATGCGGAAGCACACAGACACACAGCTTTGTACTGCTGCGCGACTGGAAGTGTGTACGAGTGGGGCGAGTCCAGCCACCCATCCGAATGGTCGGTGCCCACCGTGGTTTACTGGCGCCGAGAAGGAGCGGCCTTCAACGAGCCCGAGACGTCTCATATTGTGGTCGAAGGTATTTTTCCAGGCAGGCGCCTCGACTCTCATCCCGGAGAACCAGCGCAAATTACGGAAAAGCGGTTTGTGACAACCGACGTAGCTTACTTTGGATCACTGAAACTAGAGTCTACCTCTTTTTTCTACATGAACCGATTGGAACGCACCACTACACTTGGGCCTGTTCTTTACGGTGCCCATCGGCCCGACACCATACCGTATTTAAGTGAGTTGCTACTGCAGTACGATAAAGAGTTCGATATGTTGAAATCGACGACTAAGGTTGGGGAACCCCCTTTAGAAGGCCGCGATGGAAAGCGCCAGAGGGAACAAATGGCACAAGAAGACTGGAAGTGGTCCGACGAAGCGATAAAAGACGTCAAGTCGCTTTTTATCTACAACTTTGATGCGTTCAAAACCGAGCACCGACTAAAGCTCAAAGAATACCGATTTGACGGGTATGCTGAATTGGAGGCGAGTCTCCTTCCTGACGATGCTAGACCTGCACTGTCATTGTTCTATCAACTTGCACTTCCTGGTGTATGGGTGTCGGACGATCTAAGGTGGAGACCCGAGTTTTATGCGCTTGGCAATCCCATGTCTCGCGCTAAGTGGGAACGTAACATGGGACTGCTTCCGTTGCAACTGGAACAGTATGACGAATGGCCCGTGGACTGGCAACTTGATCCTCCATATATCACCTTTGTTCAAAATAGCCAGGTCGGTGTTACCTTCAATCTTATGTCGAAATTCAGCAACGATAAACACATCGGGTTGAATATTTTGGCAAAAAGAGCATTCATGGAAACCTTGTATTGGAAGCATTCAAAGGTATCGGACGTCGACTGGGAGACAAACCGCAACCGTTACATTGAACAAGAATCCCCTACGGAAGCGGAACTCCGCGATAAATTTCCAATGGTTGAAATTGTTGCGTATGCCCTTGTGACAGAACATGTAGATCTATCGCTGAAAGACATCATCGCCCGCGTTCACGCGGCGCTGAATCGCGTTGATGGTTCAGACAAATCACGCCAAGCAAGACTCTTTTGGAATAATTACGTCCTTCCGAGCGTGTTGTATCAACTGTGTCAAATTGCACAGCTGTTTCGCACGCACGAGTATCAACTCTACGACTGGGATCCCACTCGATTTAGACTTGCTCGAAGAGACAGAGATCCAAGGATCGTCTACGCGCACCCAGTCCGCGCATTTGCAAGCAAGTTCAGTCCGGAAGAAACGTTTAGCATTGAAACTCGATATGAATTCACGTCAGGCTGGATACCCAACGTGGATGGAAAGAACCATCGAAATTCCGAGTTCAGTCACCCGACTTTGTACCACCGACTACCTGTTACCTGGAAACGCGTCCATACTCCATCCTACGTGGATCAATGGATTCGCAAAGAGGAAGTCGTCCGGGCGTCTGACAAGTTGCTGTACCGCAGCGTTGAAGAACCCCGACGAGACACTCGGGCAGAGTTGTCCGTAGATTCAAACCTGCCCATCCTTCCTAGTCGATATCGATTAGCCGAAGGAGAACACGACGTCATCTGGTCTCTGGGCCGTTTGTTCGAGTACTGCGCAAACGGAAAGCTTCTCAAGTCAGAAGGCATGTCGCCTGAGGCGTTTATGGCGGCGATCGATGTCTCGTCTCCGGAGGATTATCCACGCAAGAAACATTTGAAGACGCTGTTAACTGAAATGTTGAACCCCGATCCCTACAAGCGATGCAATTTTGCTTCCTTACTGGAGTCGCCATACTTTTACCAAGTAACCGAGCATGGTCTTGATCAAATAGTGGAGGCTCTAGACAACGGAAACATTGTGGATGAATTACATCAAATTCCGAGGCGGCTCTTTCCGTTTAAAATCGTCGATCCCGACGACCGGTTTAAACCAGCAACAACAAGCGCGCCCTGGAGTTTTACGCCTCCTGTTCCACCTGGGTCATTTAACGGCGACATGTCCTTCCGGATAAATATCGAGTCTTCCTCTGACGGCCAAGACCCTGTTTATGGGTTGCTGCCGCCGCCTCCTGCGTTTGGTACCCAAGGCCCTGTTTTCGGGGTGCAAGCGCCACCTCCTGCATTTGGTGCCCAGGGCCCTGTTTTCGGAGCGCAAGAGCCACCTCCTGCAGGAGGTGGCTTTGGTTTCAACGGACCACGGTTCGGAGGCGGCGGCGGCGCCAACCGCATGTCCCTCTACTCGGGCACCCATCTCAAGCCGGCCACGGCCATGAGCAAACCGGTAAACTCGGACCACTTCCAAATCATTCTAGACGTCCGCACCGGCAAGATGTACTTCCGAGACGACCCTGGCTTCAAGAAGCTGCTCTCCATCGAGCACGAGAGAAGTCTCTGGCTCGTCAAGCCCCTGACCGTGACTTCACTTCCTCGCCGCAAACGCGTGGTCGAGATTTACGAATACTGGAGAGAACGCCAAGGTATGTTTGGAGACGAATACGGTGATCACGTCATCGGGCCCGACGAAGAAGACGACTCGCCGAAACTCATCACGGACACCCGAGTGATCTACGAACGGGAAGACCGGGATCTGGAGTACGCCAAACAGCCCAACGCCCAAATAGCCTACTTCTACAGTCGAGACCACCCTATCTACCTGGACCTGGATCGAAACATGGGCGTCCTTGGGCTAGTGGACACCCGAATACCGTTGATGGAAGCTCTCAACGAGGCTCACGTGTACCGCCGAGGAGCTATCCTGGACGCGTTTGCGGACCCTGACTTCCCCGAGAAGCTCAAAGTGCCCTTTGTGATGAAACTCAACGGAGAGTTTGTTCTCTCCGAGAGAGACCCATTGGCGGGGTACCTGGCTTGGACTAAAATCTTTGACGGGCTCATCGATCAGGTGATTGACGCGGTGAGACTGGGCAAATAGATGTAGGGTGAATAAAAGGAGAGAAGCAAAGTTCTTTCCAAATTTATTGAGAAACATATGAACGCAGATTCTTTAGAAGCAAAGTAGAAAGAACAATAGTAGAATATCACTCCTTCAAATCAGAGGCTGAATTCCACCTCGTATACGGCACTGACGATTTCCCCGGGCTTGGGCTCGGGCTCTTCCTTGACTGGCTTACCATAATCTAACACCGGATACACCCAATTAACTCTTCGGTCAAGTGTAACTCGAGTGCGTATGGCTTTGTACTTCTCGGGGTCGGCCTCGGAAATAGCATCCACAACGTCAGCCATGTCAAAGGAAAACTTGTTGGGTCCAACGCAGAAGCCGGTGACTCGGATTCTCAGGGACTTGGTACAGACAGGGGCAGTTATAACGCTCATGGCAACCGAGTCCAGCGCGTGGCTCTCCGGCACCGAATAAATCGCAAAACAAGCAACCCCAGTGTCAGGATCAGTGTGCAGATCGGAGATGAAGAAAAGGCGATGGTAAGCAAGATGCACCAACGAGGCCGCTTCTTTTACAGGCATCCAACTCCTCAGGTTTTCCTGCCCAACCATACCGCCTCATCCCTTTGTGGCACGCGACGGTAAGAGGCACTTCTCCAAGACGCTCCTTCAGTCGAGCGTGGAAGATTCGTTCCCAGTCCGAGATGCTGCAGTCTCGTCCGAGGGGGTAGGAGGGATAGTCTTTTTCAGCCGCTCTCGCGGGTTCGGAAGAGTCAGACGGCCGGAGCAAAGCGGCATGCGCAGCAGTGCGGCTAGACGAAGAAGAAGAAGAAGGCTGGCTCTCTTCAGTCCGAGTCTTCGATGCTGCAAGACCGCCGTCGGGAGAAACACTCCAAGGGAAGGGCGGTTCAAAATAGACGGGCAACGTTTCAGCGCCGCGGGACGTGGTGCAACTTATGTTCATTCCTTCGAACATTTCCCCGTACTGCTTCATCTTGGCCATAAATGACTCGGGGTCTTGGCGAAGCAGAGGAGAATACCGTGCATCAATAGTTGAAGATGCTACCGGGCTTGCAGCGGGAGCGGGGGTGGGAATGTTCTGCTTCACATCAGCGTAAACCCGAGGTCGATCCGACCTATACATCAGTCCGTCGGGTGAAATGCCACAGTGGTTCCGGGGGTCAAAGACAGGGGCAGCCGAGCACGGTTTGACAGAAGCCACCATTTCTTCATCCATATCTCTGTACTGCCTTAACTTGATGGAACAAAAGTCCGAGACACGTTTAGGGACTGCTGCGGGAGTATTAGCAACAACAGGATCCTGACGAGGAAGAGAATCTGCAGCCGCGGACACTGAAGCGCACTTGGGAGTCTCTCCAGGAACGATTCCCAAAGTCTCCAGGACATGTCTGTCCACTCTCAAAGGGGGCCTCGGGTGTTCCGGGCTGGCTTCGGGGCAGGGTGTGGTAGAATTGGTCGACGCAGACTTGTTGGCGCCAGGCGCGCTAACAAGCACCGTGGCCAGTTCATCGAGTTTTGCTTTTATGGCACTCGCCTGCTTGACTCGAATTTTTGCTTCCACAATGGGAGAGTATTCGCTCTTGTCTAATGGAAACACTGTATCTCCATTTAGAATGGCTCGTATTCTTGCTTCCTCAATAGGAGAGTATTCACCCCCGTCTAATGGAAACAATATGTCTCCATTTAGAATGGCTCGTATTTTTGCTTCCTCAATAGGAGCCTTGGGAATCGTGGTTTTACACTCAGCCATGATGGGACTTGATTCGGCCGACAAGGAGACTGGCTCCGCGCTCGCCCGGGAGCACACTAAACTCTGGGCACCGGGGGGTCTAAGAGGGGGTATCAAGCAAATGCCTTTGGAAAAAACCGAGAATCCAAGCGCATGCATTCTAACCTTCTTTTTTATATATTACACTTATTTTTCTGCAGCGGAGCCCGCTCACTCTATCATCCCGTACTCCCTGCCCAGCCGGATGAGCAACTCGACGGCCGTGAGAACCTCGTCCTTGTAAGCCTGGAGCGTTCTTTCCAGGTGGAGCAACGAAAGTAGTTTGCGAGTATTTTCTGAGTGCACTTGCTTGCAGGCAGTGTCGTCCTTGAGCATCCGTAGAAGGTTCCAATGGCGCGGCACAAGTTTGCCCTCGTACTTCTTGACCAAGTTCTTGACCTCTCGGACCAAATTGGCTTTTATACCCTCAAATACGCAGTATTCTTCTTGGTCCAACTTGTGATACATCTCTAGAATAAGATCAATCGGACACTGGTCGCCAAGCTCTTCGCTGCGCTTCACAACGTCGTCTCTGGAAAAGAGGACCAGGCCTGTTGAAGAAGTGGTCGTAACCGTTTCTGATATGATGTAAACAGCGGCTTTTATGTTTAGAATGCGTTTAGACAGCTCTCGGCGGCGCGTGGCGACCAGTGAGCAAAAAAGGGCGCACTCGCCCGACCGACGCGCTGCTTGGCCCACTGTACTCCTTGTTCTGTGGTTTACTGAAGCCATTCTACTCAGTAAAGAAGTACTTTAGTTGTGGGCAAATGCCGAATTTTTATCAATGGGAAGCAGTCCAACCCCTCGGGGAGGGGCACACCCGGGACACACAGAGCGCGGGGGTTCAATCGTCAGCTTAAGCAGATTCAATCTCTCTTTAATTGAAGCATTTACAGATAAACATTACTTTCCACCAGAAATGGCTTCAGTCTCTTCAAGCCCGTAGACCTCAGAGATGATCTTGACCGACAGACGGGCTCCCTCCAACGCGGTCGACTTGGTCTCCTTGGCCGGGAAAATCACACAACCTTCGGCGTAATTACCATTCTCGTATTTCAACGCATTTGTCCAGGCGACTAGACTTGAAATCGTTTCTTCAGGCTTCATGGACTCGCGCTTGATCATGGGCACCAGTTGGAGCGGAGGAGCCGGTTGGTCCACCTTGACAGCGTTGAGTTGCTCTACAGTGGAGACCATGTCGTCGTAATCGAGCATCTGACTCATTTTGCCATCTGGTTGGATCTTTAGAACGTGGAACACATAGAACTCTGCCTCAGCAAGCCCAATGACGTTGTGGTTAATACGGGGACCACAGATCTCTCCCTGGATCACTAAATGAGAACCAAGTCTTTCCATTCTCTGCTGGATAGCGTATTTTTCAGCGATCTTGTGATACGCCTTGTTAGTCGACTTGGGCGACGGGAGCAGACGCATGGTTCGAGAACAGACGCCCCAGCGGTCGATCGGGATTTTGGCCAAGTCTCCCTGATAGAAGTAGGAAGCGCTCATTCCATCCATTTTGAGAGTAAAGATAAGTTCTTGACCATTGCTTTTGAGCTCTTCCAGGGCAGCCGGGTTGGATCTGAGGTGAGCTTGGGCGGTTTTGGGGGCAAACAACGGCCACGGGCGCGAAAGTGGAGCAGGATCCATTTTGACGGGTTTGCTGTAGTGTTTAGCTCTCAACAACTCAGTGAGATCGAGTCCTTCTTGAATGCAGTCGGCTACGGGAGCCAGGCGCTCTTGAAAGAAACTGACGGGCAAGGCAAGTCCACTGGACATGACGCCCTTGATCTTAGTTGTCCCGACATAATACTGTTTCTTGGCCAAAAAGTCGTAAATGGGATTAACACGATCCACTTCGGTGTCTGGCTCATGCCAGACACACAAATCACGATCGGAGAACTCACGGGCGTTGACGACCGTGTCCCAACCGGCAACACGCGCCACCCACAGGTGCTCGGACTGGGGCACTTGGTTCAGAAACTGGAGTCTCTGAATGCTCACCGGGACAGACTTGACGGGTCGTGGAAGCGGTGAGGGTGATTCGGCCATTCTTTTTTTGTTGTTTCGGTCGCACTGAGCGGGGCAAGTTTCGCGGCGGAGTCATGCAGAAAGAGAAGAAAGGGGAGCACTTTTCGGACTTTTTGCGAAAAAAGGGAGACTGGTTTACTGAATTCACAAAATACATCAATTGGCCGTCTTTACAACATAACCGGGGAAGTAGGCATCCTTCTGTTCGCACTGAGTCAACGCTTCAATCAATCGGTTCACGTAACCGGGATCAGGGTATCCATGTTTCTGAACACCTCCCGACACAGCCGTCTTAACGGGCACGCTGCCAAAGCAGAATCCGACAACCCCAGGCCTGGTCTGAGACTGGCCGTAGCGAAAGACGAAACCGCGGTTGAACGCGGAGACCAAGTCAATAGCCACTTTGTGAGTAGAAACACGCGTTCCAGGGGCCGACTCGTACGACAGAGGAAGGTAAAACCGATGGTGCGCCAATTTGTCGAAGTTGAGTGAGTTGGGCTCCAGGAAGAAGAACGCGTCAAACCCGTAGCACCCGACTTCGGGTTCTCCTTCAAGTTGGATAGTATCCGACTTCCATGCGACCAAACTCCCATGGTGTTGCTCTTGCGTCTCAATAGAAGAAGACAAATGGGGGCCATAATGTGCCCGGCAGTTGCTGCAACTGATGCCACGACGTCCCGAAGCTTCAAATTGGGCTGTCAAACAGTCGCGATGAAAGTAATGATCGCACGCAAGCTTCTTCACCTCCTTGGCTTCCGTGACAGAAGTGGCAAAGTCCATCTGGCAAATGGTGCATTTTCCGTTGGCCTTCTTCAACTTGGCCAAAGTAGCCCGATGAACGTCGTGATACTGAGTGATCTGCCGGACTTGCTGAGTTGCCGTCAAATTCGTCGCAAGTAGCCTCTGCGGCGCCTTGATATGCCACACCTTGATTCCAACGTCCATGGTCGCCTGGGTCAGTCCAGTCGGAGGCAACCGGTCAGCGGAAACAACGGTGGTTCCCAAAGCGTGGGCCACAATAGATGCAAGTTCAAGTGCTCCGACGGTGACACCAAATGATGTCTCGACACGAGCAGGGACTTTCTGGCAGTCGTACACGCGTTTGTTGACGTGGCAGACAGGCGTCCGCGGGGCAGGAGGCGTATAAGTGCGCATAGGAAGAAGTCCCGAAGCTGCGGTGGGTGCACGAGTGGCTTGCAAAGCAGAGTTCCAAGGTTGCTTGGCCGGCGCGGGTATCGGAGCTCTCGCACTGACCGGCGGTGGGCTCGGGGTGACTCGCAAGACAGGAGCTACAGCGGGCGCGACAGGAGCAGCAGCAGCAGCAGTAGCGGCGGCAGCAACGACAGAAGCAGCGTTCAACGGAGGGGCGACGGCGGCAGCGCGTATCTTTTTCGCATTCTCCTTACCCGTGATCTTGTGCTCACCTATCATGAAAGAATGGGTGACCTCGTCCATCCATGCATTAAAGTTCAGCAAATGCACACCGTCGACTCCAAGGCGCGGCAACGTGTTAATCAGCACTTCGTGTCGGTTGGCGTTGGTCAAAATGAAGTGAGCTGCAGCGGCCGTGTCACTGCAACAAGCAGGGTCCATTTTCTCAATAGAATAAAGCTTGACGTGCAGCGCGACAGCCCAGAACATGGCAAAAGTAGCCTCTGTGGTGTCCGGCTTAAACAACGAAGATCCTTGAAGCGTGAGCTTGGCGTAAGTGCCGTTTGCGATAAAATGATACGCCTGAGTTACCATAGAGGAGCCCGTTACTACGGAAGCCAACAAATCGCAAGAGACGGCAAATCCCTTGCAAAGCTTGGGATCTTCAAGAATGGCTTGTTCTCTCTTGATATAGACTGAAGTGTCTCCGTACAAATCGTAAACGGTCCCGGTCAAGGAGTTGTTTGCCATATATGAACCAGCCTGATCCCAGTCGAACGGGCTCGGGAAATCCGCAAAGTAGAGCCGGTGCATGACGGCGAGAGAGGTTCGCGTAAACGAGTTCAAAAACTCAGTCTCCACAGTGTCAAAAAGCGCACGGAACAAGACCGCATATCGACTGTAATGATCCATGCGAGTGACAAGGATGTGAGCGGGATACACATTGGCGGCGTTGTACGAAGCCACCATTGTAGCGTTAATCATAATCTTCCCCACAACAGAATCGGCCTCGATGTGCAACTTGTGTTTCTCTTGAGCAAACAGATCGGAAGAACTAGGTGCTACCAAACCATCGTCCACAGTGAGGATGACCGGAGGCGACGTGCCTTCATACTTGTTCGACGCAGGCCAAAATGAAAGTCCGGTAGTGACAATACAGTCCAAAACGGCCCTGTTTTCGCCAGGGATGAGGTCAAAGTCAGACGACCTGTGAAACGGACTCTTGATAGAGTGAGTTCCCCACCAGCCTCCATGCGCATACCGAGAACTCACTGCGCTGCACGGAGTAGTGTAGAAACCGGCACCAAGAACACCCGTGCTCTTGGCAACGCGGAGAGTCACGCCAGTCTCGGCGATAGCAAAAGCAGAGGCGACATCGGTACCATGCCAAAGATGGTACGTAGAGCGAAGATCTTGATAAACAGATTCAGGCTTCCACACGTTGCGGAGTTCGGGAACAATGTACTCCTCTAAGAGGTTCTGGGGATTGACAACCTTTCCAACATCGGTCTCGACAACCAGCTGACCGCTAGATTTGGCCAGCTGCTCCTTCTTCTGAGTGGCCAAATACTTGCCAGTCCAAGCAGACCACAATTCGCAGTTCTGCACGCGATAAATGGCCACAATGCGCTCCTTGGGAAGGCCGTAGAGATTGAGAACGCTCTCTCCTCGGGTGGCAGCGTAGCGGGCAGAGACCTCCAAAAACTCCTCTGAGTTGGAATCCACGGGGACAGGTCCGCGATTGTAGTCCCACAAAGAAGGGACAGCGCCAGTGGCATCCAGATTCTCCATAGTGGGAAGAGCAACGTCCGATGCACCCTGGGCAGTCCAGTACTTTGGTATGTAGTTGTGGATGTACCGAGTCACTCGGGCATCGTGAGCAGCAGCCCACTTAGCCTTGTGACGGGCGATCTCTGAGCTCACGTGCATGGAAACGGTGCGCAGCTCGTTGGCGTGGTTCTCAAAGTGAGCGGCAAGTCGGTCTGCCATACCGCCCCATATTCTCTCCATGAAAGCAATAGATGGCTGGAGAGACATCGAACCTGAGCCAGAAGAGTTCAGAGCCACTTGCAACTCAGAAGCAGGTCTCTTGGGCGCAGGATCCGACAAGCTGGAGTCCTTGGTTCCGGCGGCGGCGACGGAGTCGTCGTCATCATCGTCGTTCTTGTACACCGGAGCGCTCGAATCGGGCAAATAAATGCTATTTCCATCATCGCCGACGATAGCTTGGACCGGCGAAGAGGAAGGAGCGGAGTCGGGCATAGACGAAGGCGGCGGGTTATGGAACATGAAATAAGGACGCTTCACGCCTTTGCCCGAACGAGTAGAGGTCGTGTCATCTCCTGTTATAGCACCAATAGTGGGCTGGGAGCTCACCGGAGTTGAAGCCGAGCTCGTAGGGTGGGTCCTGGAAAAAAGTAGGGTGGGCGTGTAAGCGCGAGATTACAAGCCTAAAGCGGATCAAACAATATATTTCGTCGAGAAAGAATTTTAGAAATCGATTCTAAGCCAGTAAAAAATAGGCAAGAGGCTGCAGACACTCGAACGGACCAAGAATTGGGAGATGCCATTTTTTCGGGTGCAGCGAGTTACAGGCACACGCGTGAGATCAAAGGACGAAGAAATGCACTAAATTTGAATTTAACAGTAGCAAACAAATAGAATGCACTGTTCTGAAAAAGCCCAAAGCCGCAGGATCGTCCGTGCCGCGTTACCCCCTCAGCCTTGGCGAGCGCGTAGGCCCGACGCGCTCGATTTGCGCGGGGTGGCCGGGGCGCCATGACTTCCGGGCATCGCCGCAGCCAGAAATCATTCTCGTTAGCGTGAACCGTCATTTAAAGTCTCAATTTCAAGTTTTTCATTGAAGTTATTCAAGTTTCATCATCATGTCTCAGCCTGAAGTCGAGCGCCCTGTTGCCGTTGTTTCTGAAGAGGAGAAGAATGAGGCCGGTGTGGCCGCCCCGTCATCTCAGGATAAGGTATGAATTTTTTTCTGAATGTTTCATTCATATTAGAACATATTTATGATTGATCGGAATTTTTCCGCGTGCGGGTGAGCCGGAAACATTTTCTAACGCGCTCGCGTTTTTTTCTTTCGCAAAGTCCGACGCGCCCGACGCGCTCGATGTCCCCGCTTCCCAGGCCGTCCCCCCCGCCGAGCAATCTTCTCAAGCTGTCTCGGACAGTCAACTTGACGAAGTAGAGGCATCTCAAGTCATGGATCCTCCCCACTCTCCGCGCTACGCGCCTCCCGCTTCTCCCCGGGAGGACGGCGAGATTCCGTCCGAGTCTTCTCGTGTTATGGATCCGCCTCATTCTCCCCGCTACAGACCTGACATCCCTCCTCTTTGTCACCGTGAAGTGGGCGAGATTTCCGCCGAGTCCAACTCTGACGGCCGCGAGAATGGTTCTTCTCCGCCCGGTCTGAAGCGTTCTCATTCCGATCTCCTCCCGGCGGACGCGCCTCAAGAGCAGGGCGCCACTACTTCCGAGTTTGTTCCCAAGCGCGCCAAGACGGACGCCAACTCGCTTGATGTTTTTGAGATTCGCGCCATCAAGGATGGCAAGCATTGGTCTATCACTTGCGAGGCCTCTCGTCTTCGTTGGAAGCGCATGTACTACAACATGAACGCGGCCACTCTCGAGTTCTTTGTCGATTCCATCTTTGAACTTGACCTCATTGATACTACCACCCGCTCGATCAACTTTGACAAGTTCTCTCGTCGTTTTGGCCCGAAGCGCAGCCACATTTTGGTCCTCGAGCAAGTTCTTTCGGCTGAGGGCCCAGGTGCTCCCTGCAACTGGCAGATCCGCCCTGTTGTTCCCGATCTTCCTTTGCCCGTGATGATGGTTGCCGTGAATTGCGATGAACTCTCTGCGGTCGAGTCTTCTGACGAAGAAGGAGAGGTTGACAAGGGCGACGAGATTGACGCCGGTGAGTACCAGGGTGCCGAGGACCACGGAGAGACTACTGGTAACGATTAACCTCAAGGACATCTATGTTTTTTCTAATACTGTTTAATGTAATAAATACACTTTTTACACCCTAGAAACTGACACACTCTTTGTCTGTATCGCCCGTTGGGTCCGCTCCAACCCGGCTGCTGCAAACTTGATCACTGCTTGAATTTGCTCCTCTTTAGGCTTGGAATCATACTTGGCGTATCGAGTGTGAATCCACGGGAGGTTCTCCCAGAAGTAGAAGTCCAGGAGCTCGTTTTGAAAGAGCAGGATGAGAGTGGACCCTCGAGGAAGCCAGAACGCTCCAAACGACGTTGATCCGACTTGAGATACAATGACCCTGGCCTTTGAAACGAGTTCCATTTGTTCCAGGAGCGTGTAATGCTCCAAGAATACAGGGAACGCTACAGTGGCTGTCCGTAACGCCGGTGAGTCACTCTGATTCAGGTACGCCTTGAGGCGGGTTGCGAGCACCGCTGTGTCCAAAGCGTTGTTTGCATAACTGTTGTTTCCCTTGGTCAAAAAGAGAACGTCATATTCAGCGGGCCGAGAAGCACCGGGCAGAAGCTCCCGCGCCCTGTCCAAAGTGTACTGGCGGAACCTCTCCGCGGATGGCCCAATTCCCCAATTGGTCCAAACCGGTTGATCTAGCTGTCTTCCATGTTCTGACCACCCCGTGCCGTGATCGGAGAACAGGGAGAGTCCTGTCACCACGTGGTCGAAACAAACCCACGCGTCAGTCTGGTTGGGTTGGAGTCTCAAGTTGTCAGAGTAAGCCGTAGCTAGTTTGGTAAAGTTCCACTTTCCAGAATTCATCAAATGCCCCCATTTGGGGTTATACCTACGGTCGGAGAAGTTGCATCCGCTGTCGTCCCTGCTTCCGGGAGGGCACGGGTAAGTCAACCAATGAGCTGCCACGTCCACGTGATTGGGGTCGAACCCAAAGACTTCTAGTAAACGGAAAGTGGGGAATATGTTATCTATGAGTAAATGGGTCCACACTCCGGGGATGAAGTAATCCGAGGGAACCATCACGGCCGGTCGGCTGATCCAGGGTCTTCTCAGAGGCCACTTGGCGTGGCCCGGGATTGTTCCGCGTACCACGTCCACTTTGTATTCAACAGCGGGAGCTCTAGGATCAGAAACGTAGGGAACCATGGTGCTCACGCCCATGTCCGCGGCGGAGGCGTCGTCTAACGGGCTCGCAAAATAGGTCAGTCTCTGGGCCGGGTTCCCGTTGTAGCAGACCGAACGGAAGTAGCACGATCTGTATCTCCACGGAGCAGACGGGGTAAAAGTGGATCCCATGCATCGGAAGCGGCTGTAAGTAGGAGGGATCAGTGGGTAGAGCGGGTTGGAACCCGTAGCCCATTCGCTCGTAGGGGCCAATGTCAAATCTCCACCCGAGGAAGTGGTTAACCCCACTTGAGGCGAAAGAGTGGCAAACTGTTGTTCGGATTGAGGGGTCAGCGCCACCTCGGGGACCGGACCTGGCAGGAAGCCCGTATGGTACCGATTGACCAACCCTCCCGCGATGATTAGGACCAGAATGACCAGACTTCGCTTGGCGGCTTTCATTTCTTCGATTTGATTGCTTTGAGCACTTGACAGCTGCTGTTGCTGGTCCACCAAAGCCGCCAGAGTCGTGGGTTCTTGCCCGTCGGTTTTCTGTTTCCGAGGCGGGGCCTCCTTGTAATACATGGTACTCAACAGCCCTGCTGCTATGACTGCCAAAGACTCCAAGGCAAGGTGATCCAATACGAAGAAATTGATTGCCATGCTTCCAATCTTGCAGGCCACCCCGATCAGGGAGAACGTTACGGCCGAGACCTCTTGGCGGAGATACCAAGCCGAGAAAGAGATGCCGACAGCCAGAACACAGGACAAGAGCACTGAATTGTACGTGAGAGAGGTGAACGAGGCGGAATTCTCGATCAGGTAGCCCACCTCTCCCGTGGCGGCTGCCAACACGGCCGAGACGAGAGACCCAAAGATGTTCATCCAGAAAATCCGGTCCACGTTCTTCATTGGCACAGACTGAATAAATCTTTTCAAAACAACCTGGTCTGTGCTAATCGCCGCAAAGTAGGCCAGGCCCCAAAACGCCCCCAAAACAGTGACGGCGGCGTGCTCGGTCCCAAAGACAAACGCGGCCGACATACCGATACAAAGAAAGCATATCCAAGACGCCAGAGTGGGCAACGTGCGACCGTTGATCAACCAGTCTCCGATTGCGATGGGAATCATGGCGCAGATGCGGAGTAGGATAACCATGTCCACTCCCAGGTAATGGAGCGCCGACAGGTTGCATGCTATCGTCACGGATTGGAGCACGTTGCAGATGAGAACCCAAAGGAAGATCTTAGGTGTCTTGAATGGAGTTCCCTCCGCGAAGGAGACCAGAATCCGCCTCTGGAACAGGGCCAGGAAGGCGTAGGCAATCACGGCCGTGAACAGGCTCTGAACGGCCACCAGAGTGTTGGGTGCCTGGAAATACTTGAGAGCCCACTTGTTGCACACGATAAGAGTGGCCGAGAAGAAGGCATAGCTCAGACTATGAACGATGACGCGGGTGGAGTGAGTGACTGGCGCGGGCGTTGGAGCAGTCGGCGGCGGCTGGTCCGAGGAAGGCGCCGGGATCTGGGTCGGGAGACTGTCATTCTCAGACAAGGGGTCTCTCCTGGAACTAGCCCCAGTCTGCATTTCAGGGAGCTTCTTGGAGAAGGAGCAGTGTGCGTGTGGGTTTGGCCTGGGCAATCCTGTTGCTGGCCAGCAGAGAAGAGGGGGGGTGTCTTACGCGCTTCCCAAATTCAATTCAAACTCGACCAATACTTCTAAGTTGCTTTTAATCTTCGAGTACACTCTAATTTACACGCGAGAAAGACTTACTTCACACTCTCAGGCCCGAAAAACGGTTTGAACAGCCTTGCACCGCCTTTCTCGATGGCTTTTTTCGCCTTGATCCGATCTTCTAATTCTTCTATCCCGTAACATCCATCCGGTAACATAGCGTTCGTGGCTCGCACCTTGGGAAGCCATCCTTCCACGTCAAACACCTGTGTGTGGCCCCCAAAGGCCGCGTCGAGCAGTATCACCGAGACCACGTTCCACGAAGACAAATTCTGATTAAAACTAGTAGCGTTGAAGAATATTCGGCTCATGATCCGCACTTTGGAGACGTCCCACATAGAGATATCCTGGTTGAACCGATGCGCGTCCTGGAAAAGACCGGCCATGGTTGTCACGTTGGAGACGTCCCATTTGTTGAGTGGCTGGTTGAATACAACGCACTCTTTAAACGTCTCTTCCATGTGAATAACTTGAGAAACGTCGAGATGATTCAGAGGAAGGTTGAACCGATATCCTCCTGCAAACCAGTTGTCCATGTTGATCGGGCCCAAGGTGCCCAAGTCTACAATTTCCACTAAATTATCAAACCATCTCTTGGGAGAATGAGTCCGCGTCAACTCAAAGTTTGTAAGGCTCCACAGTTCGTCGTTTACGGCGTCGCCTACAGGGAACACGCGGACCGTGTAGACTCCAGGTTCTTTGTAGTAATGCATCCAAGGTTCGTCGTCCACGCCGTTCTCCTTCGAGAAGTACATACGCGCATGAGCTTGATACACATCGCCGTCTCCCCAGTGAACTTCGAATAATCTGCCGTAGGGCACCTTAATTGGAACCGCAACGGGGACAGATGCGGTGGCCTTCATCTTTAACACGAGAGGGCGTGATCTCTTCTTGTGACGGTCTAACAACTCGGTATTCGGTTTGCGACACAGGTAAAGCAGCCGGTCGTAGGCCTTCTTCTCGCCTATGAAAAGAAGCTCATCGAGAACCAAGTTGAGAAGGTCGTCACTGAAATGCAAATCGGCGTCCATTATCGTTTCGCTTGTTTGAATTTGAATATGAAAAAAAACTGAGGAAATAGAACTCAGCACGGCCGCGCCCGGAGAAACCGTTCCCCCCTCCCGCCCGGGCGCGTAGCACCCGACGCGCTCGCGCCCGCTCCCCCCCATGCGGCGAGCGCCCGGGCGCGTTGGGTGCGTTCGGTTCTGCTTGCCAGAATCAGTTCAGATTACTTCCACTTCGATTCAATCATCAGAAGTGAAATTGATCTTTCTTTTTTAATTCCTATTCACGACCTTCTCGCGTTTATATTCGATCCTCCCTCGCGCGCGCGCACACACAAGCAATCATGGCCACCGCCACCACCACCCGCGAAGTTTCGAGTGAATCTCGTTTGCGTTTGAATGTTCTGGAAAGTACTCCAAATTCGCGTCCGAAGCAGACGTTCCAGAGCGTGGTCAAGTTGTCGCCGGAGAGCGAGAAGCAACTCCTCGAAGCCGCGGGCCACCAGAACTATCGGTCCAAACAAAATTCTCAAGGACAATTCTACATCAACGGCAGGAACGGCCGTCACGTGCCCGTAGGCGAGATTGAGGTTCTCCTGGTTAAGCGCAAGGGGAAGTTCAACATCGAACTCGCTGTCACTCCCGCCGAGCAGGGAGCGGAACGTGCCGCGACAACTAAGGTTTCGCCTCGTTCTTCTTCTTCTTTCGCATACAACGACGTGGAACAGTTCCCGATGGACGACGTGGATTGCCACGGCAGCAGCATGGACGCCCCCGAAACGGGTTGGATCACACCCGGAACGACCCCTTCTAGACCCCAGGTGGTTTATTCGGCAGTTTCTCCGTCTTTGCCTATGGCAGCGGCGGCGAAGGCAACACCAAGATCCCGTGTAACCACCGCTTCACCAGCGACCAGTTCTTT
>VFQM010001649.1_pt1:0-15000 | contig 18892 bp, 16 predicted proteins | sample 3512391 | NCBI WGS metagenome assembly VFQM01 (sample SAMN10412369, study PRJNA504923) | tailings metagenome | isolation source: Replicate 1 from Balatoc abandoned mine | place: Philippines | reverse complement strand
TCGACCCTTTCACGTTTGCGGTAAATAGTAATATAACAGATGAGCTAGAGCTAAGAATCTGTGAAGCATCAAAAGTCAACTTGGTCGTTCAAAAAATATCTGAAGAGAATTAAGAGCTAAATTTTGACTTCTAAATTTTCAAGCTAACAAACTTTGTTTTTGAACTCGGCCGTGAAAGCCTCCAGCGCTAATGGTACTCCGTCTTAAGGCGTGGAAGAGTAGATCGTCGTCAGGGCTATCTATGGGGATATGTGTCGCACATTTTTACTTTAATTAAATCTTTTAAATTTATTCTTTTCTTGTAATTGTATATAAAAATGGAAAAAAGTATTTTGTAACTTTTTGGCAAGTATCAAATAGCACTTCTATATTTTATGTATATCTTATTTTTAGGATTTTTAGATTAAAATTTCTCTAAAAGAGTTAGAATCATTTTCGGAAGTATTGAAGAAGTTCTTCTCTTTCATCTATAATTATAAAATATAGAAGAGGTCCTAAAATAAAGTCTAAATTTTATATTTGTTTAGCCGCATTTATGAATGTATGCTGTTGCTTTGGGAGCGATATAACGATTGAGTCTTTATTCAATAATACCTCTAAACAGATTTTAGAAAAAAAAGCCTGGGGAAGATTAATATTAGTTCGTCCCTTCACGAAGAAGCTTGAGGCAAATTTTGGATATGCGAGCGAAAAACCAAGAATTCTTAATAGCAATAAAAGCCAATTTCTTGTTGCTTCTCTTACAAAAATCTTAACTGCGATTGCTGTTATTAAAATAGTAGAACAAAAGCATATTTCTCTTTTTGATCCTATAAGCAAGTTTCTTCCTGCTTCCCATGATTGGTAGAAGAATAAACCTCCAGTATGGTTGATATAATCAATATTCATCATCTTCTTTCGCATTCTGCCTGCGTTATAGAATACGTCGATTTTAAGGATTTTGATCAATATTATGCTTCAGTCCATACGACTTCTGATCTTTTGAGATACGTAGCACAAGGACAGCTTACTGCTACGCCAAATACAAAATTTTGCTATAGTGGTTTGGGGTACATCATTTTGGGCGCTTTACTTGAAAATATTACAAACAAAAGCTTTAAAGAATTTCTTAAGGAAACTATTTTCGATCCTCTTGGATTGACAAATACCCATACCATTCATGATTGTTTTTTAAAGGATTTAGTATCGGCTTTACCAAATCTTTCCAAGCCGTATATCTTTGAAAATAGAAAGCTTCTTGAGGAACTCAGTATAAATTTATCAACAGCATTTTCAAAAGCTTGTGTAATTTCTTCCGCTGATGAATTCGCGAAAATTATACATTCTTTATTTCATAAACAACTTCTTACTTCGGCTTCATTTAATAAAATGATCACGCCTTATTTTGAAAAAGCACCTGGAGCGAATTGCTACAGTGGGTACGGGCTTTTTATACACAAGGATAAAAATCACCATGAATATTATACGCATACTGGTCGTATAGGAGGTTACCATTCTTATGTAGCCTATATTCCAACTCAAGAAACCTGTATTGTCTTTTTTAGTAATAAAATGGAAGAGAGTGTTTTTCCTGATTTAAATGCTCTAACGCAAGCTATAAGTCAGAAGGATGGGAAGTAATCGAATTTTCAACAGCTGCTGAGCGTTCAGGTATTGTCCTTGTACGCGGTAATGAAGCGAGGATTAGTTACCATGGCAGTGAATCTTTAAGAAATTTTGCAACAGATGCTTATGCAACGATGACTGAAATGAAGTGGGGTGCTGGCTATGCTCATACAGGTTTCTTGCTTGGTTTTGAAAAGACTTGGGACCAAGTTTATGGTGCCTTGAACACACATGCAACTAAGAAGGGCTTTAGTGTCCGGGATATGAAAATAAAAGTGACGGGTCATAGTCTTGGTGCAGCTCTTGCAACTCTTGCCGCTTATCGATTAGCTACAGTGAGTGAGGTAAAAACTGAAGTAATTAATTTTGCATCACCACGTGTTTTTGATCGAAATGGTGCTGCAAACTATGAAAAAGTTTGTTCTAAGACATTGAGAGTTAAGCACAACGATTCTACTACAGGTACGGATCCAGTGGCACTTGTAGGGCCTGGTTTCCTAGGCTTCAAACATGTTGGTCAAGAGCTTGTCATAGAAGATGGTGGGACTATTCCTCATGTAATGGGTGGATATCATAGCGCTCTTGCTAAGTTAGAAGAAGAGAAATTTGAGGCTAAAAAAGGTTCTGGCACTGGCTTTTTCGCATGGCTTAATCGTTGGCTATACCCAGTTGATAGTGATCGACACATTGCTAAAGGAATTGTACGTATCAGTCATATTGCGCCTGAGAAATGGGTTGAAGTTCAAGGGATGACAAAAGATGAACGCAAAGCTTTTGTGAATATGAGACAGGCTTCAATTAATTTTGCAAAAGCGATTGCTGCTAACAAAGCGCCTGAAACTCTTCAGAATTTAAGTCAACAAATGATGAATGCTCGTTATAATTATGAAATTGTTAGAGACCAACATCTTGACATAACTTCAGATGTTAAGAAGGCGCGGGATAAAGTTGAGTCAAAAGAAAAAGCTCTTGAAGAAAAGGTTGGTAAACTAGAACGTCTTCATAAAGAGCTTATCAAAGCTGCTGATCTTACTTTAGAAAAGGATGCGATCGAGAAAAATCAGCAAGTGATTCAAAAGAAAAGAAAGAAATTACAAAATCAACAGATTGAAATCCAGAAGGCTGAAAAAAAGCTTAATGAAGCCAAGATTACTCTTGCGAATGAGCGTTCTCAAGCTGCTCTTAAGAAATATAACGATCCAAAGTAAACGGCTTAAGCTAGATACTTAAAAACTCTTAATGACTTTAACCAATCTCCCGATACATTTTATCGGGAGATTTTTTATGTGAGATAAGCTTGGTTTTAAAGAAATTTCACAGTAAAATAAGCTAAAAGGCAAACGAACAAGGAGGTTCACATGCTCGTTATGGCTCCTATCTCTAATAGAGGTGTTCTTTCAATTACTGGAAACGACGCCAAGAAATTTCTTCAAGGACTTATAACCAATGATATTGAACAAGTAACTGAAGAAAAAGCAATTTATACGGCTTTGTTAACGCCTCAAGGAAAATTTCTGCATGACTTTTTTATCACTGAAAGATTAGGAACCTTATTCCTTGAAGTTGAAAAAAACAGGCTTGAAGATCTTCAAAAGCGTCTAAAAATCTATAAACTTAAAGCAGATGTTGAACTTGATGATGTCTCAGATCTTTATCAAATATGGGCTTTTTGGGGAGATCAAGTTGAAAAAAAATTTAATCTTCCGTTGATACCTGGGAATGCTTGCATTGAAGAGAGAGATATTTTTTATGTTGACCCGAGATGGCCTGAGATGGGCGTTCGGGGACTTTTTTACAATACGACCAAATCTCAAAATGAAAGAGTTAATTTGGAGACACAAATGACGGTTTCTATCCCTCATCCGCTTTCAATTGCATCTTCTCCTATGCTATTTCAAAAATTTTTGGCTCAAGGATTTCAACAGGTGAAATTTGAAGGCTACGACCAAAAACGATTGCAGCAAGGATTGCCTGATGGAAGCCGTGATATGATGATTGAACGTGCGATTCCTCTTGAGTGTGGTCTTGATGATCTTCGTGCAATTTCTTGGACAAAAGGGTGCTATATGGGCCAGGAATTAACAGCGCGAACAAAACATCGTGGACTGGTACGTAAGCGCTATTTCCCAGTGAAATTTGAAAGTACGCCTCCTGAATTGGGGACGAAAATTATGCAAGGAGAAGAAGATGTTGGAGAAATTTATTCTTCGAATGGAACATTTGCACTAGCGCGTCTTAAACTCGAGGCTTTAATGAAAGAGGCACCATTAAGTGCAAATCATAACTCTTTAAGCGTTATTAAACCTGAGTGGATGCCCTTTAATGAAATTATAAAAGAAGCCTCCTTAGAATCTTGAAAAACTATTAATTACCGGCCTGTTCGGATTCTGGTCATTGTTCTTGTAAGTAGTTTCATGAACTTAGGTGAAAATGGCGCCATTTTAAAAAGACGTTTAAAATCTTTTTCTTTGAGAAATACGGCCGTATTTTTGATTAAGTCTTTATCCATTAAAGGATAGGAAGCAGGAACAGCATTGGCCGAGCGCGTATAATTAGAGATTCGAGCCATAATATGAGGTTGCAGGATAAATTCTAAAAATTTGTGCGCATTATTTGGATGAGGAGCATCCACAGGAATCACAAAGCAATCAATCCATATGAGAGCGCCTTCTTTTGGAATGCTATAGGTTAACTTTGCACTTTTATGAGTGCCTAAGTGATGTTGAGATTTTGCAATTGAACTGAGCCAATGTTCAGCAAGACAAGTTTCACCGGAAGCAATATCATCTTGACTGTGAGAGGCATCAAAACGACGAATATAGGGACGTATTTTTGTGAAGAGTTTTTCAACAGTTTTAAGATCTTCAACATTTTCCTTTTTAGGATCAAGTCCAAGATAAAGATAGGCAGGAATAATAACTTCTGCAGGTTCTTCGAGTAAAGTAACGCCACAATCGGAAAAATGCTGAATAATTTGTGGATCAAAAAACATGGCCCAGCTATCTGTAGGGGCATGTGGCAGTCTTTTTGAGATCATTTCTTTGTGATAAGCAAACCCCGTAACCCCCCACATGTAAGGAATAGCATACTCATTATTTGTGTCTAAAGACTGTAATTGCGCCATAATTTCTGGATGAAGACCTTGAAAGTTTTTGATCTTATCTTTTTGTATTTTTTGATACGTCCCCGCAGGAATTTGGCGTGCAATAAAAGGCCAAGCACTTGGGCAAACAAGATCATATCCTGAACTGCCAGAAAGCAGCTTTGTTTCAAGAATTTCATTGCTTTCATAAATGTCATAATTCACTTTAATACCAGTTTCTTTGGTAAAAGATTCCAACACTTCTTGAGGCATATACTCATGCCAATTATAAATATTTAAAACGGCTTCTTCCTGTCCTATTGTAGGAGAAGTGAAATACATCAGTAAAATAGCAAGCAATGAAAAAAAGCGTTTCAAGATAGTTCCTTTCATGAAATTCTGTCGTTTTCATAACGTTTCTGGAGAGAGTATTCAATAATATTTGTTTTAAAAGTACAAAGGAAAATAAATATTCATAAAATTTTTATTAAGGTTGCAAATAGACTTGGGCATCGTCTTGAGCAAAAGGTTTTGTCTTAAGCCATGAAGTCCAACCAAGATAGGTTTTTCCATCTAATCTCGTTTCCATGACATCTGGCGCTTTTATAATAAGATTAAAGCAAAACTCTTGCTCAACACCAATATAGAGCTTCGTCAAATCATATAAGGGAGTATAGCCATAGCCGGGCTTAATAAAGGCTTTGAAGCTTTCACCATCCAGAGGACCAATACGTATCATTATTGTCTTCTTTTGATCCCATACTTTTTCGCCTAATACAGCACCTTGACCGAGAACATTAAATTGGCCACGAGCGCCAATTCGTGTAACTTGAGTACCTTCAAGTTTATTCCATCCCCCCTGAAATTGCAGTACTTCAATAGGAAGATCAAAATAGTTAGAGAGAAAAGTTTGAAGACCCAGCATGGAACGAGGTTGTCCCCAAAGAAGACCCGTATAGTATAGCAGTCCTCGGTCAGGGATCCCTAAACGATTGCGAGTTCCCTTAGAGCCTAATCCTAAGAGGGCATAAAGGTTATTTGCAAAAGGTGTTTTATCAGGGCTTTGTTCGCTTAAACCAACCCAATGTTTTTTACGGATGCGATGAAGGATTGATAGCAAACGATGGTTGAAAATGTCCAGAAAGTCTCGCCCTGCTGTATCTTGTTGGCGAATGCGTTCATAAAGAATCTCAGTGTAGGGTGTTGGTAGAGGTCCATTTACTCCAGCAATTCCAAAGAAATTTACATGCACAGTAATTCGTTTATCAGATGTTAAATTATCATTAGAAGTATCAGCCGTTGTTGAATACAAGTCGCTCGCTGGATAAGAATACAGAATACGCCCTTTTAAAATAAGTGCTTCTGCTTCTGGCTGTGAACCCTCACCCAGAGATTTGCATTCAGGTGTATGCATCTCAATAAGTTTAACAGCTTGATGAAACTCAAATTGATAAGGTTTCTCAAAGAGCTGCTTTTCTAAACTAGCCTTTTGTTGCCGGAGAGAGCGGGCCATTCTTTCCATGTTCCTTTACGGTTCTTGTTAATAATTTTAAGTTCAGTGAATGAGTTTATGGCTGAGAATAAAGAGAGGAAATGATTAACAACAGATGCAAAGAGGAACAAGTTTCCTCCTTCACCTTCTTTTTTATCAAAGGTTAGTGTAACTCTGGTACCTTGTAAAAATCCCCTCCAAGCGTCTATACCTATACGGCGCGTTACTAGGTCAGTTGACATTCCTACAAGAGCTTTAATCTCCTTTGGTGTTGGAAGATGCTCAATATTTGAGTAAAGACGCATGATTTCTTTAAAGGCGTCTAACGAGGCTGGATCATTAGAAAGAGTTAAATGATTAAGCGATAAATGAGACACTAGCCGCCATAAGGCAACTCCTTCTATCGGTGCCATCGTTTGGGCTGTAGGTTTATCTAAACAATAGATATGCGATGCAGGGATTTCATTTTCAGGTTGTAAAATACTTCCCGCCGGTAATTGCTGGGCCAGCATGCGGTTGGTACATAAAACTTCAGCATAAATTATATGTGAAGGGGGACGCTTAGGATTCATCTCAAAATCTACGAAAGAAAGGAGAATATCGGTCCCTGGAAGTTTCGGATTCAGCGCAGGAATACGGCGAGCTGACCAAAATGCCTTTTGTTCCCGTTGAGAATGGTTATGATTATATGAGAAATAAGGAGCAAATTCTTGAACTTCCTCTCGTGTCTCAAAGATGGCTTTGACAGTTTCAATTGAATGAATTTCAGTTGTTTTTTCTCTTCGAAAATCTGCAACGAGTCGCGTTTCATGAGCACGATAGTCAAGCTTTAGGGGTTCTGAAGTTTTCCTAAATATATTTACAACAGGACTGGTATGTAGTTGGAAAGTCATGTCATTAATATCATTTTGTGATAAGGCAACTTCATCCGCGAGCGTGACTAAAATATCAAAAGTTTTTGAGCTACTTGTGAAATGTAAGTTTTGAATCTCGGCATACAGAAATTTTTCAGAAAAATGAAAATATTCGTAGATAAGGCGATAGCCTGGGTGTGCATGGCTAGGATATGGAATAACTGCTTCTTCTGTTGAAAATCCAACTTGTTGAAGAGAATTGCGAGGAAGAAGTTCAAGTTTTCCATGTCTTGAAAGACCTCCTGGAATAACAGCAATTTCAGCATCTTGTGCAAAAAGAGCTTCATATAAGTTTGCTTGAAGAATAGAATTGCCAGAAATATAAAAACGTAAACGTTTAAGGTTAATACGATTAACTTCCATCCCAAAAGTTTCAAAACGCAACAGAAGGCAATTTGTTGAGGGGAGCATACCTGCTGGAAGATCAAGTGATCGTCGTGAAATAATTTCCGCTTTTTTAAGAGTAATAGGTGCCAATTCAATATCATAAGCTGTCTCAAAACGGCAGGTTTCGCCGTCAAGAGTCTGACAGAAAAGGGGCGTTTTTCGGGGAACCTTTGTAACCTCTGTTAATTTTCCTTTGTCAGGATTAGAAGCAAACTTAGCAATCGTCATTGAAGGCAGAGGGCTTGTGAAATGAGGATATAGAACTTCCAGCATAGCTGCCGCGATGCGAGGAAATTGATCATCAATATCTCTTTGAAGACGAGCTGTTAGATAAGAAAATGATTCTAACAGTCTTTCAATATGCGGATCAGAAGACTCTACTGCACTGAAATCAAGTCTTTGAGCAATTTTTGGGTACTGTGTTGCAAAGCGGGCACCTTGATACCGAAGGTAATTAAGCTCCCGTTGATAATAATCAAATAAAGGTCTTAAATTAGCCACATAACCACTCCATTTTTCTTTAGAATGGCATGAGGAAGGTTAAGATTTGATGAAAATTAAGGTCTTATTTTCAATAAATTTTAACAATTTTAAAAGTTAAGTTTTATATCTTACCTGGGTGAAATAAAGACCATCTGGTGGTGCTGTGGGACCACCTGAGGCACGGTTCTTTGCTTGTAAAGCTTTTTTAAAATCCTCTGGAGTCCATCTGTTTTCACCGACTAATTTTAGACTTCCTACCATATTCCGAACTTGATGATGAAGAAAGGAAAGTGCTGACACTTTAAATAGAATCAAATCATTTTCTTGAGTAATTTTAAAGCTATTTAATGTTCGTAAAGGAGAACTTGCCTGGCATTCACTCGCACGAAAAGTCGTAAAGTCATGTTTCCCAATAAGAACGTCAGCAGCTTGCTGCATCATTTCTATGTTCAAAAGTTGTTTCACGTACCACACCCGCTTTTTATCAAGGGTAGGAGGAGCTGAGCGGCAAAGAATTTTATAACAATAAAACCTTTCTAGAGCTGAAAAACGTGCATGAAAATCTTCACTTGTTTCTTGTGCATCAATAATTGCTATAGGAAGGGGACGAAGATAAAAATTTAAAGCTTCACGAACCTTATAGGCGGTAAAGACTTTTCCAAGATCAAAATGCGCAACTTGCCCAAGCGCGTGAACACCTGCATCAGTACGGCCAGCAGCATGAACACGAACTTTTTCTTGAGAAAATGATTCAATTGCATTTTCAATTGCATGTTGAACGGACATGCCATTAGCTTGATGTTGCCAGCCAACAAAAGGTGTGCCGTCATATTCAACTGTTAATTTGTATCGGGGCATGATTTTTTAAGTAATGGTAACTTTGTGCCACAAGGAATTTCATTCCCGTTTAAAAAATCTTTCAGGGAGCAAGCTTTTTTTCCTTGTCTTTGCAAAATTTGGGGTCTTAGCGCTTGTGTGCCGCAAGCAATCGTAAGCTGATCATCAAGCACTTGGCCAGGCTCTCCTGTCAAAGGGAGAACATCTGCGGCGAGAACCTTATACGTTTCATTTTGCCAATTAAACCAAGCAGCCGGCCATGGTGTAAAAGCACGTACTTGACGTTCTAACCTCATGGCTTCTTGTGTCCAATCAAGTTGTCCCTCTTGTTTTGTGATCTTGGAAGCATAGGTAATACCTTCACTCGGTTGAGGTTGAGCTTGGATCTTATGGGTTTGTAAAGCTTCAAGGGCTTTTAATAGGAGCGGTGCCCCCAGGTGCGCTAATTGATCATGAAGTGTGCTGGCCGTGGTTTCAGCAGTAATAGAAACAGATTCTTTTAGCAACATGGCGCCTGTATCGAGGCCTGCATCCATTTGCATAATGGTAATGCCAGTTTCTTGGTCGCCTTCTAAAATTGCCCGTTGAATAGGCGCAGCTCCGCGCCATCTTGGCAGAAGAGAGGCATGAATATTAAGGCATCCAAAAGAAGGTGCGTCTAGGATAGCTTGAGGCAAAATAAGCCCATAAGCTGTCACAACAGCAAAATCGGCTCTAAGAGCCCGGAAGTGTGCTTGCTCTTCCTCTAATTTTAAAGTTTTAGGGGTAAAAACAGGAATATTGTAGTGATCTCCTAGTTGGTGAACAGGACTTTTTTGAAGGTGATAACCTCTTCCTGCAGGACGAGGAGGTTGCGTATAAATGCCAACCACGGTATAGCCTTTATCTAACAAAGCTTGCAAAGCAGGAACTGCAAATTCTGGGGTTCCCATAAAAACGATGCGTGGCTTCATCATTTTTGTTTCTAGTCCTCTCTTATCTTAATTGCCCGACGTAGTAAAAGATTTCGCTTCAAAGAAGAGAGGTGATCAATAAACAGAACACCATTAAGATGATCTATCTCATGTTGGATACAGGCGCCTAGAATACCATTAACGGTTAATTCTTGCTGTTTGTTTTGACGATCAAGGTATTGAAAATTTACAGAGCTTGCACGTACGATCGAAGGCCATTGATTAGGCACTGAAAGACATCCTTCAGTAAAAGCTTCACGCTGCTCAGAATACCAAACAATTTCTGGATTCGCCATGAGAAGAGGCTCAGGTGTGCGCTCATCCTCAAAATCAATAACAATAATACGTTTTTGAATGCCTACTTGAGTGGCTGCTAAGCCACAGCCTTTGTCGTGATACATCGTCTCGAGCATATCATCCATAATGCGTTGAACTTCTGCATCGACCTTTTCAACAGGATGAGCTTTGAGCTTTAAACGAGGATCAGGAACCCTTAAAACTTTTAAAAGAGCCAACGTTTTCTCCTAAATTAAAATAAAACCTATATAGGAAATATAGAGTTCCTCATAAATTTTTCAATATTTTTCAGGAATTTTTCAAAGATCATACAGTTGTATTTTAAGGAGAAGGTGGTGCCTGGGGAGGGAATCGAACCCCCGACACAAGGATTTTCAGTCCTTTGCTCTACCGACTGAGCTACCCAGGCATCAAGAGAAGTCTTAGTAAATTCTTACACCGATGTCTAGGAGTTTCTTTAAAATAATCTGACTTATTAAAAATTAAGGTAAAACCACTTTAAGAAATAGTAAAGGCTTGCCTGTTACTATTTTTATTGTATGCTTATAAACAAATTAAGAATGGGAGTTTTTAATGTCCACCTCAAAGGAAAAAAAAGAAAACATTTCAAAAGAAAGTATATCTGAGTTTATAAGGTCCCTTGTCTCAGCAATTCTTGTCATTGGCGTGATTCAAACAGTTGCGTATCAAAACTTCAATATCCCTTCCGGCTCAATGAAGCCTAATTTATTAATAGGCGATTTTCTTTTTGTTTCTAAGTATGCTTATGGGTATAGCCACTATTCGATTCCTTTTAGTCCGCCTCTTTTTAAGGGACGTATTTTTGCACAGGAACCTAAGCGGGGAGAAGTGGTCGTTTTCCGTCCTCATTTTAATCCTAAAGTAGATTTTATTAAACGACTGGTAGGGTTGCCTGGGGATCGGATTCAAATGCGTGAGGGAATTCTTTATATCAATGGTCAAGCATGTCCGCTTGAAAAGGTTCCAGAAGATTTCTCAGACCATCTATATGTTAATTATTTCCCTGGAAATGTGGAAGAACGCGTTTATGATGAAGAAGGAATAAAAATTCCACAATTTGTTCAAACTCTTCCAAATGGTGTAAAACATATTATTATTAAAGAAAAACCTTTTGGTGCAGGCCGTTTTGATAATACGGATGAATTTGTGGTACCTGAAGGTCATTACTTTATGATGGGTGACAATCGAGATGGCTCTGATGATAGCCGCAATATCAATCATTTAGGGTTTGTCCCGCAAGAGAATCTTATTGGACGAGCTGAGCTTATTTATTTCTCAACGTCGGCCCAATGGTGGGAGATTTGGAAATGGGTGACCCATATCCGTTATGATCGTTTCCTTAATTTTATTCGATAGTTGGGTCACTGGTGGCAAATCTGCAATTTCTTGAAGAGAATTTAGGGTATATTTTTAAAAATAAAAAACTTCTTGAGCATGCGCTTACACATTCCAGTTTAACTGCTGCTTGCGAGAGTAACGAGCGGCTTGAATTTCTAGGTGACCGCGTTTTAGGACTGACGATTGCGCATCTTTTATTTGAGAGATTCCCTGAAGCTCAAGAAGGAGATCTATCTTTACGTCATACACAACTTGTGAACAAAGAAACATTGTTTCAAATTGGTTTTAAATTAAGGCTTGGAGAATATTTACGTATGACAAGGGGAGAGCGCGCTTCTGGCGGACAGCTTAAGAAATCTTTGCTGGCTGATGCCTGTGAAGCCCTTATAGCGGCAATTTATTTAGATGGTGGATTTTCTGCTGCGCATGCTTTCATTTTAAAGTATTGGGATGTTCTTTTAAATGAGAAAGCACAATTTGTAAAAGATGCAAAATCCGAGTTACAAGAGCAGATACAAGCGCAAGGAAAAAGTGCGCCGCGTTATGAGATTATTGAGCGAAGTGGCCCTGACCATGCACCCCTTTTTAAAGTAGCCATTTTTGTTGAAGGGATGCCCTCTCTGAAAGGGGCTGGGCCATCACGTCGTGAAGCTGAACAACAGGCGGCCCAGCAATTGCTTGCCTATCTAGAGAAAAACGAGAAATAAAATGAAGTGTGGTTTTGTAACGATTGTTGGTGTGCCTAATGCTGGGAAATCAACCCTTGTTAATCAACTTGTAGGATCGAAAGTCAGTATTGTTTCATCAAAAGTACAAACCACGCGACGCCGCATTTTAGGTGTTGTTATGCATGAGGACAGCCAGATTGTCCTGGTTGATACACCTGGCATTTTTGAACCCAAAAAGCGCCTTGAAAAAGCAATGGTTGCAGCTGCTTGGAGTGCGATTGAAGGGACGGACTTACTGCTTATCATAGCCGATGCAACGGCTTCTTCGCAAGAATCGACGCTTGCCTTAATTGATAAATTAAAGGCGTCAAACATACCTATTTGGTTGGTCATTAATAAGATCGATAAATGTCCTCGAGCTGACCTTCTGCCGCTTATTTCAGCTCTGACGCACGAAAAACCAATTCAAAAAACTTATTTGATTTCTGCTTTAATGCGAGATGGGCTTGAGGCGTTACTAAACGACCTGAATCAGGCGATGCCTACAGCCCCATGGCATTTCCCTGAAGATCAACTTTCAGATCTACCGCAAAGACTCCTTGCTGCAGAGATTACGCGTGAAAAAATTTTTCAGTTTCTGCATCAAGAGCTTCCATATTCGGTGACAGTAGAAGGTGAGAAGTGGGAAAACTTTGCAAATGGCGATATAAAAATCTCTCAAGTAATTTACGTGATGCGAGAAAGTCAGCGGCGCATTTTATTAGGCAAAGGTGGACAGCAGATTAAAAAGATTGGGGAAGCAGCTCGACGTGATTTGCAAGAGATTTTAGGAGCTCGAGTGCATTTATTTTTGCATGTGCAAGTGGCCAAAGATTGGACAGAAAAAAGGCACCATTATGAAGAAATGGGCCTTGAGTTTAAAACTTCTGAATAAAAAGATTTTTTTTCAGAAAATTGTGAGAACATTATTTTTAATTAATGCTCTCACATCGTGCTAATCGGCTAATTTTTATTAAAGATATTTATGGTTTGCCGACAGCAACGAGTTCAGTTGAGTATAGTTTTAAATACTCATATGGAAGATACGCATACCCGTAGTTCGCCCAATCAGTTCCCCAACTATTTTTAATCTCAAATAATTTACGCTTGTAATCGAAACCTTTGATCACGATGGCATGCGAGCCATCAATTTCTTGACCTATTTGAGGCATACGTATTTTAAAATCTTCTCTTGCTGTAAGACCATCCCAACAATTCTCGTAGACATCAATGGCCGCTATAACGGGAGAGCCACGGCATAAAGCTTTCTCAACAGATTCAAGGTCTGCGTCTAAAGGTTGACCAACTGATGCAGAAGTTTGTTTTGAAAGAGTACTTGAAGAAATATTGAGATTTCCAAGGCGTCGCTCTAATTCTCTCATACCTATTCTCGATTGTCGATATAAAGCTTGAGCTTGTGCTGCTTTTGAAGAATGATGAATAACTTGCAAATTGTTTAATCGATAGTCGGTATAATCTAAAGCTGGATTACCTGTTAAAGTAATATCAATCCCAAATTCTCGCATAGTTCCATTGTAATCATTTAAATTACAAACTTTTGCATCATCTTGTTCTCTTAGTTGATCTTCCCATCCTGGGCGATTGACATTAATGCCGTTTTTAATAGCGACGTTTCTAACGTATCTTGGGTAACCAAATATATCTTCTTTGACAAAGCCATATTGTCTGGCTACACGTAATGCATTTCCTAAAAATAAACCTCCTTCACATTTATTTCCTAATTTATTAGTTTGAGCTAACACAGTGAATTCTGCTTCAGAGAAACGACTCCCATAATGGTACTCTGCAATTGCACTGCTTGCAAAGCTGACACATGTTCCTAAAGGACCTTGATCTTTTATAGGTGTCATCCGTAAAGAATGTTCGTTAGGTAGATCGTGATTGTATTGAATTGGGCCAGTCGAACACGGGCATTTTCCGGACGTATAAAAATCTGCAGGTGTTTCATCAAGTTCTAATTTATGATTACTTGCTCGAGAATTCCAAGATAAAAATATTAGAATTAACGAGACGAGGAAGATTAAACACCAAGTGTTTTGACCCCTCTTTTTATAATAAGTTCTGTTCATTTTCCCTCTCCTAAATAATTGTTGTCCCTGTATCATCCAATAAATGGCGATCCATTCGCATGAAGCTAATGAGGCAATCTATCTATATCTATGCGTAAAGTTTTCCTAAGCAGGTCATTTGAGTAAAAATTACCTAGATCTCTCCTGTCACCATTTGTTGCTTCCTGCATCCCCGCTTTCGCGAGGATGACATTGGGAGGATGGTTTGTCCCTAGTGTGTCATTAACCAACATTGTTCCAGCTCTCGTCAGCAAGCCTTCTCGTTCCCAACCTTGGCCATTTTATATGACAGCAAGGAAGTCCAACCTTTGGTCATCCTAGGCCCCGTGCCTAGGATCTCAAGCAACAGATAGGCCTTGCCAGTCACCATTCGTTGTTCGTTAGCTTCTCCGTGCCTGTCACATACGCTTTTGTTCTTCATTGCGATAAGCAAGGTTACTATTTTCTTTACGCTGTCAAACATACATTAGGTCTTCCTGGTGTCTCATGGCATCGTCAGGTTGCCTGAGATCCTCGGCACAAGACCGAGGATGACGAAGAGAGGCATCATTTTATTTCTCTTGTCACCAATCACTCTTCATTGTCTTCAACCACTCCTGGATCCCCGCTTTCGCGAGGATGACAACAGGAAGGTTTCAAACTCCTTCTCACGCCAGCACACTGTGCCTCAAACATATGATCCACCCGTGGGTCATTCCCGCGAAAGCGGGAATCTAGACCTAACTTTTAATCTTGTACCTGTCACGCCCAGGGATCATTACTTTTCCCACCTTCCTTCCCCCTCTTTTCGTCAG
>VFQM010001646.1_pt1 | contig 18913 bp, 13 predicted proteins | sample 3512391 | NCBI WGS metagenome assembly VFQM01 (sample SAMN10412369, study PRJNA504923) | tailings metagenome | isolation source: Replicate 1 from Balatoc abandoned mine | place: Philippines | reverse complement strand
ACGTGATCGCCGTGCTCGCCAACGACAACGCCTTCGGCCGCGACGGCGTGAAGGCGGCCAAGGAGTTCACCAAGAAGGCGAAGATCGTCCACGAGGAGTACCTGCCCGCCGGCACCACCGACTTCACCGCCGGCCTGCAGCGCATCATCGACAAGCTCAAGGACCAGCCGGGCAACAAGTACCTCTCGGTGGGCTGGGCCGGCAGCCCGACGCCGTTCCCGAAGATCGCCGACCTCGAGCTCGAGAAGCGCTACGGCATCAAGCTGGCCACCGGCGGCAACATCCTGCCGGCGATGGTGGCCTACAAGAACTTCCCCGGCATGGAAGGCGCGCTGTACTACTACTTCGGCATCCCGAAGAACCCGGTCAACGAGTGGCTGGTGGCCAACCACTACAGCCGCTACAAGAACCCGCCCGACTTCTTCACTGCCGGCGGCATGAGCGCGGCCATCGCGGTGGTCGAGGCGCTGAAGAAGACCGGCGGTGACACGAACACCAACAAGCTGATCGCCACCATGGCCGGCATGTCCTTCGAGACGCCCAAGGGCAAGATGACCTTCCGCAAGGAGGACCATCAGGCGATGCAGGACATGTACCACTTCCGCATCAAGAACGACCCGGCCTTCCCCTGGGGCGTGCCGGAGCTGGTGCGCGTGATCCCGGCCAGCGAGCTGCAGATCCCGATCCGCAACAAACGCTGAACGTCGGGGCCCCCGGCCGCCTGGCGGCCGCCCCCCGAGGGGGCCACCGGACCCGACCGGAAGACCCGGATCGGGCCCGGCCCGCTGACCCACGCCGCCCCTGGCCGCCTGCCGGCGACCTGTCCCAGGGGGACGACACACGCCCGTTCGACACGCGCCCATTCGACCCAGGCATGCTCGAAACCACCGACCTCACGATCCGCTTCGGCGGCCATGTGGCCGTCGACGCGGTCACGTGCCGCTTCGAGCCCGGCACGCTCACGGCCATCGTGGGCCCCAACGGCGCGGGCAAGACCACCTACTTCAACCTCATCAGCGGCCAGCTGCCGGCCAGCGCCGGCCGCGTGCGGCTGGACGGCGAGGACATCACCGCGCTGCCCGCGCCGGCACGCACGCGCCGCGGCCTGGGCCGCGCGTTCCAGCTCACCCAGCTCTTCCCCAACCTCTCGGTGCTGGAGAACGTGCGCCTGGCGGTGCAGGCGCGCTGCGGCGGCGGCCTGCAGCTGTTCCGCGTCTGGCTGGACGCCCGGGCCTGGATCGACGAGGCACGCGCGCTGCTGCAGCAGGTGCAGCTCGGCGACAAGCTCGACCAGCCGGCCGCGGCGCTGCCCCACGGCGACCAGCGCAAGCTGGAGGTGGCCCTGCTGATGGCGCTCGACCCCAAGGTCTACATGTTCGACGAGCCCACGGCCGGCATGAGCGTGGACGACGTGCCCGTGATCCTAGACATGATCCGCGCCCTGAAGGCGAGGAAGGACCGCACCATCCTGCTGGTGGAGCACAAGATGGACGTGGTGCGCGAGCTGTCGGACCGCATCGTCGTGCTGCACAACGGCCAGCTGGTGGCCGACGGCGAGCCGGCGGCGGTGATCGCCTCGCCGGTGGTGCAGCAGGCCTACCTGGGCGTGGCGCCCGACGCGGTGGCCGACGCGGAGGCCGCGGCATGACGGCGGTGCTCGAGCTGGCCGGCGTGCACACGCACATCGGCGCGTACCACATCCTGCACGGCGTGGACCTGGTGGTGCCGCATGGCGAGGTGACCATGCTGCTGGGCCGCAACGGCGCCGGCAAGACCACCACGCTGCGCAGCATCATGGGCCTGTACCCGCCCAGCCGGGGCACGGTGCACTTCCGCGGCGAGGCCATCCACGGCCAGCCCACGCCGGAGATCGCGCAGCGCGGCATCGCCTACGTGCCCGAGAGCATGGGCATCTTCACCGACCTCACGGTGCAGGAGAACATGGTGCTGGCCGCGCGCGCCGCGCGCCATGCCGGCGAGCTGGACAAGGCGCGCCTGGACTGGATCTTCGGCCTCTTCCCGGCGCTGAGGAAGTTCTGGCTCTACCCGGCGGGCAAGCTCAGCGGCGGCCAGAAGCAGATGCTGGCGGTGGCGCGCGCCATCGTCGAGCCGCGGCAGCTGATCCTGATCGACGAGCCCAGCAAGGGCCTGGCGCCGGCCATCGTGCAGAACCTGATCGGCGCGCTGCGCGAGCTCAAGGCGCAGAAGACCACCATCCTGCTCGTGGAGCAGAACTTCCAGATGGCCCGTGCGCTGGGCGACACCGTGGCCGTGATGGACGACGGCCGCGTGGTGCACCGCGGCGCGATGGCCGAGCTGGCCGAAGACCAGGCCCTGCAGCAGCGGCTGCTGGGGCTCTCGCTGGGCGCCCACCAATGACGACCCCCGCCACCCCCACCGCGACCTCCACCGCCGCGCCGGCCGCCGAGGCCGAGGCCATCCCGCGCACCCGCTTCGACTGGAAGCCGGTGCTGCTGCTGCTGGCCGTGATGGCGCTGGCGGTGCCGGCCATCGGCAGCACCAGCAGCTGGATCACGCTGACCTTCGCCGGCCTGGCCATGGGGCTGATCATCTTCGTCATCGCCTCGGGCCTGACGCTGGTCTTCGGCCTGATGGACGTGCTCAACTTCGGCCACGGCGTGTTCATCGCGCTGGGCGCCTTCATGGCCACCAGCGTGATGGGCTACGGCGCCGGCGCCGGCTGGAACGGCTTCGTCAGCGTGTTCGTGGCGATGCTGGTGGCCATGCTGGTGGCCGCCGCGGTGGGCCTGGCCTTCGAGCGCGTGATCGTGCGGCCGGTCTACGGGCTGCACCTCAAGCAGATCCTGATCACCATGGGCGGCATGATCGTCGGCGAGGAGATCATCAAGGTGATCTGGGGCCCGCTGCAGATCGCGCTGCCGCTGCCCGACGAGCTGCGCGGCGCCTGGTACTTCGGCGACGCCGCGATCGAGAAGTACCGCGTGCTGTCGTCGCTGATCGGCCTGGGCGTGCTGGGCCTGCTGGTCTACCTGCTCAACCGCACCAAGATCGGCCTGCTGATCCGCGCCGGCGTGCAGGACCGCAGCATGGTCGAGGCGCTGGGCTACCGCATCCGCCGGCTGTTCGTGGGCGTGTTCGTCGCCGGTTCGGCGCTGGCCGGGCTGGGCGGCGTGCTCTGGGGGCTGTACCAGCAGAGCGTGATCCCGCAGATCGGCGCGCAGGTCAACGTGCTGATCTTCATCGTCATCATCATCGGCGGCCTGGGCAGCACCTTCGGCTGCCTGGTGGGCGCGCTGCTGGTGGGGCTGATGGCCAACTACACCGGCTTCCTGGCGCCGAAGGTGGCGCTGTTCTCCAACATCGCGCTGATGGTGGCCATCCTGCTGTGGCGGCCCCAGGGGCTGTATCCGGTGACCAACCGATGAGCCTCCGATCGTCGCCGCTCGGCCCGGAGCGGGCGCCTGCCGCCCATCGTTCGCGGACGTTCGGCGTGGCCGGGGGGCCGGAGAACGCAGGCGCCGCCGCCACCCTGCCGCAGGGGCAGGGGCACGCGCGGACCACGGAGGTGATCCTCCATCCCAGGTCGATCGGCGTCCATGTCCCCGCTCAGTGCCGCGTCCAACCCTTCGCACACCCATGATCGCCCGCCTGCTCTCCCACGACCTCCCGCGCAGCCGCTGGCTGAGTGCGGCGCTGCTGGCCATCCTGGTGGTGCTGGCGCTGGCGCCCTTCCTGTTCCCCGGCGCCAAGTCGATGTCGGTGGTGGCCAAGATCCTGGTCTTCATCCTGCTGGTGGCCAGCTACGACCTGCTGCTGGGCTACACCGGCATCGTCAGCTTCGCGCACACCATGTTCTTCGGCATCGGCGCCTACGGCGTGGCGATCGCCAGCGACAAGCTCGGCCCCGGCTGGGGCGCGGTGCTGCTGGGCCTGGGCGTGGCGGTGCTGGCCTCGGTGCTGCTGTCGCTGCTGATCGGGCTGTTCAGCCTGCGCGTGAAGGCCATCTTCTTCGCGATGATCACGCTCGCCGTGGCCTCGGCCTTCATGACGCTGGCCTCGCAGCTGAGCGACTTCACCGGCGGCGAAGACGGCCTGAGCTTCAAGAACCCCGAGTGGCTCAGCCCCAGCTTCGAGCCCTTCGAGACCGAGGTGCTGGGCCTGCTGATCGACGGCAAGGCCCTGACCTACTGGCTGATGTACGTGGTGGTGCTGGGCTTGTTCCTGCTGCTGCTGCGCATCGTGAACTCGCCGTTCGGGCGCGTGCTGCAGGCCATCCGCGAGAACGACTTCCGCGCCGAGGCCATCGGCTACCGCACCGTGGTCTACCGCACGCTGAGCAACGTGCTGGCGGCGCTGTTCGCCACCATCGCCGGGGCGCTGCTGGCGCTGTGGCTGCGCTACGTGGGGCCCGACACCACGCTGTCCTTCGAGATCATGCTCGACATCCTGCTCATCGTCGTCATCGGCGGCATGGGCACGCTGTACGGCGCGGTCATCGGCAGCGTGCTGTTCGTGCTCGCGCAGAACTACCTGCAGGACCTGCTGCGCGTGGGGGCCGCCGCCGTCGAGGGCGTGCCCGTGCTGCAGGCCGTGGTGGCGCCGGACCGCTGGCTGCTCTGGCTGGGCCTGCTGTTCGTGCTCTCGGTCTACCACTTCCCCACCGGCATCGTGGGGCGGCTGCGCGCCTTCAGCCTCCGGCAACCGTGGAAGGGGCCGCAATGAGCACCTCGCCGCACCGCACCGACACCCCGCGTTCGGCTTACTACCGCTGCGAAGGGCGCGAGATCCACGTCACCGCCTGGGGCGACCCGGCCGCCCCCGTGCTCGTGGCCTGGCACGGCCTGGCCCGCACCGGGCGCGACATGGACCCCATCGCCGCGGTGCTGGCCCGCCGCTGGCACGTGGTCTGCCCCGACACCCTGGGCCGCGGCCTCAGCCAGTGGAGCCCCGCGCCGGCCGAGGAGTACTGCCTCGCGTTCTACGAGCGGCTGGCGGTGTCGCTGCTCGACCAGCTCGGCGCCGACGACTGCCTGTGGCTGGGCACGTCGATGGGCGGGGCCATCGGCCTGCGCGCCGCCGCCGGCGCGCTGCGCGGGCGCATCCGCCGCCTGGTGCTCAACGACATCGGCCCCCAGCTGGCCGCGCCGGCGGTGGCGCGCATCCGCGCCTACGCCGGCCAGCCCCCGGCGTTCGCCAGCATGGCCGAGCTCGAGGCCTTCTTCCGCAGCGTGTACGCCCCCTACGGCTGGCTGCCCGACGCCCAGTGGCGCCAGCTCACCGAGACCTCGGCGCGCCGCCTGCCCGACGGCCGCTGGACGCCGCACTACGACCCCGCGATGGTGCAGCAGTTCGAGCACCACCCGCAGGACTACGACCAGTGGCCCGCCTGGGACAGCCTGGACCTGCCCGTGCTGTGCCTGCGCGGCGAGCACTCCGACCTGCTGCTGCCCGAGACGGCCGAGGCCATGCGCACGCGCGGGCCGCGCGCCGTGGTGGCCACCATCCCCGGCTGCGGACACGCGCCGGCGCTGAACACCGAGGCGCAGATCGGCCTGGTCGAGCGCTTCCTGGCGGGCGGCTAACGCACGAACTTCCCGCCGCTGCCGATGATGGACAGGTCCACGAAGTCCAGCCCGGTGTGGTCGGTGGGCGAGTAGCCCAGCTCCAGCCCGCCGAGGTCCAGCCGCGACATGCCCTCCAGCGCGCGGCGCAGGCCGTCGCGCGTGAGCGGCTTGGGGGTGCGCCGCAGGCCGGCCACGAGCACGCGCGCCGCGGCGGCGCCTTCCAGCATGGCCGGCGTCAGCGCCACCCCCTGGGCGCGCGCCAGCGCCAGCGTGTCCTTCACGAAGCCGGTGGCGATCGAGCGCTCGAAGGGAAAGACCTGGGTCACGATCACGCCGCGCGCGTGCTCGCCCAGGGCCTCGACGAAGCCGCCCGAGGCGTTGTTGGAGAAGGTCACCACCTGGGCGGTGACGCCGCCGGCGCGCAGCGCCTTCACGCCGTCGGCCACCGCGGTGCCCGAGCCGATGAACAGCAGCGCCTGCGGGTCGGCACGCCGCGCCGCGGCCACCACGGGGGCGAAGTCGGGCCGGGCGCGGTCGAAGCCGGCCACGAAGGCCGGCTCCAGGGTGGCTTCCGCCAAGCCGCGGCGGGCGCCCTCGAGCAGGTCCTCGCCGAAGCTGTCCTGCACGTGGATGACGCCGATGCGGCGCACGCCGATCAGGGCCAGGTGCGCCACCGCACGCTCGGCCTCGCGCTGGTAGGTGGCGCGCACGTTGAACAGCCAGGGGTGCACCGGCCGGTGCAGCACCATCGCCCCCGTGGACGGCCCCACCAGCGGCACCCCGAACTCGGTGAGCAGCGGCATGATGGCCTGCGTGTGCGGCGTGCCACGGTTGAGGAACAGCGCCAGCACGCGCCGCTCGCTGATCAGCGTGCGGGCGTTCTCCGCCGCGCGCGCGGGCACGAAGGCGTCGTCCAGCGACACGAGCTCGATCTTCTCGCCGTCGATGCCGCCGGCCGCGTTCACGGCATCGAGCACCAGCCGGGCGCCGGCGGTGGTCTCCTGCACCCCGGCGGCCACCGGGCCGGTGAAGCCGGCGGTCTGGCCGACGAGGATCTGCGCCACGGCGGACAGGGCGGTGCCCAGCGAAAGGACGAGGGCGAACAACGGTGTCTTCAGGCTCATGGCCGGGCAGTGTGGGCGGCGGTCGTCGATCCGGGTCCAGGGTTTACCCGCTCAACCGGTGACCATTTGTGCCGCGCGGTCCGCGGCAGGCGCAGCCGCGGCGGGCCGGGTGGTCGGCCCACAATGCGCGCCGTCTGGACTGCCTGGAGGGGCGCATGCACGCCGAGGAATACGCCGCCCACGACGGCCTGGGCCTGGCCGCGCTGGTGCGGGGCCGGGAGGTCAGCGCCGTCGAGCTGCTGGAGACCGCGTTCGCGCGCATCGAGGCGCTGAACCCGTCGCTCAACGCCGTGGTGCGCCGGCGCGACGCCGCGGCCCGCGCCGAGGCCGAGCGCATCGATGCCGGGGTGTCGGCCGGGCCCGTGGCCGCGCCGTTCGCCGGCGTGCCCTTCCTCGTCAAGGACCTGATCGCCACCCTGGCCGGCGAGCCCACCTCGCACGGCAACCGCGCCATGGTGGCGCGGCCGATGGCGCAGGACAGCGAGCTCGTGCGCCGCTTCCGTGCCGCCGGCCTCGTGATCGCCGGGCGCACCAACACGCCGGAGTTCGGCCTCGTGCCCGTCACCGAGCCGGCGCTGTTCGGGCCCACGCGCAACCCCTGGTCGCCGGCGCACTCGCCCGGTGGCTCCAGCGGCGGCTCGGCGGCCGCGGTGGCCGCCGGCATCGTGCCGCTGGCCAGCGGCGGCGACGGTGGCGGCTCCATCCGCATCCCGGCGTCGTGCTGCGGTCTGTTCGGCCTCAAGCCCAGCCGTGGCCTGGTGCCCACCGGCCCGGCGCTGGGCGAGGTGTGGAGCGGCCTGGTCACCGAGGGCGTGATCACGCGCTCGGTGCGCGACAGTGCGGCCATGCTCGACGCCATCGCCGGGGCCGACGCCGGCGCACCCTACGCCGCGCCGATGCCGGCGCGGCCCTACCTGTCGGAGGTGGGTGCCGACCCCGGGCGGCTGCGCATCGGCTTCACGGTGGAGCCCCTGTTCGGCCAGCAGGTGCACGCCGACTGCGTGGCCGCGGTGGCCGACGCGGCCGCCCTGCTGGCCTCGCTGGGCCATGAGGTGGAGGAGGTGCGGCTGCCGCTGCAGCGCGAGGCCTGGGCGATGGCCTTCGTCACCGTGCTCGCCGGCGAGACCTGGGCGCAGATCGAGGCCGTGTCGCAGGCCGTCGGGCGGCGCCGGCCGCGGGCGGCCGACTTCGAGCCGGCCACCTTCGCGCTCGGCCTGCTGGGCCGGTCCATCGGTGCCGGGCGCGCGGCGGCAGCGCGCCAGACCCTGCAGATGGCCGGCCGTGCGCTGGCGCCGTGCTTCGCCCGTCAGCCCGTGCTGCTCACGCCCACGCTGGGCAGCCCGCCGCCGCGCATCGGCGCACTGCAGCCGACGGCGGCGGAAACCACGGCCATGCGGCTGGTGAACGCCGCCGGGGCCGGCAGCCTGCTCGACGCCCTGGGCGTGATCAAGCCGCTGGCCGCGAAGACCTTCGACTTCATCCCTTTCACGCCGCTGTTCAACGCCACCGGCCAGCCGGCCATGTCGGTGCCGCTGCACTGGAACGCCGAGGGCCTGCCGGTGGGCGTGCAGTTCGCCGGCGCCCTGGGCAGCGAGCCCCTGCTGCTGCGGCTGGCGGCACAGCTGGAGCAGGCGCGGCCCTGGTTCCGGCGCCGGCCGCCGGGCGGCTGAGCGGCCGGCCCGCGCGCTGGCGCGCCGAGGCCCGATTCAGCGGCGCGCGCTGCCGCGCCGCGGGCGCAGCGCGCGCGCCAGCTCCTCGGCCTGCCACAGCGCGACGCGCTGTGCCGCCGCGAACTGCAGCGCCGCGTCGCTGGGGGCGCCCAGGGTGATGCACAGCGCGTCGTCGCCCTCGCCGCGCTCGCGGGCGGCCTGCAGCACGCGCAGCGGCTCCAGCCCGAGGTGGGCCGACTTCCAGCGCCGCGCCGCCACCAGCATGCGCTGGCCGCGGCGCTCGAGCACGAAGTCGTGCGAGGGGGCGTCGACGCGCTGCACGGCCCAGCCGTCGCGCGCGAAGGCGTCCTGCAGCTGCTGCGAGAAGGCCGGCCAGCCCAGGCCGCGCAGCGCCTGCGCCGTGCGCTCCACCTCGGCCGCGCCCGGTGCGTCGATGCCGCGCCAGCCGGCCACGGCCGCCACGATCAGGAAGGGCAGCCCCGTCATCAGGGCCATGCCACGCCAGCCGTCCGGCGCCAGCGCGCCAGCCACCAGGCCGAGCGTGAGGCCAATCAGCGCGCTGTGCCACCAGGGGCGGCGGAGCAGCACGGCAAACAGCGAGCGGGGGTGCATGCGGAGCATCGGCGGGGTCTCGGGGGTCAGGGGTGGGGCGGCGGGCGGTGCACCGCCGCGGTGGCCGCGACTCTATCCACACGGCGCGCCGCGCCGGCCACACCCGCGCCCGGCACCGGGTTGAACCGCGCGCCGGGGCCTGCGGCGCCCTGCCGGTCGGGCCCGTGTGAAAAAGTGCAATACACTAAAAATGATATTTATATATCCTGACAGCCAGGAGAACGCCATGGACCACAGCCACCTGCATGAACTGTTCGAACGCGTGACCGGCGGGCTGCTCTGGGTGCAGGCCGACGGCCAGGTGCGCCATGCCAGCGAGGCCGCCCGCCGGCGCACGGCGCTGCGCAGCGGCGACATGCTGGACGACCCGGCCCTGCTGCGTGCCGTGCAGTGCGCCGCGCGCGGCGGGCAGGCGCGCTCCACCCTCTACACCGACGGCGAGCGGCTGATCAGCTGCCGCGTGGTGCCCGGCCTCGGGCAGGACGATGCGCTGGTGATGCTGGCCGAGGCTTCGCACGCCGAGAGCGCCGCCGAGGGCGGCGAGGTGCTGCTGCGCTCGGTGGACCAGCACCTGCGGCGCCCGCTGCAGCGGGCGCAGGAGGCGCTGTCGCTGTGGCACGACGGGGCCGATGCGCACGCGATGCACTCGCTGGTGACGGAGGTGGACGCCCTGCTGCGCCAGCTCGAGCGCCTGTGCGAGCTCGGCCGCCTCTGGAGCGGCGGCGAGCGCTGGCAGGAGGAGCGCGTGGAACCCTGGGTCCTGGTGCAGCAGGCGTGGTCGCTGGTGGAGCCGCTGGCGCTGGACCGCGGCGTGGGCCTGCGCTTCCGCTGCGACGGCGATCGCGCCGCGCAGGCCGTGGTCTACGGCCACCGGGCGTGGCTGCAGCGCGTGCTGGTGGAGTGCCTGGCCGCGGCGGTGACGGCCAGCCCGGCCGGGGCACAGCTGACGGTGGCGCAGCGCCAGCTCGGCACCCGCACGCTGCTGCACTTCGGTGTGCCCGGCATGTTCCTCGATGCCGACGCCGGCGGGCGCGACACCGTGGCCCTGGCCCTGTGCCGGCAGGTGCTGGCGCTGCACGGCGGCACGCTGCGCGCCGAGCCGGCCGACGCCGGCTGGGTGCTGGAACTGCCCGCCGGCGCGCCTGCCGGTGCGGTGGCCCCGGCACTGGGCATGGCGCAGGCCCAGGTCTACGCCCGCGACCTCGCTGCGCTCATGCACCGGACGCGCCGTCAGGCCGATGTGCAGCCTTGAAATGATAAAAACAGTTCCAATGATGTTTTTGGTGATACACTGAATTGAAGGAGCCGCGATGCACGCCACCCTCGCCGAACTGCTGGAGAACTTCAAGACCGGGCTGCTGTGGGTGCAGAAGGACGGCGTGGTGCGCTACGCGAACGCCGACGCCGGAGCCCTGACCGGCCTGAGCCCCGGCCGTCGGCTCTACGACCCCGACCTGCTGCGCGCCGTGGCGCAGGCGGTGGCCACGCAGTCGGTGGCGCAGCTGCGCACGCCGGCGGCGCAGGGCTCGGGCCGCGCCGGCGCGGAGCTGCGCTGCCGCGTGCTGCCCGGCCTGTCGCGCGACGACGCCTTCGTGCTGCTGTCGGACGACGGCAGCGCGCACGGCGCCGCCTTCGACAACCTGCTGGCCGTGGTGCGCACCGACCTGCGCGACCCGCTGCGCGCGGCGCGGAACGCACTGCAGGGCGGCGAGGCCGTGGTGGCCACGCCGCTGGCCGCGCATGTCGACGAGGTGCTGTCGGTGCTCGACAAGCTGGTGGACCTGGCCGACCTCTGGGCCAGCGACGCCCTGCTGGACACCGACCGCATCGAGCCCTGGCCGCTGCTGCAGGACGTCTGGCGCGAGGTGGCGCCGCTGGCGGCACACCGGTCGATCACGGTGCGCTTCGACGCCCACCAGCGCGCCGCCGGCGAGCTGGCCGCCATCTACGGCAGCGAGGCCTGGCTGCGCCGCGTGTTCCTGGAGTGCCTGGAGCAGGCCGTGCGCGCCGCCCGGCCCGGCGACACGCTGGACATCGACTACCGCCAGCTCGGCCCGCGCGCGCTGATCGTCTTTCGCGACTGCGGCGCCTTTGCCGGCACCTCGCCGGGCGCCGTGGAGCTGCCCAGCGGCCGCGGCAGCGCGCCTGCGGTGCGTGCCGATGCGCGCGCGCAGATCGGCTTCAAGCTGTGCCAGCACATCGTGGCCCTGCACGGCGGCCGGCTGCGCGAGGAGATGGATGGCGGGCTGCGCAACTTCCTCATCGACCTGCCCACCGGCGCCCCGCACCGCAGCGACGCGGCGCAGCTCGACATCGCCCAGGCCCAGCAGTACGCGCGCGATCTCGCCGCGCTGATGGCGCGTGCCCGCCACGCCCGCGCCCCGCACTGAGAGCACACTGCACGAACCCGTCACGGAGAACCGCCATGAAACGCGTCCTCATCGTCGAAGACCAGTCCGACATCCGCAAGCTCATCCGCATGACGCTGGAGTTCGAGGACTACGAGATCCACGAGGCGGCCGATGGCGCCTTCGGCCTGAGCATGGTGCAGGCCGTGCGCCCGGACCTGGTGCTGCTCGACGTGATGATGCCCGGCGAGCTCGACGGCCTGCAGGTCTGCCAGCGCATCAAGGCCGACCCGGCGCTGCAGCACGTGAAGGTGGTGCTGCTCACCGCGCGCGGCCAGGCGCGCGACCGCGAGGCCGGCACGGCCGCGCAGGCCGACGAGTACCTCGTCAAGCCGTTCAGCCCGCTGCAGCTGATCGAGACCATCGAGCGGCTGATGACCTCGGCCTGAGCCGCTGCGCGACGGCCGGCCATGCCGCACATCCCTCTGCCCCGGCGGCTGCGCCACCAGACGCTGCTGCTGCTGACCGCCATCACCCTGCCGGCGATGGCGCTGCTCTACCTGCTGGCCGTGCAGCGTCAGGACGCGCTGGCCATGGAAGGCACCCGGCACTGGGCCGACGCGCTGGCCCGCTCGGCCGCCGCCGCCAGCACCCAGGCCCTGCAGCAGCGCGACCCGGCAGCCCTGGAGACGGTGCTGCGCCAGATCGCGGTGCTGCCGGGCGTGCGCCGCATCGAGGTGGTGGATGCCGGTGACGTGCGGCTGCTGGGCCTGGAGGTCGACGTCCACGGCCGGGTGCGTGGGGCCGTGACCGGGGCGCCGGCGGACGATGCCGCGCTCCAGGCCTGGGCCCCGGTGGGCGAGGGCGGGCGGCTGGGCAGCGTGGGCGTGAGCTTCGCCCTGGACGGCGAGCGTGCGCGCCTGGAGGGCCTGCGCTGGGACGCCATGGCGGGCATGGCGCTGGTGGGCCTGCTCATCATCCTGTCGGTCTATGCCTGGCTCACGCGCGCGCTGGCGCCGCTGGGCCGGCTGATGCACTTCGCCCGTGCGCTGCCGGTGCAGCCCGGCGCGCGCCTGGAGGCCGTGCGCGGCGCCTGGGAGCTGGCCGAGCTCGGCCGCGCGCTGAACGAGGCCTCGGCCCTGCTGCGCCGGCAGTTCGACGCGCTCAGCGCCGGCGAGCAGCGCACGCAGGCCATCGTCAACGCCGTGCCCGACGCCATCATCGGCACCGACGCGCAGGGCCGGATCACCATCGCCAGCCCGGCGGTGGCCAGCGTGTTCGGCCAGCCGCCGGACGAGCTCATCGGCCGCCCGCTGCACGAGCTGCTGCCCGGGCTGGACGCCGAGGCCGCCGAGCGCCGCACGCTGGACGGCCTGTACATGCGCAGCAGCGGCCAGCACGTGGCGCGATTCGAGGGCCTGGCCGTGCGGCATGGCGGCACGGCCTTCCCGGTGGCGGTGTCGCTGTCGCGCGCCGAGGCCGACGGCAGCGTGCGCTACGCGTGCACCGTGCGCGACCTCACCGAGCAGCGCATGGCCGAGGAGATGCTGCACCTCTACAGCCAGGCGCTGGAGTGCACCAGCAACGGCGTCGTGATCGCCGACGTGTCGCTGCCCGGCCAGCCCATCTTCTACGTCAACCCGGCCTTCTGCCGCATCACCGGCTACGACGCCGGCGAGGCGATCGGCCGCAACTGCGCCTTCCTGCAGGGCAGCGACCGCGCGCAGCCGCAGATCGCCGAGCTGGGCCAGGCGGTGCGCGAACGGCGGCCGGTGACGGTGGTGCTGCGCAACTACCGCAAGGACGGCACGCTGTTCTTCAACGAGCTGGCCATCGCGCCGGTGCAGGCCGCCGGCGGCAACGCGCGGCACTGGGTGGGCATCGTCAACGACGTGACCGAGCGCGAGCGTGCCCGGCTGGCCATCGCCGAGCGCAGCGCGCGGCTGAACGCGGTGTTCGACCTCAGCCCCGACGGCTTCGTCGTCTTCGACCGCGAGGGCCAGCTCGTCTATGCCAACCAGGCCTTCCAGGCCATGACGGGGTGGGACGACGGCGTGGCGCTGCAGGGGCTGGGGCTGGAGGACTTCGATCACCGCCTGCGCGGAATGGCCGACCCCGAGGCCGCCTACCCCCCGCTGGCCCTGGGCAGGGACGGCGCCGACGACGGCCTGCAGACCATGGACGTCCTGCAGTTGAGCCTGCCGCGCCCGCGCGTGCTCACCCGCCTGGTGCGCCACAACGCCGGCGGGCAGGGCGAGTCCATCCTCTACTTCCGCGACGTCACGCACGAGACCGAGGTCGACCGGATGAAGAGCGAGTTCCTGACCACCGCCGCGCACGAGCTGCGCACGCCGATGGTCAGCGTGTTCGGCTTCACCGAGCTGCTGCTGAACCGTCCGGTGCCCGAGGCCCAGCGGCGCGACGTGCTGCAGACCATCCACCGCCAGGCCTCGCTGCTGATCAACATGGTCAACGAGCTGCTGGACCTGGCGCGCATCGAGGCCCGCCAGGGCAAGGACCTGCGGCGCGAGCCGCAGCGCCTCGGGCCGCTGGTGGACGCGGTGGTGCGCGGCCTGGGCGGGCACGGCGCGGCGCGGCCGGTGCAGGTGCGGCGGCTGCATGGGGACAGCGTGCTGGCGGTGGACGCCGACAAGTTCCAGCGCGCGCTGTCCAACGTGCTGTCCAACGCGCTGAAGTACTCGCCCGCCGGTGGCGAGGTCACGCTGCAGACCGTGGATGGCGAGATCGACGGCGCCCCGGCCATCGGCGTGCGCGTGTCCGACCAGGGCATCGGCATGAGCCCGGCCCAGGTGGCGCGCATCTTCGAGCGCTTCTACCGCGCCGACCCCTCGGGCAACATCCCCGGCACGGGCCTGGGGATGAGCCTGGTCAAGGAGATCATGGACCTGCACGGCGGCCGTGCCGAGGTGAGCAGCGAGCCCGGCGTCGGCACCACGGTGACGCTGTGGTTCCCGCTGGCGTCGGCGGGCGTGGGCGAGCCTGCGGCCTGAGCACCGGGGGCCGCCGGGCGCTCCGGCGGGGCCGGCCGGGCGCTTGCGCGGCGCCCGCCCTCCGGCGCGGGAAGGGCGCTTTCCGGTGCCCTGCAGCGGTCATGGGCCACTTCTAGAATGACCGATTGCCCTCCGGCTTCGACCCTGCTCCTGCCGCCATGTCCTCCGGTGTCATCCGCATCCGCGGCGCCCGCCAGCACAACCTGAAGAACCTGGACCTGGACATCCGCACCGGCGAGATGACCGTGGTCACCGGGCCCAGCGGCTCGGGCAAGAGCAGCCTGGTCTTCGACACGCTGTATGCGGAAGGCCAGCGCCGCTACGTCGAGACCTTCAGCGCCTACGCGCGGCAGTTCCTCGACCGCATGGACCGCCCGGCGGTCGACCAGGTCGACGGCGTGCCCCCGGCCATCGCCATCGACCAGACCAACCCGGTGCGCACCAGCCGCAGCACGGTCGGCACGATGACCGAGCTGAACGACCACCTGAAGCTGCTGTTCGCACGCGCGGCCAGCCTGTTCGACCGCCAGACCGCGCTGCCGGTGCGCCACGACACGGCCGAGACCATCTTCGCCGACCTGCAGGCCAGGGCCGCGGCGGCGGGCGATCCGCGGCTGGTGCTCACCTTCCCGGCCGAGCTGCCGGCCGACACCAGCGCCGAGCAGCAGGCCCAGTGGCTGGCCGCCAGCGGCTTCACGCGCGTGCAGGGCGAACGCATCGAGGGCACGCGCAAGATCCTCGACGTCGTGGCCGACCGCTTCCGCCTCGGCGGCACCGAGCGCGTGCGCGCGATGGAGGCCATCGAGCTTGCGCTCAAGCGCGGCGGCGGGCGGCTCACCGTCTTCTCGCTCGACGACGCCGCCCCCTGGAAATACAGCACCGGCCTGCACTGCCCCGAGAGCGACCTGCGCTACACCGACCCGCAGCCGGCCCTCTTCAGCTTCAACAGCGCCTATGGCGCCTGCGAGACCTGCCGCGGCTTCGGCCGCGTGATCGGCGTCGACTGGGGCCTGGTGATCCCCGACGAACGCAAGACGCTGCGCAACGGCGCCATCAAGCCGCTGCAGACGCCGGCCTGGGCCGAGTGCCAGGACGACCTGCTCAAGTACGCCGGCGAGGCCGGCATTCCGCGCGACACCGCCTGGAACCAGCTCACCCCGGCGCAGCGCGACTGGGTGCTCGAGGGCACGCCGCACTGGGGCGGCCAGTGGAACAAGCAGTGGTATGGCATCCGCCGCTTCTTCGGCTACCTGGAGAGCAAGGCCTACAAGATGCACATCCGCGTGCTCTTGTCCAAGTACCGCAGCTACACGCCCTGCACCGTGTGCGGCGGGGCGCGGCTGAAGCTGGAGGCGCTGCTGTGGCGCATCGGCAGCAAGGCGGATGCGGATGCCGTGCTGCCTCCGGCGCAGCGGTTGCTGCCCGTGGGCGCCACCTGGTCGCGCGCGCAGCTCGAAGCACTGCCCGGCCTGCACCTGCATGACCTGATGCAGCTCAGCATCGAGCGCCTGCGCCGCTTCTTCGACGGCCTCACGCTGCCCAGCACGCTGCTCGACGAGGCGCTGAAGCTGCTGCTCGACGAAGTGCGCACGCGGCTGAAGTACCTGTGCGACGTCGGCCTGGGCTACCTGACGCTGGACCGCCAGAGCCGCACGCTCAGCGGCGGCGAGGTGCAGCGCATCAACCTCACCACGGCGCTGGGCACCAGCCTGGTCAACACCCTGTTCGTGCTCGATGAACCCAGCATCGGCCTGCACCCGCGCGACATGGACCGCATCGTCACCGCGATGCACCGGCTGCGCGACGCCGGCAACACGCTGGTCGTCGTCGAGCACGACCCGGCGGTGATGCTGGCCGCCGACCGCCTGATCGACATGGGCCCCGGCCCCGGCGAGCGCGGCGGGCAGATCGTGTTCGACGGCGCGCCCGAGGCGGCCAAGCGCGCCGCCACCCTCACCGGCGCCTACCTGGGCGCGCGCCGGCAGGTCTCGGCCGGCTTCCGGCGGCTGGTGGAGCCGTCCACGCCGAAGCTGGTCCTCGAGGGCGCGCGCGAGCACAACCTGCAGGGCGTGACGGTGGAGTTCCCGCTGCAGCGGCTGGTCTGCGTCACCGGTGTCAGCGGTTCGGGCAAGAGCACGCTGGTGCAGGACGTGCTGTATCCGGCGCTGGCCCGCCACTTCGGCAAGCCCACCGAGACGCCCGGTGCGCACGAGCGCCTGCTCGGCGCCGAGCTGCTGGCCGACGCGGTCTTCGTCGACCAGAGCCCCATCGGCAAGACCGCGCGCAGCAACCCGGCCAGCTACGTCGGCGCCTTCGACGAGTTCCGCAAGCTCTTCGCCGACGCGCCGCTGGCGCGCGAGCGCGGCTACACCGCCGGCACCTTCAGCTTCAACGCCGGCGACGGTCGCTGCCCCACCTGCACCGGCTCGGGCTTCGAGCACGTGGAGATGCAGTTCCTCTCCGACGTCTACCTGCGCTGCCCCGACTGCGACGGCCGCCGCTACCGCGCCGAGATCCTCGACGTGAAGCTGCTGCGCGGCCCGCACCAGTTCTCGGTGGCCGACGTGCTCGACCTCACCGTGGCCGAGGCGGCGCACTGGTTCCAGGCCGACCGCGAGGTCGTGGCCCGGCTGCAGCCCATCGTCGACGTGGGCCTGGACTACGTGCGCCTGGGCCAGCCGGTGCCAACGCTGTCCGGCGGCGAGGCGCAGCGCCTGAAGCTCGCCGGCTTCCTGGCCGAGGCCGCCGCCGCGCCGTCGCAGCGGCTGGCGAAGAAGGGCCAGCTGTTCCTGTTCGACGAGCCCACCACCGGCCTGCACTTCGACGACATCGCCAAGCTGATGCGCGCGCTGCGCAAGCTGATGGATGCCGGCCACTCGCTGCTCGTCATCGAGCACAACCTCGACGTGATCCGCAGCGCCGACTGGATCGTCGACCTCGGCCCCGAAGGCGGTGACGCCGGCGGCCACGTGGTCTGCACCGGGACGCCGGAGGACGTGATGGCCCACCCCGGCTCGCACACCGGTGCCGCACTGCGCGACTACGCGCGGGCGCTGGGCCAGGGCGGGCACGCGGTGGAGGAGGGCGCGCCGCTGCAGCAGGTGATCCGCCGCGCGCGCGCCGAGGCCGAGGAGGCCATCCGCATCGTCAACGCCCACGAGCACAACCTCAAGGGCCTGTCGGTGGACATCCCGCGCGGCAAGTTCAACGTCATCACCGGCGTCAGCGGCTCGGGCAAGAGCACGCTGGCCTTCGACATCCTGTTCAACGAAGGCCAGCGGCGCTACCTGGAGAGCCTGAACGCCTACGCGCGCAGCATCGTGCAGCCCGCGGGCCGGCCCGAGGTGGACGCGGTCTGGGGCATCCCGCCCACCGTGGCCATCGAGCAGCGCCTCTCGCGCGGCGGGCGCAAGAGCACGGTGGCCACCACCACCGAGGTCTGGCACTTCCTGCGCCTGCTGTGGGTGAAGCTGGGCCTGCAGCACTGCACGAAGGACGGCGCGCCGGTGAAGGCGCAGAGCGCCGAGAGCATCGCCGCGCAGCTGCTGCGCGACCACAAGGGCCAGCACGTGGGCCTGCTGGCCCCGCTGGTGGTCCACCGCAAGGGCGTCTACACCGACCTGGCCAAGTGGGCCAAGGCGCGCGGCCACAGTCACCTGCGGGTGGACGGCGCCTTCCTGAGGACCGACCCCTTCCCGCGCATCGACCGCTTCCGCGAGCACACGCTGGAGCTGCCGGTGGCCGACCTGGTGGTGACGCCCGAGAACGAGGCCGCGCTGCGCGACGCGCTGGCGCGCACGCTGGAGCTGGGCAAGGGCGTGCTGCACCTGCTGGCGCCGCTGGACGGCCTGGCCGCCGCGATGGACGCCGGCGGCGACGGCCTGGGCATCGGCAGCGTGAAGGTGTTCTCCACCAAGCGTGCCTGCCCGGTGTGCGGCACCAGCTACCCGGAGCTGGACCCGCGCATGTTCAGCTACAACAGCAAGCACGGCTGGTGCACCAGCTGCGTGGGCACCGGCCTGGCGCTCAGCCGCGAGCAGCGCAAGGCGCTGGACGATTCGGTGACCGACGACGACCGCGGCCGCGAGCAGCGCTTCCCGTCGGAGGAGGCCGAGGTCGAGGGCCTGACCGACACCCCCTGCCCCGACTGCCACGGCACGCGGCTGAACGCCACCGCGCGCGCCGTGCAGTTCGACGGCCTGCCCATCGGCGACGTGGCGCGCCTGTCGGTGGCCGAGGCCGCGGCCTGGGTCGCCGGCCTGCAGGCCGAGGGCCGGCTCAGCGAGCGCGAGACCGGCATCGCGCGCGACGTCATCACCGAGATCACCAGCCGCCTGCAGTTCCTGCAGGACGTGGGCCTGGGCTACCTGACGCTGGACCGCGCCGCACCGACGCTGTCGGGCGGCGAGGCGCAGCGCATCCGCCTGGCGGCGCAGCTGGGCAGCCACCTGCAGGGCGTGTGCTACGTGCTGGACGAGCCCACCATCGGCCTGCACCCGCGCGACAACGGCATCCTGCTCGGGGCCCTGGGCAAGCTGGGTGCGGCCGGCAACACGCTGGTGGTGGTGGAGCACGACGAGGACACCATCCGCCGCGCCGACC
>VFQM010001645.1_pt1 | contig 18922 bp, 21 predicted proteins | sample 3512391 | NCBI WGS metagenome assembly VFQM01 (sample SAMN10412369, study PRJNA504923) | tailings metagenome | isolation source: Replicate 1 from Balatoc abandoned mine | place: Philippines | reverse complement strand
GCTCGCGGGCCACTCGGCCCAGGGGCCGGGCTCGATCGCGTGCGTGATCGCCTGTGGTGTGCCCTCGGCGGGAATCCACGCGAAGATGCGCCGCGTGACCATTCCCTTGATGCCGAGCACGCCGGCGGCGACGGGATTGAGGCCGCGGAAGTCGTAGACCAGCCAGCCATCGACGCCGGCCTCGCGCAGGGCCTGCTGCACCGCAGGTAGGGACTGGACGTTCAGCATCTCAGCGCGCCGCTCCCCACTGCGCCCGCCATTCGCAGCTGCCCTCGCCGCGCGAGGCACAGCGCACGTGCTCCACGGCGCCCACGCCGTCCACCAACTGCTGCATCAGCTCGCGGAGCGCGGCTTCGTAGAAGGTGCAGCCGGCCTGCTTGGGCGCGGCGTCGAGCGTCACCGACGACTTCACCTCGAGGTGGATGCTGGCGCCCACGCGGCGCACGTCGCCATTGAGATAGCGCGTGCCGACGTTCCGGATCTGCGAGAGCGCCAGCGGGCGCGCCAGCAGGGCCGGCATCAGGTGCGTGAGGCGCTTCACCGGCGCCGAGACGCGCGCGTAGGTGCGCCGCGCAATGTTGCGGCCGGCCTCGCGAAACACGGCCTCCGCGTCGGGGCGGCGGCCGATGAGCCGGGCGATGCCGGCGGCCTCGTCCTCGGTGGCGCGCTGCCCGCGCTTCACCGCCTCGTGATAGCGGCGGATCTGGGCGTGGACCGTGTCGCTCAGGCCGAAGCGCTTGATCCGCAGTTCTTCGACGAACTCGGTCTCGAGTTCCTCGTCGGGGAGATCCACGGTGCGCACGGCTTCGAGGAGCGCCAGCGGGACGAGGGGGTCGACGGTTGCGGACACGGCGGAGGGGTGGGAGTCTTCCTTGGAACTGTCCGCAAAGTTAATGGTTGAGAGAGTGTTGGTGGCACTCCCCGTAAGATGAATGATGCTAGGTCGTTCCCCCGAACCTGAATCGCACTACGACTGCGCGGCCATCCGCGCGCTCGTGGACGACGTGGTCGCCGGCGAGGCGGACGCGTTGTCCGTCGCGCGCGTCGAGGCGCACGCGTCCACCTGCTCGGGCTGCCGCTTCGCGATGGCGCAGGCGCGGGCGTATCGCCGCGCGATGCGCCGCGTGGGGCGCAGCGAACGCGCGCCGGGCGAACTGCGCCAGCGGGCGCTCGACCTGCTGCACGAGACGCGCGAACCGCGCGGCCCACGGCCCTGATCCAGCGCGCGCTGCTGGGCCTCGTCGCCGCCGCCACGGTGGCCTGGCTGGCCCGGCGCAGCGCCTCGCTCAGCAGCAGCGGAGCCATCGCCGCCTGCGTCGTCGGCACCTTGAGCGCGGCCGCGGGCTGGGGCTGGGCCGCGCTGCTCATCGGGTGGTTCGTGGTCTCGAGCGCGCTCACGAAGCTCGGGGCCGCCGGCAAGGCGCGGCGCACCGCGGCGACGCTTCCCGACCCCGCGCCGCGTACGGCCACGCAGGTCTGGGCCAACGGCGGCGTCTTTGCGTTGGCCGCGTGCCTCGCGAGCAGCGCTGGGGATGCGCGCTGGGCCTTCGCCGCGGTCGGGGCGCTCGCGGCTGCCGCAGCCGACACCTGGGCCACGGAGATCGGCACGCTGTGGGGCGGGCGGCCACGGTCGATCGTGTCGCTCGCGCCGCTCGAGCCCGGGCTCTCGGGCGGCGTGACGTGGATGGGCACACTGGGCGGCGTGGCCGGTGCCGCAGCCGTCGCCGCTGTGGCGATGCTGTTGCCCGACGTTTCCGCGCTGCTAAAGGCGGACGGCCGCGGATTCTCGACGGCCGCGCTGACCCTGACCGCAGCCGGCGTCGCGGGCGGCCTCGCCGACAGCCTGCTCGGCGCCACGCTGCAGGCGCGCCGGCGCTGCCCCAGCTGCGCGCGCTTCACCGAACGTACCACGCACGACTGTGGCACGCCCACGGAGGCGGCCGGCGGATGGCGCTGGATGACCAATGACACTGTAAACTTGCTAGCGACGTTCATCGGGGCAGGCGCCGCGGTCGCGCTCCTGCACCTCACCTCCCCCGCCGTCCCGTGACTCTCGATCCCGCCACCTTCCGCGCCGCGCTGGCGCGCTTCGCCTCCGGCATCACTATCATCACCGCCCGCGACCGCGAGGGTCGCGACGTGGGGATGACGGTGAGCGCGTTCTCGTCGCTGTCGCTCACGCCGCCGCTCATCCTCGTCTGCATCGACAACGCCGCCTCCGCGGCACCGGCACTCGCCGACTGCGAGCACCTCGCCGTGAACATCCTCGACGAGGCGCAGGAGCCACTCTCGCGGCGCTTCGCCGAGAAGGATCGCGATCGCTTCGAGGGCGTGGCGGTCACCCGCGGCAAGGACGGCGTCGCGCTGCTCGATGGCGCGCTGGCGAACCTCGAGTGCCGCGTGCGCGAGCGGCATCCGGGCGGCGACCACACGATCCTCATTTGCGAGGTGCGCGAGGCCGCGCTGCGCGACGGGCATCCCCTGCTCTACTACCGCGGCGGCTATCGGCGGCTGGAGCGCTGAGGCGAAGCACGCGCGCCAGGCGCCGGATCGTCGGTGCGCGTAACATCACCCCGTGAACCTGCGTAGTTTTCGGACTATGTCGCTCGAGCTCGAACGCGAAGACGTCGTCCAGAAACTCTGCGCCGCGTATGCGCGCGACCAGCTGACCACCGGCGAACTCGAGGCCCGCCTCGAGCGCGTCTACAAGTCGGCCGATCGCGTGCAGCTCAACACGGTGCTCGACGGCCTGCCCGTTGTGCAGATCGCGCGGCTCGGCGAGGCGCCGGTGCCGCTGCGCGACGTGTCGCCGCCGGGCTACGGCGCGTCGACCAACACACCGCCGGGCACGCCGTCGCGCCGCGAGGAGCGCCGCCGCGGCCGTGGGCTCGGCCCGGGCGAGAAGCGCTACGCCGCGTTTATGAGCGAGATCAAGAAGGAAGGCGCGTGGACGCCCGTGCCGGTGATCGTCGCCAACGCGATTATGGGCAGCGTGGTGCTGGACTTCCGCGAGACACAGATCCCCGCGGAGGGCGTCGACATCTTCACCGACGTGATTATGGGCGAGCTCAAGGTGATCCTGCCGCCCGGACTCCCCGCCGACGTCGACTGCTCGACGTTTATGGGCTCGGTCACCGACAAGTCGAAGGCCGGCGTGGCCGGCGCGCCGACGATCCGCATCACCGGCTCGACGGTGATGGGCGGCATCACCGTGATCACCAAGGTGCCGAAAGGGTCCGGCGAGGATTCCTTTCGCGCGCAGATGCGGCGCTGGCTCGGCACGGGCGAATGAGACTCTCAGGGCCGCGCCGAAGCGCGGCCCTTCGTCATCAGTCCAACGCTGCCGCTACGGTCCCTGCGAGAGATAGGCCTCGGCGTAGCGCAGGATGCTCTCGTCGATGATGCGCATCGCCTCGTCGCTCTTGCCCCAGCCGACGACCTCGACGCGCTTGCCCTCGAGGTCCTTGTAGATCGCGAAGAAGTGCTCGATCTCGCGCAGGTAATGTCCGGGCAGGTCGGCGATGTCGAAGTACTCGCCGTGCATCGGGTCGTCCACCGGCACCGCGAGGATCTTGTCGTCGGGCTCGCCCTTGTCGAGCATCTTGAGCACGCCGACCGGCCGCACGTCGATCAGGCAGCCCGTGAACGTCGGCTCCTTGATCATCACGAGTACGTCGAGCGGGTCGTTATCCTCGTGCAGGGTGCGCGGGATGAGCCCGTAATCGCCGGGGTAATGCACGGCCGAGTAGAGCACGCGGTCGAGGCGGAACAGGCCGCTCTCTTTGTCGAGCTCGTACTTGTTGCGCGCGCCCTGCGGGATCTCGATCACCGCGGTGACGACTTCCGGCGCCGCGCGGCCGGGTGCGAGATCCTTCCAGGGATGGATCACCGCGAGCGCTCCGCTTCGGCCCGTTTGCGCGCCACGGCGTTGCGCCGCAGGCGGATCGACAGCGCATAGCCGACGAAGAGCACGATGATCGCGCCGTAGGCCATCTGGTAGTAGATCGCGTTATCCGGCATCAGGCCTCCGCCGTCGAAGCGTCAAGCAAGGCATCGCGCTCCACGGCCAGCTGCATCCGCTGGCGCACCAGCGCGATGTACAGCAGCGTGAACGCGCCCAGCGCGAGGAACAGCGTCTTGACCATCACGCCCGGCATCTGGATGCCCGCCGTATTGGCCACCACCGGCGTGGGATGCTGCGTGCGGAACAGGTAGACGCTCAGGTGAATGAAAGGGATCAAGAGCGCGCCGAGGATGCCGACCACCGCGGAATAGCGGGCCCGCGCCTCCCGCTCGTCCACGGCCGAGCGCAGCACGAGATAGCCGAGAAAGAGGAACCAGAGGAACAGCGTCGAGGTGAGCCGCGCGTCCCAGACCCACCAGGCGCCCCAGATCGGCTTGCCCCAGAGCGGACCCGACACGAGCACGCCCGTGGTGAAGATCACGCCGACTTCCGCCGACGACTCGGCGAAGCGGTCGAGGCGCGCGTCTTTGATGAACAGCCAGGTCGCGCCGGCGACCGCCGTGAGCCCGAAGGCGAGGAAGGCCACCCAGGCCGAGGGCACGTGGACGTAGAAGATCTTCTGCGCCAGGCCCTGCAGGCGCTCGGCGGGCGTGAAGTAGATCGCGCGCACGAAGGCCGCAGCCATCGCGGCGACGGCGGCAGCCATCAGCCAGTCGAATCCGGCGCGGCGGGAGGGGGCGGAATCGGTCATCAGGTCAGTCTTCGAGCGTGAACGGGAAGGCGATCGTACAAGCGTACAGGAACACGAGGTCGAACGCCACGAGGATGCGCAGCCAGCCCAGCAGTTCGTCGAAGGGCCGGCCGGCCAGCAGCTTGGCGGTCATCTGCGCGGCGGGCAGCACGATCGGCACGAAGAACGGCAGCGCCAGCACCGGCAGCAGCAGCTCGGCCATCCGCGTGTTGGACGTGATCCCGGCGAACAATGTTCCGATGCAGGTGAGGCCGATGGCCGCGAGCAGCATCACGCCGGCCAGCGGGCCGACCACCGTGCCCAGCGGCAGGTTGTAGAAGAGGGCCAGCGCGGGCAGCGCCACGAGTTGAACGCCGAGGACGAACACGAGGTTCGCCAGCGCCTTGCCGAGGAAGATGCCCTCGCGGGAAATCGGCGCGACGAGCAGCGCGTCCATCGCGCGTTCCTGCGCCTCGATGCCGAAGCTGCGAGGCAGGCCCAGCAGCCCACTGAACGTGAACGTTACTCACAAGAGGTCCGGCGCGACGTCGACGGCGGCGACGGCCGGGGGATCCTAGGCGAAGTAGAAGATGACCAGCGAGAGCAGCGAGAGCACCAGCGCCGAGAGGAATGCCGAGCGCGTGCGGAACTCGATGGCGAGGTCCTTGCGCGCGACGATCCAGGCCGAAGCGAAGGCGTTCGGTGCGCGTGATGGCGCGCGTGATGGCGCGCGGTTCGGATGCGGGGCGCTCACGCGAACAGCTCCCGGTACTCGGCGGCGTATCGCACGAGGTCGAGGCCGGCGGTGGGCTCGTGCCGCACGAAGCTGCCGGCGCGCATCACGGCGGCCTGCGAGGCGACGTTGAGGCCTTCCTGCAGGGCGTGCGTCACGACGACCAGCGCCGCACCCGCGGCGCGACGCTCGAGCAGCAGGCCGGTGAGGGCGTTGGCGCCCTGCTCGTCGAGGCCGGTGTAGGGCTCGTCGGCGAGGAGCACGTCGGGGCCGTGCACGATGGCGCGGGCGATGGCCACGCGCTGCTGCAGGCCGCGCGAGAGCGCACGCACCGGCACGTCGGCGCGATCGGCCACCCGGAGTTGATCGAGGGCGCGCTGCGTGGCGGCGTCGAGGTCAGGCACGCCGTGCAGCTGCGCGGCGAAACGGACGTTCTCGCGCGCCGTGAGCGCGTCGTAGAGCATTGTGCGATGCGAAATCAGCCCCACGCGCGCCCGGGCCTCGGCGGACGGCAGCGTGACCGCCGCGATGACAGCGCTGCCACTGGCCGGCTTGAGCAAGCCGGCGAGGAGCCGCAGCAGCGTGGTCTTGCCGGCGCCGTTCGGCCCGAAGAGCGCGAGGGCCTCGCCGGCGGCCAAGGTGAAGGACACATCGTTCACCGCACGACGCGTACCGAACGCGCGCACGAGGTGTCGGGCGTCGAGCAGCGGCGTCACGCAGGGCGGTCCGGGGCGGCACTCATCCCCGGAAAGTTACCGACTTGGCCTGCCCCGCGGCACGGGACGCGCTCAGCTCAGCCGCACGATCTCGAACAGCGGGCCCATCCGCGTCTCATCGAGCAGCTGCTCGACGAGTCGCGGCACGTTGAGCAGTCGCACGCGGATGTGCTGCTCGCGGGCGCGCTTCTGGAGCAGGATCAGGACGCCGAGGCCGCTGGCGTCGATATCGACGACCGTGCCAAGGTCGAGGGTGACGGTCGGGGAAGCTTCGGAAACGGCATTCTCCAGCGCCTCAAGGACGCGCGTGCGGAACTCGACGCGGCTGTCCGTGGTGAGGTGCGGTGGGCATACATAGAGGGTCATCTGTCGTGGCTCGTCGGTCAACAAAGGCAACGCGGTCATTCGAAGCCTCCGGCGGCAGGGTGAAGCCACGCCGATCTGACCAGTTGTCCAATTGCCGCCACGGCCCACGGGCCCTGGGACTGCTCTCACTTCGGCAACCGGACGATCTCGCACTCACGAGACTCCTGGCTTTGCGTCCCCGCCTCGCGACGGGTTTGCTCTTATCGGTGTGGCGAATTGCTCGCCTATGTGTGTGAATGGCGAGATGCGTGCCAGTTCACACTGTCCCTATCGTGTTGATTTGTAAGGAGTTTCGTTTGTATCACATCGTGATTTCTTCGGTTTTTGATGCAGGCTGCGGCGACTGTGGCGCAATACAAGTCACTGCGCGATTTTTTGACAGTCTTGCCTTTGTACTGCTCACCACGAAGGCACGAAGACACAGAGGCCGTACTTCTGAGCATTTGGATCGAGCGGAGGACGGCCGAGAGTCGACCGCGCGACTGGCCATACCTAGGTGCTAGTCGGGATCAATCACTTCGTGACTTCGTGCCTTCGTGGTGAAGGCCGTTCAAAGCCTGTCACGGTGCAACGATCTGTGGTTAGGATTGACCAATGACCGAGATCCGCGACCTCCTCGTCGAGAACCGCTCGTTCCCGCCGCCGGCGGCCTTTGCCGCGCAGGCCCACGTCCGCGACCGCGCGCTGCACCAGGCGGCCGAAGCGGACTTCATTCATTACTGGGCCGAGCAGGCAGCCACGCTGAAGTGGACCAAGCCCTGGGACCGCGTCCTCGACTGGCAGCCGCCGCACGCCAAGTGGTTCCTCGGCGGTCAGCTCAACGTCAGCGAGAACTGCCTCGACCGGCATCTCGACGGCCCGCGCCGCAACAAGGCGGCCATCGTGTGGGAGGGCGAGCCCGGCGATCGCCGCACGCTCACCTATTGGGAGCTGGCCCGCGAAGTCCGCAGCTTCGCGAACGTGCTCAAGAGCCTCGGCGTGCAGAAGGGCGACCGCGTCGGCATCTACCTGCCGCTGGTCCCCGAAGCCGCCATCGCGATGCTCGCCTGCGCGCGCATCGGCGCGATCCACTCCGTGGTGTTCGGCGGCTTCAGCCCCGAGTCCCTGCGCGACCGGATGAACGACGCGCAGGCCAAGGTCGTCATCACCGCCGACGGCGGCTACCGTCGCGGGCAGATCGTGCCCTTGAAGCGCAACACCGACAAGGCGCTCGAGGAATGCCCCTCGGTGCAGCACGTCGTCGTGGTGCAGCGCCGCACGTCAGGGCCGATCAGCGAAGCGCACGTGGATATGAAGGACGGCCGCGATCACTGGTATCACCGGCTGATGCAGCACGCCAATGATCGCTGCGCACCGGAGCCGATGGACGCCGAGGATGTGCTGTTCATCCTCTATACCTCCGGCACGACGGGCAAGCCGAAGGGCATCGTCCATACCACTGGCGGCTATCTCACGGGCGCGGCGAGCTCGACGAAGATGGTCTTCGACCTCAAGGAGGACGACGTCTTCTGGTGCACCGCCGACGTCGGCTGGATCACCGGGCACACGTACCTCGTGTACGGCCCGCTGGCCAACGGTGCGACCTGCGTGATGTATGAAGGCGCACCCGACTGGCCCGAGCGCAATCGCTTCTGGGGCATCATCGCGCGCCACGGCGTGACGGTGTTCTACACGGCGCCCACGGCGATCCGCGCCTTTATGAAGTGGGGCGTGGAGCATCCGCAGCGGCACGATCTCTCCACGCTGCGCCTCCTCGGCTCCGTCGGCGAGCCCATCAACCCCGAAGCCTGGATGTGGTACCAGGAGCACATCGGCGGCAATCGCTGCCCGGTGGTGGACACCTGGTGGCAGACGGAAACGGGCTCGATCGTCATCTCGCCGCTGCCGGGTCTGACGGCCACGAAGCCGGGCTCCGCGACGCAGGCCCTGCCCGGCTACTCCGCGAAGCTGATGGACGCGCAGGCCAACGAGCTGACGAGCGGCGGCGGACTGCTGGTGCTCACCAAGCCCTGGCCCTCGATGCTGCGCACCATCTGGGGCGACGACGCGCGCTACGTGCAGACCTACTTCTCCAAGTGGCCGGGGCGGCCCGACCTCTACTTCGCCGGCGACGGCGCGAAGCTCGACGCCGACCAGTACTTCTGGCTGCTCGGCCGCGTGGACGACGTGCTCAACGTCGCCGGGCATCGCATCGGCACGATGGAAGTGGAGTCGGCGCTGGTCGAGCATCCGGCCGTGGCCGAGGCCGCGGTGGTGGGGAAGGCGCACGACTTGAAGGGCCAGGCCGTCTGCGCCTTCGTGACGCTGCGCGATGGCTTCAATAAGAGCTCCGAGCTGCGCGACGAGCTACGCGAGTTCGTGGCCAAGAAGATCGGCGCGTTGGCGCGGCCGGACGACGTGCTGTTCTCGGCCGATCTCCCCAAGACCCGCTCGGGCAAGATTATGCGCCGGCTGCTGCGCGACATCGCCGAGGGGCGGGCACTGGGCGACACGACCACGCTGGCCGACCCGAACGTGGTGGCGGCGTTGAAAGAGCAGTACGAGAAGGACGAAAGCTGAACGGCGGTCACCACGGAGACACAGAGGCACGGAGACTGCACCTGCAGGGATGCAACGCTTGGGGGCTCGAACCGACGTATCGGCTCGAGCCCCCAAGAACGTTCTTCCGTAGTCTCCGTGCCTCAGTGTCTCCGTGGTGAGGCAGTCGCGGCTTAGTTGCGCGCTGCCGGCGCGGCGGGCTGCGCGGCGGCGAGTGCGGCGTCCACGTAGCGCTTGAACTCGTCGTAGGGCACCGAGCCTTCGACGACGGTCCCGCCGATCACGAAGGTCGGCGTCGAGCGCACGCGGTAACGGGCGGCCTCTTCGCGGTTCGCCATAATCTGCGGCAGCATCTTGCCCGAGTCGAAGCACTCGCTCCACTGCTTGGTGTCGAGCCCGACGCGCTGCGCGTAGCCTTCGAAGATGCGCTTCGGGTTCCGCGACGCCTGCGTGTTCCACTCGAACTGGCCGGCGAAGATCTGGTCCGCCATCTCCCAGAACTTGCCCTGCTCATTGGCGCAGTGGGCCGCGTTGTGGGCCGGCACGGCGTTACGGTGCATCTCCAGCGGCAGGTCATAGAAGCGGAAGGCGACCTGGCCCGTGGCGACGAGGCGGTTCATCACGTCCGGCGCCGTGACCATCGCGAAGTTGCCACAGGCCGGGCACTCGAAGTCCGCGAACTCAATCACTTGGACCGGCGCGTCCGGATTGCCCTTCAGGATGCCCGCCGCGGGCACCTTGGGCATCGTCGCGGGATCCAAGGTCTGGACCTGACGTGGACGGGACACCACGTAGCCGAGGGCGGCAACGCCGATCACGCCGACGACGGCGATGATGGCACCAAAGGACTTGTTCGAACCGGACGACTTCTTGGCCACTGGGAGGTTCTCCGGGAGGGGCAGATTGTGACAGTTACCCCCGCAAACTATCGCAGCCGATGGGGTAGGAGAATGGCGTAGGGTCGATTATGTTTTGAAGGATGGGCGGAACACCCTGCCCATACTCACCTCCAATTGGACGAGATGAGCCGACAGCAGAAAAATCGCGGCCCGGTACGGACCGCAGCGCCGTCGCCCGCTGACGAAGCGCGCAATGAGTTGTTCCAGCACATTATGAGCTGTGGCGTGATCGGTGCCCTTCCGGAGCACCAGACGGAGTGGTTCGACGAGACGATGAAGTACTTCTCGGAGCGCTACCCGGAGCTCAGCAAGCAGCAGATCGCCGACCTTCGCGTGTTGGGTGAGCGCTTCGCAGCGCCGCCGGTGCGGAAGACGGCCCCCGAAAACGCGGTCAGCGCCGCGTAATCGCACGAAGCCCCGGCAGACGCCGGGGCTTTGTTGTTTCGGGGGGATGTCCGCGGCAGTGCTGGCCGTGCGTCAGCGGTACCCGTCGGCACGCCGCCAGCGGGCCGTCGCACCGATGCGCAGCCCCCCGCCCAAGGCGGCCTCGATGGACCAGACCAGGGGCGTGTTCTTGGGGTCGGCATCGAGCTCGATGCCGGCGAGCACCACGAACACCGGCGCCTGCGCGCCGATGCCGCTGCCCAGCCAGCGCTGGCTGACGCCCAGCCCTCCGTAGAGCCCGCGGCAGACGCCGTCCGTGCGCGTGCCGCAGCCGGGGCCCTGGCTGAACGGGTCGAGGTGGAAGCGGACTGTCGCTTCGGCGCGGGCCGTGCCGAGCAGGGATCCGTCGTCGAGTTGGATTGCGCCACCGAGCGCGGCGGCCGAGAGCCGCACATACCAACCCGCGCGGACGTTGAGGCCCGTGCCGAGCTCGAAGGCCTCCCAATCGTTGATCGGCAGCGTGGAGCGGAACTCGGCGACCGGCGCCCGGCCCGGGTCCTGCGCGGCGAGGGGCGCGGCCGTGGCCAGCGCCGCGAGGATCGGCACGAACGCGGCCCGGAGCGGCACGGCGATAAGACCCCGAAGCGCCAGTCGGCGCAGCGTTGAGACGCGCATCTCCCAAGCTACTGCGAGCGCCGGCGGTGGCACCACAGCTTGCCCCGCCTAGTTTTCCTAGGGTAGCTTCGCAGAGACCCTTCCCCGCTCCACCGAGGCCCCGATGTCGGACGTTGTCGCGCTGCTGCGCGGCGTTGCCATCTTCCAGGATCTCGACGACGGCGAGCTCGCGCGCGTCGCCGAGGTGTGCCGCACGAAGGAGTTCGTCTCGGGCGAGTACATCTTCAAGGAAGGCGAGGCCGGCAGCCGCCTCTATTTGATCGTCGAAGGCGACGTGCGCATCTCGCGCGTGGTGCCGGGCAGCGGCGAGGAAGCGCTGGCCGTGCTCAAGCCGGGCGCCCTCTTCGGCGAGATGTCGGTGTTCGACCGCTCGGAGCGCTCCACCGACGCCATTTCCAACGGCGGCACCAAGGTGCTGACGATCTCGCGCAGCGACTTCGAGCTGCTGCTCGACTTCAATCGCGAGCTCGCCTACAAGGTGCTCTGGAGCTGCGTGCGCTTGCTCAGCGGCCGCCTCCGCGCCACGAACGACTCGCTCCGGTCGTTCCTGGCCATGTCGATGTTCTAATGACGTGGGACGGATGACGAAGGTCGGATGGGGAACTGCGTCTGGGGGAGGGGCTTTCAGCATTTGAGCTCCTCCCCTCGTTCATTACCCAGACGCGTTCCGGCTGATACCGCGTGCCTGCGGGCGCGGCTGCCGCGGGTCCGCGCCCGCTCGTAGATCGATTCCCTCGCTCCTTGAACCAATGCGTACTCTCCTGATTGCCTCGCTGCTCCTCGCCTCTGCCGCGGGCGCGCAGGCTCCCTCGACGCTCGGTCTGCCGCGCGATGCCCGCATCGCGGCGGCGTTGGCCGATGTCTCGCCGGCGCGGCTGCGGGCGCTGGATTCGGTGCTCGTGTCCTTCGGGACGCGGCATACGATGAGCGACACGGTCTCGAACACGCGCGGCGTGGGCGCGGCGCGGCGCTGGATCTACAGCCAGCTGCAGCAGTACTCGCGCGACTGCGGCGGCTGCCTCAAGGTCGAGTACGACACGGGCACGGCGGTGATCACGCGGCACATCGAGCGTCCGCAGTGGCCGATCGTCAACGTCGTGGCCTGGCTGCCGGGGCGCGACCCGAACCGCGTCATCGTGATGGGCGGGCACTTCGACTCCTGCGTCTGCTCGTCGCCGAACCCGATGGACGCGACGGGCGATGCCCCGGGCGCGGATGATGACGGCTCGGGCACCGTGGCCGTGATGGAGCTGGCGCGCGTCGTCGGCAAGCACTTCCCGCAGGGGCTCGACGCGACGATCGCCTTCGTGCTCTACACCGGCGAGGAGCAGGGCCTGCTGGGCTCGACGCAGTTCGCCGAGCGGTTGCAGCGCGAGGGCAAGACGGTGACGGCGGCGTTCACGGACGACATCATCGGCAACGTGGTGGCGGACGACGGCCGCGTGGATTCGACGTCGGTGCGCGTGTTCGCGGTGGACTCGCTGGCCAGCGGCGGCGGCGAGCTGGCGCGCTACGTGTGGGCGATCGGCGCGGTGTACCAGCCAGACTTCGAAGTGCTGCCGGTGCTGCGCCTCGATCGCCTGGGCCGCGGCGGCGACCACGCGCCGTTCCATCGCACGGGCGTGCCGGCGCTGCGCTTCTCGGAGCGGCTCGAGAACTACAAGCGCCAGCACCTCGTGACGGACACCTTCGAGCACGTGAACTTCGGTTACATCGCGAAGGTCGCGCGGCTCAACCTCGCGACGGTGGTGTCGCTGGCGGCGGCGCCGTCGCGCCCGGTGCGCACGGCCTACAGCCGCGACCGCGCCAGCGGCGGGCAGAGCTTCAACATCCGCTGGGACACGGTGCCCGGCGTGATCGCCTACGAGCTGCTGGTGCGTCGCACCACGGCCCCGACCTACACGCGCATCGTACCCACGGGCAACGTGACGAGCTTCCTGCTCGACGAGCAGCTCGACGACGTGTGGGTGGGCGTGCGCGCGGTGGGCCCCAACGGCCATCGCTCGCTCACGACCGTGGTCGGCGCACCGAACGGCCCGCGGCTCCCGAACCCGCCGCGCACGCCGCAGCCGTGAGCGCGTTCGCGGGCTTCACGGCGGAGTCGCTCAAGTTCCTCAAGGGACTCAAGCGACACAACGAGAAGGGTTGGTTCGAGGAGAACCGTCCCGTCTACGAGCGCGCCGTGAAGCAGCCGCTGCAGCACCTCGCCGAGGAGCTCGACGTGCAGTTCGCGCGGTTGGCGCCGGAGTTCGTGGCGCCGCCCAAGCGCGCGTTGTTCCGCATCCATCGCGACGTGCGCTTCTCCAAGGACAAGTCGCCGTACAAGACGCACGCGGCGCTGTGGGTCTTCCATCGCGACGCGGGCCGCGGCGTCGGCAAGAGCGTGGGCGAGGCGCACGGCGGCGCTGGGTTCTACTTCCATCTCGAGCCAGGCGCGTCGTTGGTCGCGGCCGGCTATTGGATGCCGCCGCGGCCGGCATTGAACATCATCCGCGAGAAGCTGCTCGAGGACCATCGTCCCTTCGCGAAGCTGCTCAAGGCGCCGGCATTCGTGAAGCGCTTCGGGGGCCTCAGCGACGACGAACTCGGCGTGAAGCTCACGCGCGTGCCGCGCGGCGTGGACCCGGCGCATCCGGCCGCGGAACTGCTGCGCTTCAACTCGTTCACGGCATCGCGCGCGCTCACGGACGCCGAGGCGCTCTCGCCGAAGCTCGTCGCGACGGTGATGAAGGACTACGCCGCGCTGCTGCCGATGGTGCGCTGGCTGAACGCGGCGCTGGGGCACGGCGCGGCGAAAGAGCGCTGAAGGGACAATGCGTGCCGGCGTGCCAGCGCTGCTCCGCCGGCAGCCTGCCGCGCCCGCCTAGCTGCGGCCGCGCACCACGCCTTCGACCCGCCGTTCGGGGTCGAACCAGCGCGCCGCCAGCATCCGCATCCGCTCCGGCGTGACCTGCGCGAGATCGCGCGGATAACTCGCGAGGTCCTCGATGCGGCCCCAGAGATAGGCATCGGCCAGGTCGGAGAGCACTGCGGCGCCACTGGACTGCCGGATCTGCCAGCTGCCCACCGCATACTGCCGTGCGCGCTCAAGCTCGCCGGGCTGCACCAACGACTCGCGCAGCTTGGCGAACTCAGCGAGCAGGCCGCGGCGCGCGGTCTCTTCCTTCTCCGGCGAGGTGGCGATGTACGCCGCGAATGTGCCGCCCGCGGCGCGGGCATACGGACGCGCGATCACCGTGTAGGCCAAGGACTGGCGATCGCGGAGCTCCTCGAAGAAACGCCCGCCGAGTCCCGAGGCGATGCCGCCGAGCATCTCGGCTTCGAAGCGCGCGGGATTGTCGCGCGCGGGGCCCTCGAAGAACAGCGCGAGCGCAGTCTGCTTCTTGTCGCGCTGCTCGGTGGCCATCGCGGCGGCAGCGGGCCACTGCGGACGCGGGACCATCGGGCGCTCGCGGAGGCTGAGGCCCGCGATCAGCGTGGCGATGGCGTCGGCGCTGCGCTGTGGGTCGAGATCGCCGACCAAGGCGACGACGACGTGCGAGCGCCGCACCTTCTCGGCGTGCCAGGCGCGCAGCGCGGGCACGTCGTGCGCGCGGACGCTGGCCTCCTCGCCGAGCGTGGTGCGGCCGTAGGGATGGTTCGGCCAGGCGAGTTCCGCGGCGAGGCGCATCGGCTGGCGGTACATATCGTCGCGCAGGGCGCCGAGCGAGGCGAGCAGCGTGCTGCGCTCGGCCTCGAGGCCGTCCTCGGGGAAGGTCGGTTCGAGAATGACCTCGGCGAGCAGCGACGCGGCGTCGACGAGGCGTCCCGCGGGCACGCCGATGGTCCATTGCATCGCCTCGGTGCCGACGCTGGCGCTGATGGTCCCACCGAGCAGTTCGCTGGCCTCGGCGAGCTGCGTCGCGTTGCGGCGCTTGGTGCCGCGCAGCATCGTGCGCGCCATCAATGTCGAGATGCCGCCCTGCGCCTCGCTCTCCTCGACGACGCCGCCGGCGATGAACACGCCGAGGTGCGCGAGGGCGGCACCCGGACGCTGGCGCACGAGGATCGGGATGCCGTCGGCGGTGCGGAAGCAGTGCACGCCGTCGACGACGCGCTCGCGCGTGACGCGGACGGGCACCGGCGTGCGCTGCGGCGGCGGGCCGAGCGAGGGCTCGAGCGGCGCGATGCCGGGCGCCTCGAGCGCGGCGCGCAGGGCGTCGGCATCGGCCGCCAGCGGAGCCGCCGTGCGCGGGCGATACGCGACGATGCTGGCGTCGTCGAGCGAGAGATAGCGCTGCGCGACGTCCGTCAGCGCGCGATGGTCGGCGGCGAGCAACGCCTGCTGGTACGCGAGCCCCTGCTCCCATCCACCGGCGAGTTCCCAGTCGCCGAGGAAGTTGGCCTGGCCGTCGGCCGACTCGAGGCGTCGCAGCCACTGGGCCTCGACGAGCTGCCGGGCGCGCGCGACCTCGTCGGGCGCGATCTCGCCGCGGCGCACGCGCCGCAGCTGGTCCGCGATGGTGCGCGCCGCCTCGAGGGCATTGCCCTCCGTGGCGGTGGCGTGCACGACGAACACGCCGATCTCGGTGGGCGTGTAGTTATAGGCGTTGATGCTCGACACCAAGCGACGGTCGCGCGTGGCGCGCACGAGGCGCGAGGCGCGGCCGGTCGAGAGGAGCGTGCCGAGCATATCGAGCAGCGGCGCGTCGGCGTGCGTGATGCCGGGCGTGCGCCAGCCGAACACGAGCTCCGTCTGCGCGATGTCGCCGGCCCATTCGCGCACGCGGAAGCCCGGCGCGTCGGTCTCCATCGGGCCGCGATCGCGCGGCACCGGTGCATCGGCCAGCTGCCCATAGTGCTTGCGCGCCTCGGCCATCGCCTCGTCGGGGTCGATGTCACCGACGATCGCGAGCACGGTGTTCGAGGGCCGGTAGTACTGCCGGTAGAACTCGAGCAGGTGCTCGCGCGTGAGCCCGCGCAGCGGCGCCTCGCGGCCCATCCGCCAGCGCCGGATGCGATGCCGGTCGTGCAGCAGCTCGAACATCGTCTCGAGGGCCAGCGGCACGGCGGAGTCCGCCTTGCGCTTGGTCTCCTCGATGATCACCTCGAGCTCGCGGGCGAGCTCGTCGGCGTCGATCACCGAGTTGGCGTAGGCGTCGGCCTGCACCTCGAGCCCGGTGCGCAGGCCGCTGGCCGGCAGCACCGTGTAGTAATGCGTGTGGTCGTAGATGGTGCCGGCGTTGAGGTAGCCGCCGGCGAGCTTGGTAGCCCGGGCGATCTCCCCCACGCCGCGCGTGGGCGTGCCCTTGAAGTACATATGCTCGAGCACGTGCGCGATGCCCACGCGATCGTCCGGCTCGTCGAAGTAGCCGGCCTTCACCCAGGTCACGATGGACACCACGGGGGCCGTGACATCGCGGCGCACGAGCACGGTGAGTCCGTTGGCGAGTCGCTCGCGGCGTACTGACTCCGGCGTGAGGATCGCCAGCGGCTTCGGCGCTGCCATCAACGCACCAGGGCTGCGCGGCGGATCACGAACAGCGCGGCCACGAGCAGGCCGATGCCGTAGCCGAACACGAGAATGAGATCCGTCCACGGCACGCGCGACGACTCAAGCAGCATCTTCCGCAGCGCGTCGAGCTCGGCGAGCGGGGGCAGCACGCGGCCGATGGGCCGCATCACGTCGACGAGGATGCCGGAGGTCGGGAGCTGCTGCACCGCCTGTGTGCCGACGTACGCGAGGATCAGCGCGAGGCCGTCCTTGTTGGTGATCGCGGCACAGAGCATCGCGAGGCCGCCGATGAGCACCAACGTCGCGAGCAGCGCCACGACGGTGCCGATCACCGGCACGTCGCCGCCGAGGGCGCGCATCGTGTACGGGATCGGGAGGAAGCACACCGCGCTGATCACGAGCCCGACCAAGAAGCGCTGCAGGTAGTACGCGACCGGCGAGACGGGATGCGCAAAGTAGAAGCGCAGATGCTGGCGTTCCCGGTCGACGGCGAGGCCGGCGGTCATAAACAGGAAGGCGCCCAGCGTCATACAGAGCGGGGCCATCGAGATGTAGACCGCCTTGATGAAGGCGGCCTGGTTCTCGGGATCCACGCCCATCGGCTTGCCGGCGGACTTCAGCATCGCGGCAATGGGGATACCGGCGAAGACGGCGAACAGCGCCAGCGGCGCGAGCGCGCGCGGAAGGAGGTCGAGGGCCTGCCAGGGCACATAGGAACGAAGCGCACGCAGCGTCATCGGGGCATCACCGCCGAGCGAAATGCCTCTTCCAGCGAGGACTCGGCCGGGCCGACCGCCGTGACCAGGGCCCCCGAGGCGATGGCCGCAGCGAGCCCGGCGTTGAGCCCGGCGACGTCGGCACTGCACTCGATGTCCATCCCCGTGACCGCGGCGCCGGGGAACTGCGCCGCGACGGCGTCCGGCGCCTGCGTGACGCGGATGCGCCAGCGCCGCGTCGTCGTGATGCCCGCGCCGGCCCGCACCTCGACGATGCGCTGCACCGCCCCGCGGTCCACGATGGCCACGCGATCGCAGAGGCGCTCGAGTTCGTCGAGGTTGTGCGAGGCGATGAGGATCGCACGATCGTCACGGCGCACCTGCGCGACGATGTCGCGGAAGCGCGAGGTCCACACCGGATCGAGCCCGTGCGTGGGTTCGTCAAACACGATGAACGCGCGGTCCACCAAGAGCGCGTGGGCGAGCCCCACACGCTGCAGGTTGCCCTTGCTCAGCGCCTTGAGCCGCTTGCGGCGGTGTTCCCCGATCTCGACGGCGGCGATGACGCGCTCCACGGCGGCCGCGCGCTGCTCGGCCGGGATGCCCGCCAGCGTCGCCATCCGCAGCAGGGCCGTCTCGGTGCGCCAATCGAGCGGCCAGGTCATCAGCTCGGGCAAGTACGACACGCCGTGCCGCTCCACATAGGCCCGCGGCGCGAGGCCGTCGATTGTCAGCGCGCCCTCGTCCGGCGTGAGCAGGCCGAGGAGCATCGCGATGAGCGTGCTCTTGCCCGCCCCGTTGGGGCCGGCGATGCCGAGCACCTCGCCGCGGCGCAGCTCGAAGCTCACGTTGGAGACGGCGCGGACCCCCGGTCCCCGCAGGGACCGGTAGGTCTTGCTCACGTTGTCGAGAACGATCACCGCAGGATACGCAGAAGTCCGGCGTCGGCACTGGCGCGGAGGAAGCTCTCGGCGTCGCGCGTGGGGATGAGCATCCCGGTGAGCGCGTAGCCGCGACGCGCTTCCGACTGCATAAACTCCTCGAGCGAGCGAGCGGCCTGGCCGGGCGTCGCATCGCGCATCGCGCGGACGATCTCCTCCCAGCTGCCGTCGTACTCCTGGCCGTCGCGGCCGATCACCTTGTGCCGCGGCGCGCCGCGCTGCTCCTGCATCTCGTTGAGCAGCGCCCCGAAGAGCTCGAGCTGCGAGCGCGCGGCCTCCTGCTCCTGCTCGGCGGCGCGCTGCTCGATCTCGCTGAGCATCTCGTCGAGCGCGTCGGGTGCGGGCTGCAGCTCGACCAAGCGCTCCTCCCAGATCTTGAGCGAGGGATCGTCGTCGCGCAGCCGCAGGTGCGACTTCTTGAGCTCGAGCAGGCGCCAGATGCCCAGCTCGTCCCAGTGATCCTCGGGCTTGGTGCGATCGAGGTGGTAGAGCGCCGCCTCGTACTCGCCCTGGTCGTAGAGCAGGTTGCCGAGGTAGATGCGCGCCTCGCTGTGCTCGGGGTCGAGCTGCAGCGCCTTACGCAGCGTCTCGGCCGCGGCGGCCTCCTGGCCTAGGCGATGCTGCGCGTAGCCGACCATCGACACGGCCTCGGAGTTTTCCGGCACCTGCTGCACGGCGATCTCGAAGAACTCCTTGGCGTCCTCCAGGAATCCCTCGCGGAAGAGCGCGCGGCCCACCTGCAGCATCAACTCGATGTCGTCGCTGT